>Ga0265780_10000690_pt1 | contig 51156 bp, 43 predicted proteins | sample P1T30metagenome_FD_192432 | JGI IMG/M metagenome (GOLD analysis project Ga0265780, IMG submission 192432) | Plant litter microbial communities from East Loma Ridge, Irvine, California - P1 T30 | ecosystem: Environmental > Terrestrial > Plant litter > Unclassified | place: USA: California... | reverse complement strand
CGGTGATGTTCTTCGTGAGGTCGAGGAAGCCGAGCACGAAGCCGACGCCCCACCCGAAGTGGATGGAAGGCAAGACTACGAGAAACCAGAGCCGGGTGCGGAGGTCGTCGCCGCGGGCGGCGAGCAGTGCGGCCGCGAGGACGAAGACGACGTACACGCCGGGCACGACGAGGGCGAGCGTGGCCCACCCGAGCGGGCTGCCGAGCGCGAGTCCGACCACGCCGACCAACCCGACCACGAGGCCGAGGGCCACCCCGAGCACCATGACGGGCGGCACCAGGTACCGCACCGTGTTCGCCTTCGGGAACCGCCGGGCCAGTTCGCCCCGCCACAGCCCGGTGGCGACGAACTGTCGGGCCAGTTTGCGCAGGCTCGGGCGAGGTCGGTAGGTGACCACGAGCCGGGGCGTGAACCAGACCGTCCCGCCCGTGGCCCGGAGCCGCCGGTTGAGCTCCCAGTCCTGGCCGCGCTTGACGCCCTCGTCGAAGAGCCCGACCTCGAGCAGTCGGTGTCGCAGGAAGACGCCCAGGTAGGCCGTGTCGGTCGGGCCCTCGGCACCGCCGACGTGGTGCGGCGTACCCCCGAGGCCGACCCTGCTGCCGTAGGCCCGGGCCACGGCCTTCTCGAAGGGGGTGCGACCGACGGCGGCCATGATGCCGCCCACGTTGTCGGCCCCACTGCGCTCGAGGGTCTCGACCGCGATGCGCGTGTAGTCGCTCGGCAGCACCGAATGGGCGTCGACGCGCACCGTGATCGGGTGGACCGAGGCGCGGATGGCCACGTTGAGGCCGGCCGGGGTCGAGCCGACGGGGTTGGGGATGCTCCGGACCCGGGGGTCGGCCGCCGCCATCTCGGCCACGACCTCGTTCGTGCGGTCGACGCTCGGGCCGAGGGCCAGGATCACCTCGAACGGGCCCTCGTAGTCCTGGACCAGCAGGCTCTCGACCGCCGCCCGGATGTCACGCTCCTCGTTGAGGACGGGCATGACGTACGAGACCCCGGGTCGGGTGGCGTCGCCTGCTTGCATGGATCGCGTTCCTCGGGCTGGTGAGCGCCGGGGAGGCGCGGGTCGGGACTGCGGACGGCCGCAGGGATCGTGGCGAGCTTAGCAACACCCGAACGGGGGCCGGGACGCCGTCGCGTCCCGACCCCCGCCGTGCCGACCGGGGAAACCGTCAGCTGGTCAAGGTGTCGAGGGTGACCTTCGTCGTGTCGGTCGTCCCGTCTCGGACGTAGGTGAGGTCGGCCGTCGCACCACCGGCGAGGAACCTGACCTGCGCCGTGAGGTCGGTGCGGTCGCTGATCGGCACGCCGTTGAACTCGGTCACGACGTCGCCCTGTCGCAGGCCGGCGTTCTGGGCCGCGCCACCGGGGCTGAGCTGGACGATGAGGGCACCGACCCGGGTGGCCGCCGCGTCGCTCGTGGCGTCGTTCACGCTGGCACCGAGGAGGCCGTGGCTGGCCTTGCCGTTCGCCATGATCTCTTTGGCGACCCGCTGCACGAGGTTCGACGGCACCGAGAACCCGACGCCGATGCTGCCGGACGACTCCCCCGAACTGGCGATGGCGACGTTGAGGCCGATCAGCTCGCCCTGCGAGTTGAGCAGCGCACCACCGGAGTTGCCAGGGTTGATCGACGCGTCGGTCTGGATGACCGGCAGCGAGATGACCGAGCTGGCCTGGTTCTGCGTGGAGCCGTCACCGTTGTTGAACGAGAAGGGCCCCTGGCCGTTGTTGTCGTTCTGCTGGCCCTCGTCGCTGCCGTCGGTCGGCGCTGCCGAGGACTGCACGGTGATGCTGCGGTTGAGGGTCGAGACGATGCCGTCGGTCACCGTGTTCGACAGGCCGAGCGGTGCTCCGATGGCCACGGCCGTGTCACCGACGTTCAGCTCCGACGAGTCGGCGAAGTCGATCGGGGTGAGCCCCGTCGCGTCGACCTTCAGCACGGCGAGGTCGACCGTGGGGTCGAGCCCCACGACCTCGGCCGGCAGGATGCTGCCGTCGCTGAGCGTGACCGTGACGGTGCCCGACGCGCTGGCACCGTCCAGGGTGACGACGTGCGTGTTGGTCACGATGTACCCGTCGTCGCTCAGGATGACGCCCGAACCGGTGCCGCCCGACTCGCCCGCCGTCACGTTGATCGTGACGACCGACTTCGTCGCCTTCGCGGCGACCGCCGTGACGACCGTCGCGTCGTCGTAGTCGTTCACCGTCAGGTCGCGGGACTCACCGGTCGCCGAGACCCCGGCCCCCGAGTCACGGGAGAGCACCGCGGCGACGCCACCGCCCGCCGCGCCCCCCACGAGGACGCCGACCAGGAGGGCCGCGGCCACGGAGCCCACACCACGTCGGCTCTTCTTCGGCTTCTGGGCGGGTGCCTGCCACCCCGCCGCGGCGTACGAGTTCGTCGTGTCGTAGGCGAACGCCGACGGGTCGGAGGTCGGCTGCTGGTAAGGGTCGCCCTGCTGGTACGACCCTGGCTGCTGGTAGGGGTCACCCTGCTGGTACGACCCTGGCTGCTGGTAAGAACCCGGCTGCTGATGCGAACCCGGCTGCTGGTACGAAGCAGGCTGCTGGTAGGAACCGGGCTGCTGATACGAGGGCGGCTGCTGGTACGAGCCGGGGTGGGGTTGAGTGCGGTCGTGGGCCTGGTCGTGCCGCGCCTCCTCGGGCCCGGACCCGAAGGCCCCGGCCTGCGGGGTGCTGCCGGGGAGCGGCGGAGCACCGTAGGTGACGCCCTGGTCGGCCGGGTACGGCGTCGTGGGCTGGGCCCCGTCCCGTGCGCTCCGGTCCGCGCCCGGAACGCTCTGCGAACCGTCGGCGGTGCCCTCGGGCGTGCGCGGGGCGCCGTCGTCGGTGTCGTCGTGGCGGGGGGTGTCGGTCATGGTGCTCCTTCCAAGCCCTGACAGCCTGGTCGCCCAAGCTGGGCGGATCATACGGCGAGCCTGTGAGCGGACTGCACCCAGCTTATGCGGCGGCTGGACAGGGCCACCCCGGCACCCGTCCCGCGGAGATACGGTGACGGGATCATGACTCCTCCAGCACCCTGGCAACGCGCGGCGAGCGGCGCGATGCTCCTCGACGGCGCGGGCCGACTCGCCCCGACGATCTTCGCCGAGATGTCGGCCCTCGCAACAGCCACCGACAGCATCAACCTCGGGCAGGGCTTCCCGGACGAGGACGGCCCGGTCGAGGTCCTCGACGCGGCGCACGAGGCCCTGCGCGCCGGCCTCAACCAGTACCCGCCGGGCCGGGGCATGCCCGTCCTGCTCGAGGCGGTCGCATCCCACCAGCGGCGGTTCTACGGCCTCGACGTCGATCCGCGGCGCGAGGTGCTCGTGACCGCGGGGGCGACCGAGGCGCTGGCGGCGACGATCCTGGCGTTCGTCGACCGGGGCGACGAGGTGGTGACGCTCGAACCGTTCTACGACGCGTACGGGGCCGTCATCGGGCTCGCGGGCGGCGTCCACGTCACCGTGCCTCTCCGCGGGCCGGACTCGACGGTCGACCCGGACGAACTGCGCCGGGCCTTCGGACCGCGCACCCGGCTCGTCGTGCTGAACGATCCGCACAATCCCACGGGCAGCGTCCTCGACGACGCGACCCGGCGCCTCCTGCTCGAGCTCGCCGTCGAGCACGACGCGCTCGTCGTCACCGACGAGGTCTACGAGCACCTGCTCTTCGACGGTGCGGTCCACGTGCCGTTCGCCACGCTGCCCGGCGCGGCGGCCCGGACGATCAGCATCTCGTCGGGCGGCAAGACCTTCAACACGACGGGGTGGAAGATCGGCTGGCTGACCGGCCCGGCGGACCTCGTCGACCGCATCGTGGCCGTCAAGCAGTACCTGACCTTCGTGAACGGCTCGGTCTTCCAGCCCGCGATCGCCGTCGGGCTCGGACTCCCCGACGCCTACTTCGAGGGCGTCGCACGCACACTGGCCCACAAACGCGACGTCCTGTCCGACGGGCTGCGTCGTGCCGGGTTCGCCGTGCGTGCGAGCCACGGGTCGTACTTCGTGGTCGCCGACGCCGCTCCCCTGGGCTTCGACGACGCCTCCGACCTGTGCCGGCGGCTCCCCGAGCTGGCCGGCGTCGTCGGGCTGCCGATCAGCGCCTTCTGCCACCCGGTGCTCGCCGCGGAGCAGTCATCCCTCGTCCGGTTCGCCTTCTGCAAGCGCATCGAGGTGCTCGAGCAGGCCTCGGCCCAGCTCGCGTCACTCTCGGTCTGAGCCACTCCCCGCGGGCGGAACGACGTCCCGACGGCGCGGGACCACGTCGTACCGACGCAGGGCCAGCGACGGGTTCGTCCGGCGCACGGCAGCGATCCGGTCGGCCGAGACCCTGCCGAGCGCCATGACGTCGACCTCGTCGCCGACCGAGGCGAGAGCCACGCCCGTCGGATCGACGATCGTGCTGCAGCCGACGCCGACGGGGGGTGCGTGGTCCGCCGCGGCGACGTACACGGTGTTCTCGAGTGCCCGGGCCGTCAGCAGGGTCGTCCAGTGGTGCTGCTTGAGCGGTCCGCGCACCCACTCGGCCGGCATGAGGACCACGTCGGCCCCGGCGTCGACGAGCGTCCGGGTGACCTCGGGGAACCGCAGGTCGTAGCAGGTCTGCAGACCGAAGACGAGCCCGCCGACCTCGAAGGTCGCGGCGACGGCCAACGGGCCCGGCACGATCCACCGGGACTCCTGCCCGCCGAACGCGTCGTAGAGGTGCTGCTTCGAATAGGTGGCGACGACGCCCCGATCGGGCGCCACGGCCACGAGCAGGTTCTCGAACCGCGCCGGATCGGGCGAGACGGCGACCAGACCGGCGACGAGCACGAGGCCGAGACGATCCGCCAGTCCGGTCAGATGGCTCACGAACGGCCCGTCCGTGGACTCCGCGGCCTCGAGGTACGACGGCCCCAGTTCGGCCGAGAAGTACGACGAGTACTCGGGGAAGACGACCACCTGCGCGCCCCGTCGAGCCGCCTCCTCGGTGAGGTCCGTGATCGTCCGCAGGTTGCGCTCCGGGTCGTCACCGGGAGCGGTCTGGACCACTGCGACGACGACGTCGGACGCGCTGCCGGTGCTGCCGGTGCTGCCGGTGCTGCCGGTGCTGCCGGTGCTGCCGGTGCTGCCGGTGCTCATCGTGCCCACCGCCCGGCCGCCAGCGCGGCCGCCTCGCCCAGCCAGAAGGAGGCGCGGGTCGTCGACTCGAGGACGTCGCCCGCCAGTTCCGTGGTCGACACGACGTCGGCGAAACCGTCGTCGGGGGCTTCGACGGAACCGGCGACGAGGACGACCGGGACTCCGGCCGCGTCGGCCATCCGCCGCACGAGCGACACGGTCTTGCCGGCGGCGGTCTGACCGTCGAAACGCCCTTCTCCGGTGACGACGACGTCCCCCAGGGCCAGGGCTTCGGAGAGGCGGACGGCCTCGGCGACGGCGACGGCCCCGGGCTGCAGACGGGCACCCCAGGCGAGCAGACCGAAGCCCGTTCCGCCCGCGGCCCCCGCACCGGCGGTCAGGGGATCGACGTCGACGAGGCTCGCGAAACGCTCGAGACCCCGCTCGAGCGCGAGGACGTCGTCGGCCGAGGCTCCCTTCTGCGGCCCGAACACGGCAGCTGCTCCCCTGGGTCCGAGCAAGGGGCTGTCGACGTCGACCAGCAACACCACGCCGTCCGGCGGGAGGGCGATCAGACCCGAGAGATCGACCCGGGCAGCCGTGGTGAGACCGTGGTTGCCCGGACCGACGGGCTCGCCCAGGGAATCGACGATCCGAGCCCCGAGGGCCGTCAGAGCACCTGCTCCCCCGTCCGTCGACCCGCTGCCCCCGAGGCCGACGAGCAACCGCACGGCGCCGGCGTCGACGGCCGCGCGGATGACGTCACCCAGGCCGCGGGTGGTGGCGTCGTGCGGCGCGGGTGACGACAAGAGGCCGAGTCCACAGGACGAGGCGAGTTCGACGACGGCGGTGCCGTCGGGCAACGCCAGCCAGGGGGCATCGACGGGACGGCCGTCGGGGCCGTCGACGACGACCTCGTGGCGGATGCTTCCGGGGACGGCCCGCTCGAATGCATCGAGGGTGCCTTCTCCGCCGTCGGCGAGGGGCAGCGCGACGATCTCGTCGTCGGGTCGTGACCGGGACCACCCTGCGGCGAGGGCGGCCGCAGCCTCGGACGCGTCCAGGCTGCCTTTGAACGCATCGGGGGCGAGGACCACCCGGAGTCTCGACATGCCTCAACCTTGGCATGATCCGCCGCGGCGGCACAGAGCAGGCTGAGGCGTGACCACACGAAGAAAGCCCCGGTCGATGACCGGGGCTTTCTTCTTTCTTGTTGCGGGGGCAGGATTTGAACCTACGACCTCTGGGTTATGAGCCCAGCGAGCTACCGAACTGCTCCACCCCGCGGCACAAGAAGAAACACTAGCACGGCATTCGGACGCCGTCCAATCGAGCCCCCGGAGGCGACCACCACCTCGCGCCCCCTCCACGACGAACCCCCTCCCGGCGTGCCGGAAGGGGGTTCGTCGTCGTGCCTGTCGCGTGACTACTGACCGCTGGCTGCGACCGCGTCCTCGAGGGCCGTCTGGAGGCGCGTGTCGGCCTCCGCCGCCGCCACCAAGTTGTTCTCGGCGTAGGCCGCGGCGCGGTCCGTCAGAGCCTGCTGTGCATCGGCCAGGGCCTGGTCGAGCGCCGCGTTGTCGGTGCCCGACCCCGTGTCGCCGGTGTCGGGCGTCGCCGCTCCCCCGTCCGTCGCCCCGTCACCGGTGTCCGTGCCTGTTCCGGTGCCGTCGGTGCCCTCACCCGTGGTCGGTACGCCGTTGTCTCCGGCCGTCGCACCCGAGTTGCCACCGAAGAGCGAGTCGAGGGCGCCGTCGAGGGTGTCCTCGAAGGCGATCTTGTCGCCGAACGACACCAGGATGCGCTGCAGGACGGGGTACGACGTCTCGGAGTTCGACTTCACGTAGATCGGCTGCACGTAGAGCAGACCGCCACCGACCGGCAGGGTCAACAGGTTGCCTCGGACGACGCTCGTGTCACCCCGGGTGAGCAGAGCGAGCTGGTTCGCCACGGCGGTGTCGGTGTTGAAGTTGTTCTGCACCTGCCCGGGGCCGGGCAACGTGTCGGTGCGTGGCAGGGCCAGCAACGTGAGCTTGCCGTAGTCCGACGAGATCTCGCCCGGCGTCGACCCGGCATCGGCGTTCGCCGCCAGGTAGCCCGTCAACACGTTGCGGGCGTTCTCACCGGACTGCTGCGGGATGTACGTCGAGTAGATCGAGAACGCCGGGTCTTGGTCGGGCAACTGCAGCGTCAGGTAGTACGGAGGCTGCAACGGCGGGTTCTGCGCGTTGCTCGTCGGTTCGTTGGGCGTGACCCACGCGTCGTCGCTCGAGTAGAACGAATCGGCGTCCGTCACGTGGTACGTCCCGAGGATCGCCCGCTGCACCTTGAACATGTCCTGCGGGTAGCGCACGTGCTGGAGCAGCTCGGCGGACATGTCGCTCAGGGGTGACAACGTCGACGGGAAGATCTTGTCGTACGTCTGCAGGATCGGGTCGCTGGTGTCCCACGCGTAGAGCTTGACCGAACCGTCGTAGGCGTCGACCGTGGCCTTCACCGAGTTGCGGATGTAGTTGATGTTGTTCGACGCGTACACCGGGCGGTCGTTGTACGTGTCGGCGATCGCGTCCGACAACGCCTGCGGCTTCGAGTACGGGTACTCGTTCGTCGTCGTGTATCCGTCGACGATCCAGACGACCTTGCCGTCGACGACGGAGGGGTACGGCGCGCTGTCGATCGTGAGGTAGGGAGCCACCTTCTGGACGCGTTCGGTGGGGTCGCGGTCGTAGAGGATCTGCGACTGGTCGTTCACGGCGTCCGACAGGAAGATCTGCTCGGACTGGAACTTGATGGCGTAGATGAGCTTCTTGAAGACGTTGTCGAGCTTGGGCCCACCGTTGCCCTCGAAGGTCGTCGTCTCGTTCGTGCCGTTGTCGTTGCTGCCCGACGGGTAGTCGAGCTCGATGTCGTTGCCGCCGTCGCCACCCACGATCGAGTAGGTCGGCGACTCCTGGCCGAAGTAGATCCGCGGCTCGTAGTCCCCGGCGTCGCCGAGGGCGCCCGTCACGGGGATGCCGGACTCGAGGAAGACGGGCTGGCCGTCCGCGGACCGCTGGTTGCCGTACGCCGCCACCACGCCGTAGCCGTGGGTGTAGACGAAGGTCGTGTTGTAGGGGGTCGCCGAGTTGCCGAGCTGCGAGGTGTTCAGCTCGCGCACGGCGATGACCGTGTCTTGCACGTTGCCGTCGATCGTGTACCGGTCGACCGCGAGCTGCTCGGGGAAGCTGTAGTACTGGCGGTACTGCTGCAGCTGGGCGAAGGCGTCGGTCACGAGCGCGGGGTCGATGATGCGGATGTTGGCGGTGGTGACGGCATCGCCGGCCAGGGCCCCGGCCTCGGCGTCGGACTTGGCGTCGTAGGTCTGCTCCTCGACGTCGGCCACGCCGTAGGCCTCACGCGTCGCCTGGATGTTGCGCTCGATGTACGGCGACTCGACCGTCCGTTCGCTGGGCTCCACCGTGAACCGCTGGACGATCCAGGGGTAGATGCCACCGACGATGATGCTGATGATGATGAGCGCGGCCGTGCCGATCACCGGCAGGCGCCAGCGCCCGACGATCGCGGTCACGATGAACAGGATCGCGACGACGACGGCGATCCCGGCGAGGATCTGCTTGCCGGGGATGCCCGCGTTGACGTCGGTGTACGTGGCACCCGTGAGCAGCTTGTTGGTTCCGTCGGAGAGCGTCGCGTACTGGTCGAGCCAGAGGCTGACGCCCTGGAGCAGGAGGTAGACGGCGGCGGTGACGGCCAGCTGGATGCGCGCGACCTTGGAGATGCGCACCTCGCGCCCGGTGAAGCGCAGGGCCCCGTAGAGGTAGCTGGTCGCGACGGCGGCGATGCCGGCGATGAGGACGACGGCCGAGGCGAAGCCGACCGCTGCCTGGTAGAGCGGCAGCTCGAAGACGTAGAACCCGATGTCGAGCCCGAACTGCGCGTCGGTCCGGCCGAAGGGGGTGCGGTTGATCCACTGGAGGACGGTCTGCCACTGCGTCGACGTGGCGATGCCGGCGAAGAGGCCGAGCACGGCGGGGACGCCGATGACGACGGCACGTCGAAGGGGCTCGATGACCTGCTGGTAGCGATCGAGCTGCGAGTTCAACTTGGCGTACACGGGGCGGAACCGGAAAGCCACTTCGATGCTGACGTAGACCGGCACCGCCATGGCCACGAAGCCCACCGCGAACATCACGAGGCGTGCGATCCACTGCGTCGTCAGCACCCCCGTGAACCCGAGCTGCTGGTACCAGAGGTAGTCCGTCAGCAGCGACGAGAAGATGAAGAAGGCGATGACCAGGGCGGCGAGGACGGCCACCGTGACCAGGACGGGCAATCGGGGCGAGCGTCGTGCGGTTCGCGACGATGCGGGTGACGTCAAGGGTGTGCTCCTGGCTGACGGGGACGTGGACGGCCATCCTACGTGTCGAGCCTGGCCGCCTCAGCGTCCCCTTCTCAGCTTTGCGTGGGCTGCACGAACCCTATCGACCGGCCGTACAGGTGGGCAGCGACGACGTGTCGCCCCCGCCCGCGACCGTCTCGAGCGCCGTCACCGCGTCGTCCAAGGTCTCGACGGAGTAGACGTCCAACCCGGAAGGCACGTTCCCGACGACCTCGGAGCAGTTCGTGGACGGTGCGAGGAAGACGGTCGCCCCGGCGTCACGGGCACCGTAGAGCTTCTGTCGGATGCCCCCGATGGCTCCGACCTCGCCCGACGCCGTGATCGTCCCCGTGCCCGCGACCTTCTCGCCGCCGGTGAGCTCGCCCGGAGTCGTCTTGTCGATGATCCCGAGCGCGAACATCATGCCGGCGCTCGGCCCGCCGACCTGGTCGAGCTTCAGGGTCACGTCGAAGGGATACGTGTAGTCCACGCTGACCCCGACCCCGAGCAGCGGCGTGCCGTCGACCTCTTGCGGGGTGACCTCCTCGGTCACGCTCGTCCCCGCCCGGTCGACGACGACCTCGGCGGGCGTCGACGCGCCGTTCGCCGCGACGAGGCCGCGGAGGACGTCCACGTCCGCATCGGTGGCGAGACTCGTCCCGTTGACGCTCACCAGGACGTCGCCCTCGCGCAGGACGCCTTCGGCCGGGCTGCCCTGGGAGACCTGGCTGACCGTCACGGCGCTGGGGATGGCGTACCCCTCGTGGATCAGCGCCGCGGCGATCGCGGACTTCTGCGAGTTCTGCATGTCCACGGCGTTCTGCTCGTCGACCTGGTCGTTCGACACCCCCGACGGGTACACGGCCTCGACCGGGATGACCGAACGGCTGCGATCCGCCCAGGCACGGACGACGTCGACCCACCCCGGCCGGACGTCCTGGTTGCCCTGGACGCTGACGGTCAGCAGGTCGAGCGTGCCGCTGGTGGGATAGGTCTCGTGGCCCGAGACGGTGATGAGCGGCTGGGACGAGCCCTCGTACTCGGCGCTGCCCAGGGTGTCGAACACCGGGCCGGGCTGCTCGATCAGGTACGGCCCCGGCAGCAGGCTCAGGACGACCGCCGAGACGACGGCCACGCCCAGGAGGGGCCAGCCGACCCGACTCGCACGGCGAGCGGACGACGGGGAGGTGCGCGGGGGCGTGAAGAAGGCCACGGAGGGTCCTTTCGGGATCGGCCGGGGAGGCGCGGGTCGCGTTCGCCACGAGCGGAGCGTCGGCCCCGGGGCGGTGGCCGAATCCCAGGATCTTCGTGCGGCCAGCAGCTAGCGTAGTCAGCATGACCGATGATTCGCCGCGCGGGCCTGAGGACGAGTTCCGTGACATGCTGCGGCAGTTCCTGTCCGGCGGTTCCGAGATCGATCCGTCACAGCTCGCCGGGGCCGCGGGGCTGCCCGACGACCCGGCCTTCGTGGCTCGACTCATGAGCCAACTGCAGAACGCCGTCAACAGCAGCGGTGACGGCATCGACTGGTCGATCGCCACCGAGCAGGCGACCGCCGTGGGCACCCAGACCGCCGTCGCACCGACCGCCGCCGAGACCGCCGCTCTCGAGCAGGCCTTCCACGTCGCCGCGCTGTGGCTCGACGACGTCACGTTCGTGGCCGAGCTCACCGCCACGCCTCGCCTGGTGACCCGGGCCGAGTGGGCCCGCCTGACCATGCCCGTGTGGAGCCAGCTCGCCGAGCCCGTGGCCACGTCGATCGCCGACTCGCTCACCGGTGTGCTCAGCGAACAGGCTCCCGAAGAGATGCGCTCGATGCTCGCCGGGGCCAGCAAGGTCATGCGGAGCGTCGGGGGCACGCTCTTCGCCATGCAGCTCGGCCAGGTCGTGGGCCAGCTCTCGACCGAGGTCGTGTCCGGTGGTGACGTCGGCATCCCCCTGCTCGACGAGCAGCAGGCCGCGCTGCTCCCCCAGAACGTCGCCGCCTTCGGCGAGGGTCTCGACATCGAGGCCGACCAGGTGCAGCTCTACCTCGCGGTCCGCGAGCTCGCCCACGCCCGCCTGTTCCGCCACGCGCGATGGCTGCGGCTGCATCTCATCTCGTCCATCCGCGAGTTCGCCCAGGGCATCCGCATCGACACGTCCCGGCTCGAAGAGCTCGCGGTCGACTTCGATCCCTCGAGCCCCGGCGAGTTGCAAGAGGCGATGAAGAGCGGTGCCCTCATCCCCCCGAAGACCGACGAGCAGCTCGCCGCCCTCGCCCGCCTCGAGACGACGCTCGCCCTGATCGAGGGCTGGGTCGACGTCGTGACCGCCCAGGCCACGGCGCGCCTCCCGAAGTCCGCGGCGATCGCCGAGACCGTGCGCCGGCGGCGCGCTGCCGGTGGGCCGGCCGAGTCTGCCTTCTCCACCCTGGTCGGCCTCGAGCTGCGACCGCGACGACTCCGCGAGGCGGCCGTCCTCTGGCAGACCGTGTCCGACGCCGTCGGGGCCGAACGTCGAGACGACCTCTGGTCGCATCCCGACATCGTGCCCACCAGCGCCGACGTCGACGACCCCCAGGCCCTCGTGGCTCGACTGACGTCGAACGAGCCCGCCTTCGACGACGTCGACCAGGCGATCCAGGACCTGCTCGACGACACCACGGACGACCGTCCCCGCGAGGGTGACGACGGATCGGCGACCGAGCCGGGCGAGTCGGGGCCCGACCCGGACGCCCCCCGGTCCTGAGACCTCGCGTCACGTCGATCCACGGTCGCCTGTGGACAACCTCTGATCCACCCCGGCTCCACGGCATGATCGGACGATGCCTCTCGTCCTCGATCCCCGAACACCCGTCGTCTGGCGTGATCCGTCGACCCTCCAGGTCGGCGTCGATCGCCCGACGCTCGTCCTGAGTCCGGTCAGCAGGCTCGACGAGCGCGTGGTCGCCGCCGTCGCCGCGGGCCACGGCGCAGGCGGGCTGCCCACCCTCGTCGCCCATCTCGGTCTCGACCGCGCCGCGGTCGAGGCCTCGGTCGAGCGCTTGCGGCCCGCGCTGGACGGCGACACCCAGCCGATCGTCCCACCGTCCGTCCTCGTCGGTGGGCCGGGCCCCGTGGCCGATGCCGTCGCGCGCCTCCTGGGCTCCTGCGGGGCAGACGTCCGTCGGGCCCACGCCGACCTGCCGCCCCCGAGGAACACCACCGGCGTCCTGGTCGGCGGGCACGTCGTCGACCCCGGAGTGGTCCGAGAGTGGGTGCGGTCCGACCTGACGCACCTCGTCGTGCGACTGGGCGATCGTCATGCGCGGATCGGGCCCGTGACGGTGCCCGGCGCGACGGCCTGCGCCCGGTGTCTCGACCTCCGCGCCGGCGAGGCCGACCGCGCCTGGCCCGCGATCGCCGGTCAGCTGAGCGCTCGTCCCCTCACCGCGCCTCCGCTGCTGTCCGTCCACGAGGTCGCCACGAGAGCCGCCCGTCGTCTGTGGTCGCGTCTGAGCGGTGCGGCCGGCACACCGGACGACTCCGAGGTCGAGTCGATCTCGATCGCCGAAGGTCTCGTCACTCGCGCGAACGTGGCGCCCCACCCGGAGTGCGGGTGCGCAGCTCTTCCACGAACCGGCTCGCGCGCCGTTCGCCGCCGCGTCCCTGCCCCGATCGGCTCCACGACAGCCGCAGCCGCTCACGCGCCCTCGTGACGCCGACGTACAAGAGGCGGCGTTCCTCGTCGATCGCCGCGTCGTCCTTCGCGTAGCTGATCGGGACGAGGCCCTCGCTCAGTCCGATCAGGTACACGCTGCGCCATTCGAGCCCCTTGGCCGAGTGCAACGTCGCCAGGGTGACCGCGGCCATCGTCGGCTCGTGTTGCCCGGCCTGGCGGGCGAAGAGCTCGTCGACGAACTGGCGGAGGGTCGTCCCGGGCGCCGACGCCTCGGCCAGGCCCATGATCGTGTTCAAGGACTCCCACCGGTCGCGGATCGCGCCTCTCTGGTCGGGAGCGTCCTGCGTCCAGCCGAGCGACCGCAGGACGTCACTGACGGTCTTGAAGAGCGGCTCGCCCACGATGCTGACCGCCGCGCCCTTCATCATCATCAGGGCCTCTTTCACCTCGCGCAGCTCGAAGAACCGCGTCGCACCGTGGATGCGGGTCGACACGCCGACGTCGGCGAGTGCGCGCTCGATCGCCGCGGCCTGGACGTTGACCCGGTACAGGACGGCGATCTCTTCCGGGGCGACGCCCGAGCGGATCTCGTCGGCGATCGTCTCGGCGATGCCCCGGGCCTCGGCCGAATCGCTGGCGTACTCGGTCACGGGTGGCACGGGCCCCGTCGTCTCGACGGCCGGGTGGAGGTGCAATGCGCCCGGCCGACCCCGCATGAGCTGGTTGGCCGTGTCGACGATCTGCCGCGACGATCGGTAGTTCTGCTCGAGACGGACGACCGTGGCGTCGTCGTAGCGCGCGCCGAACCCGAGCAGGTAGTCCGACGACGCGCCCGCGAACGAGTAGATGGTCTGGCTGGCGTCGCCGACGACGCAGAGGTCGTTCCGACCGCCGAGCCAGAGGTCGAGCAGGTCTTGCTGCAGCGGCGAGACGTCCTGGTACTCGTCCACGACGAAGAAGCGGTACTGCTCGTGCACCTGCTGGGCCACGCGCGGCTCGAGTTCGAGCATGCCGACCGTCGCGAGCAGGACGTCCTCGAAGTCGAGCTGGCGCCGTTCGTCCTTGACGGCCTCGTAGGCCCGGTGCAGGTCGACGGCCTTCTCGACGCTGATCGAGGGCGGCAGCGACCTGCCCGGCAAGGCCTTCGCGTAGTCCTCGAGGGTGAGCCGCGAGACCTTGCGCCACTCGATCTCGGCCGCGAGGTCTCGCAAGGCCGCCGTGTCGATCTTGAGACGCAACGACTCGGCGGCGTGGGCGAGCGCCTTGGCCTTGCTGTCGAGGAGGCGCGGCATCTGACCGCCCATCGTCTGCGGCCAGAAATAGGACAGCTGGGACAGCGCCGAGGCGTGGAAGGTGCGAGCCGAGACTCCCCCGGCACCCAGGTGACGCAACCGACCACGCAGTTCGGCGGCCGCCCGTGAGGTGAAGGTCAGCGCCATCACGCGGTTCGGCGCGTAGACACCCGTGGCGACCCCGTAGGCGATGCGGTGCGTGATGGCGCGGGTCTTGCCCGTCCCGGCACCCGCGAGCAGGCACACGGGACCGAGCAGCTTGGACGCCGCCCGGCGCTGCTGCTCGTCGAGCCCCGCGATCAGGTCGGCGGCCTCGCTCACTGGTCGATCTCGCCGCCGAACCAGTCCTCGATGATCGCACGGGCGATGGACGTGCGCCCCGGCAGGACGATCTCACCGAGGCCCGCGACCAGCTCGTCCCGGCTGAACCAGCGCAGGTCGAGGATCTCGGCCCCGTCGGGGGTGAGCGTGCCGGGATCATCGGTGTCGACCTCGGCCCGGAAACCGAGCATGAGGCTCGCCGGGAACGGCCAGGGCTGCGAGCCCAGGTAGCGGGGCGACACGACGTTGATGCCGGACTCCTCGAAGATCTCACGCTGCACGGCGTGTTCGAGCGATTCGCCGGGCTCGACGAAACCCGCCAGCAACGAGTAACGGTTCTGCTCCCACAGGGCGTTCGACCCGAGCAGGAGGCGGTCGTCGGCATCGGTCACGCCGACGATGATCGCGGGGTCGGTCCGGGGGAAGATCTCGTGGCCGTCGTCCGGGTCGCGGCGCACCCAGCCCGCCTTGTCGGTGACCAGACGCCGACCGGTCCGCGGCGAGAACCGGTGGGAGTCGTGCCAGTTCGCCACGGCGACGGCCTCGACGGCCAGGCCGGCGTCGCGCGCGCTCAACGCCGTGCCCGACACTCGCGGACTGCCCCAGGCCGAGTCGTCGGCCGCGATCGACTTCGCGCGTTCGTCGTCGAGGAGTGCCGCCAGGACGGGCGTGCCCACGGGTTCGGCGGCCGAAGGGTCTTTCGAGACGCCGAGGTAGACGTAGTCGTCGGCCGGCGGGACCGACGAGGCCGGCAGCAGAGCCAGGGAATCCGGCGACGCCATGAGGGTGCGTCCCCGCCAGACCGGCAGCACACGGGTGGCCGCGGAGGCGAGCAGTTCGTCGACGACGCCGGCGCGCTCGCGGGTGAGGTAGTCACGGTCGACCTGGTGGCGGGACAACGGGAGCCGGGACGTGAGTGGCGAGGACATCGGACGACCAATCATCGCGAGTTGACAGCGTGGCGCACGGCAGGGCATCGCGTGCGGCGGCCTACCCTGAGGGCATGGCCAGATCTCATCTCACTCTAGCCGCGCTGGCCACGGCCGCCGTCGCGGACCTGGACGTCACGCGCGCGTCACGCCACGGCAGCGAGACGGGTGGCGACTTCGACTCCGCACTCGTCGACGGCCGTGCCGGAGAGCACTGCATCGTCCGTGTCCCCCGGTCGCAACGAGCCGAGGCCGAGCAGTCGGCCGATCTCGTCGCCCTGCGCGCTCTGAGCGCCGGCGTTCGCGGACGGCTCTCGTTCGACGTGCCCGCCTACCGCGGCCAGGCGCCCATCGGTCGCACGCGCGGCATCGTCTACGACGTCGTCCCCGGCGAGCACCTGTCGATCTCGCGACTGACCGCGACGAGCGACCTGCCCACGGCGCTGGGTCGTGCCGTGGCGGCGATCCACTCGCTGCCGACGAGCTTCGTGACCGACGCCGGTCTGACCAGTCACACCCCGTTCGAGGCGATGAGGTCGTCGGCGGCACTGGTCGACCGCGCGGCTTCGACGCGCCTGCTGCCGGCCGCACTGCTCGAGCGGTGGGAGGCCGCCATCCAGGACTCCGTGCTGTGGCAATTCCAGCCGACGGTCGTCAACGGCTCCCTCGACGCCGGTTCGGTGCTCGTCCTCGGCGACACCGTCAGCGGCGTGCTCGGCTGGCACGAGCTGCAGGTCGGCGACCCCGCCCGCGACCTGGCCTGGTTGCTCGGCGCCCCCAGCCCGACGGCGGTCGACGCGGCGTTCGAGGCCTACAACATCGCCCGCGGCACGAGCGACCACCAGCTGCGGCACCGGGCGACCCTCTACCGCGAACTCGACCTGGCGAAGTGGCTGCTGCACGGCACCGGCACCAAGAACACGTCGGTGGTCGACGACGCCGTCGAGATGATGACGAAGCTCGTCGACTCGTTGCCCGGAGATCGGCGGGCCGGCATCGGCTCGGGCTCGACCGCCGCCCTCGACGTCGACGGCGTCGAGGACCTGCTCGAGGCGACCGAGCGCCGTCACGTCTGAGACGCCGCCTCGACCCGCTGCCAGAGCTCGACCAGTTCACCGCGGTCGGCCACGTGTCGGGGCCGCAGCACCACGTCGTCGGCCACGAAGTAGAACACCGCGTCGATCTTCTCGGCCGGGGTGCCCGTGAACCGGGCGTAGGCCTCGCGGTAGAGCGCCAGTTGCAGCTGCTTGAGCTCGAGATCGGCGTCGTCGGTGGGTGCCTTGCCGGTCTTCCAGTCGACGACCTCGAACCGGCCGTCTCGTTCGAAGACGGCATCGATCTTGCAGATGATGGTGCGACTGCCGAGGGGGAGGTGGATCTCGAGCTCGACGTCGGTCGGTTCGAGGGACGCCCAGGGCGAGCGCTCGAAGGTCGCGACCAGCTGTTCGAACCGCCTCGCGTCGTCGGGGTCGATCGGCCCGGACCCGGACGAGCCGACCCGTTCGTCGTCCAGATCGCTCTCGTCACCCCAGGCGTCGAGGGTCTCGGCACGGCCCGTCGGCCGGAAGCGCTCTTCCACCCACTCGTGGAACAGCGTGCCGAGGCGGGTGGCCCGGTAAGGCCGTTCGGGCAGGGGACGACGGAGGGCGGCGGCGACCGCGGCGGGATCGTCGACGTAGTCCTTGAACCGAGAGGCGGGGATGCGCTGGGGCAGGGGAACCGCCCCGGCGCCTGCTCGCGCGGCATCGCGCTCGAGCAGCAGCAGCTCGATGTCGGACGACCATCTCGATCGGGGCCCTGGTCGCTCCTCGTCGGTGGGCTCGTCACGTGAGCGCCGGTCCAGGGCCGCGGTGACCCGTGACGCGGCGTCCTCGACGACCGCGCGGCGCTGACCCAGGGGGTCGAGCGGCCAGCTGAGCTCGCGGGATGCCGCAGCCAGGGGGTTCTCGTCGTCGTCGGGCCGCTCGGGCAGGTCTTCGATCGGCACGAGTGCTCTCTCGGCCAGCTCGACGACGAACCGGCTCGCCGGGCGAGGGCGCACGGCGCTCGTCCAGAAGGAACCGCTCACGAGCAGGGCGTCACGGGCACGGGTGAGCGCGACGTAGGCCAGCCGCCGCTCTTCGGCCTGGTGCCGGACGACGAGCTCGTCCTTGAACGCCTTCAGCGACTGGTCGAACTCTTTCTGGTCGGCGACGCCCCGCCAGCCGAGCACGGGCAGCTCGGCGGCGTCGCCACGGAACTCGTACGGCAGTTCGCCGAAACCGAGCCACCCCACACCCTCGCGGGACGTGCCGGGCAATTCGCCCTCGACCAAGCGGGGCACGGCCACGACGTCCCATTCGAGCCCCTTGGACCCGTGGATGGTCAGCAGTTGGACGGTACCCCGCTCGGCTTGCTCGGATCGCGGCCCCATGTCGTCACGACGCTCGGCTGCCGCCAGCCACGACAGGAAGCCCCCGAGCCCGGCGTTCTCGTCGGTCGCGACGTACCCGGCGAGTTCGTCCTCGAAGGCCTGCAACCAGGCACCGCCCGAGGGCGCCCCGGTGGCCGCCGCCACCTCGACGTCGAGCAGCATCTCGTGCTCGACCAGCGTGACGAGGTCGACCAGGTCGAGCCCGGTGCGGCCCCGGAGGAACGCGAGCTGCGAGCCCAACCGCCGCAGGCGCACGAGGCCCTCGTCGCTGAACTCGGCGAGTTGACGATGGGTCACGGGTGCCGTGGCCACGAAGTCCAGGGCGTCGACGACGGACCCGTGCTCGCCGGCGGCGACCGACGCCCGGAACCCGGCGGCGACGTCGTCGTCGAGGCGCTGTTGGGCGTGGTCGTGCGAGAAGAGCCACGAGGCGACGTCGCGCAACCGCGCGATGTCTCGCACGCCGATCCGCCATCGGGCCCCGGCCATCAGACGGATCGCCTCGGAACCGGCCGACGGGTCGTGCAGCACCCGGAGGCAGGACACGAGGTCGACGACCTCGGGACGTTGCAGGAGACCGCCGACACCGAGCACGTGGTACTCGACCCCGCGCGCGGCCAGTGCCTCGACGAAGACGGGCATGGTCTTCTTCGACCGGAAGAGCAACGCCGCCGTCCGGCGGGCCGGTTCGCCGTCGACGACCGTCGGGACGGCCAACTCTTCCTGGAGCCACGCCGCGACCTGGTCGGCCTCACCGGGCAACGTCTGGTCGAAGAGCAGTTCGACGCGACCCTCTGGTGCACCCGGCCGGGGGTTCAGCTCGCCGACGACCGCACCGGCGGACCGCGCGAGCTCGGCCACGACGGTGTTGGCGGCGTCGAGAACGCGCGACGCGTTGCGCCAACTGGTCGAGAGGCTGAAGACGGCGTCGGGACGGGCTCCGAAGTCCTCCGGGAACCGTCCGAGGTTCGCGGCGCTGGCACCCCGGAACCCGTAGATCGACTGGTGGGGGTCGCCGACCGCCATGACCCCGGTGCCCTCGAAGAGGCGGGACAGCAAGGTGGTCTGCACGACGCTGGTGTCCTGGTATTCGTCGAGGAGCACGACGCGGTAGCGGTCGCGCAGTTCGGCCACGACGCTCGGCGCCGTGTCGCAGACCTCGAGGGCCAGGGACACCTGGTCGGAGTACTCGACGAGGCCGCGACGGGCCTTCTCGTCGGCGAAGGCCGCGGCGAGGTCGAGCAGCGGCGGGAGGGCCGACACCGCACCGACGGCGTCGACGACCGACTTGTAGGCGCTGCCCTTCGTCGACGGCAGACTCGCGAGGTCGAGGAACCGGTCGGCCAGGCGCGCCACGGGCTCGGGCTCGGTGACGTTCTCGCTCAGGGCGTGGCTCAGGCGGAGGACGGCCTCGGTGATGCCGTCGACGCTGCGGCCGAGCCCGGCGAGGCGCTCGTCGTGGCTGGCCACGACGAGTGAGCGCGCCAGCTGCCAGGCCGACGCGTCGCCGAGCACCTGGGACTCGCTCTCGCGCCCCACCCGCAGCGCGTTGTCACGGAAGATCGCGTTGGCGAACGCGTTGTAGGTCGAGACGGTGGGCACGTCGAACGGATCCACCTCGTCGCCGAGCAGTCCGACCGCCCCGAGCTGGGCGATGCGCCGCTCGATGCGCTCACCGAGCTCGCCGGCGGCCTTGCGGGTGAAGGTCAGGCCGAGCACCTGCGAGACGCCGACGAGGCGGTTGGCGAGCAGCCACACCACGCGGTTGGCCATGGTCTCGGTCTTGCCGCTGCCGGCGCCCGCCACGACGAGGGCGGGCTCGAGCGGGGCCTCGATGACGGCCTGTTGCTCGGGGGTCGGGGTGGGCAGCCCGAGTGCCTCGGCGATCTCGGCCGCTCCGAGCAGGGACGAGGAGGCGCGGGTCGCGGCGCCCACGCCGCTCCCGTCACCCGCACCGGCCGCACCAGCCGTGCCGGGGGCCCGGCCCACGGCCGTCACGAGCCGCTCACCTCGCCCACCACGTGGATGCGACACGATCCGCCGTGGCGGCCCTCGCAGTGGTCGTCGAGGCGGGCGACGAACACCCGGCCCGCCATGTGCTCGGCCGCGTCGACGACCCGTGCCCGGAAGGCCGCGAGTCGGTCGTCGTCGAATGCCCCCTGGGCCGGCTCTCGGTAGAGCTTGCCCCGGACGCCCGACGACACGATGACGAGTTTGGCCCCACCGGGGGGCGTGCCCTCGGGCACGGCCTCGACCGCACCGTCGGCGAGGGCGACCTGGTAGCTGCCCAGCTGCGGGTGCTCGGCCACGGCCTGGGACGACGTCGGGGCCGACCGTCCCGTCTTGAGGTCGACGATGACGGCGGCGCCCTCGGCGGTGCGCTCGACCCGGTCGATCGACCCGCGCAGACGAGCCGGCCCGATGTCGAGGGTGAAGGTCGACTCGGCGCCGAGCAGGCTGCCACCCGACGCCTCGAAGTCCCGCAGGTAGGCAGAGAGGCTCTCGGTCATGTCGCGAGCCCGGCGTTTCTCGGACTCGGCGATCCAGGCCGACTCGAACTCGAGCTCGGGCCAGCGCCCCTCGACCGCCCGCCAGAGCGAGTCGACGTCCGTGCCGTCGGCGTGCTCCATGACGTCGTGCAGCACGGTGCCGAGACCCATCGCCGCGTTGGGAGGGGAGCCGCCGAACCGGTCGACGAACCAGTGCAGGGGGCATTCTTCGAACGACCCGAGTTGCGACGGCGACACGGGCACGTGGGCCTCGGGGTCGTCGAGGTCGATGAGCGGTTCGACGGTGGTCGGGTCGAGCAGGCCGTACCAGTCGTCCGGCGACGCCCCGGCCACGCCCTCGCCGGCGAGTCGGGCCAACGCCTCGACCGCGTCGTCGGCCCGTGGGCCGTGAGGCGACGAGACGAGCACGTGCCGGAGGTGCCCCACGAGCCCGCGCAGCGACAGGGGGTGCCCGGCGGGGGCTTCCGGGCAGCCGTCCGGCAGCAGCCGGAAGAACGGGGAGGGGCCCTCGTCGTCGTTCGAGGTGCACGAGAGCACGACCTGCCGGGTGGCGCGTGACACCGTGAGGGCGAACATGCGCAACTCGTCGGACAGCACCACGGCCCGCGCGTCGGAGGGGGCGGCCGGCTCGTCGTCGGGGTTCTCGGACGGACCGCCGCGGAGCAGCCCGCGCTCGGCCAGGGCGACGAGTTCGTCCGGCGCGAGCAACCCGCCGCGGATGCGGAGGTTCGGCCACACGCCGTCCTGCAGCCGCGCGGCGACGACCACGTCGACCTCGACTCCCACGGCGTTCGACGGAGAACAGACCAGCACCGTCTCGGCCGTCGCCTGCGGCGAGAGCGTGTCTTCGGGTACCTCGGCCCCGAGCAACGAGTCGAGGAAGGCCCCGGCCGGCGCCTCGGGGGTGCGTTCGACGAAGCGCTTGGCGGCCGTGAACAGCGCGACGACGCCGTCGAGGTGACGGTCGGCCTCGGCGGCGACGATGCCGTGACCGTCGCTCTGCGCCGACCACTCGGCCGCGAGTCCGCTGCGCTCCCACAGACCCCAGAGCACTTCCTCGATGCTCGCACCGGTCGCGGCTGCGCGACGAGCCGCGTCGAGACTGGACGAGAAACGCCCGGCGCGGGCGGCGAACCTCGAGTCGATCGTGACGAATCGGCCGGCCCCCTCGAGGGCTTCGACGAGGAGGTCGTCGGCGGAGCGGATGCCGCCCGCCCCGAGTTCGTCGGCGCGTAGGGCCAGCCTCAGGCGGCGCAGCGAGAGCGGATCGAAGCCTGCGAGGGGACCCAGCAGCAACTCGGTCGCGAGGTCGACGGTGAGCTCGTCCCGTCCGACGGCCACGGAAGCGGCGAGCAACAGGTGACGTGCCGCGTGCTCGTCGCGCACGGCGCGTCCGGCGACGGAGGTGCGGGTCGGCACCTCGGCGAGCTGGAGCCCCCGCGCGACGCCGGCCACCTGCCCGCCGCTGCGGACGACGACCATCATGCGTGACCACGGCACCCCGCGGACCAGGTGGTGCTCGCGCAGGAGCCGGGCCACCGACGCCACTTCGTGGGTCGGGCTGTCGGCCCGGACGGTGACGATCGGGGGCACCGGCGAGTCGGGCCGGTCGCCTACCTCGGAGGGCTCGGCCACCGGCGCGGGCACGGCGCCGTGCTGACGACCGGCCCCGGCCGTCCCGATCCGGGAGGTGACGCGCTGGACGAGATCCCGCAGAGGCGGCTGGTGGCGGTGCGCCGTCGAGAGGTAGAGCGTCTCGACGTCGGGCAGGCCGAGCCGGGGGCCGAGACGGCCGAGCACGTCGGGCGTGCCGCCCCGGAAGGCGCTGGTCGACAGGTCGGGGTCGCCGAACGCGACCACGGCGACGCCCCGCCGGGTCAGGGCCCGCAGCAGCGCCACAGTCGACTCGGTCGCTTCTTGCGCGTCGTCGACGAGGACGACCCGCAGCCCGTCGACGGCCGGGGAGGTCTCGCCCCGGTCGAGGGCGGCGACGGCGTAGTCGACGAGGTCGGCCGAGTCGAGGTGCCGTCCCCGGGCCGCGTCGAGCACGCCCAGGTACTCGTCGCGGAAGTCGGCCACCGCCGCCCATTCGGGCCGGCCGGCCAGCTCGGCGGCGCGTCGGAGCCCCTCGGACCCGATGCGGTGCTCGGTCGACCGCATGAGGACCTCGCGCAATTCCGTCCGGAACCCGCGGAGCCGACGGACGGTCGGGCCGAGCCCGTCGGGCCAGGACGGGCCCGTGCCGTCGAGCTCGTGCCCTTCGAGGAGGGCTCGGACGATGCTGTCCTGATCGCCGCCGGTCAGCAGGGTCGGTGCGGGGAGGCCGACGAGTCGTGCCGCATGGCCGACCACGTCGAACGCGAGCGACGAGACGGTGCGGGCCAGGGGGCCCGGAGTGGGGACGGTGAGCCTCGACGCGATCACGTCGCGCAGCGTCGTGGCCGTCGACCGCGTCGGCGCGAGTGCCATCACGGCCGTCGGCCCCCACCCGCGCACCTCGACCCGGTCCACCACGAACTCGACGAGCGTGCGGGTCTTGCCCGAGCCCGGGGCCCCCAGGACGGCCGCCGACCGCCCGTGAGGGAGGTCGAGCACTGCTCGCTGGGAGTCGTCGAGAGCCGTCGGCGCCACGGCTCGCGTCGGGCCCGGGAGGGGCGGGGAGACGGTCGAGGCCATGTCCCGACGCTACCGGCTCGCACCGACATCGAGGCCGGCCCGACGGGTGGGCGACGGCCCGGGAGGCGACCTCCTGTGCGCCGACAGTGAACGTGCAGAGCCGGGGCGGCGAGGTCGGTTATCGTGACCACGTGGACATTCGCATCGGCATCACCAACAGCCCCCGTGAGATCAGCTTCGAGACGGCGCAGACCGCCGACGAGGTCGAGAAGGTCGTCGGCGACGCGCTCGACGGCGGCAAGTCGTACGTCACCCTCGCCGACTCCAAGGGCAAGACCTACCTGGTCCCCACCGCGTCGCTCGCCTACGTCGAGGTCGGCAGCGAAGAGAGCCGCAAAGTCGGCTTCGTCAGCTAGCCGTGGAACTCCTCTTCGTCGTCCTGGGCGGCGCCGTCCTCGGATTCGTCTTCCACTACGCGCTGCCCGACGCGGACACCCGCGGAGTGCTGCTCGCGCCGGCCTCCGGTGCCGTCGTGGCCGCGATCGTGTGGGAGGCGCTCACCTGGGCGGGGTGGCCGGCCGACGGCGGCTGGATCTGGGTCGTGGGGCTCGTCCTCCCGGCCGTCGTCGCGGTCCTCGTCTGCCGCGTCGCAGCCGTCCGTCGCCGGGCACGCGACAGTGAGCACTTCGCCCGTCTGGTCCGCTCCGCCTCCTGACACGGCACGTCCGGTCGAACGCCTCTGCTGAGAGGTCGGTCGGCGACCCCTGACGGATCTGCCCGTAGCCGATCCTCGGAATCAGTCGAGCCTCGGAATCGGTTCAGGCGGTGAGGCCCAGGGCGTCCATGCGGCGGGTGTGCGCGGCGATGAGTTCGGTGAAGACCGGCTCGAGACGCTCGTCGTCCGCCGACACGTGCGACGCCGAGACGGCAGCACGCGCGACCAACAGGGTGTCGCCCACCAGCCTGCGCCCCCAGAGGGCCAGTCGCGACGCGAGGCGCGGGTCGGCCTCGATGGCCGCCGAGAGCTCTCGCACGACGAGCGGTGCGTCGTCGTGCGCCTTGAGAACCGCCACGATGCGCTTGTGGTGGTCGGCCTGCAGCCCGGCCGCCAACCGGACGAACACGTCGTTGAGCAGGCCGGCCGCGACGTAGTTCGCGAGGATCGCCTCGTACCAGTCCGTGCCTTCGGTCCGGGCCCGGAACTCGTCGATCGCGGCGATGTGGGGCTCCATCGACTCGGTGGCGTCGTGCCCCGATCGTTCGATCTCGGCCACCAGGCCACGGTGTCGTGCCAACGTCGACTCGGCGATGCGACCGGTGGTCTCTTTCGCGCGGACGTCGGGGGCGAACGCCGACGAGCGCCCGAGCGTCTCGAACAGCGCGAGCTCGAGGTAGGCCGCGTGCCCCAGGAAGACCAACAGGTCGGGGGTGAACTGGTCGAGCTCGACGCGCGCCGCGGGGGTCGGCTTCGCCGCGGGCCGCGGCCACTGCAGGGACGGGACGCCGCGCTTCGCACCTCGACCGGGCCAGGACACCACGCCGACATCTTACGGGGTCCGAGAGGCCGCCCGTCGCGACGGGCTAAACTCCTCGCATCCCCCTATATGAGACAGGGCAACACTTTGACATTCACTGACCTCGCGATCGACCCCGACATGGTCGACGCTCTGGCGTCGAAGGGGATCCTCGAACCTTTCCCCATCCAGACCCAGACCATCCCCCTCGCCCTCGCCGGCCAAGACATCATCGGCCAGGCCAAGACGGGTACCGGCAAGACCTTCGGCTTCGGCCTCCCGATCATCCAGCGGATCGGCCTCGACCCGACTCCCGGCGTCAAGGTGCTCGTCGTCGTCCCCACCCGCGAACTCTGCGTCCAGGTGGCCGACGACCTCGAGGTCGCCACCTCGAACCGTGCCACCAAGATCGTCAGCATCTACGGCGGCAAGGCCTACGAGGGCCAGGTCGAGCAGCTCAAGGCCGGCGCGCAGATCGTCGTGGGCACCCCCGGGCGCCTCCTCGACCTGGCCGGCCAGCGCCTCCTGAACCTCAAAGAGGTGCAAGAGGTCGTGCTCGACGAGGCCGACAAGATGCTCGACCTGGGCTTCCTCAGCGACATCGAGAAGATCTTCCAGCAGGTCCCGGCCACCCGTCACACCATGTTGTTCTCGGCGACGATGCCCGGCCCCATCGTGGCGCTGGCCCGCCGCTTCATGTCGAAGCCGATCCACATCCGCGCGACCGACCCCGACGAGGGCCTCACGCAGGCGAACATCAAGCACGTGGTCTACCGCGCCCACTCGCTCGACAAGGACGAGGTGATCGCGCGCATCCTCCAGGCCGAGGGCCGTGGCAAGACCGTCGTCTTCACCCGCACCAAGCGCGCGGCCGCCAAGCTCGTCGAAGAGCTGAACGATCGCGGCTTCAACGCGGCCGCCGTCCACGGCGACCTCAACCAAGAGCAACGCGAGCGCGCCATGGCCGCCTTCAAGGCGGGCAAGAAGGACATCCTGATCGCGACCGACGTCGCGGCCCGCGGCATCGACGTGAACGACGTCACGCACGTGATCAACCACACCGTGCCCGACGACCACGACACGTACCTTCACCGCGCCGGCCGCACCGGCCGTGCGGGCAAGACCGGCATCGCCGTCACGTTCGTCGACTGGGACGACCTGCACAAATGGGCCCTGATCAACCGGGCGCTCGACATGGGTCAGCCCGAACCGGTCGAGACCTACTCGTCGAGCCCGCACCTCTTCGCCGACCTCGACATCCCCGCCGGCACCAAGGGGCGTCTGCGCGCGACCTCCCTGTCGGCGGTCAAGGCGGGTTCGGTCGGCTCGCGCGAGCGCACCGGCGGCCCCCAGGGCGACCGGGACAGGGGCCGTGGACGCGGTCGCGGCGACGCTCCCGTGCGCACCTCGGGTGAGCCCTCGGCCACGGGCCGCGGCGCCGCACAGGCGTCCGACGCGACCGCTCCGGCCGGTGAGGGCTCGGGTGAGGCCCCGCGCAAGCGCAGCCGCAACCGTCGCCGTCGTCCCGCCGGCGACTCGTCGTCACAGCCCCAAGGCTGACGACCGATCCAGCACGAGACCCCCTCGACCGTCCGCGGCGAGGGGGTCTCGTGCATGCGGCACGTCACCGTCCCGGACGAGGAGGCGCGGGTCGACTCAGCCCCGGACGGGCACCCACCCGGTCGCCGCGTCGACGATCCGGTCGAGTTGCTCGGGAGCCGTGGCGTTCTCGCCCAAGCGGTTGGGCTTGCCGTCGCCGTGGTAGTCGCTCGAGCCGGTCACGATGAGGTCGTACCGCCGGGCGAGCTCGAGCAGTCGCGCCTTGCCCGCCGTGGTGTTCTCGCGGTGGTCGACCTCGACGCCGAGCAGGCCGGCGTCGACCAGGGCCTCGAAGCCCTCGCTCGAGACGTTGGGCTCGCGCCCCCGGGTCGCGGGGTGGGCGATGACGGGGACTCCCCCGGCCTCGCGGATCAGGCGGACGCCGATCAGGGGGCTGGGTGCCTCGTGGGGTTCGTAGTACCCGGACCGCCAGTGCAGTATCCCCGCGAAGGCGGCGCTGCGGTCGGGTGCGTAGCCCTTCGCGACGAGGGCGTCGGCGATGTGTGGCCGGCCCAGCGTCGCCCCCGAACTGGCCTGGGCGAGGACGTCGCCCCAGGTGAGGTCGTAGTCGGCGGCGATGCGCTCGACGATGCGCTCGGCGCGGTGCAGACGGCTGTCGCGGAGGCGTGCCGTCTCGGCGACCAGACCCGGGTGCGCGGGGTCGAAGAGGTAGCCGAGCATGTGCACGCTGTTCAAGCCGAGCCGGGTGCTGAGCTCCATGCCGGGGACGAGGGTGAGTCCCGTCCCGGCGACGGCGGCCGAGGCCTCGGACCACCCGGCGGTGCTGTCGTGGTCGGTCAGGGCGACGGTGTCGAGCCCCGCCCGCACGGCCGACGCGATCAACGCCGCGGGCGCCTCGGTGCCGTCCGACACGCTCGAGTGAGTGTGCAGGTCGACCAGGCGCGTGGGCATCCCCCCATCGTAGGCGGCGCGCTTCCGAGCCGTCCGTGCGGCGCCCGACCTGCGGTCGGGGGTTCCCCTAGGCTCCAGGGGCCATGATCCGTCGTCTCGTCGCCCTCGTCTTCGTCCTCGCCGTCGCCGCCGTGCTGGTGGCCGCCCTCTGGCCCCAAGCCGTCGGGCTGCAGCGCGTCTTCCCGGTCGCTCAGGTGGTGTCGTTCCGCCTGGTCGCCGCGGCCGTGGCGATCGTCCTGACGGTGCTGTTGCTCGTGCTCGGCCTGATCGCCCGACCGATCCGGTCGTTGACGGCGAGTGCGGCCGTGCTGCTGCTCGTGTTCGGCGTCCTCTCGGCCGGCGTGGTGACGGCTCGAGGCCTCGGCCGCACCGACTTCGTCGAGAAGACGCCCACCGACGTCACCGTCCTGTCGTGGAACACGCTCGGCGCGGCGACCGGGGCCGACGCCGTGGTCGCCCTCGCCACCGAGGTCGGCGCCGACGTGATCGCCCTCCCCGAGACGCGGCAGGAGGTCGGCGTCGCCGTCGCCGAGGCCATGGCCGCCGCCGGCAAACCCATGTGGGTGCACACGGTGGCCTACGACCAGATCGCGAGCGGTCGCTCGACGACCCTGCTGATCAGCGCCGCGCTCGGCGAGTACCAGGTCGCGGTCGGCGACGACGGCACCACCGACGCGCGCACGACGCCCGTGCTCCCGACGGTCGTCGCGACGCCCGTGTCGGGCGAGGGGCCCACCATCGTCGCCGCGCACCCCGTCTCGCCGACGCCCGACGACATGGGGCAGTGGCGTGCCGGCCTCGGCTACCTCGCCGACGTCTGCCGGTCGGGTGACGTGATCATGGCAGGCGACTTCAACGCCACGCTGGACCACATGGCCGGGCTCGGCTCCGACGGTGGAGCCCTCGGCGCCTGCCGTGACACCGCCGAGGCGACCGCCAACGCCGGGGTGGGCACCTGGCCGACCGACGTCCCTCCCCTCCTCGGCGCCCCGATCGACCACGTCATGGCGACCGAGCAGTGGCTGCCGACCGGGTTCCGGGTCGTGACCGAGCTCGACGACGCCGGCAGCGACCATCGTCCGGTCGTCGCGCAGCTCAGTCGCACGGGAGCCTGACCCCGCCGACTGGGCGTCCGGCCCGTTTGGCGGGACAATGGTGGGCATGGCAGATCAGAAGGCGCCGCGCGCGACCACCAACCGCTCCACCACCCCCGGGTCGGACACGTTCAAGGACTACATCTCGTCGCAGTGGGCCGACCGCCCCGACGTCCTGCCCGAGCCGCGAGAGCAGGCGCCGTTCGCCGCCGACCGCCGCGCGCGGCTGTCCGTGCTGCACCCGGGCACCCGCCTGGTCGTGCCGGCCGGCTCCGCCAAGGTCCGCTCGAACGACTGCGACTACCCCTTCCGTGCACACTCGGCGTTCTCGCACCTGACGGGCTGGGGTTCGGACACCGTGCCCGGTTCGGTGCTCGTGCTCGAGCCCACGGCCGACGGGCACGACGCCACCCTGTACCTGCGTGCGAGCGCCGGCCGCGACTCGGACGAGTTCTACGCCAACCCCGAGATCGGCGAGTTCTGGATCGGCCCCCGCCCCTCGTTGACGCAGGTCGCCGCCGACCTGGGTCTGGCCACGCGCGACCTGGCCGACTTCGAGGCCGTGGTCGGCACGGTCGACGCCGAGACCCTCGTCGTCCGCGAAGCCGACCCCGACCTGACCCGTCGTCTCGACGCCGTCGTCGAGGCCGCAGCCGAGCAGTCCCCCGCCTCGGCGGCGGCGGGCGAGGTGACACCCGACGACGACGGCGCCCCCGGGCGGGCGACCTCCGCCGATCTCGCCCGTGACCTGAGCGAGCTCCGGCTCGTCAAGGACGCGTACGAGGTCGCCCAGATGCGCCAGGCGGTGACGGTGACGGGAAAGGGATTCACCGACGTGATCGCCGACTTCGACGACATCGTCGCGCACCCGCGCGGCGAACGCCTCGTCGAGGGCACCTTCAACCGCCGCGCCCGCGCCGACGGCAACACGGTCGGCTACGACACGATCGCCGCGTCGGGCGACCACGCCTGCGTCCTGCACTGGACCCGCAACGACGGTGTCGTGCGCGACGGCGACCTCATCCTGATCGACGCCGGCATCGAGCTCGACAGCCTCTACACGGCCGACATCACCCGCACGCTGCCCGTCTCGGGCCGGTTCACCGACGTGCAGCGCCTGGTCTACGAGGCCGTGCTCGAGGCGGCCGACGCGGCGTTCGCGATCGTGCGCCCGGGCATCGCGTTCCGCGAGATCCACGCGACGGCCATGAAGGTCATCGCCGAACGCACGGCCGAATGGGGCTTCCTGCCGGTCTCCGCCGACGAGTCGCTGAAGCCCGACCACCAGTACCACCGCCGCTACATGGTGCACGGCACGAGCCACCACCTCGGCATCGACGTGCACGACTGCGCCGCCGCCCGCCGCGACCTCTACCTCGACGGCGTCCTCGAGCCCGGCATGGTGTTCACGATCGAGCCCGGCCTGTACTTCCAGCCCGACGACCTCACCGTCCCCGAAGAGTTCCGCGGCATCGGCGTCCGCATCGAGGACGACATCCTCGTGACCGCCGACGGCGCCGAGAACCTGTCGGTCGGCATCCCCCGAACGGTCGCCGACGTCGAGGCGTGGATCTCGCGCGACTGAGGTCCGACGCCGAAGGGCCCCGGGTGCATCGCACCCGGGGCCCTTCGTCCGTCCACGCGCCGGTCAGCGAGGCACGGTCATCGCCCGTCGGACGACTCGTCGCCGTCCGGCACCGACGGGTCGTCGGCATCGGCCTCGGCGGGCGTCCCGTCCCTCCGCCGACCGGTGACGATCGCCACGACCACACCGGCGGCGGCCAGCACGACGATCGCGACCGCGATGCCGATGACGAGACCGGCGTTGACCGAGCCCGACCCGGACGTGGCCGACGGCGTCGCCACGGTGTCGTCACCCGGGGTCGCCAGGGTCGTCATCTCGGGCTCGGGCGACGCCGAGGGCGAGGCCGCGTCGGTCTCGTCACCGGTGGGGGCGCCGGATGCCCCACCCGCGCCTCCTGCACTGCCGCAGCTCGGACGGGTCGGCGAGCCGACCCCCTCGGCCGTGCCCGCGGCGGGTGCGTAGGTGAACGGGACGGCGTCCGACACGGTGTGACCGTCGGCCGAGACCGCCTGGTAGGTCATCGTGTAGGCCCCGGGCGCACCGAGCGCGACGCCGGTCGTGAGGGTGGGCCCCGAGGTGGTCGAGCAGCCGTCCTCGTAGTGCAGGCCCGCGGCGTCGGTCACCTCGAGCACGTTCGAGCTGCCCGTCCCCGAGAGGTCGAGGATCACGTCGTTGAACGTGATCGACACGGTCGACGGGGACGAGTCGACGGTCGAGCCGGCGGCGGGCGTGCTGCTCACGACGTAGTCGTGCGCCGCGGCCGGGCCCGCCGACACGAGGGCGAGGGTGCCGGTCGCGACGCCGAGGCCGGCGATCGCGAGGACGCCGAGGAGGCGCGGTGCCCGCAGGCGCGCGGCCGTCACGCGTCCACCCGACCGCTCGTCGAGGCACCGGACGCCGTCGCCCGGGGCCGACGGGTCAGCGCCACGACCGAGACGACGAGCGCCAAGGCACCGAGGGCGAGTCCGCCGATGCCGAGGCCGATCGCGAGCGGTCCGACCGCTGCGTCGCCGGAACCCGACGCCGAGTCACCGGAGGCGCTCAGACCCGCGGTCGTCGTGTCGTCGTCCGTCTCGTGCCCGGCGTGCTCGTCGGCCGGCGGGGCGTCGTTGACGTAGAGGGTCGGTGCGGGGTGCTCGGGCTCTTCTCCCGAGGCCGGCGTCGCGTCGGCCCAGTCGACGACCGTGCCGTCCGAGTAGCGCTGGTGGGCCGGCAGGGCGATCGACCCGGTGTCGGGCACCGCACCGGCCGAGATGACGAACTGCTGGAACTGTCCCGGGGCGATCTGCGTGTCGCCCTGGGCCGTCCAGGTCACCTGGGTCGGCGCCTCGGTGATCGTCGCGCCGTCGAGCTCGACGGGCTCGGGCAGCGTGCTGGTGGTGACCTCGGTGGTCCACCCCGGCAGGGGCTCGTAGGACACCGAGGTGAACGGGGTGTCGGTGGGCAGGTCGACGACCAGCCCGACGGTGCCGGCGGTCGCGGACTCGTTCGGCACCTTGAAGGTCAGCGTCTCGTACGAGCCGGCCTCGGCCTGGCCGGGCTCGACGTGGACGTGGGCCGACGCCGCGAGGGGCGCGGCCAGCGCGAGCAGGGCGGCCGCGCCGAGGGCGGCGGCCGACCGGGCGACGACGACGGACGACCGGGGACGGCGGGTCGTGACGGATGCGGGGACGGTGGTGCGGTTCATGGATCTGGTCCTCTCGATCGCGAGGGCGATCGGTCTGCGGTGCATGACGATGGGGCCCGACGGCGCGGGGCGCGCACGACGGGTTCACCGACGACGGAGGTCGACGGCGTGAGGGTCAGGCAGGGCAGGGCGGACCGCGGCGAGGCCGGGCCGTGAGGTGTCGTCGTCCGGGCGGACGCGGACGGACGCCGGTCGGGGTCGGGGGGCGTCGGACGACGGGCACCTCGGGTCGGTGTCCGGCCGTCAGGAGGCGCGCGGCGGTCAGACCGCGGACGGCCAGTCGGACGATGGCCCACGCGGCGCCCTCGCCCCGCCGCAGGGCGACGATCGTGACCACGGCTGCGAGGGCGTGCGCCGACCACATGGTGGGGCCGCCCATGACCATGGCACCCGCCACCGCACCGGACACCGACCCGTCGGCGGCCGTCGAGATCACGAGCGCCGCGTGGTGGCCACCCGTGGCGGAGGCTCCGCCGACGCCCTCGGCACCGAGCGAGAAGAGCAGGTGGAACGCGACCTGGCTGAGCGCGACCGCGACGGCCAGCCGCACGGTCGAGAGATGCACGCCGGCCAGGGCGATCGAGACGGGCACGGCCACGGCCAGGGCGAGGACCACGCCGAGCACGCCGGGTTGCATGCCGCCGCCCGCCACGTGGGAGAAGGCCGCGACCAGGGTCGAGGCGCCGGCGGTCAGCCAACCACGCGCGAAGCGCTCGGCCCGGGTGGCCGTCGTGGAGGGGTCGCGGGGTGCCATGTCGACACCAGGGTACGTCAGCGGCGCGGGGTCTCGGGACGGGCGAGGATCTCGTGCGCCCGACCGGAGACCGCGGGGTCGACCACGATCTGGTAGTTCGAGGCGAGCACCTGGTGCGTCGAGGTGAAGTCGCGGCGACGACGCGTGACCGCGAAGCTGACGATGCCGTAGAGCATGCCGAAGCCCGCACCGAGCAGGGCGGCCGCCCCGACGGTGGCGGCGGTGGCGGTCTCGGTCGCGAAGACGAGCATGACGAGCCCGAAGAAGACGCCGAGCCAGAGTCCGGTCACGGCCCCCGCCAGCGCGGCACGCCCGTAGCTCAGCCGACCGGTGACGCGTTCGACGGTCTTGAGGTCGTTGCCGATGATCGCCAGCTGCTTGATCGGGAACTCGGCCTGCGACAACCGGTCGACCACGCGCTGGGCCTCGGGATACGTGTCGTAGGTGCCGAGCACGTCACCCCGCGGCAGGGTGGGAACCATCGGCGGGCGTCGCCCCACGGGGCCCGGGTTCGTCATCCCTGCATTAAACACGGTGCCCCTGCCGAGCCCCCGTCGGCGGCGTCGGTGCGAGCGACTAAATTGGACGCGTGAGTGCAACCAGAGTCTTCGTCGCCCGCCTGGCCGGTTGCTCCGTCTTCGACCCTGCGGGCGACAAGGTCGGCAAGGTGCGCGACGTGCTGGTGGTCTACCGCCGCACCGGGGCGCCCCGCGTGGTGGGGCTCGTCGTCGAGGTGCCCGGCAAGCGCCGGGTCTTCGTCGGCATCGGCCGCGTCACGAGCATCGGCTCGGGCCAGATCATCACGAACGGCGTCATCACCCTCCGCCGCTTCGAACAGCGGGGCGGCGAGACCCGGGTCATCGCCGACCTGCTCGGTCGTCGGGTGTCGTTCCGGCACGGTGGGGGCCACGCCACGATCGAGGACGTGGCGATCGACGAGGTGAGCGAGGGCGACTGGGAGGTCGGCCAGCTCTTCCTGCGCAAGCCCAAGACGTCGCCGTCCCCGTTCGTCAAACCGCCCACGGCGTTCGCGGCGTGGGACGACGTGGTCGAAGAGGCCGGCCCGGGCGAGGCGCAGAGCGCCGAGCACCTCATCGCCGCGTACTCCGACCTCGTGCCCGCCGACCTGGCGAACACCCTTCTCGACCTCACGCCCGAACGGCGGCTCGAGGTCGCCGGTGAACTGTCCGACGACCGTCTCGCCGACGTGCTCGAAGAGCTGCCCGAGGCCGAGCAGGTCGAGATCTTCACGGGCCTCGACGACCACCGCGCGGCGAGCGTCCTCGACCAGATGCAGCCCGACGACGCGGCCGACCTCATCGCCCAGCTGCCCGACGAGCGCACCGAGCAGCTCCTCACGTTGATGGAGCCCGACGAGGCCGACGACGTGCGCATGCTGCTCAGCTACGACTCCGACACCGCCGGCGGCCTCATGACGACCGAGCCCGTCATCGTCTCGGCCGACGCGACCGTCGCCGAGGGCCTGGCCCTCATCCGTCGCCACGAGCTGGCCCCCGCGCTCGGCGCGGCCGTCTGCGTGGTCCTGCCACCCTACGAGCCGCCCACCGGCCGGTTCCTCGGCATGGTGCACTTCCAGCGGATGCTCCGCTACCCGCCGAACGAGCGCCTGGGCACGATCCTCGACCAGACCACCGAGCCGGTCCGCGTCGACGCGACGGCCCTCGAGGTCACGCGGGTCATGGCGACCTACAACCTCGTCTCGGTGCCCGTCGTCGATTCGGCCCACCGCCTGGTCGGCGTCGTCACCATCGACGACGTGCTCGACCACGTGCTGCCCGACGACTGGCGCAGTCAAGACCCCGACCAACCCCTGACCGCGAGCCGACCGCGTGGTCGCGCCCGTCGCCCGGCGATCGGTCAGAGCACGAGGAGCGACGATGGCCCGCGATAACCGCAACGACGTCCGCCTCGACGCTCCGAAGGGTCTGCGCACCAGGGTCCTGCCCGGGCGCAAGCGGGTCAGCAGCGACCGTTTCGGCCGGGCCACCGAGTCCATCGCCCGCGGCATGGGCACGCCCTACTTCCTGATCGCCCTCACCCTGTTCTGCGTCGTCTGGATGATCTACAACACGGTCGCTCCCGTCGACATCCGGTTCGACAGCGCCGCCATCGGATTCACGGCCCTGACGCTGATCCTCTCGCTGCAGGCGTCGTACGCCGCTCCCCTGATCCTGCTCGCGCAGAACCGTCAGGACGACCGCGACCGTGTGCAGTTCGAACAGGACCGCCAGCGCGCCGAGCGCAACCTGGCCGACACCGAGTACCTGGCCCGCGAGGTCGTCGCCCTCCGCATCGCGATCCGCGACATGGCGAGCAAGGACTTCATCCGGGCCGAGCTGCGCTCGCTGCTCGACGAGCTCGACCGCCGCGACGACGACGAGCCCTCCGGGGTCGAGGCGACCCGCGCCTCCTCGTCCCCCTCGCGACGCGAGGCCCGGCGCGACGGGCACCGTGGCTGAGCCGGCACCGGCACCCCGGCCGCCGGTGCCGACGCCGGACGACGTCCGCCGTGCGCTCGGTCGCGTGCTCGACCCCGAGATCCGCAAGCCCGTCACCGAGCTCGACATGATCGGCGACGTCGCCGTCGACGCAGGAGGCGCGGCGACGGTGGCCGTGAAGCTCACGATCGTGGGCTGTCCCGCCGCCGACACGATCGAACGCGACGTCCGCGAGGCCACCGCCTCGGTGGCCGGCGTCACCGGCGTCACCGTCGACGTGACCGTCATGACCAAGGACGAACGACACGCCCTCACCGAGAAGCTCCGGGCGGGCCGGGCGGCGCGGGGCATGCAGTTCGGGCCCGACACGCTGACCCGGGTGTACGCCGTCACGAGCGGCAAGGGCGGTGTCGGCAAGTCCACCGTCACCGCGAACCTCGCCGTCGCCCTCGCGGCCCGCGGCCTGGCGGTCGGCATCGTCGACGCCGACGTCTACGGCTTCAGCATCCCCGGGTTGCTGGGCCTCGTCGGCCCCGACGGCGCGTCCGTCAAGCCGACCCGCGTCGACGACATGATCCTGCCCCCCGTGGCCCACGGCGTGAAGGTCATCTCGATCGGCATGTTCGTCGACGACGCCTCGACGGCGGTCGCCTGGCGGGGTCCGATGCTGCACCGCACGATCCAGCAGTTCCTCACCGACGTGTACTTCGGCGACCTCGACGTCCTGCTGCTCGACCTGCCTCCCGGCACGGGCGACGTCGCCATCTCGGTGGGGCAGTTGCTGCCGCACGCCGAGGTGCTGGTCGTCACGACGCCCCAACCGGCCGCCGCCGACGTCGCCGAGCGCAGCGGGCTCGTGGCGCGCCAGACGGGTCAGCGGTTGCTCGGGGTGGTCGAGAACATGGCGGGCCTGCCGCAGTCCGACGGCAGCGTGCTCGAGCTCTTCGGGTCGGGCGGTGGCGTCGAAACGGCACGCCGGCTGTCGGCCGGGCAAGAGGCCGAGGTGCCGTTGCTGGCCAGCGTGCCGCTGAGCCTGGGCCTGCGGCAGGGCGGTGACGACGGCGTCCCGGTCGTGCTCGCCGCTCCCGACGATCCCGCGGCCGCGGCCATCGACGACTTGGCGGGCCGACTGGCCGTGCGGGCACGCGGTCTGGCGGGCCGCAAGCTCGGACTCAGCGTCAGCTGACCTCCGGCCCGACTCCCGGAACCGCAGAAAGGGCACCTCGCGTGGCGAGGTGCCCTTTCGTCACAGCGTCTCGCCCGGGGGCGGCGACGTGCTCGTGCCGCACCCCAGCACAGGGGCGGCACACGCGGTGGCGGCACGCTCAGGAGGGAGACGAGCCTGTCACCGCGAAGTCGACTACGACCAGCGGTTGTAGGTCTTGGTCGGGATGGCGCGGAAGCCGTCGCGGGCGACCGAGACGAGCGAGCCGGCGATTCCGACGACTGCGGCGATGATGAGGACGATGATTCCGGTGAGCATGGGGGACTCTTTCTGGCGCGGTTCGGCGCGCGGTTCTGCGTGGTGGGATGGATTCGCCACCGAGCCCGGGACCAGGTCGACCGGAGCTCGGGAGCGCTACGACGCGCTCCGGGGACTCCTCAATGATGCGCCTCGGGAAGCGGTAGATCAATCTCACGTTTCTACCGAAACAGAGTAGTTTTGCTACATGGATGTCAAGCGCCTCGAACTCCTCCGCGAACTCGCCGAACGAGGCAGCGTGGCCGCCGTCGCCCGGGCCACCCACCGCACCCCGAGCGCCGTCTCGCAGCAGCTCAAGGTGCTCGAGCGCGAAGCAGGGGTCGCCCTGACCGAGCGGGTGGGACGCGGCATCGTGCTCACCGGCTCCGGGCGCGTGCTGGCCCAGACGGCCACCGACGTCGCCGTCGCACTCGAACGCGCCCAGGCGGTCTGGGACGACTTCGTCGCGACCCCGCAGGGCGAGGTCACGCTGGCCACCTTTCCCACGGGCGGGCAGATGCTGCTGCCGGGCCTGCTGCGCACGGTGGCCGAGACCCCGGGCCTGGTGGTCGTCGCGAGCGACCACGACCCGTCGATCCGTGAGTTCCCCGAACTGGCCGCCGACCACGACGTCGTCGTCGCGCACTCGTCCGACGACAAGCCCTGGCCCGGCCGTGGACTCGTCACCGTCCCGCTGCTGACCGAACCCCTCGACATCGCCCTGCCCGCCGACCACCGACTGGCCGGTCGCGCCTCGCTCGCGCCCGGCGACCTCGAGGGAGAGAACTGGATCGGCGTGCCGCACGACTTCCCGTTCGAGTGGGTCTACCGCGAGATCGAGCGGGTGACCGGCAGCCCCGTCCGTGTCGCCCAACGCTTCAGCGACACCAAGGTGACCGAGTCGCTCGTCGGAGCCGGCCTCGGCATCGCCGTGCTGCCGCGCTTCACGGCCAAGGACGCCCGTGACGACATGGTGCTCGTGCCCCTCGAGAGCATCCGGGCAGTGCGCTGGGTGTCGGCCGTGATGCGGCGCGACCGGGCCGAGCGCCCCTCCGTCCGGCGGGTCGTCGACGCGCTCCGCGCCGAGGCCTCCCGCGTGGCGGCGCTGCACGGCGGCGTCTGACCCGTCGCCGGGGCATCGGTGCCCGCGTGCCCGCGGCCGGAGGGGCGACCAGGCGCCGGATCAGGAGGCGCGGCGCGGCAAGAGCGTCAGGTCGCCTCGGAGTCGTAGGGCGGCACCTCGCCCGTCGCCAAGGGCACGGCCTGAGCGGAGGAGCGGCCCCCGGGCAACCCTGCGGACACCGCCGCGGCTGCGGCACCGGCCGTCGCCATGCTCGGCGCCGAAGGCTTGGGAGCGGCGTCCGTGCCGTCCAGCAGCGCGTCGCGGATGATGCGACGCGGATCGTACTGGCGCGGGTCGAGCTTCTGCCACTCGACGTCGTCGAACTCGGGGCCCATCTCGTCGCGCATGCGGGTCTTCGCGCCGTTGGCCATGTCCCGCACCGTCCGGACGAGCTGGGCGAGCTTCGAGGCGTAACCGGGCAGCCGTTCGGGACCGAGCAGGAAGACCGCGAGCACACCGATGATGAGCAGCTTGTCGAACGTCAGACCGAACATGGACACGCATGCAGACTAACCGGTGACGACTCGGGGAACCCCCTAGAGTTGGCCTTTCGAGGAGTGGGTGTGTCGCAGATAGAGTCAAGTTGGAAGTTCGCGGAAGAACTCGTCACCGAGAGCGACGCGATCGCCGAGGCTCGACAGCATTCGCTCGAGGTCGGCGTCGAAGCCGTCTCACCGGCGGTCGGTGCCCAGCTCGCGGTCGTCGCCGCCGCCTCGAACGCCTCGTCGATCATCGAGGTCGGCACGGGCCTGGGCGTGAGCGGGCTCTGGCTGCTCTCGGGCGCCCCCGGTGCCGTCCTGACGACCATCGACCGTGAGATCGAGCACCAGCAGGCCGCCCGCGACGCCTACCTGCAGGCGGGGGTCCCGGCCAGCCGGTTCCGCCTGATCGCAGGCCGCGCAGCCGACGTGCTGCCTCGCATGAACGAGAACTCGTACGACATCGTCTTCGTCGACGCCGACCCCGGTTCGGTCATCGAGTACGTCGAGCACGGCCTGCGACTCGCCCGTCCCGGCGGACTCGTCCTCGTCGCGCACGCGCTCTGGCACGGCAGGGTGGCCAATCCCGCCGTCCGCGACGCCACGACCACGGGCTTCCGCACCTTGCTGACCGAGGTGTCGACCTCACCGGCCGTGATCAGTTCGCTCTCGACCGCGGGCGACGGCCTGCTCTCGCTCGTCAAGCGCTGAGACGCTCGCGCCCGGCGACGCACGCGAGCGCAGGGGGCTGGCAGCGGACGGCGGGCACGCGCACGAACGCCCCGCGCGTCGCAGGTGCGACGGGCGGGGCGTCCGGGGCTATTAAGGAGGTGGCCGACTAGGCGCTCACGACGCCGGCGAGGGCGTCGTGCAACTCTTTGGCTTCGTCGTCGTTGACCGACACCACGAGGCGTCCCCCACCCTCGAGCGGAACACGCACGATGATGAGACGGCCCTCCTTAACGGCTTCCATAGGCCCGTCGCCGGTCCTCGGCTTCATGGCTGCCATCAGATAGTCCCCTTTCGCAAGATGCTGGACCCATTATCCGTGATTTCCAGCCCCCGACCTAAACGACGCCGTTCGACCACCGATCACGGCGGCGTCCAGTCGTACCCGTTCACCCACCAGCAGTAGTAGAGCCACACCCACTGGGCGGCCACGAACACGGCGACGAGCAGCACTCGGTAGACCTTCGACCGTGGCACCGCGAGCACGCCCAGCAACGGGAAGAGCGGCATCAACAGCCGGAAGGTGCTGGACTGCGGGAAGAACACGGCCAGCAGGTAGAGCGCGTAGGCGACACCCCAGAGCCTCAGGTCGACACTCGTCCTGCGCGCCCACGGCGACAGCATCAGGGCCGTGAAGGCGAGGACCGACAGGACGAGCAAGGCGATGCCGGAACCACCCGGAAACCACCAGTTCGCCCCGTCGACCCAGGGGGTGAACGGCACCAGCGGCCCGTAGCCGATGTACGGCGCCCGCCACGCGAGCTCGGTCTCGGTGTAGGCACCCGGCACGCCGGTCACCGCCCCGGCGACGACGAGCCAGGCGACGCCGAACACGGCCGTGGTCGCGGCGACCGCTGCCACACGGACCCGCTCGCGCACCGGGAAGGGGTCGTCGTGCCGCCGCCACCACCGCAACAGCCCGTGCAGTCCGATCGCGAGGGCGAGCGGAAGAGCCCCTGGCCGCGTGAACGACATGACCAGCACGACCGGCAGCATCGCCAGGTACTGTCGCCGCACCAGCAGGAGCAGGCTCGCGCAGAGCAGCAGCAGGAACATCGACTCGGCGTAGGCCACCTGCAGCAGCGGCGACAGGGGCGCCACGCAGAACAGGACGACCGCGAACAACGAGGTCGACTCGGACAGCGAGTGCCGCATGAGGCGGTAGAACAGCAGAGCCGTCCCCGCGGCGCAGGCGACCGACACGACGACCGCGAGCGTCGCGAAGGGCAGGCCGGTCAGGGCCATCAGCCCACGGACGACGAACGGGTAGACGGGCATGAACGCCCAGGCGTTCTCGCCCACGTGACCGTCGCCCGTGATCGGCAGGTCGCTCGGGTACCCCACCACGGCGATGATGTAGTACCAGTGACCGTCCCAGATGGTGGCGAAGCTGCCGTAGTCGGGGCTCGCGAGGGTCCACGCGTTGGCCTGCTGGGCGCCGGCGAAGGTGAGCAGGGCGACCGTGCTGACGACGCGTGACAGCACGAACACCACGAGCACGCGCGCCCACCACGGCGTGAGGCGGTAGCGCAGCACGAGACTCCTCGACGGCGAGATCGGTCGTCGGGGGGCGTGACGCGGGAGCGGGGACGAGGAGGCGCGGCTCGCCTCGTCGACGGTCAGTTCGTCAGCCACGCCCGCAGTCCGCGCTCGTTGTCGAGGATCTGCTGCACGGGCACGCGCTCGTCGTCGTGGTGGGCCAGCATCGGGTCGCCGGGACCGTAGTTGACGGCGGGCACGCCGAGGGCGGAGAAGCGCGCGACGTCCGTCCAGCCGTACTTGGGCTTGGCCTCGCCGCCGACGGCGCGCAGGAACTGCTGCGCCAGCGGGGCGTCCAGGCCGGGCCGGGCGCCGGGGGCGAGGTCGACGATCGTGACGTCGAAGCCCTCGAAGAGTTCGCGCACGTGGGCGACGGCCTCGTCGGCGCTGCGGCTCGGGGCGAAGCGGTAGTTGACGTGCACCATGCACTCGTCGGGGATGACGTTGCCGGCCACGCCACCCGTGATGCCGACGGCGTTGAGGCCCTCGCGGTAGACGAGCCCGTCGACCTCGACCTCGCGCGCCTCGTAGGCCGCCAGCACGTCGAGGATCGGCGCGGCCTTGTGGATGGCGTTGTCGCCCACCCACGACCGCGCGCTGTGCGACCGGGCGCCGAAGGTGCGGATCTCGGCGCGCAGGTTGCCGTTGCAGCCGCCCTCGACCCCGCTGTTGCTCGGTTCGCCGAGGACGGCGAAGTCGCCGGCCAGCAGGTCGGGCCGGAGGCGTGCGAGGCGTCCCAGACCGTTCAGCGCGTCGGAGACCTCTTCGTGGTCGTACCAGACCCACGTGACGTCGACGTTCGGTTCGGTCAGCTCGACCGCGAGTCGGAGGTGGACGGCGCAGCCCGCCTTCATGTCGACCGTCCCCCGGCCCCACAGGTACTCGACGTCGCCCTCGGTCTCGTAGCGCGTGGGGACGTTGTCGTTGACGGGCACGGTGTCGACGTGACCGGCGATCACGACCCGCGAGTCCCGGCCCAGCCGTGTCCGAGCGACGATCGCGTCACCGTCGCGGAACAGCTCGAGGTGGTCGCAGTCCTCGAGCGTGGCCCAGATCTCGTCGGCGACGCGACGTTCGTCGCCCGACTCGGACCGGATGTCGCAGAGCTGCCTCGTGACGTCGACGGGCGAGACGGAGAGGTCGATCGGTGCCATGCGGGCGAGTTTACGGGCCGACGGCACGGGTCGCCTCCGAACCGGGTCGTCGGCGGCTGCCGATACGCTCGGGTCCATGACTTCCGACGCCACCGCCACCGCCCCGACCCGCGCCTACGGGTACGGCCTCGCGACCGTCTCGCACGACGGCACCACGCTCGACACCTGGTTCCCCTCCCCTCGGCTCGGCGCCCTGCCGGCCGACCGCGACCCCGAGATCGTCCCGGGCGAGCTGGCCGACGCCGCCGGGCCCGACGAGCGCCGCGCGGTGGACCTCGTCCCGGTGACCGTCGAGATCGACCTGAGCGCGCCTCCTGCATCCACCCCCGACGCGTACCTCCGCCTGCACCTGCTCAGCCACCTGCTGGTGAAGCCCAACACGATCAACCTCGACGGCGTGTTCGCGCACCTGCCGATCGTCACCTGGACCAACGCCGGGCCGGTCCACCCCGACGACTTCGCGCGACTGCGTCCGACGCTGCAGCGTGCGGGCATCGTCGCGACCGGCATCGACAAGTTCCCGCGCATGCTCGACTACGTCTCACCCGACCGAGTCCGCATCGCCGACGCCTCGCGGGTGCGGCTCGGTGCGCACCTGGCCCCGGGCACCACGGTCATGCACGAGGGCTTCGTGAACTTCAACGCCGGCACCCTCGGGTCGTCCATGGTCGAGGGCCGCATCTCGCAGGGCGTCGTCGTGGGTGACGGGTCCGACATCGGTGGTGGCGCCTCGATCATGGGCACGCTGTCGGGCGGCGGCACCCAGCGGGTCACCATCGGTGCCCGTGCCCTGCTCGGCGCCAACGCCGGCATCGGCATCGCGATCGGCGACGACACCGTCGTCGAGGCCGGTCTCTACGTGACGGCGGGCACCAAGGTCGTCGTCGTGGGCGGCACCCCCACCAACGACGGCTCGCCGCAGACCGTCAAGGCGGTCGAGCTCTCGGGCCAGCCCGGGCTGCTCTTCCGCCGCAACTCGCTGACCGGCGCCGTCGAGGTGCTGCCCCGCAAGGGCCACGGCATCACGCTGAACTCGCAGCTGCACGCGTAGCCGGACGGGGCAGCAGCACCACGCCCCCGCAACACCGGAAGATGGGCACCACGCCGGCTTTTCGCCTGGCGTGGTGCCCATCTTCCGGTGTGGTGGCCGTTCGCCCCGACGGGTCAGCGCTGCGGCCAGTCGCGCTCGGTCGCGCCCAGGTACAACTGCTGGGGGCGGCCGATCTTGGTCGTCGGGTCGGTGTTCATCTCGCGCCAGTGGGCGATCCAGCCGGGCAGGCGCCCGATCGCGAAGAGCACGGTGAACATGCGCGGCGGGAACCCCATCGCCTTGTAGATGACGCCCGTGTAGAAGTCGACGTTCGGGTAGAGCTTGCGCTCGACGAAGTAGTCGTCGGCCAGGGCGATGCCCTCGAGCTCCATCGCGATGTCGAGCAGGTCGTCCTTCACGCCGAGCGACTCGAGCACCTCGGTGGCGCTCTCTTTGACCAGCTTGGCGCGCGGGTCGTAGTTCTTGTAGACGCGGTGCCCGAAGCCCATCAGCTTGACGCCGGCCTCTTTGTTCTTGACCCGCTCGACGAAGCGTTCGACGCCCTGGCCGCTGTCGCGGATCTCGGCGAGCATCTTGAGGACGGCCTCGTTGGCCCCGCCGTGCAGCGGCCCGTAGAGGGCGCTGATGCCGGCCGAGATCGACGAGAACATGTTGGCCTGCGTCGAGCCGACGAGACGCACGGTCGAGGTCGACGCGTTCTGTTCGTGGTCCTCGTGGAGGATGAGCAGGCGCTCGAGCGCCTTCGACAGGACGGGGTTCACCTCGTACGGCTCGGCCATCGTGCCGAAGTTCAGCTTGAGGAAGTTGTCGACGAAGCTGAGCGAGTTGTCGGGGTAGAGGAACGCCTGGCCGAGGCTCTTCTTGTGCGCGTAGGCCGCGATGACCGGCAGCTTGGCCAGCAGTCGCACGGTCTGCAGCTCGACCTGCTCGGGGTCGTGCACGCTCATGCTGTCTTCGTAGAACGTCGACAGGGCCCCGACCGCGCTCGACAGCACCGACATGGGGTGGGCGTTGTGCGGCAGGGCGTCGAAGAAGCGACGCAGGTCTTCGTGCAGCAGCGTGTGCCGCCGGATGCGCGCGTCGAAGTCGGCGAGCTGGTCGGGGGTGGGCAGTTCGCCGTAGATCAACAGCCAGGCCGTCTCGAGGTAGGTCGAGTTCTCGGCGACTTGTTCGATCGGGTAGCCCCGGTATCGCAGGATGCCCTGATCACCGTCGATGTAGGTGATCGTGCTTCGGGCATTGGAGGTGTTCACGAATCCCGTGTCGAGGGTCGTGTAACCGGTCTGCTTGGTGAACGTCGAGATGTCGATCGACGAGGCACCTTCGGTGCTCGCGACGATCGGGAACTCGGCTGTTCCCCCCGGGAACTGCAGCGTGGCCTTCTGGGCGTCGTTGGCAGTGTCAGTCACCCGGTCAGCCTAGCGGTCAGCTGCCGAGGCGCCCCACGGCGGCGTCGATGCGCTCGTCGGTCGTCGTGAGCGCCACGCGGACGTGACGATCGCCGGCCGGCCCGTAGAACGACCCGGGGGCGACGAGCACACCGCGCTCGGCCAGCCAGGAGACCGTGACCCAGGCGTCCTCGTCCCGCGTGGCCCAGAGGTAGAGCCCGGCCTCGCTGCGGTCGATGCGGAACCCTGCCCCTTCGAGAGCGGGAAGGAGGCGCGCCCGGCGGGCCGCGTACCGCGCCTTCTGCTCGACCACGTGGGCCTCGTCGGCCAGCGCGACCACCATGGCCTGTTGCACCGGGGCCGGCGGCATGAGGCCGGCGTGCTTGCGCACGGCGAGCAGCTGCCCGAGGACGTGGTCGCAGCCCGCGACGAAGCCCGCGCGGTACCCGGCGAGGTTGGACTGCTTGCTGAGCGAGTACACCGAGACGACGCCACGGAGGTCGTCACCCACGACGCGGGGGTCGAGGATGCAGGGCGTGGGGTGATCGGCCCACTCGCCCGTCCAGCCGAGTTCGGCGTAGCACTCGTCGCCCGCGATCACGGCCCCGAGTTCGCGCGCACGGGCGACGGCGGCGCGCAGGGCCTCGACGCCGAGCACGGCTCCGTCGGGGTTGCCCGGGCTGTTCAGCCAGACCAGCTTCGTCGAGGCGGGCCACTCGGCCGGGTCGTCGGAGGCGAGGGCCGTCGCGCCGACGAGAGCCGCACCGAGCGCGTAGGTCGGGTAGGCGTTCGTCGGGTAGACCACCGTGTCGCCCGCACCGATGCCGAGCCAGAGCGCCATGCCGGCGATGAGTTCTTTCGAGCCGATGGTCGGCAGCACGTGGGCGTCACCGAGGCCGGTCACTCCGCGGCGCCGCTCGTACCACTCGGCGATGGCCGACCGCAGGGCCGGGGTGCCGGCGACCTGCGGGTACGAGTGGGCGTCGGTCGCTACGGCGAGGGCCTCGCGGACGACGTCGGGGGTCGGGTCGACGGGCGAGCCGACGCTGAGGTCGACGATGCCACCGGGGTGACGCCGCGCGGTCGCCGCGTACGGCACCAGGGCGTCCCAGGGGAACTCGGGCAGGTCGAGCGCCACGGAGGCCGACCTAGGCGCCGGCGCCCTGAGGGGGCAGCGCCGAGATCACGGGGTGGTCCTTGGCGATGACGCCGACCTTGGCCGCGCCACCGGGCGAACCGATCTCGTCGAAGAACTCGACGTTGGCCTTGTAGTACTCGGCCCACTTGTCGGGCAGGTCGTCTTCGTAGTAGATGGCCTCGACGGGGCACACCGGCTCGCAGGCACCGCAGTCGACGCATTCGTCGGGGTGGATGTAGAGCGAGCGTTCGCCCTCGTAGATGCAGTCGACGGGGCACTCGTCGATGCAGGCACGGTCTTTGACATCGACACAGGGAAGTGCGATCACGTACGTCACGTCTGGGGGGTTCCCTTCGCGTCGGGCAGGGCGTCCAGCCTATCGTCTGCCGGCTGTGCCTCGACCGAGGAGGCGCGGGTCGAGTCGCCGGGCGACGTCGGGCCCCCGGCGACCGGGCCTCGCAACCGCGGCCACCCGAGCACGACGAGGCAGATGAGGAACACGCCGCCGAGCCAGACCAGGGCGGGCGTGTTGTCGGGCACGAGGATCGATCCGCCCGGACTCGCCTGCCACAGGACCACGAGTGCCCCGAGCAGTCCGACGGCGGCGGCGCCGGCCATGGCCCGCGAACCGAAGACCGAGCGGAGACCGGCGAGGAGCGCGAGGCTCATCAGCAGCGCGAGGACGAGCCCGGACCACACCGGCGAACCGGCGACGGTGATCGTCGACTGGTGCATCACGGTGCCGATGGTGCCGAACACGGCCCCGGCGGCGAGCGCCAGCACGAGCGCGGCGACGCGACCGCCCGTCGTCATCTGCGCCATCTCGGAGGCGCCCCGGTCGTCCGTCGGCTCGGGCACGAAGCGGAACGACTCACGGACCGTCACGGGCTCGACGGCCCCGTGGGGGAAGCGGATGCCGGCCCGGCCGCCCGGGAGGTCGACCACCTCGACCTGGCTGCGGTGGTCCCGCAGCGCCGCGAGCTTGCGGGGTGCGACGTGCCGTGCGTCCATCGTCAGCACGGTGTCGTCGGTGGCGAGGGCCTCGGCCTCGGCGCCCTCGGCCGACTCGGCGCCGGCCACGATCGCGAAGTACGGCACGCCGACGAGGCGCGCGGCGCGCACGGCGACCCGGTTGGCCCGGACGTGGTCGGGGTGGTGGTAGCCGCCGTCCTCGTCGTAGCTGATGACGGCGGTCGGGCGCACGGACTGCACGACGGCCGACAGGTCGCTGACGACCTCGCCGAACTCGGCGGCGCAGAAGGCGGCGGGGTGCAGGTCCGGCGTCGGCCCGGCCACGCCGTCGGACCGCCAGACCATGCCGCTGTCGCGGTAGGCCCGTTCGGGGAGGCCGGGCGTGCGGGCTCCGGGCGAACCGAGGAACCGATGGTCGTCGACGCCGAGGTCGTGCACGGCGGCGGCGATCTCGCCCTCGCGGTGGACGGCGAGGGCGGCCTGGTCGTCTCGCAGGGCGGCGAGGTCGTCGGGGATGACCTCGCCCAGTTCACCCCGGGTGCAGGTCACCACGGTGACGGCGGCACCGGCCTCGACCAGCGCGGCGATCGTGCCCCCCGTGGTGATGGTCTCGTCGTCGGGATGGGCGTGGACGAAGAGCACGCGCTCGAGCCGCGGGTCACCGGCGGTCGAGGGCGACGCGGGCGTCGGCGAGGCGGAGGAGTTCATCACTGGACAGGATATGCCGCGCCGCACTACTGTCGGTCTGGCTCAGGGTGCCCTTAGTGAGGTTAGCCTAACCATACCGGCCCGTTCGGTCCCGTCTCGGCACCGTTCGGCGCAGTGCACCGTGAGCCCACTCCCACCCCTGCTCGACGACGAGCTCCACTCCCCTCCGAGAAAGCCGTCCCCGTGCTCGCCAACTACCTCATCGGACTCCGGGAGGGCCTCGAGGCCGCTCTCGTGGTCGGCATCCTCATCGCCTACGTGGTCAAGGTCGGCCGACGTGACGTCCTCCCCCGCCTCTGGCTGGGCGTCGGCGCCGCGGTCGCCCTCTCCCTCGGACTCGGCGCCGTGCTGACCTTCGGCACCTACGGACTCACCTTCCAGGCCCAGGAGATCATCGGCGGCGGACTCTCGATCGTGGCCGTGGGCTTCGTCACCTGGATGGTCTTCTGGATGGCCCGGACCGCGCGGGGCCTGCGCGGCGAGCTCGAATCCGGCCTCGAGCGGGCGCTCGTCGGCGGTGCCGGGGCGATCGTCGCGCTGGCCTTCCTCTCGGTCGGGCGCGAGGGCATCGAGACCGCACTCTTCGTCTGGGCCACCGTGCAGTCGACCGGTGGCGGCGCGACACCCCTCGTGGGCGCCCTGCTCGGCATCCTCACGGCGGTCGCGATCCAGGTGGCGATCTACCGCGGCGTGGTCCGCCTCGACGTCGCCCGGTTCTTCCGGGTGACCGGCTACTTCCTCGTCGTCGTCGCGGCGGGCGTCCTCGCCTACGGGGTGGGCGACCTGCAGGAGGCGTCCGTGCTGCCGGGCCGCGCCTCCCTGGCCTTCGACGTGAGCGCGGCCGTGCCGCCGACCAGCTGGTACGGCACCCTGCTCCAAGGGCTCGTCAACTTCACGCCGACGCCCAGCTGGCTGCAGGTGATCGTCTGGCTCGCCTACCTGGCCGTCGTCGTCCCCTTCTTCGTGCGTGCGACCCGCCGCCGGCGCCCCGGCGCCCCGAGCACGTCCGACCCGTCCACGACCCGCGGCACCTCCGCCGCCCCGACCACCCCGTCCCCCCGCACCGCAGGAGCATCCCGATGATCGCCAGCCCCCTCCGCCCCCTCGCCGTCGCCTCGGGCGTCGCCGCGCTCGCACTGGCCCTGACCGGGTGCGTCGCGAACTCCCCCGCCGGCTCCTCGTCGGCCACCGCGGTGACCGTCGACGGCTCCGACGACTCGTGCTCGCTGTCGACGACCTCGGTGCCGAGCGGCCCCGTGACGTTCACCATGACGAACTCCGGCAGCGACAACAGCGAGTTCGAACTGCTCGCCGAGGACGGCCTCCGCATCATCAGCGAGAAGGAGAACATCGGCCCCGGCACGTCGGGCTCGATGACGGTCTCGGTGCCGGCCGGCGAGTACTACACCGCCTGCGTCCCGGGGCTCGTCGGGGAAGGCGTGCGCGCCTCCTTCACGGTGACCGACTCGGGCACGGCCGTCGAGGCCACGGGCAGCGAGAAGCAGCAGATCGACGCCGCGGCGACGGCCTACGTCGGCTACGTCAAGGACCAGACCGGGCAGCTCGTCACGGCCACCGACGAGTTCCTCGCCGCGTACACCGCCGGCGACGACGAGAAGGCACGGTCGCTCTACCCCTCCGCACGGGCACACTACGAGCGCATCGAGCCCGTGGCCGAGTCCTTCGGCGACCTCGACCCGAAGATCGACTTCCGCGAGGCCGACGTCGAACCCGGCACCGAGTGGACCGGCTGGCACCGCATCGAGAAGGACCTCTGGCAGCCCGCGGCGTCAGAGAACGGAGGCGCGGCGTACGTCCCCCTGACGGCCGACGAACGCACGCACTACGCCGACCTGCTGACGAGCGACACGAAGGACCTCTACGACGAGGTCACGGCGAGCGACTTCACGGTCGGCATCGACACGATCGCCAACGGTGCGGTCGGCCTGATGGACGAGGTGGCCACCGGCAAGATCACCGGCGAGGAGGAGATCTGGTCGCACACCGACCTCTACGATTTCCAGGGCAACCTCGAGGGTGCCCGGGTGGCGTTCGACGGCGTGCGCGACGTCGTCGACCAGAAGGACCCCGAGCTGGCGACCTCGATCGACGCGCAGCTGACGAAGGTCGAGACGCTGCTCGCCGGCTACGGCAGCCTCGACGCGGGTTACCCGTCGTACACCGACCTGACCGACGCCGACAAGAAGAAGTTGTCGGACGCCGTCAACGCCCTCAGCGAGCCGCTCAGCAAGCTGACCTCGGCACTGGTCGCCTGACGGTGACGGACGGAGGCGGCCTCTCGCGCCGCGGTCTGCTGGGGCTCGTCGGCACGGGCGTCGGGGCCGGCGTCCTGGGCCTCGGGGTCGGGATCGGCACCGACCGCGCCGTGCAGGCGCACGCCGGCGGGTCGTCCGGGGCCTCGGCGTCGTACCCGTTCTTCGGTGACCACCAGTCGGGCATCGTGACGGCTGCCCAGGACCGCCTGCACTTCGCGTCGTTCGACGTCGCGGACGGCGTCACGCGCACCGAGCTCGTCGAACTGTTGAAGGACTGGAGCTACGCGGCCTCGCGCCTGACCGCCGGACTCGACGTGAGCCCCACCGGTGCCACGGGCGGCAGCCTCCTGGCTCCGCCGGACGACACGGGCGAGGCCACGGGCCTGCCCGCCGCCGGGCTCACGGTCACGATCGGCTTCGGGCCGACCCTGTTCACCACCGCCGACGGCACCGACCGCTTCGGGCTCGCCTCGAAGCGGCCTCCGGCCCTCGTCGACCTGCCGCACTTCCCGGGCGACCAGCTCGTCGCGGCCGCGAGCGGCGGCGACCTCTGCGTCCAGGCCTGCAGCGACGACCCGCAGGTCGCGGTGCACGCCATCCGCAACCTCTCGCGGATCGCCTTCGGCCGCGCCTCCTTGCGGTGGTCCCAGCTGGGCTTCGGTCGCACTTCGTCGACGACCCGGGGCCAGACGACGCCCCGCAACCTCTTCGGCTTCAAGGACGGGACGGCCAACGTCAAGGCCGAGGACGTCGCCGCGGTGGACGACGGCGTCTGGGCGACCGCGTCCGACGGTGCGGCGTGGATGGACGGCGGGTCGTACCTGGTCGCGCGCAAGATCCGCATGACGATCGAGACCTGGGACCACGCCTCCCTGTCCGAGCAGCAGACGGTCGTCGGCCGCGACAAGGGCGAAGGGGCCCCGCTCTCGGGCGGGACCGAGTTCACCGCCCCCGACTTCGCCGTCGCCGCCTCGACCGGTGGCGGGCCGGCCATCGCACCCGACTCGCACGTCGCGTTGGCACACCCCCGGAACAACGACGGGGCCACGCTGCTGCGCCGCGGGTACAACTTCGTCGACGGCAACGACGAACTCGGCCGCCTGAACGCCGGGCTGTTCTTCATCGCCTTCAACCGCGACCCGCGGCGGCAGTACGTGCCGATCCAGCAGGCGCTGTCGCGGAACGACCGGATGAACGAGTACGTCAAGCACGTCGGGTCGGCGATCTACGCCGTGCCGCCCGGGGCGTCACGCGACGGCTGGGTCGGCGAGACGCTCTTCGGCTGACGCGACTCCCGACGGATCGGGACCCGCCGGGACCGAGGCACTCACCGCGGGTGGTCAGACGGACGTGACGACGTACGTGGCGATCGCCTGACCCTCGCTGTCGGTCGAGACGGTGAGCACGACGCGGTACGCGGCGCCGGTGAAGGTGCCGAAGCCGCTCTCGGCGTCGGTGTCGACCCCCGAGGCCGTGTAGCCGGCGGCCTCGAGCTGCTGCTGGGCGACGGCGAACTGGTCGGCCCCCGAGACGGTGATCTGGGCGACCCATCCGGTGCCGTCGGGACCTGCTCCCCCACCACGGGTCGTCCCCGGGACGAGCGGCACCTCGGCCGGGAAGCTCGCGGGCAGGGTGCCGTCGGTCGTGATGCCTGCACCGTTCAGCGCCTCGCCTGCCGCGTCCTCGACGGCCTTCTGCGCGGTGCCCTTGAGGTCTTCGATGCCGCTGTCGACCGCGCCGCCCACGATGTTGTCGACGGGCGAGCCCTCACCGCAGGCGGTGAGGCCGGCCACGAGGCCGGCCGCCAGCGCGAGCGTGGCGGCGGAGCGGGCGAGGGTCGTCTTCTGGATCAGCACTCCGCGAGGTTAACGGTGGCCGCTGGGGACCGGCGCAGAACGTGCCGACCATGCACGAAGGAGGCGGCCCGCGGTGATGCGGACCGCCTCCTCGGCGGATGGTGCTGTGGAGCGGTGCCGCTTACGCGTTCTGCTTCTTCAGGCGAGCGGTGCTGCGCTGGCGAGCCGACGCGTCGAGCTCGACCTTGCGGATGCGGATGGCGTCGGGGGTGACCTCGACGCACTCGTCGTCACCGGCGAACTCGAGGGCTTCTTCGAGGGACAGCACCTTGGAGGGCGTCATCGACTCGAAGTTGTCGGCCGTCGACTGACGCATGTTGGTCAGCTTCTTCTCTTTGGTGATGTTGACGTCCATGTCGTCGGCGCGCGAGTTCTCGCCCACGACCATGCCCTCGTAGACCTCTTCGGTCGGCTGCACGAAGAACGACATGCGCTCCTGCAGGTTGATGATCGCGAAGGGGG
>Ga0265780_10000688_pt1 | contig 51210 bp, 46 predicted proteins | sample P1T30metagenome_FD_192432 | JGI IMG/M metagenome (GOLD analysis project Ga0265780, IMG submission 192432) | Plant litter microbial communities from East Loma Ridge, Irvine, California - P1 T30 | ecosystem: Environmental > Terrestrial > Plant litter > Unclassified | place: USA: California... | reverse complement strand
GCAACCGCAAGCGCGCCCAGGCATACGAAGGCGTCGTCATCTCGCGTCGTAACCGCGGCCTGAACTCGAACTTCATCGTTCGCAAGATCTCGTCGGGCGAAGGCGTCGAGCGTACGTTCCAGCTGTACTCGCCGCTGATCGCTTCGATCGAAGTCAAGCGTCGTGGTGACGTGCGTCGTGCCAAGCTGTACTACCTGCGCGAACGTTCGGGCAAGTCGGCACGTATCAAAGAAAAGCTGCCACAACGCAAGGTTGCTGCGCCTGCTGCTCAGTAATCGCTTGTGTAGTAAAGAAAAGGCATCCCATGGATGCCTTTTTTTTCATTCATACAATTAATCGAAGAACTTTTGGCAAAACAGCTTATCGATCCCCAGCGCTTGCCGGTCGACGCCATCGCCGGCGAAGCCGCACTGCCGGCCGAGCGCCTCGACCCGGCCTGGCTGCGCACGCGCCTGGCCCATCCGCTGGCCTGGGAGCCCGAGTTGCCGGAAGACTTGCTCTTCCGCCTGGGTAAACTCAGGCGCGCCGCCGTGCTGGTGCCGCTGGTACGGCGTCCCGGAGGCTTGACTGTCCTGCTGACCCAGCGCACCGCCCATTTGTCGGCCCACGCCGGCCAGGTCAGCTTCCCCGGGGGCAGCGCCGAAGAAAACGATTCGTCGCCGATCGAGACCGCGCTGCGCGAGAGCGAAGAAGAGATCGGCCTGCAGCGCCGCCACGTCGAGATCATCGGCGTGCTGCCGGACCACGCCACCGCCTCCAAATTCCTGGTCACGCCGGTGATCGCCCTGGTCACGCCGCCCTTCGAGCTGCAGGGCGACCCGGGCGAGGTGGCCGAGATCTTCGAGGTGCCGCTGGCCTTCCTGATGGATGGCATGCATCACCAGCGCATGTCCTTCGAGTTGCCGGATGGGGGCGGGCGGCGCAGCTTTTATGCGATGCCTTACGGGCGCTTCTTCATCTGGGGCGCGACGGCGGGGATGTTGCGGAATTTGTTCCACCTGTTGCGGGCTTAACCGTCGTTCCTGCGCAGGCGGGAAACTATGCCGAGCAACAGAATTCCCTATCCTGGATACGATTCAGTGTTTCAAAATACTGACTTCGGAAGCTCGGTATGGGTTCCCGCCTGCGCGGGAACGACGGGCATCAGCTGCAGGCTCCTCGGTCGTAGATTGCTTCCTGCGGTCCTCTGCGCTATCGTAGCGGGAAGTGAAGTCTGGCAACAAATACCAAGGACCCGTGCATGACATTTTTCTCCATCCTGTGCGCGCTGCTCATCGAGCAGTTGAAGCCCCTGCGCGCGGATAACCAGATCTACGCCGAGATCAAGCGCTTTGCCATGCGCATCGAAGGCTGGTTCAATGCCGGCCAGGCGAGCCATGGGCGGCTGGGCTGGTTCCTGGTAATCGGCGGCCTGATGGCGCCGACCGCGGCCATCTACTGGATCTTGCTGCACTATAACTGGGTGTTCGCGGCCTTTGCCTGGAACGTGCTGATCGTCTACCTGACGCTGGGCTTCCGCCACTACAGCCATTATTTCACCTCGATCCAGTTTGCCCTGAACGCGGGCGACGACGCCACCGCGCGCACCCTGCTGGCCGAGTGGGCGAAAGTCGACACCGTCGGCATGGACCCCACCGAAATCGCCCGCCTCGCCGTCGAAAAATCCCTGATCACGACACACCGCAACGTGTTCGGCGTGTTCTTCTGGTTCCTGATGCCGCTCGGGCCGGCCTGCGCCGTCATGTACCGCGTGTCCGAATACCTGGCGCGCGCCTGGAACGAGCCGGACCACATGCGCAACGAAGCCTTCGGCGAATTCGCGGCGCGCGCGTTTTACTGGATCGACTGGATCCCGGTGCGCCTGACCGCGATCGCCTTTGCCGTGGTCGGCAATTTCGAAGACGCGATCTATGCCTGGCGCAACTTCGCCCACCGCTGGGTGGACGAGCCGCGCGGCATCATCCTGGCCGCCGGCGGCGGCGCCATGGGCGTGCGCCTGGGCACGCCCATGGAGACGGCGGCGCGCGTGGTGACGCCGGACGCGGCCACCGTCGATCTGTCCGACAGCGAGATCGATGCGCTGCCCGGCGAGGAGCCGAACGTGCGTTCGCTCCAGAGCACCGTAGGCCTGGTGTGGCGCGCACTGCTATTATGGATGCTGCTCCTGCTGCTGTTGTCAGGTGCCGTCCTGCTGGGCTGAGGCTTGTATAGCCAGCTTGTATAGCCAACAGGACTCGTCGGCAAGTCTTCTATAAGATATAATTCTGGCGTTGTTCTTATCCACGCTTCATGTTTCAGTAAGCTGCATATGGCCGATTCACCGCAAACCGGGAAAGAACGCGCCGACGAGTTTTTCATTGTCGGCGTGACGAGCAAGGGCCGGCAGTTCCGTCCAAGCGATTGGGCCGAACGCCTGTGCGGCGTGATGTCCTGCTTCCGTCCACCCGGCAGCGGCGGCCGCAACGCCCACCTGCAGTTCTCGCCGTATGTCTACCCAACCATGGTGAATGGCGTCAAAGCCGTCGTGGTCAACAATGCCCTCAAGAGCGTCGAACCCCTGGCTTATCATTTCGTAGTGAATTTCGCCAAGGACAACGATCTGCAGCTCGTCGAAGCCTGCTACGTACCGCCCCCTCCCGAAGAAAAGAAATCCTGATTGTTCCTTAAGCGGCTTTGACCAGGCTCAAAGCTGCATACCCGTGAAGGGTTAGCGTGAACGCTTGCGCAAGGAGGACCACGCCATGGAAATCAGGACATTGTGCACCGTCGATACGGTCTGCTGCGGCCGCCACGAGAGCGTGCAGGGCGCGGCGCTGCTGATGCGCAGGCACCACGTCGGCGACGTCGTCGTGGTCGACGAACCGGATGGCGAGCGCACCCCCATCGGCATCATCACCGACCGCGACATCGTGGTCTCCGTCATTGCCCTCGGCCTGGATCCGGCCGGCCTCGAAGTCGGCGACATCATGAGCGACGATCTGCTCGTCGCCGGCGAACACGACGATCCCTATCTCACCATCGAACACATGCGCCTGCGCGGCATCCGCCGGGTGCCGGTGGTCACTGACAACGGCAGGCTGGCGGGCATCGTCAGCGCCGACGATTTGCTGGTGTTCCTGGCGGAAGAGATGGAAGAGCTGTCGCGCATCAGTCCCTACCAGCAGCAGCACGAACGCCGCGCCCGGCAATAGGTGGCGCCGCGCCGCGGTAAGTTCCCCCTAAGCTACCGTCTGTTACCATGTTGCTCGCGCGCCACGCAGGTGGCGGCGCCGGACAACCTACAGACGGATCATAATGCGCTCGATGTTTTCCCCACGCAGCCTGGCTGCCGCCTTGCCCTTTTCCTTGGCCATTGTCGGCCTTTCCTTTGTCGCCACCGGCCCGGCCTGGGCGCTCGAACTGCCGAAAGGCGTGGTCCAGGGCCCGTCGGTCGAAGGCATCACCGAATACCGCCTCCCGAACGGCCTCGAGGTGCTGCTGTTCCCCGATTCCTCGCGTCCGACCGTCACCGTCAACGTGACTTACCTGGTCGGCTCGCGCCACGAAAACTACGGCGAAACCGGCATGGCGCACTTGCTCGAACACTTGATGTTCAAGGGCAGCCCGAAGCACCCGGATATCACGGCCCAGTTCGCCAACCGCGGCATGCAGTTCAACGGCACCACTTCGCTCGACCGCACCAATTACTACGAGGTGTTCCAGGCATCCAACCCTACGGCGGGCCCCTCCAACCTGCAGTGGGCGCTGCAGATGGAAGCCGACCGCATGACCCATTCGAACATCGCGCGCAAGGATCTCGACTCCGAGATGACGGTGGTGCGCAATGAGTACGAAAACGGCGAGAACTCGCCCGGTGCCGTCCTCATGAAGCGCATGCAGAACATCGCCTACGACTGGCATTCCTACGGCCGCTCGACCATCGGCAACAAAAGCGACATCGAGAACGTCAAGATCGCCAACCTGCAGAATTTCTATCGCACTTATTATCAGCCGGACAATGCCGTGCTGCTGGTGGCCGGCAAGTTCGATCCGAAGGCGACCCTGCTGTCGATTAACCGCCTGTTCGGCGCGATCCCGAAACCGAAGCGCACGCTGCCCGATTTCTGGACCGTCGAGCCGACCCAGGATGGCGAGCGCAGCTTCGAAGTGCGGCGCCAGGGCGACGTCCAGATCGTCGCGCTCGGCTACAAGATCCCGTCCGGCCTGCACGACGACAGCGACGTGCTGAACTTTGCCAGCACCATCCTCGGCGACGCCCCGAGCGGACGCCTGCACAAGCTGCTGGTCGAAACCGGGAAGGCGAGCCAGGTGTTCGCCTTCCCGCAGAGCGGTTATGCGCCGGGCCTGCAGTACTTCGGCGCGGTGGTCAAGAAGGGCGAGCCCCTGGAGCCGGTGCGCCAGGCGCTGACCCAGGCCGTGGAGGGCCTCGCGAACAACCCGCCGACGCCGGAAGAGATGGAGCGCACCCGGCGCGGCTACCTGAACGACATCGAACGCAGCCTGAACGACCCGCAGCAGGTCGGCGTCGCGCTGTCGGAAGTGATCGCGCTGGGCGACTGGCGTTTGTTCTTCGTCGGGCGCGACCGCGTGCCGACCATCACGTCCGAGGAGGTGGCGGCCGCGGCCGCGCGCTACTTCAAGCGCGACAACCGCGTGAGCGGCAGCTTCATCCCGGACGACAATCCGCAGCGCGCCGTGATCCCGGCGGCGCCCAGCGTCGAGAGCCTGCTCAAGGACTTCAAGCCGCAGGCCTCGACCCTGACGGCCGAGGAGTTCGAGCCGACCCAGGCCAACATCATGAAGCGCACGACCTTGACCACGGCGGGCGGCGTCAAGCTGGCCCTGCTGCCGAAGAAGAACCGCGGCCAGACCGTCACCGTCGATCTCAGCCAGCACTTCGGCGACGAGCAGAATCTGTTCGGCAAGGGCGCGATTCCCGGTCTGACCGCCGCCATGCTGACCCGCGGCACCGCCCGCTACGACCGCGTCCAGCTGGCCGACGCCTTCGACAAGCTCAAGATCGCGGGCAGCCCGACCCACTTCCAGACCACGCGCGCGAACCTGCCGGCGGCCCTGAAACTGGTGGCCCACGTGCTGCGTGAGCCGAGTTTCCCGGCGAGCGAGTTCGAACAATTGCGCCAGCAATCGCTGGTCTCGCTCGACGCCAGCCGCAGCGAACCGCAGAACGTGGCTTCGCGCGCGCTCAACGAACACTTCGACGTTTATCCGAAAGGCGACATCCGCCACGAAACCACGCTCGAGGAAGACATCGCCGACATCAAGGCCGCCAAGCTGGATGACCTGAAGGCCTTCCACCGCGACTTCTACGGCGCGGTCCCGGCCGAGATGGCCATCGTCGGCGACTTCGACGCCAAGGAAATCACGCCGCTGGTCGACGAATTGTTTGGCGCCTGGAAGGCCCCGATGCATGTGGCGCCGGTGCTGCGCAAGCATGCGGACATCGCGCCCATCCACCAGGTCTTGAACACGCCCGACAAGGAGAACGGCTTCTACACGGCGCGCATGGACGTCGACCTGAACGTCGAAGACCCGGATTACCCGGCGCTAATGCTGGCCGACTATATCTTTGGTGGCGGGGGCGGCCTGAAATCGCGCCTGATGGACCGCATCCGCCAGAAACAGGGTTTGTCGTACGGCGGCGGCAGCCAGCTGGTGGCGGGCGACCTCGACCGTGCCGGCATGTTCGCGATCAACGCCATTGCCGCACCGCAGAACCTGGCGAAGGTCGATGTGGCTGTGCGCGAGGAACTGGCGCGCGCGCTCAAGGATGGCTTTACCGCGGCGGAACTCGCCGGTGCCCAATCGGGTCTGATGCAACAGCGGGTGCAGACGCGTGCCGACGATGGCGCGCTGGCCGCCGGCTGGACCTCTTACCTGTACCGCGGCCGCACCTTCGAATGGTCGGCCGAGTTCGAGCGGCGCTTGATGGCCGTGACGCTGTCGCAACTGAACGCGGCCTTCCGCAAGGCGCTCGACCCGGCCAGGCTTTCGGTGGTGATGGCCGGCGACCAGTCCAAGGCCGGTGCGCAACCATCAAGCAAGCATTGAGCGCAACAAAGTTGCAACCTGATTGCAACACTCAGCCGTTCAAAATCTCGGTAAACGGTTGAGAAGCTTGGTCATTGCCCCTTCCGGCGCTATGATGTTGCCTGTGGGAAGTGTTGCATACAGGAAGCAAACATTGCGCAAGGATATTGTGAAGGAAGCATCATGAAGGGCATGAGCAAACAACCCCCGAGCGGGATTTCCTACGCCGGCAAGGTTGTGCTGGTAACGGGCGCCGCCAGCGGCATCGGCCGCGCGATGGCGCTGGCATTCGGACGCGCAGGGGCCTGCGTCGTCATCGCCGACACGGCAGTCGATGGCGGCCACATGACGGCCGCGCTGATCGTCGAGGCCGGCGGCAAGGCTTTGTTTGTGAAAACAAATGTAACGCTTGCAGGGGAAGTCGACGCCTTGATCGACAAGGCGGTGTCGCACTACGGCCGCATCGATGTCGCCGTCAACGGCGCCGCCATCGAAGAGGAATACCTGCCGCTGGCCGAGGGCGAGGATGCCCAGTTCGACCGCATCATGAACGTCAACGTCAAGGGCGTGTGGCTGTGCATGCGCAGCCAGCTGCGCCAGATGCTGAAGCAGGAAGGCGGCGGCGTGATCCTCAACGTGGCAGACGCCGGCGCCCTGGTGGCGGCACCGAACCGCGCCGTGTACGCCGCGTCCAAGCACGCGGTGGTCGGCCTGACCAAGACCGCGGCGGTGGAATATGCCAAGTCGGGCGTGCGCATCAACAGCCTGTGCCCGGGCGCGGTCAAGACGCCGATGCTGGCGCGCATGCTGGAACGCGAACCGGGCCGCGACAAGAAGCTGAAGGCGGCGCATCCGATGGGCCGTATCGCCGATCCGGCCGAGGTGGCGAATGCGGCACTGTGGTTGTGTTCGGAGCAGGCTTCGTTTGTGACGGGGCACCAGTTGGCGATCGATGGCGGCCTCACGGCCATGTGATTACGGTAGGGTGGACGGCTATGCCGTCCACCCTACGCAACACGCCGCGCGATTTACGGCCGCTTCTTCCCCTTCACCCGCAGCTGCTGCTTGTGCTGCGTCTCATTGCGGTTCTGCTTGGCCGTGTAAAGCGCCACCGCATCCTCCTTCGCCCGCGCCAGCGTGCGCATCTCTTCGTGGTCGTCGTGCGGCGAGAAGTATTCGGCGTCCTGGGCATCCATGACCAGCTTGATGGCCGCGTTGTCGTCGAGGTTGTAGAGCTCGGTGATCAGGGTGGTGACCTCGTCGAGGTAGGCTTCGTAAGTCAGTGTTTCCATTGTTTCTTGATATTAAATTGTAAGGGGTGTGCCCTGCACGGCATCGATGCGCGCGCGCATCCAGGCATGGCTGCGCGCGGTGACCTGCTGCGCCATCCGCACCGGGAAGTGGATGATCCCGTGCGGTGCTTCGGGCAGCAGGTGCAGCTCGACGGCATTCTTGCCATTCGCTGCGCGCCAGCGCGCCGCCATTGTAATCGTATCGTCACGCAGTGCGTCGCGTTCGCAGGCAAACATGAGGGCCGGCGGCATGCCCGCCAGGTTGCCGTACAGCGGCGACAGCGGTGCCTGGCGTCGGGCCGCGTCGTCCAGGCCGGGCGTGAGCGCCTGCAGCGAGGGCAGCATGCCGGGGCCATCCAGCACCAGGGTGTCAGGGCCGGCACTGCGCACGCTCGGGGTCCCGCTGAAATCGTAGACGCCGTAGTACAGCACCGCACCCGCAAAACGCCGCAGCAGCGCGGGCCAGGCTTGCAGGCCCAGCAGGGTTGCGGCCGCCAGGTGGCCGCCGGCGGATTCGCCGACGATGAACACCGGCAAATCATCGTAGTCCGGCAGGCCGCCATCCAGCGCCCAGCGCGCCGCGGCCAGGCAATCGTCCATCAGGCGACCCATCGGCACGTCCAGCGCCAGCCGGTAATCGATCGACACTACGGCCACGCCGCAGGCCTTGACGGTAGCCTCGTTCAGCTTGTCGTCCATGCGCGCATTGCCGAGCACCCAGCCGCCGCCGTGGATGTCGAGCACCAGCGCGCGCACCGGCCCCGCCGCCGGGCGCAGGATGCGCATCCGCACCTTGCCGCCTGGGACGCGCCGCTCCTCGGCGTGAATACCGGCGCGCGCCAGGCGGCGGTCGGCGCCGACCTGGGACAGGCGCATCAGCATCTGCATCGGACGCGCCAGCGGCCGGTAGCGCATGCCGAAACGCGGCATGCGGTCCAGCTTGCGGTTGAATTCGCGCACTTCCTGCAGGGTGGTGACGTCGAAGTCCAAGGTGCTCACAGGCTCACCTCGAGCTCACTTCGGCCGCGGCTTGCTCAGCTTGCGGTCCGGCTGCACCAGCTTGCCCGAGCGGATCAGCTTGACCGTCGACGCCACCGAACGGGCCACGTTGCGCACTTCTTCCTGGAAGGCGGTGTCCTTGTCCAGCGTGACATGGCTGTCCGCATAGGATTCGTAATAGCCGAGGTAACGGTCGAGCTTGGCATCCCAGCCGGCATCGATGAAGCCCATCCAGTCCAGCCAGTCCGTCAGCGAACGGCGCAGCGGCTCGACGCCGGCGACGTCGCCGTGCACCACCACGCCATAGGCGCGTCCCGCGAGGTGCTTCGGATAATCCCAGTCCTGTTCCAGGGTCTTGGCTTCGTCGGCTTCCTTGCCGTGGGTCGAACTCGGGTCCGGGTTGCCGCCGTCGGCGCAGACCAGGCGGTCGATCATCAGCTTCAGCACGGCTGGTGCCTGGTACCAGTAGGTCGGCGTGATGATGATGACCGCGTGCGCGGATACCCAGCGCTCGTAGATCTCGTTCATCCAGTCGTTGTCCTGGTCCAGCGAGTGGTTCGGATAGCAGCTGCAGGGCCAGTGGCACAGCGGCATCGCGGTCGACACGCAAGCCTTGCACGGGTGGATGCGGCGTTCGTAGTCCGAGGTCAGCAGCGACAGATCGAGCAGGTCGGTCTCGATGTTTTCGGCGTGCAGCACGTCTTCGCACATCTTGCTCAGGCGCCAGGACTTCGAGATTTCGCTGGGGCAGCTGCCGTCGTTGCGCGCGGAAGCGTTGATCACCAGCACGCGGCTGCGCGTGGCCGGATCCTTCTGGCGGGCTTCGGCGGCGACCAGGCGGTCGTGGGCTTCTTTCCACTCGGCCGACAGGTCATAGTCGGGATCGGCGAAACCGGGGCCGGCCTTGACCGTGATCGGGGCCTTGTGCGAATCGACGTAATTTTTCCAGGCGATTTCCTCGACGGATGCCAGCTCCTGGCTGACGGCTTCGAAGCTCGGATCGTAGAACTTGCGCATGAAGCGCAGGTGGAATTCGTCGCGGTTCAGTTTTGCGGGCGCCTGGCCCTTGCGGACGGTGGTCATGAAGGCCTTTCACTGTAATTTCCATATGATTATGGAATATGGATACTGATCGGCCAGTACGGCAGCTAACAGATATCGGGAAAGGCGGGCACGGCGGCCCAATAAAAAAGCGGTGCGGGCCGCCAGGCCCGCACCGCTCTCGCGGAACTGTACCGACCGATTACTTGGCCGACGCAGTCGCGGTACCGGTGTTCGGGTGGTTCACCAGCAGGATCCAGTACTTGGCCAGGTCGGCCGCGCCGCCGCTGCCCTTGACGGTTTCGAAGGTCTTGATCGCCTGGTCTTTCTTGCCGGCCTGTGCATAGGCCATGCCCAGGCGCAGCTTGGCTTCGTCAGGCGACTTCAGGCCGCCCTTGGCGATACCCTGCTCGATGAAGCCGATGCCCTTGTCGAACTGGTCCATGCTGACGTAAGCCCAGCCCAGGTTGACCAGGCCGGCGCCGTTCTTCGACTTGGCGGCCGAGGCTTCGCCGCTGGCGATGTTCCTGGCGTCGTCGGCGGCGCCCTTGGTGGCGCGGTCGCGCAGCTGGCGGTGGGCGGCGGCGGTGCTGCCGGTGCCCAGCACGCCGGCGGCGAAGCCGGCGTCCACGACCTTCTTGGCTTCGCTCGGGAAACCATCCTTCAGGGCCAGTTCGGCCAGGTCGGCGTAGTGCTCCGGCGGCAGCTTCTTGACGGCGGCGAACTCGAGGCGCAGCACGTCGGTGACGTAGGCGTCCTGGTTGAAGCCCGGACGGCGCATGATGCCGCGGTTGATCAGGTCGGTCCAGTAGTCGTCGTTCGGATAGTAGGCCGCCAGCTTCTCGAGGCCGTAGGTGTAAGCGGCGTCATCCTTGACCTTGTTGGCGGCCGATGCATACAGGCGCAGGTCTTCCGCCGACGGGGTCTTGCCGGCTTTTTCCGAAGCATCCAGGATAGGGCGCAGCATCTTGACCGCGGTGGCGTAGTCACCGCTCAGGTAGTAGGAGCGCAGCAGCGCCGAGTTGACGGTTTCCGACTGGGTCGGGCTTTCCTTCTGGTAACGGGTGTACCACTCGATCGCTTTCGGGTAGTTCTTGGCGTTGTAGTAGTAACCGGCCAGGGCCTGGATGAAGTTGGCTTGCTCGGCACCTTGCAGCTTGCCCGAGCCGATGATCGCTTCCAGTGCCTGCATGGCGGCCTGGTCGTCGCCCGAAGCGGACGCCAGCGACAACTTCATGCGGTTCAGCACGTAGTTTTCATAGGGCGTGCGGTTCTGCACGGCCTCGGCCTGGGCGATGCGGTTCTTGACTTCGCCGTAGTTCTTTGCATCCATCAGCGGCTTGATCTGGGCCGGATCGAGCAGTTTGAACAATTCCGGACGGACCGAATCCGCAGGCGGCTGGGCAGCGGCGGCCGGTGCGTTCTTGTCCTGGGCGGAGGCGCCGTGCATCAGGACCGGGGCGGCGTTCAGGCCGATGGCGGCCAGCATCAGGGCGAGACGGGCAAAACGGAATTGGGACATGAATAATCCTTCTGTAATGACGAGAAAATGCCACGGTCCGATCGACACGGAACAGTGGTGAGTTTGCCAACTCGGACAAAGCGTGCATTGTCCCACAAACTCCAAATCAAGGGAGCAGCCTGGGCGCAATTGTGACGCACCCGGGCCGGGGCCGGGCCCGTCGTTACAATGGGTTACTGCAGCGCTGTCAGAAGCCCGGCACCGGACACCTTCCCGTGGCCTCGATCTCGCCGGCCAGCCAGGCATTCACCGCCTCCAGTGCCGGCGGCGCGAAACCGTAGGTGATCAGGGCCGGGGCATCGATGTCGAGCGCCTGGTAGGGGTTCCACAGCGCCAGGTGCAGGTCCGGTTTCCAGGTCGCGCGGGCCTGCGGGCCGTAGCGGCGGCGCGCCGTCGAGGCCAGCACCGTGAAGCGGCCGTCCGCGGGCAGGGCGGCCCAGTCGAAGGCTTCGGCATCGGCAAAGGTGACCAGGTCGACGTCGTACAGCGTGCCGAGCGAGGCGGCGATGCGCCCGGCCGGCACGCCGGCTTCGGAGACGCCGTCGCTGACCACGTCCTGGCGCGCCACCAAACGCAGTCTGGAGCCGGGTGCGGGGCGCCGTGGATTGCAGCGCAGCGACAGGCCGCGGCGCCAGGCTTCCCGCATGAGCGCGCGGTCAGCCTCCTCGGTGAGGTAGGGCCGGGCGCCGGCCGGCTGGGGGGCGACCGGATGTGCGGCCGCCAGCCGGTCCAGGCGCGCCAGCTTGGCCTCGACCTCGGCGCGTGGCAGGCGGCCATCGGCGATGGCTTGCGCGATCGCGTCCAGCGTCTGTTCCTGGGTTTCGCGGCTGCCGAGCGCCATCACCATGTCGGCACCGGCCAGCAGCGCGTTCACGGCGGCCTGGCCGGCGTCCCAGCGCAGCGCGATCGCGTGCATGTCCATGCCGTCGGTGATGATCACGCCGTCGAAGCCCATGCGTTCGCGCAGCAGGCCGGTGAGGATGGCGCGCGACATCGTGGCGGGGGCGTCGGGATCGAGCGCCGGGTAGACGATGTGGGCCGTCATCACCGCCGGCGCATGCGGCGCGGCGCGGCGGAAGGGCGCGAATTCGAAGCGCTCCAGTTCTTCCAGCGATTTCGCCACGGTCGGCAAGTCGCGGTGCGAATCGACGTGGGTGTCGCCGTGGCCGGGGAAGTGCTTGACGCAGCAGGCGACGCCTTCCGCTGCGCTGCCGGCCATCCAGGCCAGGGCGATCTCGGTGGCGCGTTCCGGGTCGGCGCCGAAGGAGCGCTCGGCGATGACCGGGTTCAGTGGATTGTTGTTCAGGTCCAGCACCGGCGCGAAGTTCCAGTTGAAGCCCAGCGCGCGCACCGCGCGCGCCACGGCGGCGCCGACGTCATGGGCCAGCTGCGGATCGTCGGCCGCGCCCAGGGCCATCGCCGACGGCGGCGGCGGCACCCACAGCGCGCGCACCACGGCGCCGCCTTCTTGGTCGAGTGCGATCAGGGCGTGCGCGCCAAACGCTTCGCGCAGCGCGCCGGTGAAGCCGCTCAACTGGGCGGCGTCCGTCATGTTCTGGCGGAACAGGCAGGCGCCGCGGATGTTGTTGGCGCGGATGAAGGCGGCGCTGTCCTCGTCCAGCCCCGTGCCGGACAGGCGGATCATGATCAGCCGGCCGGCGAGTCGCTTGAAGTCTTCCATTTAGCTGGTCCTGGTCACTTTGCTGAGGTGGCGCGGGCGGTCCGGGTCGAGGCCGCGCGCTCGGGACAGTTGGGCGGCCATCACATAAAAGGCCTGGATCGCGACGATGGGATCGAGGTCGGGGTGGCCCGCGGTCGGCAGGTCGAGGTCGCGCTCCGCCACGTCGCGGGGCGCGGCCAGCAGCACGCGCGCGCCGCGGCCGCGCATCTCGTCGGCCAGCGCCACCAGGCCGGCCTGGGCCGGGCCGCGGGTGGCGAAGATCAGCAGCGGGTAGCCGTCCTCGATCAGGGCCATCGGGCCGTGCTTGATCTCGGCGCCGGAAAAGGCCTCTGCCTGCAGCGCCGAGGTTTCCTTGAATTTGAGCGCCGCTTCCTGGGCGATCGGGAAGCTGATGCCGCGTCCCACCACCATGATGTTGCGGGCCGGGGCCAGCGCCTCGACCGCGGCCGACCAGTCGACCCGGGAAGCCAGGCGCAAGGCCTCGGGCAGGGCGTGCAGGGCAGCCTTCAGTTCCGCATCGTCCTGCCATTCGGCCACCAGGCGCGCGCCCGCGCTCAGGCTGGTGATGAAGCTCTTGGTGGCGGCCACGCTGCGTTCCTGGCCGGCGCGCAGGGGCAGCGCCCATTCGGCGGCCTGCGCCAGCGGCGAATCGATGTCGTTGACCAGTGCGACCGTGGACGCGCCGCCGGCGCGGAAGTAGCGCACAGGTTCGATCACGTCCGGGCTCTGGCCCGATTGCGATACCGACAGCGCCAGCAAGCCTTCGCTCCGCAGCGGCGATTTGTACAGCGTGACCAGCGACATCGGCAGCGAGGTCACCAGGCGTCCCATGCGCGCCATGATCAGGTAGCCGATGTAGCTCGATGCGTGGTCGGAGCTGCCGCGCGCCACCGTCACCGCGTTGTGGAAATGGCTGGCGCGCAGGTGGCGCCCGAGCGCGGCATAGCGTTCGACGTCGTTCGCCAGCTGCAGCGCCACGCAATCGGCGGCGGACAGGGCTTCTTCCAGCATCAGCGACCTTGCATCAGAGCTCACACGCTTCTCCTTCGATGTAGACGGCTTTCAGGTTCAGGTTGCGGTCGAGGACCACCAGGTCGGCATGGCAGCCCGGCGCCAGGCGCCCGCGCCGGGTTTCGCCGAGGTAGTCGGCGGCGTTGGTCGATACCCGGCGCGACGCGTCGGCGAGGTCGAGCCCGAGCGACACCAGGTTGCGCAGCGCCTGGTCCATGGTCAGCGTGCTGCCGGCCAGCGTACCGTCTTCCAGGCGCACGCCGCCCATGCATTTGTGGACCACCTGGCGGCCCAGCATGTACTGGCCGTCGGGCATGCCGGCGGCGGCGGTGGAATCAGTCACGCAGAACAGCTTTGGAATGCAGCGCAGCGCCACCTTGATCGCGCCCGGGTGCACGTGCAGCAGGTCGGGGATGATCTCGGCGTACTGCGCATGCGCCAGCGCGGCGCCGGCCATGCCGGGTTCGCGGTGGTGCAGGCCCGGCATGGCGTTGAACAGGTGGGTGAAGCCGGCGGCGCCGTGTTCCAGCGCGCGCACGCCGTCTTCGTAGCTGCCGCTGGTGTGGCCGATCTGGACCCGGATGCCGGCGTCGGCGATCCGGCGCACCAGGGCCAGGTGGCCGTCGATCTCGGGTGCCACCGTGATCAGGCGCATCGGCGCTTGTGCATTGAAGCGATTCACCTCGTCGAGCGAGGCTTCGCGCGCGAACGGCGGCTGGGCGCCCAGCTTGCCCGAATTGATGTAGGGGCCTTCCAGGTGCACGCCAAGAATGCGCGCCTCGCCCTGGCCGCGCGCCTTGCAGGCGCCACCGATGGCCTGCAGGGCGCGGTCGATGTCTTCCAGCGGCGCGGTCATGGTGGTGGCCAGCAGGCTGGTGGTGCCGTGGCGCGCGTGCAGGCGCGCGATCACGTGGGGGGCATCGCCGCCTTCCATCATGTCGCGGCCGGCGCCGCCGTGCACGTGCAGGTCGATGAAGCCGGGCAGGATGTAGTCGTCGCCGTTGCCGGCCGGGTCGGCGCGATCGCCGTCGATGCCGGTGACCTGCTGGCCGAAGGCGATCGCGCCATGGATCCAGCCGTCCGGGGTGAGGATGTTGCCTGTGATGGCGGGTGGGGTCGGAGTCATTCGGCGCGCCGTGGTTCGATGGGGTGGATGTCGAGGTAGAGGGCCAGCATGCGCAGGGCGCCGGCGGCGGCATCGCCCTGCGGCGTGCCGGCGCGGCTCGACAAGCCCTGGGGCAGGTAGTCGCGCAGGGCCTTGCCCAGGCCGCCGCACAGGGCAAGCGGCAGGGTGCCGTCCGGGTCGAGCGTGCGGGCGATGTTGCCGGCTTCCTGGCCGGCGTCAAGCAGGATCGCGCGCGCGACCGCGTCGGCGGCATGGTCGAGCACCAGCGGCGCCAGCGCGGCGTAATCGGTCTGGGTTGCCTGGCCGAGCCAGGTCTGCAGCGCGTCCCGGCTGCCGCCGCAATGCGCGATCACGCTGTCGGCAAGGGCGCCGGGTTCGCGCCGGCCGTCCAGCACTTGCTGGGCGTGGTTGATGGCGCGCAGCCCGATCCAGGCGCCGCCGGCCTCGTCGCCGGCCGGGAAGCCCCAGCCGCCGACGATGCGCCGGCTGCCGTCAGGGAACAGGACCTTGCCGACGCTGCCGCTGCCGATGGCGACGATGGCCCCGGGTGCGCCGCCGTGGGCGCCCATCAACGTAGTGAAGGCATCGGTTTCCAGCACCAGTGCAGCATAGCCGGGATCGGCGCCGACGAAGTTGGCCGCCCACTGTTTATTGTAGACGCCCGCCAGGCCGAGGCCGATGGCGACGCGTGCCAGTGGCGGCTGCGCGATACCGGCGGCGGCAAAGGCGGCAGCGACGGTGCTCTGGACGGCATTCCAGGCCTTGTCGATGCCAAGACCCAGGCCGGACGGGCCGCCGGTTGCCTCGGCGATCGTGGCGCGGCTGCCGTCCTTGGCCGCTGCGATGCGTACACGCGTAGCGCAGTCGCCGCCATCGACGCCGATGAGATAGTCAATCATGATTGCATCTTGCCCGTGGAAGGTCAGGGCACTATAGGAGTGGGGGGATAAGCTTGTCAACAGGTATTTAATTGGTATTATCGATGCCTGTTGGAACACCAAAATCGTTCTGGGAAATCATAGGGCGGGCGCCCGGGTCGCCCATTAATTGGTATTAATGCTGGTATTTTTCACGGGTTCGCGCAGCGGGTCGGCGCGCAGCCACACGAACAGCAGCGCCATCATGAAGGGACCCACGAACAGGCCGATCACGCCCAGCGTCGACACCCCGCCGAGCAGGCCGAACAGCACCGCCAGGAAGGGCAAATTGACCTTGTGGCCGATCAGCTTTGGACGGATGAACTTGTCGACCATGAACAGCTCGATGGCGCCCCAGCTGAACAGACCGAGCGCGGCGCCGGAATGGCCCTGGCCCAGCAGCAGTAGCGAGACCATGGTGAACGACAGCGGCGCGCCGCCCGGGATCAGGGCCATGTAGCCGGTGATCACGCCCAGCAGCGCGGGCGCCGGGGCGCCGGCGATGGCATAGGCGAGGCCGAGCACGATGCCTTCCAGCAGCGCGACCGAGCACAGGCCGAGCGCGGTGCCGCGCACCGACAGCGGCAACACGCGGCGCAGCATCGGATAGTGCGCCGGCAGCAGGCGCTCGCCGGCGCGGTCGATGTAGTGCACGGCCGCGGTGCCGTGCAGGTAGAGCATGAACAGGGTAAGCAGGGTCAGGAACAGGTAGAGGGCGTTCGCCAGGATGGTGGAGCCCCAGGTGCGCGCGGCGCCGCTCAGGTGCGGCAGCAGGTCGCCGACCGTGCTGCGGATCAGGGTATGCACGGCCCCCGGCGCCGCCAGATGCTCGCGCCACCACTGCACGGCCGGTTCGGCCACCAGCGGCAGGCGCGCCACCCAGGCCGGCACCGGTACCCCGGTATGGTTCAGGTCCGCCACCAGCACCTGCACGCCGCGCAATTCGCTGCCAAGGGTCTCGAACAGCAGCAGCGAGGGCGCCGCGAAGCCGGCCACCAGCAGCCCGACCAGGAAGGCTGCGCTGAGCAAGCGCGGCCAGCCGCGCCGCAGCAGCCGCTGGTGCAGAGGCCAGGTGATCACGGCCAGCAGTCCGGCCCAGGCCAGCGAACCGAGGAAATGGCGCAGCAGCGCCGCCAGTGCCAGCGCGAACAGCGTCGGCAAGACCCAGGCCAGGTGGCGCTGCATCCGTATCCTTTCTTATGCCGCGCGCTGGAGAGCCGCGCGCTCTAAAGCTGAAATCCTGTCCTCGCAGGACGGGTGGCTGGCGAACAGCGACAGCACGCCGCCCCCGCTGATGCCCGACGCGGCCAGGTTCTTCGGCAGGCTGGTCTGCATGCCGGCCTGCTCGATACCGCCGAGGCGGCGCAATGCCGCGATCATCGGACGCGGGGTACCCAGGATCCGGGCCGAGCCGCGGTCGGCGCGGTATTCGCGCTGGCGCGAGAACCAGGCCACGATGATGCTGGCCAGCAGGCCGAACACCAGGTCGCAGATCACGGCGGTCACCGTGAAGGCGATGCCGGGGCCGGTGCTTTCCTCGTTGCGGCGCAGGAACTGGTCGACGAAGTAGGCGACCACGCGCGCCAGGAAGATCACGAAGGTGTTGACCACGCCCTGGATCAGGGTCAGCGTCACCATGTCGCCGTTGGCGATGTGGGCCACTTCGTGGGCCAGCACGGCTTCGATTTCCTCGTGCGTCATCGATTGCAGCAGGCCGGTCGACACCGCCACCAGCGATGCATTCTTCGTCGCGCCGGTGGCGAAGGCATTCGGTTCGCCGTCGTAGATGGCCACTTCCGGCATCTTGACGCCGGCTTTCCGGGCCTGCGCCGCGATGGTGTTCATCAGCCACAGTTCGGTCGCGTTGGCCGGTTGTTCGATCACGCGGGCGCCGGTCGACCATTTGGCGATCGGTTTCGACAGCCACAGCGAGATGAAGGCACCGCCGAAGCCCATCAGGGCAGCGAAGCCGAGCAGCATGCCAAGGTTGAGGCCATTCGCCGTCAGGTACCGGTTCACCCCGAGCAGGCTGGCCGACACGCCCAACACGAGCATGATGGCAAGGTTGGTAGCAATAAAGAGAACGATCCGTTTCATGTTCCTAGTCTCGTCAAGGTAAAAATAAGAGGACAGTCTTGCGACTGCTGTTCCATGACGGCATCATAAAACGCGACCGATATCGGAAAAAGCGAAGTTAATGGGAAGGTAACTTCGAAAAAATCTAAGTAAAAACCCCTGGCGGTGCCATCGGCACGGCCAGGGGCCGGTAGGTGCATCGCCGATTTACTTCATTGTATAGCTTTGCTGCGCGGTATCGACGGCAAAGTTGCGCGCCGCGTCCCAGTAGGTGAAGCTGTAGCGCACCACGTCGCCGATCTTCAGGCCGCCCGCGTCGAAGGTATTCGTGCTGCCGTTCAGGCGCATGCGCACGTTTTGCTGGGCGCCGTTGTTGACGGTGTAGTGCACGTCGGCCCAGCTGCCCGTATTCGCCGTGAACTGCAGCGTGGTGCTCGAGGTCTGGGTGACGTAGGTGGTGCTCGATGGCGGCGGCGTGGTCGTCGTGGTGCCCGAATCCCAGACCACGTCGTCGATCGCTAACTGGAAGGTGGAGGCGGGCAGGGCGTTGGCGTCGCTGGAGATCATGAAGACGTCGAGCAGCGATTGCAGCGCCACCTTCGGCCCGATCAGGGTCGACACCGGCACCGTGGCCTGGGCCCAGTCGCCATTGCGCACCAGGCCGTAGGCGGTCGTGTTGGCCGGGAAGCTGACCCAGTTCTGGTTGGTGTAGGTGTCTCCGACGCCGATGTTGAAGGACACGTTGGCCGGAATCTTGATCCGGAATTTCACCGTGCCATCGCGGAAGTTGCTCAGGTCGCGCGCCTGGCGCGACTGGATGCCGCCGCCGAACCACTGGCCGGGGGCGGTGTAGGCCCAGGCGATCACGTTGCTGCCCTCGTAGGGCGGCAGGTTGCCGGCGCCGCTGGACGCGCCGTTCCACAGGAAGATGTCGGAACTGGTGCCGGCCACCAGCTTGCTGTTGACCGCGGTGTTATCGGTGAACACGCCGAACTTGCCGGTTTCCGGTACGGTCTGGTTGCCCAGCTTGACCGTGCCCTTGCCGTCGAGCTGGTAGACGCGCACGTAGTCGACGTACATCGTGGCCGGCAGCGGCGCCGTGACCTGGGCAGCGGTGGCGGCATCGGTGAAGTTGCCGCCCACGGCCAGGTTCAGCAGCAGGTAGAACGGCGACTGCAGGGCGGTGGAATTCACCGGCAGCGGCGCATCGTACATATTGCGCTCGACGCCGTTGTCGACCACGCTGAAGCGCATCTCGCTCTCGGTCCAGTACATGCGGTAGGTGACGAAGCGGTTGGCCAGCGAGGTCGGCGCCACGTACCAGCTCTTGGTCTGCCAGGCGGTGGACGCGGCGCAGCTCTCGTTGCCGGTCACGCAGGCGGCCTGTTGCCAGGTGATCACGTTCGAGCCGGTGTAGTTGTTGATGCCGGGCGAGCCGGCGGCCGTGCGCGAAGATGCCTTGTGGCCCATCTCCATGATGTCGATCTCGCCGTTGCGTGGCCAGGTCTGCGGGCTCACGCCCAGCATCCAGGCCGCGGGCCACAAGCCGTTGGCGAGGTTGGGCGTGGCCAGGCGGATCTCGATCATGCCGTACTGGACCTGCACCTTGCCATGGCTGTCGATCTTCCCGGACGTGAAGGCATTGCTGCCCACCGTCTGGCGCTGCGCCTTGATCGCCAGCGCCCGCGTGCCGGACTCGAAGGGCACGTCGACGATGGACAGGTTGTTGGGGCTGTAGTACTCCAGTTCGGCATTGCCGAAGCCGCACAGGTTGATCTGGCAGCCGTTGCCGTCGGTGGCGGTCCAGCGGCTGGCGTCCAGGGCGCTGCCGTTGAATTCCTCCGACCAGATCAACTGGCCAATGGCGGGATTGGTGACGCTGGCCGATGCCTGGGTGGCGCAGGCCAGCAGCAGGCCAGCGGCCAGTGTACGGACCGGATTGCGGATGAGGCTATAGGGCGTGTCGCGATGCTGATTCACGTTGTCTCCTTTGTCGCTTTCTGAGAAAGATGTGGCCGGCGGGTAGGCCGGCGCACGGTATGCCAACTGTGTGCGTTGGTTCGATGGATGCGTGATCGCTGGCTATGGAAACGTTTCCATATCGCTTTTTGTAAATATAGGCTGATTATTGGGTTACGTCAAACTCGTGAGTTATGCAGAAAGTGTCCACGGTTGCTCGTGTTGAGCAAGATCAATTAGTTGGTGAAAAACCACAGGCCATTCCCTCATTGGCCTCGTACAGGCTTGCATGGTTTCGATTGAAAGCGTTGACGCAGGCTGACGGCAAGGTGAATGGGCGCTTGCGACGCCGGCCGTATCAGAAAGAAGGGCTGTATAGCTGAAGGGACAGAAGGTACATGCAACACATATATCTTGGTAACAAATAATAATATTATTAACGTAACACTTTGTCGAAGAATTTGACGTTTCCACGTGGAATATTATCCAAGTCATTGATACTTAAGGAAATAAATTCCAGGCATGAATTTTGCATAGTAATAAGTTCTTCGAATCAATTAGGAATTCAGTGCCATGAAAAACGTGATCTTCCCGGCAGTTGCCGCTCTCCTCCTCGTTTCGGCTTCGGCCGCCCAAGCTGTCATGATCACCTACGATTACATGACGCCGAGCGATGGTTCCGGCAAGACCAGTCAGCTGGCCGGCGCCGCTAACCAGTCCACAAGCAATGTTTTCGTCGAAACCTTCGACCGCGCAGACGGCACCGGCGGCCTGACGCTGTCGCCGGACCAACTGACCGTCAGCACGGTCAGCGGTGGCGGTTTCGGCTACGCGCAAGGCAACCTGGGTGGTGTGTACGCCGCGCCGGCCGGCGATTCGACCCATTTCGCCTACGGTCCGAATCAGGGCAGCAATGTGCCGAACGCCGAAGTAAACTTCAACTACGCCGGCCTGCTCAGCACCCTGGGTACCAACGCCAGCCTGAACTACTTCGGCCTGTACTATGGCTCGATCGACACGTTCAACGACGTCACCTTCTACAACGCTGACGGCGGCGTCATCCAGACCGTCACCGGAACCGACCTGATCAAGCAGTTCAGCGGCGTGTCCGGCGACCAGTCCGCCAACAGCTCGAACATCTACGTCAACCTGTTCTTCTCGCAGGCAGAGCAGTTCACCTCGTTCAGCTTCACCACCACGTCCCAAGCATTCGAAGTCGATAACCTGGTCGTCGGCTACCAGGTCGACGTGCCGGAGCCAGCCTCGCTGGCACTGCTCGGCCTTGGTTTTGCAGGCCTGGGCTTGGCGCGCCGCCGCAACAAGAAATAAGCGTCGCATCGGATGCGCCTGGCCTTGTCCGGGCGGGCCGGGTTCCCTGCACGGGGAACCCGGCTTTTTTCATGGCGCTGTCGCTGGCGGCGCCACGGCTTGCGGGCCGCGCCGGTATTCGACCCGCCGCTGTGCTGCCATCGTCAACGCGCCGCCGACGTGTCGACTACCGGCAGCTCGACGAAACTGCTGTGATACACCCGCTGCGTCGCCTTCTTGTAATCCGCCGGCTTGGCCTTGAAGATGTTCGGCACGAAGGTCTGCGGATTGCGGTCGTACAGCGGGAACCAGCTCGACTGCACCTGCACCATGATGCGGTGGCCCGGCAGGAACACGTGGTTGGCGGTCGGCAGGCCGAAGCGGTAGTTCAGCGCCTTGTTCGGCGCCAGCGGCTTCGCGGTCTCGTAGCCTTCGCGGTAGCGGCCGCGGAAGATGTCGCCCGAGATCATCAGCTGGTAGCCGCCCATGGCCGGCTGGCTGCCCACCTGGTCCGGATAGACGTCGATCAGTTTCACGACCCAGTCCGCGTCGGTGCCGCTGGTCGAGGCGACCAGGTTGGCGGTCGGCTCGCCGGCGATCTGCACCGGTGCCGTCAACACGTCGGAGACGAAGGTGGCGACGTCGGTGCGGCCCGAGGCTTCGCGCTGGTCGTCGGCCAGCCAGCGCGGCCAGGATTGTCCCTTGGCTTCGTCGTAGCCATAAGGTGGGATCGGGCGCTGGCGGAAGGGTACCGGCTTGCCGGGATCGGACACGTATTCCTCGTAGCCTCGGTCGTTTCCATTGCGTGCGGCGCCGCCCAGCACCGCCTTCTGGCCCTCGAGCAGGCGCAGCGCCACCGGTTTGGCGGTGGCCAGCGGCCAGGCCGGCAAATTGCGCCATTTGTTGGTACCGGTCTCGAAGGCGGTGACGGTCGGGATGGCCGGCACGGCATCGTCGCCCTTCAGGTAGCGCGCGAGGAAGGGTTTCAGCACTTCCTGGCGCCAGTGCAGGGCTGTGTCGCTGCCGAATTTCAGCGTGCCGAGGCTGCTGCCGTCGCCGATGGCGCCGCCGTGCGACCATGGCCCGATCGACAGGAACACCTTGTTCTCCTTGTCGTTCGGCTTGATCGCCTTGTAGACGGCGACGGGGCCGTAGATGTCTTCGGCATCCCACAGGCTGTGCACCAGCAGGGTCGGCACCGTCACCGGCTGCTTTGCCAGGATCTTGTCCATGGCCTGCCCCTGCCAGAAGGCGTCGTAGCTCGGATGCTCCAGCACCTTGCGCCAGAAGCCGCTTTGTTCGAGGCCGCGCTGGCGTCCCAGTTCGCCGGCCGAGCCGGCGCGCAGGTACATGTCGTAGTCATCGTAGTTCGAAGTGAACCATTTTGCGCTGTTGCCGCGCGTGACCACCTGCTCCTGGATATAGGACATGTTAATTTGGCGGAAGGCGCCGTGGTGGAACCAGTCGTCGCCCATCCAGCCATCGACCATCGGGTTCATCGGCACCGACACCTTCAGCGCCGGGTGCGGGTTCACCAGGGCCATCAGCGGCAGGAAGCCGTCGTAGGAGATGCCGATGATGCCGACGCGGCCGTTGGTCTCGGGGATGTTCTTGGTGAGCCACTCGATGGTGTCCCAGGTATCGGTCGAGTGATCGACCGGAGTCGGGTTCAGCGCGCCGTGCAGCGGGCGGTTCATCACGTAATCGCCTTCGGAACCGTATTTTCCGCGCACGTCCTGGGTCACGCGGATGTAGCCGCCTTCGACGATGACGTCGGCGGCATTGTCGTAGCCGGTGAGGATGGTTTCCAGGTCCGAGCTGTCGGCGTGGCCGACCAGCGAGGCCGCGTCGTAGGGCGTGCGCGTCAGCAGGATGGCGGCGTTCCTGGCGCCTTTCGGCACGATGATCACGGTGTTCAGTTTGACGCCGTCGCGCATCGGGATCATGACCGTGCGCTTCTCGTAATTGAAGCCGGCGGTGGTGGCCTTGAATTCGGCCGGGGTTTCCGACGGCATGGCGGGGTATTGCGGGGCCGGCGCGACCGTCTGGGCCCGGGCCAGGCCAGCGAGAACGAGGGCGGCGAGCAGCGGTGCAGCATGCGTGGACTTCATGGGCATCCTTGGGAAAAGAGGCGGCTGCGTCCGCGAATCGGCGCGATATTGCCGCCTTGCTACCTTAGCATAAAGAAATGCTTAATTGGCATGGCGACGCCGGGCGGGCGCGTCATGGCAGCCGCGGGTGTATATTGCAGTCGTGATTCACCACCCGTATGAAGGAGCCGCGCCATGTCCACCTTGACCGTCCGTAAATTGAAGGTCGACCTGTCGCGCGGTTTCGCGCGCCACTGGATGGGCGGCGACGTCTACCGCACCGCCTTCATGAACGCGCTGTCGATGAGTTTTCCGCTCGGCGAGCAGATGTTCATCGACAGCGTGCGCGCGGTGCCGCCCGACACGCTGGCGGATGCCGCCTTGCGCGCCGAGGTCAAGGACTTCATCGGCCAGGAAGCCAGCCACCGCTTCGTGCACCAGCAGTACAACGCCGAGCTGGCGCGCCAGGGCTACGACTACACGCTGGAAGCGAAGACGCGCGAGCGGGTGGAACTCATCGCCACGCTGCCGGTGCGCGACCGCCTGGCGATTACTTGCGCGCTCGAGCATTACACGGCGATGCTGGCCGATTTCGTGCTGCGCCATCCGGCTTGGCTGGAACGCGCCGAGCCGCAGATGCGCACCCTGTGGTCCTGGCACGCGGCCGAGGAAAGCGAGCACAAGGCCGTCGCCTTCGACGTCTACCGGGCGGCCGGCGGCAGCTACCGGAAACGGGCGCTGTGGTACCTGCACGTCAGCCTGGTGTTCTGGTGGGAGACCAGCCAGCAGACGGTGGCCAACCTGAAGCGCGACGGGGCCTTGTGGAAATGGACTACCTGGAAAAGTGCCGCCAGCTCCTGGTTCGGGCGCCAGGGCCTGCTCTGGCATCTGCTGAAGCCCGGCCTGGATTATTTGTCGCCGCGCTTCCACCCTTGGCAGCATGACAATCGCGCCTTGCTGCAGATGTGGCTCGAGCGCAACGATGACAGCTTCCGTGCCATCGGCACTACGCCGGGCTGAGCACACTTGCTGCCAGGCACGTGGCCGTGGGGCGCCGCCAATGTCATAATCGAGGGCTCATCAAGGAGATTATCGTGATTCGCTATATGGGCACGCGCAAGAGTGCCGAAGGTGTCTCTGTTTATGTATTCATCGTCAACGGGCTGGAAAAGGAAGTGCGCGAGCACTCGCTGAAGCAGCATCCCGGTTGCTACGATGCGCTGCCGGCCTCGGTGAAGTCGAAGATCGCCGCCAACCGCGCCTGGCTGTCCAAGCTGTGATTCTCCGCGCCGGCTCCCTGCTGACCTGGGCGCTGGCCCTCGCGGCCGTGCCGGGGCTGGCGCACGCGCAGGCCGGCGACAAGCCGCCGTCGACCTTCGGTCCGGTGATCGGCGGCGCGCTGCTGTGCCACGACCAGCTCGACAACCGCTATTTCTATTCCTACATGAAGACTGCCTTCGGTCCACCCTACAAGCACGAGGGCGGAGCCTGGTGGTTCCGCACCGGCGAAGCCACGCTGTGGGGCGCGCCGGTGACCGAGGTGATGGTCAGCGACGACACCAGCGAACTGGTATTCGTGGCGGCGGTGGCCGAGCTGCCGCCGGACCAGCTGGAACAGTCGATCCGGACGGCGGCCGGGATCCGCCACCTGGCCGCGGACGCATCGACCTATCCTTTGCGGGTATCGAACCCCGGCAGCACGATCGCCTACTACAATACCAAAAGCAAAATATACTGCGCGAAGTTCAAACCGCTGCCGCCGCGTCCCTGACCGGGTGCGGGCGCCTGAAAGAGCATGTACAACAACTATTTCAACCTGAAGCAAGCGCCGTTCTCGATTGCGCCCGATCCGCGCTACCTGTTCATGAGCGAACGGCACCGCGAAGCGCTGGCCCACCTGCTGTACGGGATCGGCAGCGGCGGCGGCTTCGTGCTGCTCACCGGCGAAATCGGTGCCGGCAAGACCACCGTATGCCGCTGCTTCATCGAGCAGGTGCCGGACAATTGCCGCCTGGCCTATATCTTCAACCCCAAGTTGACGGTCGAGGAACTGCTGCTGACGATCTGCGACGAGTTCCGCATCGAACTGCCGCCGGCGTCGACTGGCGCCATCGGCGTGAAGGGCTACGTCGACGCCATCAACGCCTACCTGCTGGCCAGCCACGCCCAGGGCAACAACAACGTGCTGGTGATCGACGAGGCGCAGAACCTGTCGCCGCAGGTGCTGGAGCAGTTGCGCCTGCTGACCAACCTCGAAACCAGCGAGCGCAAGCTGCTGCAGATCATCCTGATCGGCCAGCCCGAGCTGCGCACCATCCTGGCGCGGCCCGAGCTGGAACAACTGGCCCAGCGCGTGATCGCGCGCTACCACCTGGGACCTTTGTCCGAAGCCGAAACCGGCGCCTACGTTGCGCACCGGCTGGCGGTGGCGGGTACGCATGCGGGGTCGCCCATCCCCTTGTCGCTGGCGCCGCTGATCCACCGGCTGACGCAGGGCGTCCCGCGCCGCATCAACCTGCTGTGCGACCGCGCGCTGCTTGGCGCCTATGTCGAGAGCAGCGCCCAGGTGACGCCCAGGATCCTGCGCCGCGCCGCCGAGGAAGTGTTTGCCGGCGAGGCGGGCCCGCAGCGTGCACCGCTGCGCTGGCCGCTGGTGGCGGGCGGTGTGCTGGCCGGGGCGGCGATCAGTGCCGCGGCCTGGCAGGCGGTGCCGCATGGGGCGGCGCCGGCGCCTGCCAAGGTGATGGCTGCGCAGCCGGCAAATCCGGTCACGTCGGTGGCGGCCAGGGCACCAGCGGCGGCACCGGCTGCCCACAAGCCGCTGGCGCTGGCGACCCAGGAAGAAGCGCTGCGCGAACTGGGCGCGCTGTGGGGCCAGCAGCTGCCGGCCGGCGAGCCTTGCCAGGGCGCGCCCAAGCTCGGGCTGCGCTGCTACCAGGGCCGCGGCGGCGTCTACGAACTGCGCCTGCTCGACCGTCCGGCCATCGTCGCCCTGCACGACGGCCAGAAGCTCGGCTACGCGGTGCTCAGCAGCATGTATGGCGACAGCGCCACCCTGAGTGTCAACGGACGCCGCCAGACCGTCAGCCTGGGTGCGCTCGCGACCCGTTTCGACGGCGAATTCACCACGCTGTGGAAGGCAACGCGCGGCTTCCGCGACGAAGTCAAGCCGGGCGACAGTGGGCCGGACGTCGACTGGATCGCGGCCCGCCTGGCGCAGATCAACAAGAGTGCGGTGCCGCCGGCGGCGCAAGCCTTCGATGAGCGCACCGCCCGCCAGCTGCGCAGTTTCCAGGCCGGACAGAACCTGAAGGCGGACGGCGTCGCCGGTCCGCGCACCTATATGCGCCTGAACCAGCTGAGCGGGGTCGAGGAGCCGCGCCTGCTGGCCGCCGCCACGCCGGCGGCTGCGATCGCCGCGAGTGCCAGCGCCATTGCAGGGAACCCAAAATAATATGTCCTATATTCTCGAAGCATTGAAAAAGGCGCAGGCCGAACGCCAGCTGGGCAATGCCCCGACCCTGCACGCTGCGCAGGCGGTGCCGGCGCTGCAGCCGGAGGCTGCCACCAGCCGCAAGCCGCTGTTCGTCGGCCTGGGCGCGGGGGCGCTGGTGGTCGTGTTGGGCGCCGTGTTCCTGTGGCGTGCCGGGCCGGCGCCTGCGCCTGCGGCCCCGGTGGCGCTTGCGCCGTCCGCGCCTGCGGCGGCACCGGCGCCGGCCTCACCGGCGGTGGCGCAGGCCGCGTCGAATTCGCTTGAGGTGAGTGCGCCGCCGCCACCGCCGCAGCCGGTGCACGCGCCGCAGCCGCGCGTGGCCGATGCGGCGCCGGCACGCATGGCAACGCCGGCCCCGGTACCCGCCGCGCCGGCCACGGCGGCGGAAGACAGCCTGCCTTATCTGCAGCAGCTGCCCGAATCGGTGCAAAGCGGGATTCCGCGCGTCGCCTTCGGCGGCTACATGTATTCGGCCAACCCGGCCGACCGCCTGCTGCTGGTCGACAAGGCGCTGCGCCACGAAGGCGAGGAAGTCGCACCGGGCCTGGTGCTGGAAAAACTGCTGCCGCGCGCGGCGGTCATGAATTACCGTGGGGTGCGTTACCGTGTCGCGTATTGATGTTCCCGGCCAGGTGCTGGGTGTGATTGGCTGGTCGGGCAGCGGCAAGACCACGCTGCTGGAATTCCTGGTGGGCCGGCTGGCCGGGGAGGGCGTGCGTGTGAACGTGGTCAAGCACAGCCACCACGACATTCCGCTGGAGCCGCCACACAAGGACAGCGCGCGCCTGCGCACGGCCGGCGCGGCCGAGGTCATGATCGCCTCGCCTTACCGCATTGCCATCATGCGCGAGCTGCGCGGCGCCGCCGAGCCGCCGCTGGCCGAGCTGCTGGCGCGCCTGGCGCCGGCCGACCTGACCCTGGTCGAAGGCTATAAATGGGAACCCCTGCCCAAGCTGGAAGTGTACCGGCCGGAAGTCGGCAAGCCGGCCGTGTATCCGGACGATCCGCATATTGTCGCCGTCGCCGCCAGCGTGGCGGCACCTGGTGGCCTGGCGCCGCATCTTGTCTGGCTCGACCTGAACGAGCCGGAGGCGGTCTTGCGCTGGCTGAAAGGCTATGTCGGCATCAAGGCCTAAAGGTTTACGCGGGGCTGTCGTTACAGGAAGGACAGCCGGAATGCCGGCTTGTACGCCCACCTCACAGGAGACCGCCATGGACGTCATGGGAATTGCCAAGCTAGCCACCAGCATCGCCGACACCGGCACCCGCCAGGATGTCGCCATCGCCGTGATGAAGAAGGCCCAGGATATCCAGGCCTCCAGCGCTGCCCAGCTGCTGGAAGCCGTGCAAGCCACGGCGCCGGCGCCGAACCTGCCGGCCCACCTCGGCAACCACGTCAACACCACGGCCTGAAAAAAAGTCCCCGGACACGTCAACAGGCCAGGCCGCTGGCGCGTTGTCGAGGCACGTACCCGGCGCGCAGGGTCGGCGATCCAAGCCCGCTCCAGCACCACCATATGCCGCGTGACGCAGTCGGCGTCCGCGGCACACAACACAGCCGCCCCGGCCGGCGTACGTAACTGAAAACCCACGGCGGCATCGACCGTCCGGTCCGTATCCGGTAGAATTTCTTCCTTCTTTCCTTCTCTATCAGGCGTCTCCCCGACGGAGACGAAGCATCATGATCAAACGTCAAGCCCTGGTCGCCGCCGCACTGGCCGGTGTCTGCGCCGCCCATGCCTCGGCAAGCGGCCAGATCGACATGGCGCCCAAGGGCGACCAGGAAAAGTGCTACGGCACGGCCAAGGCTGGCCAGAACGATTGCGGCACGGCCACCCACGGCTGCGCCGGCCAGGCGGCAATCGACCACGATCCGGCCGAGTGGACCTTCGTTGCCAAGGGCACCTGCGAGAAAGCCGGCGGCAAGCTGGCGCCGCCGAAGCAAGGCAAGCAGGGCAAATAAGCATGGCGCAGGCTGCACTGGGCGTCGGTATCGGCCTGCGCGCGCCGCATTACCGCGACTTCCTGGCGCGGCGCCCGGCCCTGGGCTGGATCGAAGTCCACACCGAAAACTACCTGGCCCGCTCCGGGCGCGATTGGCAGGTGCTGGCGACGCTGCGCCGCGACTATGCGCTCAGCCTGCATGGTGTCGGCCTCGGCCTGGGGTCGGCCCACGGCTTTTCCGAAGCCCACCTGGCGCGCGTGCAGACGCTGGTGCGTGAACTGCAGCCGGCGCTGGTCTCCGAACACCTGAGCTGGGGCGCCTTGCGTGATCGCCAATTGAACGACCTGCTGCCGATCCAGCTGGACCGGGCCGCGCTCGACTTAGTGGCGGCGCGCATCGGGCAGGTGCAGGATGCGCTGGGGCGGACTATCCTGGTCGAAAACGTCTCGAGCTACGTACGCTTTCGCGGCGACACCATGAGCGAAGCCGACTTCCTGGCCGCCCTGGCGCGGCGTACCGGCTGCGGCGTGCTGCTGGACGTGAACAATCTCTACGTCAACCAGCAGAATCACGGCGAGGATGCTCTCGCCGCCATCGCCGCCCTGGCACCGGGCAGCGTCGGCGAAATCCACCTGGGCGGCCACCTGGTCACCGATGACGGCTTGATCGACCACCACGGCGACCGCGTCGCCGGCAGCGTGTGGGCGCTGTACCGCGCGGCGCTGGCGCGCTTCGGCCCCGTGCCGGCGCTGGTGGAATGGGATACCGACCTGCCGCCGCTCGACGTTCTGCTGGAAGAAGCGGCGACGGCGCGCCATATCGCCGCCGAGGTGAACGTATCGGCGCCGCTGTCCGCACCGCTTCCTGCTGTATCCGCCCCGCCGGCAGCGCCGGCCAGCGCCGATTCGGGGCCAGACCCCGACACCTTGCAGCAAGCCTTCGGCGCAGTCCTGTTCGAGGCCAGCCGCGATGCCGCCCTGGCGCGCTGGTTAAAAGGTGATATGGGCCGCCTGGGCGTCTACCGCGGCAACCTGGCCGCCAGCTGGCGCCGCGCGCTGGCCGACAGCCACCCGGTGCTGCGCGAGCTGGTCGGCGCCGAATTCTTCGATGCGCTGGCCGGCGTCTACGGCCGCGCCCGGCCCTCTACCGACCCGGACCTGAACCGCTTCGGCGCCGGCCTGGCGGCCTTCCTCGAGGGCTTCGCGCCGGCCGCCGAGTATCCCTGGCTGCCCGACGTGGCGCGCCTCGAATGGCTGGTGCACGACAGCTTTCATGCGCCCGACGCGGCGGCGCTGCCGCATCCCGCGTCGACCCTGGCCGGCCTCGATCCGGACGCCTTCGAAGCCAGCCGCGCGGTCCTGCATCCGTCCCTGCGCCTCTACGCGTCCGCGTGGGCGGCGCCGGCGCTGTGGCGCGCGCACCAGCCGGACGGCCCGGCCTTTCCCGACACGATGGCGCGCCCTGCTCACGCGCTGGTGTGGCGCCCGGCCTTCCAGGTGGAGCTGCGCGAGGCTTCCGCCGCCGAAGATGCAGCGCTCACCCGGCTGGCGGCGGGAGACAACTTCGGCGCCGCGCTCGATGCGGCCTTTGCGGTGGATGTGGATTTCGATATCGGCGCCGACCTGAAGCGCTGGCTCGGAGAAGAGGGTAGGCCGGGGATCGTGGTGGCGCTGACGCCGGCGTAAACGCAGCGCGGCGCCCGAAGGCGCCGCGATCATGCCGCTGTCACTAACTGAACGTAACCAAGCGGTCCGGCTCAATGGTAATGGAAGGCGCGCAGGATGCGCGCTTCGCCGGTCATGTCGTGATACAGCTCGTTGGCTGCGCGCGTTTCTTCCAGCATGCGCGACAGCTGTTCTTCCTCGAAGCGCGCCAGCTCCTCGTTGGCCGCCGTCAGCGCCGTTGCCAGCTTGGCACGCGCGTTCTGGTACACGACACCGGTGTAGTGATCGGTATTCTTGAGCAGTTCTTCCGCATTTTCGATAACGAGACGCAGGTCGCCGATCAGTCGCTGCTGCGTTGGGGAGCTCGATTCTGGGGTATTCATCTTCCTCACCTTTAGCCGAATGTTACGTCTTCAATATAAAGAATGGAGCTTGCTCAAGTTTGTCAGGGCGCAAACGCGAATTGTACGGTCGGGAACGCCTCAAGAAACGTTCCGCAAGGTGCGCCGGGCAATCCCCCAGGGTGCGTGTGACGCGCCTTCTTTCCTTACTTCACATTGATCCGGACACCGCTCAGCGTTACCGTCTGGCCGGACCGGATCTTGGCCGTCTTGCGCAGCTCCTTCTTGCCATCGACCGACACCGCACCGCTGGCGACGACGTGTTTGCCGGCACCGCCGCTGTCGACCACGCCGACGAGCTTGAGCAGCTGATTGAGTTCGATGAACTCCGATGTCAATTCGAAAATAGTTGTTTGCATTTTAATCTCGGAAATAAATTTAGGGCGTACTGTTGAGCTTGGCCGGAAACGCCTGCTCAAATGCGTCGTCCCCGCGCAGGCGGGGACCCATGCTGAGCTTCCAAAGTTTGCCAGTTTGCCTTGAGGCGAACTATTCGACTTCGGTACTTCAGTATGGATCCCCGCCTGCGCGGGGACGACGGTGTTCAAGCTAACGAAGTATCAATCCGCCGGATGCGGCCTGGTCATCTCGATCGGCACGATCCACTGGTCGAATTGCGCCTCGTCGAGGAAGCCCGACTGCAGCGCGGCCTGGCGCAGGGTCAGGCCTTCGTGCTGGGCGGTCTTGGCGATTTGCGCGGCGCGATCATACCCGATATGCGGGGCCAGTGCGGTCACCAGCATCAGCGACTGCTCCATCAGCTCGCCGATGCGTTTGCGGTTGGGCTCGATGCCGACGGCGCAGTGCTCGTCGAAGGAGCGCATGCCGTCGGCCAGCACGCGCGCGCTCAGCAGGAAGTTATGGGCGATCATCGGCTTGAACACGTTCAGCTCGAAGTTGCCCTGGGCGCCGCCCATGGTGATGGCGACGTCGTTGCCAAACACCTGGCAGCACAGCATCGTCATCGCCTCGCACTGGGTCGGATTGACCTTGCCCGGCATGATCGAGCTGCCCGGTTCGTTTTCCGGAATCGTGATCTCGCCCAGGCCCGAGCGCGGACCGGAGGCCATCCAGCGCACATCGTTGGCGATCTTCATCAGCGCGGTCGCCAGGGTCTTGAAGGCGCCGTGCGCCTGCACCATCGCGTCGTGGCCGGCCAGCGCCATGAATTTGTTCGGCGCCGACTTGAATTGCAGGCCGGTGCGCGAGGAGATCTCGGCGGCGATGCGGTTGGCGAATTCCGGATGCGCATTCAGGCCGGTGCCGACCGCGGTGCCGCCGGCGGCCAGCAGCAGCAGGCCGGGCAGGGCGTGCTTGATCGCCTGCTCCGAGAATTCCAGCTGGGCCACGTAGCCCGAGAATTCCTGGCCCAGCGTCAGCGGCGTGGCGTCCTGCAGGTGGGTGCGGCCGATCTTGACGATGTCGGCGAATTCGCGCGACTTCACCTCCAGCGTGCCGCGCAGCCGGGCCAGCGCCGGCAGCACGTTCTTGGCGACGGCAATCGCGGCTGCCACGTGCATCGCGGTCGGGAACATGTCGTTCGAGGACTGGCCCATGTTGACGTGGTCGTTCGGGTGCAGCAGGCGCGCTTCGCCGCGTTCGCCGCCGAGCAGCTCGGAGCCGCGGTTGGCGAGCACCTCGTTCATGTTCATGTTGCTCTGGGTGCCGGAACCGGTCTGCCACACCGACAGCGGGAATTCGCCCGGATGGCGGCCTTCCAGCACTTCGTCGGCGGCCTTGATGATGGCGTCGGCCTTGTCCTGCGGGAGCTTGCCGAGCGAGCGGTTGACGGCGGCCGCGGCGCGCTTGACCTGGGCCAGCGCGGCCACCAGCTCGGGCGGCATCTTCTCGCTCGAGATATGAAAATGGTGCAGCGAGCGCTGGGTCTGCGCACCCCACAACTGGCCGGCCGGGACTTCGATCGGTCCGAAGCTGTCCTTCTCAATCCTGTTTTCCATGTCGCGTCCTTGATGACTGTTCGTTGCTGTTTGTTTGACAAAACGTTTTCATTAAAGAGTGTACCGCAACGGCCGATAACGACGCTGAGGCTACGAATTCCACTCTCCCTATGCGCCGCCGCTCCCGCAGTTTACTTGCCATCCTTGTATTGACCGGCGCCGCCCTGAGCGTCGCCCATGCCGCCGAACTGGGCGAGGCCAGGGTGTCGTCCCACATCGGCCAGCAGCTGGTCGCCGACATCGAGCTGTCCATGGTCGAGGATCCGGCGGCCCAGATGGCGGTGCGCGTGGCCAGTGCCGAGGTCTACCGGGGCGCCGGCATCGCGCTGCCGCCGGTGCTGCCCAGCCTGAACCTGGCCGTAATGCGGCGCGACGGCCGCCAGTTCCTGCACGTGACTTCGCTGCGTCCGGTCGATGCCGACCACCTGCACCTGTATCTGGAACTGACCGACAAGGGCCAGCGCGTGGTGCGCCTGGCCACGCTGTGGCTGACGCCGGACCCGAATCCGGCGCCGCCGCCCGCACCGGTGCCAGTGCCGGTGCCGGTACCGGTACCAGTCAGCGTGGCACCGACGGTGGCCGCAGCCGCGCCGCTGCCCCGGCCGGCGCCGAGGCCTGCTCCGGTCGCGGCGCCGGTCCGCGCGCACGCCGCCGCACCGGCGCCGGCGCCTGCCGGGCCGCCTGCCACGCCGGCGGCCAAGCCGGCCGCGCCGCCACCGGCCGAGCGCAAGAAGCCGCTGCTGGTGCTGCCGATCCACAAGCCGGTCAAGCCGGCCGCCCTGCATGCCGACAGCCAGCCGGCAGCCTGCACGCCGGACGAAGCCCAGGCCTGCACCGCGCTCGGTACCAGGAACGCGGCCCTGCGCGAGCAGCTGGCCAAGCTGGAAGAGAAGGTCAAGGGCCTGCAGAAGGTGCTCGGGGTGACGCCGTCGCCCGCGGCAGCGCTGGCGCCAGCCGCGGCGACGCATGAGCCCGACGCTCCGAAGGCCGCGGTAGCCAGGGCCGATCCGCATGCAACGGGCGAGCACGAAGCCGAAGACGGCAAGACCGCCGAACACAAGCCCGACCAGCCGAGGCCCGGCGAGCATAAGCAAGAAGAGCACAAGCCCGACGCACCGGCCGAGACCAAACCACCGGAAGCCCCGCCGGCTCCACCGCCGGCCCCCAAGCCGATCAGCTCGATCAAGCCGCTGGTCCCGCACAAGCCCAAGGCCGCGCCGCAGGAAGAGGGCAGCGCGCCCTGGGCCTGGATCGCCGCGGGCATCGCCCTGCTGGCGGCAGCGGGCGGCGGCGCCTTCGTGTGGAAGCGCCGCGCGGCAGGCAAGAGCTTGCCCGTTACGGCGCCGGCAACCGCCGTGGAAACGGAACAAAAAGTGGCCAAACCGACCATGGAATAGTGGGCACGAACTTGTCTACACAAACGTAAATGTTGAGTTATACTGGGACCTCGATGATCTTTGGATCACAGAAAAACGGCTCAGGTCCGGCGCAGCCACCACGGATTGCGTGGCGCGGGAACCGGATGATCGCTGAAGAAGCGCCTGACCCCGGAAGCAGTTTGCGGGCCAACAGTGCGCACGTGGACGCCGGATGCAACCGGCAAGAGGCGACGCCAGGGGATGCCTGGTTGTTCGCCTTCCCATTCCGATCGGCGGCACTGCCATCGATCACGAAAAGCCCGCGCGGACGCAAGCCCGTGCGGGCTTTTTTTATCGCCATGGCGCTGCGCGACGCCAGCGTCAACCATAAAAGCGAGGAGAGAAGGGATGAACGAAGCGCTGTCCGGCCATGCGATCCGTGGCGACGTGATGTCCGAGCACTGTCCATCGCGCGAGGTATTGAAGCACGTCGCCAGCCGCTGGGGCGTACTGCTGCTGGTGGCGCTGGGCGACGGCAGCCATCGCTTCGGCGAGTTGCGGCGCAAGGTGGGCGGCATCAGCGAGCGCATGCTGATCCAGACCCTGCAGTGGCTCGAGCACGACGGCTTGGTGCAGCGCATTGCCCATCCCGGCTTGCCGCCCCACGTAGACTACAAGTTGACGCCGCTGGGCGAGGAAATCAGCGCCAAACTGCGGCAGGTGGCCGATGCGATCGAACGCAACCTGGACGGCATCCTGGCCGGCCGCTACCGTGGAGCAAGCGCAGTCCCGGGCGTAAAGACGTAAAAAAACCCCGGAGCGCAATCGCTGCGGGGTTGTTTCGGCATTCGCCTGGATCAGTGAGCCGGGCGCATCGCGCGGTCCAGCTGGCCCATCCAGGGTTCGGTCACGTCGCGCACCATGCGGTCGTTGGCCATGATCTGCTTGAGCAGGTCGATCTTGCGCTTGCGCTGGTCACCTTCGAGCGGCGGCACGCCGGCGCGTGCGGCGCTCGACTGCAAGGCGCATTGCGTTTCCAGGCGCGCCAGGCCGTCCCAGTCTCCGTCGCGGGCGGCAACCGCCATGCGGCCAGTGATGGCAGCGATGTTTTCGTACATTGCGAGGACTTCGTTGGACGTCATGTTGTCACACCATAAAGAAGCTGAGACCGGCCGGATTGCCGCATGTCTCCTTTAACGGTCATGCTTCGGGGAACTTTAGGTTTTCGAAAGAAATTTTGAAAATTTTTTCGACAAGGATTTTTGCCCGGAATCGCGGGCGCCGGCGCACGCTTGTGCGCAATCGCGCCAGGAATGCAGACGGGTGCCGCATTGCAGTAAACTGCATGGTTCATAAAAGCTTCTCAATCAGAGGGATTCCATGAAGACCAGCTGGACACCGATTCGACACACCGCGATCATCCTGGCCCTGTGCGGCGCCTTTGCCGTGCCCGCGTTCGCCGCCCAGGCAAATGCGCAGGCCAGCGCGCCCGCCAGACAGCAGGCAAGCGCCGGCGACGCAGCCCCGGCCAACGCCACCCTGCGCCCCGGCGACGATTTCTTCGCCTGGGCCAACGGCGGCTGGCTGGCCAAGACCGAGATCCCGGCCGACCGCAGCAGCTGGGGTGCGATGGCCAGCCTGGCCGAAGAGACCAACCAGCGCATCGTCAAGCTGATCGAGGACGCCGGCAAGGACAAGTCGGCGAACAGCGAGGCGCGCAAGGTCGGCGACTACTACGCTGCCTACATGAACGAGGGCGCGATCGAAGCGAAAGGCGTGGCCCCGCTCAAGCCGCAGTTGGACAAGATCGCCGCGATCAAGGACAAGGCCGGCCTCGTGCGCGCGCTGGGCGAGACCCTGCGTGCCGACGTCGACCCGCTGAACAACACCAATTTCTTCACCGAGAACGTGTTCGGCCTGTGGGTCGCGCAAGGCTTGCACGACACTGCCCGCAACATGCCCTACCTGCTGCAGGGTGGCCTGGGCATGCCGGAACGCGCCTACTACCTCGATAGCAGCGAACGCATGGCCGGCCTGCGCAAGCAATACCAGCAGCATATCGCCGCGATGCTCAAGATGGCGGGCTTCAGCGACGCCGGGGCGCGCGCCGCCAAGGTGTTCGCGCTGGAAGTCGACATCGCCACCGGCCACGCCACCCGCGCCGAGTCGGTCGACGTGCTGAAGGCGGACAATACCTGGACGCGCAAGGATTTCACAGCCAATGCCCCGGGCCTGGACTGGAATGCCTTCTTCAAGGCGGCGCAACTGGGCGACCAGCAGGCCTTCATCGTCTGGCATCCGGGCGCCATGAAGAGCACGGCCGCGCTGGTCGACAGGATCGACCTGGCGACCTGGAAGGATTACCTGGCCTTCCACCGCATCAACCAGATGGCCAGCGTGCTGCCGAAAGCCTTCGCCGACGCCCGCTTCGATTTCTACGGCAAGGCGATGACCGGCACGCCGCAGCAATCGGCACGCTGGAAGCGCGCGCTGGGCGCCACCAACGAGGCGATGGATGAAGCGGTCGGCAAGCTGTATGTGAGCAAATACTTCCCGGCCGAGAACAAGGCCAGGCTGCAGCAGATGGTGGCCAACATCGTCGACGCCTTCGGCAAGCGCGTCGACAAGCTCGACTGGATGGCCCCGGCCACCCGCGCCCAGGCCAAGGACAAGCTGAAGACCCTGTACGTCGGCGTCGGCTATCCGGACAAGTGGAAGTCCTATGCGGCGCTGAAAGTGGCCCCGAACGATGCCTTCGGCAACGCCGTACGCGCGGAACGCTTACACTACGCCGAAGCCATCGCCAAGCTGCACCACAAGCCGGACCGCACCGAATGGGCGATGCCGCCGCAGCTGGTCAACGCCGTCAATCTGCCGCTGCAGAACGCCCTGAACTTCCCGGCCGCGATCCTGCAGCCGCCGTTCTTCGACCCGAAGGCGCCGGACGCCGCCAACTACGGTTCGATCGGCGCCATCATCGGCCACGAGATCAGCCATAGCTTCGACGACCAGGGCGCCCAGTTCGACGCCCAGGGCCGTCTGCGCGACTGGTGGACCAAGGAAGACATGGAACACTTCAAGGCGGCCTCGGGCAAGCTGGTGGCCCAGTTCAATGCCTACAAACCCTACCCGGACCTGGCGGTGAACGGGCAGCTGACCCTGTCGGAAAACTTGGCCGACCTGGCCGGCCTGGCGGCATCCTACGATGCCTACCTTACGGCGGGCGGCCGGAACGCCAACCTGGAAGGCGACCGTGCCTTCTTCATCGGCTACGCCTCGAGCTGGCGCAACAAGGCGCGCGAAGCGGCCGAGCGGCGCGGCATCCTGACCGACGGCCACGCTCCGCCGCAATACCGCACCGCCACCGTGCGCAACCTGGATGCCTGGTACAAGGCCTTCGACGTACAGCCGGGCCAGTCGCTCTACCTGGCACCGGAGCAACGTGTGCGGGTCTGGTAATTTATTAAGGGTAACGGACACCGGCGCTGAAAAAGGCGGGCCTACAATGGCCTTGAGTCTATTTCTTCGCTGGTGGCCCATGCACCCGGATTTTCTCGACATCAGGCGGCCCAGGCTGCATCAGGATTTGCATATGGGGCAGGATGACGTGTCCGGCATCGTCGATTACGATGATTTCCGCGACATCTCGCAGCGCACGCTGCATCACTACGACTCGGTGGCGCCGCGCTTCTTCGCCGGCACCGTCGACCACGACGTCAGCCAGAACATCGCCGCGCTGCTGGGCGCGATCGAGGCCGCGGCGCCCTGGACCCTGCTCGACCTCGGCTGCGGCCCGGGACGCGACCTGAAAACCTTCCGCGACCTGGGCCACCGCGCGATCGGCCTGGACGGCAGCGCCGAATTCGTGGCGATGGCGGCCCGGTACAGCGGCTGCGAAGTGTGGCAGCAGAACTTCCTCGACCTCGATCTGCCGGACGCCTTGTTCGACGGCATCTACGCGAACGCCTCGCTGTTCCACGTGCCGCGCAGCCTTCTGCCCAAGGTACTGGGCGAGTTGCATGCGGCGCTGAAGCCCGGCGGGGTGCTGTTCAGCTCGAATCCGCGCGGGAATAACGAAGAGGGCTGGAATGGCCCGCGCTGGGGCAGTTTCCACGATTACCCAAGCTGGGAACGCTACCTGGTCGCGGCCGGTTTCGAAGCGCTGCACCACTATTACCGTCCCGAAGGCTTGCCGCGCGAACAGCAGCCCTGGCTGGCGAGCGTCTGGCGCAAACCGCAATAATTTTATTTTTTTGTTAAGTCGCGAACAGAATTGCGACCGCAATAAGCGCAAGATACATCCATGCCGCTTCACTTTAGAGGCAGTATTTCACTGACGATAGGAGAGCATCATGAACGACGACCAAATCAAAGGCAAAGCCAAAGACATCGGTGGCAAGATCCAAGAAGGTTTCGGTAAAGCCATCGGCAGCGAAGAGCAAGAAGCCAAGGGCCTGGCAAATCAGGTCGAAGGCAAAGTGCAAGAGAAAGCTGGCGACCTGAAGGACGTGGTCGGCAAGAGCTGATCTTTGCTAGCTGAAATAAAAACAGCCGCTTCAGCGGCTGTTTTTCATTGTTTCAAGGTATTTTGCGCCGTATTTCCGGCATGGTGGGCACCCGGTGCCCACCACAACATCACTTCGCCTCGGTCCCGCCCAGATTCTTCTTGAAGAAGCCCTCGATCATGCCGTACACGTGACGCTGGCCGGTACGCGACGAAATGCCGTGCTTCGCACCCGGATAGGTCATCAGCTCGAACTTGACGTTGCGGTTCACCAGGGCGTCGATCAGGCGCGTCGAGTTGGTGAACAGCACGTTGTCGTCGGCCATGCCGTGGATCAGCAGCAGCGGCGACTTCAGGCCGTCCAGGTGGGCGAACACGCCGCTCTGCGCGTAGGCGTTCGGGTTCGACTTCGGCGTGCTGCCGACGAACTGCTCGGTATAGTGGGTGTCGTATAGCGACCAGTCGGTCACCGGCGCCACCGACACACCCATCGCAATCTTGTCCGAACCCGCTTCCAGCAGGCGCAGGGTCATGTAGCCGCCATAGCTCCAGCCGAACACGCCGACACGTTTCGCATCGACGAAGCTCTGCTTGGCCAGCCAGTCGATGCCGGTCAGCTGGTCTTCGACTTCATGCTTGCCCAGTTCGCCGTAGATGACGTCGGTGAACTTGCGCTCGCGGCGCGACGAACCGCGGTTGTCCAGGGTGAACACCACGAAGCCTTGCTGCGCCATGTACTGCTTGAACATATTGCCCCAGCCGCGGCTGACCTGCTGCGAGTGCGGGCCGCCGTAGACCATCAGGAATACCGGATAGCGCTTGGCCGGGTCGAAGTTCGACGGCTTGATCATCGAGTAATACAAGTCCTGGCCGTCGTGCGCCTTGATGCTGCCGAATTCGGTCGGCAGGTGGTCGGCCATGTACTTCGCGTACGGATGGTCGCCCTTCACCTCGTTGTGTTCCAGCCATTCGACCAGCGAGCCGTCGGCGCGCCGGATCGACACTTGCGGCGGGGTCTTCGGATCGGAGAAGGTGTCGACGAAGATCTTGCCGTTCTGGGCGAAGGTGTCGTCGTGCATGCCGTCCTGCTTGGTGATGCGCACCGGCTTGTCGGCATTGCCGCCATCCAGGTTGACGGCGTAGGTCTGCTTGTCGATCACCGCATCCTTGTTCGAGGCGATGTAGACCTTGCCGGCCTGCTCATCCACGGCCAAAATGCTGTCGACGCCCCATTCACCCTTGGTGATCGGGTGCAGCAGCTTGCCGTTCATGTCGAACAAATACAGGTGGTTGCGGCCGTTGCGCTCGGAGGCCCAGATGAAGGCATTGCGCTTCTTCAGGAAGCGCAGGTCGGCCGGCACCGCGACCCAGGTGGTCGAGGTTTCGGTGAACAGCGGGTGCTGGGCCAGCGAGGCGGCATCCACCGCCACCAGGTCGAGGCGCTTCTGGTCGCGCGACTGGCGCTGGAACACCAGCGTCTTGCCGTCGCCGCTCCAGTCGGCACGCACCAGGTAGATATCCTTCTCGGCACCGAGGTCGACTTTCTTTTGTGCGCCGGTGGCCGGGTTCACGATCATCAGGTCGATCACGACGTTCGGGTCGCCGGCGGCCGGGTAGCGCTGGTCGATCACTTCGGTGCGGTCGGCAAAGATCTCGAAGCGGCGCGCCACCGGCACCTGCGCTTCGTCGTAGCGGCGGTAGGCGATCGCGGAATCGTCCGGCGCCCAATAGTAGCCGGTGCGCTGGTCCATCTCTTCCTGGGCCACGAACTCGGCTTCGCCATTGTGCACGGTGCCCTTGCCGTCGCTGGTCAGCTGGCGTTCCTGGCCGGTCGACAGGTCGATCACAAACAAATTCTGGTCGCGCACGAAGGAGACGTAGCGGCCTTTGGGCGAAATCTTCGGATCGCCGACATTGCCCGAGGCGACCTTGCGCGCATTGTCCGGGTTCTTGACATCGACCAGGTACAGGTCGCCGGCGATCGGCACCAGCAATTGCTTGCCGTCCGGCGACCAGCTGTAGCTGATGATGCCGGACAGGCTGGCGGTGCGGGCGCGTTCGCGGCGCGCTTTCTCTTCCAGCGACAAGTTCTCGTTCGGCACCAGCTTCTTGGAGTCGACCAGGCGGTGCGTGGTCTTGTCCTTCATATTGTATTCCCACAGGTCCAGCTGGAACTGGTTGTCGGCGCGGCCGCGCAGGAAGGTCACGCGTTCGCCGTCGGGCGATACACGCAGGCTGCGCACGCCTGGACCGGACAACGCCGGGTCGGCGTGAATACGGTCCAGGGTCAGGCGTTCCGCGGATGCGGGAACGGCCGAGAGGGCAGCGAGAAGCAGGAGGAGAGGGCGCATGGAATGGTCTCGGAGGAATAAATTATTTATGTGCAACGGCCGAGACGATACCAGAGTCGCTTGCGAAAAGCTGTAAATATAGGGGCATAAGTACGTCGTCCCCGTGAACGAGGACGACGTCATGGCGCTGTTTGCTGCTGGTATTGCGCTTATTTCCCGATCACCTTCATCAAGCCCGGCAAGGACCTGGCCAGCCCGGCATCGTTGCCAGACGCGCTCAGCTTGCCGCCGCCATCGTTCCAGCGCAGCCGCGTCAAACTCGACTTGCCCTTCTCATAGTCGTAGGACACACCATCGTCGTCATACAGGCTGAACTCGCCATCCTTGCCCGAGTACACCTGGATCTCGGTAATCGCCTGTTTGGTCGCGGTCGACTGGATATCGGCCCCGATCGGCACGATCGAGCCCGCCTTGACGAATACCGGAATCTGGTCGATCGGCGCTGCCACCTTCACCCAACGCCCACCGCTCAATTTCTCTTTGGTCCAGAAGTTGTACCAGTCGCTGCCTGCCGGCAAGTAGACGTCTTTTTCGGTCTGCCCTTGTTCAGTGATGGGCGCCACCAGGAAGGCCGGACCGAACATGTATTCGGTACCGATGTCGGCCACGTTCGGGTCCTGCGGAAAATCCATCCACAGCGGCCGCATGAAGGGGGCGCCGGTGTCGTGGGTGAACTTGGCCTGGCTGTAGATGTACGGGATCAATTGATAGCGCAAGCGGTCGTAGCCTGCCATCACCGCTTCCGCCCCCTTGCCGAAGGACCAGATGTCGGCTTGCTTGCGGTCGCCATGGATGCGCAAGGTCGGCAGGAAGGTGCCGTACTGGAACCAGCGCGTCATCAGTTCCGGGTAATCGTGGTTCTGGCCCACCACGTCGCGGGCGTCGGACGGGTCCAGCAGCGGCGCCTTGGTGGCGCTGGTGGTCTGCGGCAGGTATTGCCAGCCGCCGATGTCGTTGCCCCACAGGGCGATGCCGGAGGCGGTCATGTTGAGCCCGGCAGGGATCTGGCGTGCCAGCGCTTCCCAGGTCGGGTTGATGTCCGAGGACCAGAACAGGGCACCGCTGCGCTGCGAGCCGAGGTAGGCGGCACGCGACAGGATCAGCACGCGTTTATTCGGTTTCCAGGCGCGCATGTTGTCGGCGAAACCTTGCACGTGCAGCAGGGGGAACAGGTTGTGATAGCGGTCGCCTGAGCCGATGGAATAGAAATGACCGTCCGGCACCAGGTCGGGTTCGGTTTCGTCCAGCCATGGATAATCGAAGCCATGCGCCAGGATATTGTCGCGTGACTTTTCCCAGAACCACTGCCGGGCCTTCGGGTTGGTGGCGTCGATGAGGCCGCCGGTGCGGTCCGAGCGGAAGGGCAGACCGTCCACACTCTTGCCGTCCTTGTCCTTGAGCAGGTAACCCTTGGCATCGAGCTCGTTGAAATAGCGGCCCGAGGTTTCATAGCGCGGCCAGATCGAGATGATCGACTGCATGCCCATGTCGTGCAGCTGCTTGTTCATGGCGTCCGGATCGGGAAACTCGGCCGGATTGATGTCCATCTGGCCCATGCGGGTCCAGTAGAACCAGTCGACCACCATCACGTCCAAGGGGTAACGTTTCTGGCGATAGGTCGTCGCCACGCGCAGCACTTCCTGCTGGCTGTCGTAGCGCGCCTTGGACTGGATCAAACCGAAGGCCGACCTGGGCGGGATCGGCGTCTTGCCGGTCAGGCGCGCGTAGCCGGCATACAGTTCATCCGAGGAATTACCGGTAATGACGAAGAAACTGAGGCGCTCGCCCACATGCGATTGGAAGGCGGTCTTGCCATGCACGGCGGCAGTGAAACGCGTGGCTGACGGGTTGTCCCAGACGATACCGTAACCTTTCGACGACACCATAAAGGGCACGCACACCGTTTCGCCGGCGGGCGCGTCGTACCAATGCTTGCAGTCGAGCACGCGGCCACGCAGGTCGAGGCCGGACAGCGATTCCTGGTTCTGGCCCATGCCGTAGTAATGCTCGTCGCGCCCGGCGGCGAAGGAGGCGCCGACCTGGTAGGTCTTTTCGCCGCTGACAGTGTGCGGTGACATTTCCCAGCCCGTCATGCTGAGGACTTGTTCGCCACGCGCGTTTTTCACCTGCAGGCCGACCGAGGCCAGCGAGGGTGCGAAGTATTTCTCGCCCTGGCTGGGCACGCGCGGCGCCGGCGCCGGGTTCACGCGCAGGGTCATGCCGCCGGAGGCGAAGGTGTCGCCATCGCCGCCGCTGCTGTGGCGGAAGCCGGTGTTGTCCGATGCCTTCGGCAAGATGCCGTAGCCCGGGCCTTTCAGGACTTCATCCTTGTCGGCCGCGATGGTCACGTGCACGATGTTGGGGCCGTAGGCTTCGATCGCGATCCAGGCGCCGTTTCTGTCCAGCGTAGCCAAGGGAGCGGCGAAGGCCGCCGGGGTGAATGCCAGTGCAGCCGCAAGCGCGGCCAGGGTGTTGTGGGGTGGCTGCCTCATCCCGTCTCCAGTCCATGTCGAATCGATCGGGCGACCGGACGCACGGACGCACGGACGGGACTGGATCATTGCAGGCAGTGGTAGCCGGCCTGCTGTCTCCTGCGGTTCGCGTTCTGTGACGGCCAGGTTCGCATTATTGTTGTGTCCGGCTATTCTGCATGTTAGCGATCACATATGCAATTATTAAGTGTATTTGCGCGTGTGCGGGGATGCTTGGCTGTCAGGCGCTAACATTTGCGTCGCGCACGCGCAGTCTGGACAGCTGGTTGAGCGAGCACGCCAGCAGGATGGCGGCCACCGTCAAGCCCAGAACCAGGCCGATCCAGAAACCTGTGGCTTCCATCGGCTTGCTCGGCGACCACGGGAACCAGCCGGGTGCAAGGCCCAGGATCCAGCCCACCGGCAGGGCCACGCCCCAGAATGCGATCATCTGGATCACCATCGGCGAACGCGTCACTTTATAGCCACGGATGGCCGAGGCAGCCGCCACCTGGGTGGAGTCGGACAATTGGAAAAGCGCCGCAAACAGCAGCAGCATGGCGCAGGTGGCCTGCACCGCCGGATCCGAGGTGTACATGGCCGCGATTTGCCAGCGGAACAGGGCGATGAAGATTGCCGACAGCAGCCCGAAGCCGATGCACATGCCGGTGCCGACCCAGGCCACGAAGCGCGCCCGCACCGGGTTGCCTTCGCCCATCGCCTGGCCGACGCGGGTGAGGGCGCCGATGCCGAAGCTGAGCGGCACCATGAACACCAGCGACACGAAGTTCAACGCGATCTGGTGCGCCGACACCTGCACCACGCCGAAGCGCGCCACCAGCAGGCTGACGAGGCCAAAGGCGCTCACCTCGGCGAAGTGGGTCACGCCGATCGGGATGCCGAGCCGCAGCATGCTGCCTATTTCGCTCCAGTTCGGGCCTTCCCAGTCGGTGAACGGATAAGTCATGCGGTAGGCGCTGGACAGCTTGATCCAGATCACCATCGCCGCCAGCATCAGCCACACGCCGCTGGCCGTCGATACCGCACAGCCGAGCGCACCCAGTTTCGGCAAGCCGGACTCGCCGAAGATCAGCAGCCAGTTCAGCACCACGTTGTAGAGCAGGCCGCAGATGGCGATGATCATGATCGGCTTGGTCTGGTTGATGCTGGTGGTGTAGCCGTACAGCGCGCGGTAGCAGGCGAAGGCCGGCATGCCGAGGCTGATAATGTGCAGGAAAGTCTTGGCGCGGTCGGCCACGGCCTGCTCGAGGCCGATATGGTCGAACAGCAGCGCGCAGGCATTCGCCGCCATGCAACCGACGATGCCGACGATCAGGCCCATCCACAGCGATTCGCGCACCGAATGCGAAATGTTGGCGTGGCGCCCGGCGCCCATCTCGTGCGACACCACGGAATTTACTGCCATCATGACGCCCATCACGGTCACCAGGATAATCGACCACACCGAGGTGCCGAGCGACACGGCGGCCAGCTCGGCGGCGCTGACGTGGCCGGTCATCGCCACGTCCGCCACGCCCATGCCGACGGTGGCGAGCTGGCCGACCAGCATGGGCCAGGACAGGCGCCAGAGGGTGGCGATTTCGGTGCGGATGGGTGTCGGCGTGTGCGTGGCGGAAACGGTGGACGTCATGACTCTGCTGGGCTGGCGAAACCGCAGATTGTACTGACTAAATGCTAAGGCCGGGTGACGCTTGCTGGCGATCAGAGAGCGTAGTTGAAAAGCAAGCTACCAAGCATTACATACCCTGTAACTGAACATCTCACCAATTTATCCAGGAGCAAGCTCGTGGAATACAAGGACTATTACAAAGTGCTCGGCGTGGAACGCAGCGCGTCCGCCGACGAAATCAAGAAGGCTTACCGCAAGCTGGTACGGCAATACCACCCCGACATCAGCAAGCACAAGGATGCCGACGCCAAGACCAAGGACATCAACGAAGCCTACGATGTGCTGGGCGACGCCGAGAAGCGCGCCGCCTATGACGAGCTCGGGCGCGGCTACCGGCCCGGGCAGGATTTCAGGCCGCCGCCGGAATGGAGCTCGCAGTTCGATTTCGGCGGCGCCGAAGGCAGCGATTTCTTTTCCGACCTGTTCGCCCACGTCGGCCGGCGCAGCCGCGCAGGTGCTGGCGCCGGCATGGGCGGCGGCGGTTTTCGCATGGCCGGCGAAGACATCCGTGCCGCCATCGCCATCGACTTGCGCGATGCCTACCAGGGCGCCACGCGCAAGGTCACCCTGCGCGTGCCCGAACAGGACGCGTCGGGACGCACGGTCACGCGCGACAGGACGCTCAGCGTGAGCATTCCGAAAGGCGTGACGCCCGGCCAACAGTTGCGCCTGGGTGGCCAGGGCCATCCCGGCACCGGCGGCGGGCCGGCCGGCAACCTTTACCTGGAGGTGCAGCTCAATCCCGACCCGCGCTACCGCCTGGAAGGTGCCCACGTCTATGAGAACGTGCCGGTGACGCCGTGGGAAGCCGCGCTCGGTGCCCGCATTTCGGTGCCGACGCCCTCCGGCCCGGTCGAGGTGACGGTGCCCTCCGGTTCGCAGAGCGGGCGCAAGCTGCGCCTGAAGGGGCGCGGCATTCCGGCGGCCACGCCGGGCGACTTGTACCTGATCCTGGACGTGGTCTTGCCGCCTGCCAGCAGTGACCGTGCGCGCGAGCTGTACCAGGCCATGGCGCGCGACCTGGCCTTCAATCCCCGCGAACGCATGGGTGCGTGAAGGCAGCCGATGGGCGGTGTTGCACGGCAGACTCAAGCGAAATCAATGGTTTGCGATAGAATCGACCGATTCCATCGCCCAAACCTATGTTCAAGTTACCGTCCACCGCCACCGCGCCGTTTTGCCCGTCCGAAGTTTCCGGTACCGTCATCGTCCCCGAGAGCGGTCCGTTCTGGAAAAAGGTCATCCGCTATGCCGGTCCCGGCCTGCTGGTCTCGGTCGGCTACATGGATCCGGGCAATTGGGCAACGGCCATCCAGGGCGGCTCCCAGTTCGGTTATCAATTGCTGTTCGTCGTAGTGCTGTCGAGCCTGGCAGCCATCGTGCTGCAATGCCTGAGCATGCGCCTGGGCATCGTCACCGGCAAGGACCTGGCCGTGCACTGCCGCGAACAATATTCGCCGCTGTCGGCGAAAGCCCTGTGGCTGTTCGCGGAATTCTCGATCATCGCTTGCGACCTGGCCGAGGTGCTCGGCTGCGCGCTGGCTTTTCACTTGCTGCTCGGGGTATCGCTGCCGGTCGGCGTGGCCCTGACTGCGCTCGACACCGTCCTGATCCTGGCCTTGAAGGGCAGGGGCTTCCGCCAGCTGGAAGCCATCATCCTGGCCCTGATCGCGACCATCGCCATCTGCCTGTTCTCGGAACTGGCGCTGGTGTCGCCCGACTGGCACGCGGTGGCGGCCGGCCTGGTGCCCTCGATGCAAAAGATCGCCGACCGTGATGCGCTGTACCTCGCCATCGGCATCCTCGGCGCCACCGTGATGCCGCACAATCTTTATCTGCATTCGTCGGTGGTACAGACCCGCATCGCTTCGCTCGGCATGCATGGCCGCGAAGGGCGCGTGGCCGAATCGATCAAACTGTCGCGCATCGACACCGTTGTCTCGCTGATCCTGGCCTTGTTCATCAACGGCGCCATCCTGGTGCTGGCCGCGGCCGCCTTCCATAAGCCGGGCGGCGGCAACGTGATGGACATCGATGAAGCCTATTACCTGCTGGCCCCGGTGGCTGGCACGGCCATGGCCGCCATCCTGTTCGGCCTGGCGCTGCTGGCGTCCGGCCAGAGCTCGACCTTCACCGGTACCATCGCCGGCCAGGTGATCATGGAAGGCTTCCTCAAGATGAAGATTCCGTGCTGGCAGCGGCGCCTGATCACGCGCGCGCTGGCGCTGGCGCCGGCGATGGTCGGCGTGCTGACCCTGGGCGACCACGCGATCGGCAAGATGCTGGTCGGCAGCCAGGTGGTGCTGAGCCTGCAACTGCCGTTTGCCATGTACCCGCTGATCCGCCTGACCGGCCGCAGCGATTTGATGGGGCACTTCGTGAACGCCTGGTGGACGGCCAGCCTGGCCTGGTTCCTGTTCGTGGTGATTTCCGCCGCCAACGTGTGGATGGTGTGGCAGGCGCTGTTCGGCTGAATAGTGAACAGCCATGCAGGCGGGCGCCGTCGCGCCGGCGGCCTCTCTACAATCGACCTCCAGACAGTTATCGCTCATTTACCGATATCGAGGAGCTCACATGCAACAAACCGCATCCCAGGCCCTGCAGGGCAAGCGCGTCGCCATCCTGATGACGGACGGCGTGGAACAGGTCGAGTACACGGGGCCGCGCAGCTTCCTGGAAGAGCAGGGCGCCAGCGTCACGCTGCTGTCGCCGAAAGCGCCCGGCGAAGCCATCCAGGGCTTCGACCACATGACGCCGGACCAGACCTTCAAGGTCGAGCAGGACGTGCGCGGCGCGAGTCACGCCGATTTCGACGCGCTGGTGCTGCCGGGCGGCGTTGCCAACCCGGACCAGCTGCGCCTGTCGAGCGAGTCGATCGCCTTCATCCACGATTTCGGCATGGCCAACAAGCCGATCGCCGCCATCTGCCACGGCCCCTGGACCCTGATCGATGCCGAACTCGTCACCAACCGGCGCATGACCAGCTGGCCGACGCTGCAGGTCGATTTGGAAAATGCCGGCGCTAAATGGAGCGATGAACAAGTCGTGGTCGACGGCAAGCTCGTCACCAGCCGCAAGCCGGACGATATCCCGGCCTTCAACCAGGCGATTTTGAGTCAACTGCAATAAGTGCTTGCCGGACACCGCGCGCCGTGCCTGCCGCAGCCCGCCTAGAATGACCTGCATGTGCTAATGAACTCATGGAGGTCCTATGTTGGAACAAGCTGCCGGCAAGCCGCTGGAAGGCAAACGCATCGCGGTGCTGATGACTGATGGCGTGGAACAGATCGAGTACACCAGCCCGCGTTCCTTCCTCGAAGAGAACGGCGCGACCGTGGTGCTGGTGTCGCCCAAGCAGGCCGGCGACGAGGTGCAGGGCTTCAACCAGCTGCAGCCGGCCGATAAATTCAAGGTCGAGCTGAACGTCCTCGATGCCAATCCGACCGACTTCGATGGCTTGCTGCTGCCGGGCGGCGTCGCCAATCCGGACAACCTGCGCATGAGCAAGGAATCGATCGCCTTCATCCGCGGTTTCCCGGTCGAGGAAAAGCTGGTGGCCGCCATCTGCCACGGTCCCTGGACCCTGATCGACGCCGGCCTCGCCACCGCCAAGCACCTGACCAGCTGGCCCAGCCTGAAGCGCGACCTGGTCAATGCCGGCGCCGAGTGGACCGACGACGAAGTCGTGATCGATGCGCGCCTGGTGACGAGCCGCAACCCGGGCGATCTGCCGGCGTTCAACGATGCGCTGCTGAAGGAATTGCTGCTGGCGCCTGGGAACGATCCGGGGCCGACTTCGTGACGATATGCGGAGAATAGTGGGCATATTCACCGTAATAACTGCGGAGATTACGGGTCGGCGAAGGCTTGGCCGATGCTCGCCGGCTTGTCGTCTGGCGCGTGCTCGTCATTGCGCAAGGCGACCGTATCGCAGGCACGTTCCAGCCACTTAAGTTCAGCGACCGGCAAGGCGACTTCGCCCGCATAGCCTTCGAGCGTCACCGCGAGCGACGACTGATCCTGGTTCGACAATATCCCAAGCGAAACCGGCGGCTCGCCGCGATGGCTGTCGCGGATATCCAGCACCCCCAGCTGGACCGGGAAATTACGCACGCGCTGCTCGCGCGTCAGGCCGCGCTGCGCCTTCAATTCTGCAAGCTTGTGCAAATAGCCGCCCAGGTCGGCAGCCGCGGTGCAGCGCTGCGCCGGACGCTCGTCGGCAAACGTGGACTGGATGTGGAAGCGAGTGCCGCGGGTCGAGCGCTGGAGGGTCGTCATGCCGGTGCGGGTAGTGTAGCTGAGCGAAAGGATCTTCTCCGGGGCGAATGCGACGAGGGTATCGCCGCGCGCAATGGCTACCGGTGCTGGGGCCAGCACCCGCGGCGTCAGCGCAGCGCCGGCGATCATGCCTGCTGCGAACACGCCAGCACCTGCGAGAAGAGTACGCTTTCTGTTTGCTGCACCCAGCCGGCATGTGCGCGCATCGGCATGGCTGTCATGGATCAGGGGCGGGTCGATGCGTTGCATGGCCAGGCTCGCAAATAGGAGGTGGCTCTACCGTGCATGATGTTGCCGGAACTGGATTGAGGCTTCTCAGCCATCGGCGTTAGCGTCTTATGGTCAGCGCGGCGCGTAATTTGTCGGACGGCCAAGATAAATGTCCAGATGAACAAGAAACGCCCTACCCAAGCCTTGGCCGCCGATCCGGATTGTCATGCTCCATGTATTGTTCGAATCGAGCGGCATGCCGGTTCCTTACCGTTGATCTTCACATCGGTGCCTCCGGATTCCATTCGCGCGCAGGCGTCCTGCATTGATTTAATGCGAACACGATAGAGGGTGACGGCTGAGCACGGTGGCGTGTTTCGACGCCGGGGGATGCATGCAAACGAAGCCGCAGCGCATGTGTAAACACGTTAATATGCGGGCATCTACCAGAAAGGAATATGGTGGTCCATGTGATACGCGTTCACTCATTAGAACAGGTGAATCATGGCTGATGCGGCGACGAACGGCACAGTAGCCGTCGAGCTTTCGAAAGACGACTTGTTGAAGTATGTCGAACTCGACCTGTGGGGGCGATTTCAAGAGCGACTGTGGAAGGTGGTTGGCATCATTCTGACAGGCATTACCGTCATCGGCTTCCTCGGCGTTCCCTACTATATCAGGAACGAAGTACGGGCAACGCTTCAGACCCAGGCGACGGAATTCAAGAACAATACCAATGAGATCCGCGCCTACGCCAAATTACTGGCCATCGCGACCGCGCAATACGAGAGCGAAAGGATACGGTTCGATGCGCAGGTCTACAGGCTAATCGATGCGGTAAAGCATACACGCGCCGAGCTCCGGCAAAAAAAGCCGGAGTTCATAATCAACGATCCCGAGGAGATCCTGGCTCGACTTGTATCGCGGCCGGATTTTTCCAAAGTCGTTACGGGATCGCTCATGTCGAAGACCGAGCTTTTTAGTGTGCCGGGTGAATTCAAGGACAAGAAATTATTGCCGCCTACTGCGTTTGTCGTTGAAAACAAGGGCTTGAGCGGCAGCGGTGGCTATTCCGAGATGCATCCTGTCAGGGACGGTAGTTACGCAGGTGCGCTGCAAGACTTGCGCTTCCGCATCGTCGCGCTCGAAGCCCGGCGCAAGACGCTGGATGCTCTGCAGGAAAAACTTGTGACCCTGGGTGGGGTGACGGACATCGAGAAGCAGGTTGAATCGGTCCGGGAAAAATCGATCGAGACCACTTACTATTCCGATGTCTTCACAAAAGAAATGATGCAAGTCGCGAACAGTTTTCTGAGTAGCGCGGATAAGAAAGCGTTTGAACGTGCGCAGAGCCTTTATTTGCCGCAAGAGCAGGCTACCTACCATGTGCCTGTATCGGCTGTGGTTGATAAACCGGGTGCGCCGAAGGAGCTTGGGTGGTAATGCTTTCGCGTTTGGAGGGCGGTGCGGATGCTGTACGGCACCATCGCTGCGCGATTGCTTGAATGGCCGAATCGGAGAGTCCTTGCGCCTCTGGCGCAAGGCCGCTGCGCCGGCGCGTCGCCTTGCGACGCGAATTCCCGGCTCCGCCCCTCGTCCGTGCCGGAGAGGATTCGATTCCCTTCGCCGGAACTGCAGTATTCAAAACAAAGGCCCCACCGGTTTCCCGGCGGGGCCTTTGTTTTGAATACTGGTGGAGGCGGAGGGAATCGAACCCTCGTCCGCAAGCACTCTACAGACAGTTCTACATACTTAGCACTATCATTTAATTTAACCAGCACAACGGGGATGTGCACCCTGTGTACTAGCGAGTTACC
>Ga0265780_10000687_pt1 | contig 51221 bp, 47 predicted proteins | sample P1T30metagenome_FD_192432 | JGI IMG/M metagenome (GOLD analysis project Ga0265780, IMG submission 192432) | Plant litter microbial communities from East Loma Ridge, Irvine, California - P1 T30 | ecosystem: Environmental > Terrestrial > Plant litter > Unclassified | place: USA: California... | reverse complement strand
CCTGCATTTTCTGGTCTGGCACCATTTGCTTGAGATTGGTGCTGGCAGATTATGTGGTTTGAGTTTGCAGTGTTTGGGTACTTTTCATGAGATTGTTCAAATGCCCTTGGGGGCGTGGTTTTTTTGAGAGATGTAAAGGAAAAGTTTGGATCGATGGATGTATATAACGCTTTGCGAAATGAACATGTTGCTTTAATTCAAGTATTGAATAAGCAGTGACTATCAACCATGTACTGAGACACAATGAGCCGTGTCTCACGTGTACCCGATGACATGTCTAAGCATGGCCATTCCGCCGTGTATGAACCTGGCACCAAGACCAAGAGCCTGGTTCAAGTCAACGGCTAATATCGACAGCAACTCGCGAGTCGCCTCTCATCCTGTCATTCCCCACTAATGATCCCCAGAAAGCTTAATTGCTTACCCGTTCTTACCATTATCTTGGCCTAGCGTCACGCCATCTCAAAGCTAATGTCTGCTTTCGATAAGTTCTGACTTCTCTCCGCACGTTGTGTTCTGGTGGTGATGGTGCTATCAGCTTTATCCTGCTGCCGTTGGGTAAATGTGATTTGGAGCGATCATGATGGCGTCATTCGAGTTGGCGAACCTCAGAGCTTCCCAAATTCCTCGCAGGCATGGGTTTATTTCGGTACGATTAGGTTTATAAGTAATAAGACTTTTGTCCTACAATAGTCATTTTAGGCCTGTTCTTGGCACAAGTACAGCGATGGCCACGAACTTTCTGCTTCAGCTCGCGTCTGCGAGTATTCTCTCTGCTCAATATGTTCCGGTACCATGGGCTTATACTCAGGATGAGCCTCGAGTACAAGTGTCTGTCAATGCAGGAGTTCGACATCAAACAATGATTGGAGGAGGATGTTCAGGAGCCTTCGGTGTTGCCTGCGACCAGACTGGGGCCTGCGGTCTCTCTTCAGACAACCAACAACTCGTGAGCGAATACCTCTTCAACGAAAACCTGGGAGGTCTATCCATCCTTCGCAACCGCATAGGCTCGAGCCCGACGGACGGTATTCTTGGTACTTGTCCCGAGACGCCCACCTCAGCATTCAACTACACGGGTCTTGGAACAAATGATTCGACGGCGGATAGTTGTCAGCTGAAGTTGACGCAACAAGCCCTGTTCGCCAATCCCGACTTGTTCATCTACGCAGACGCTTGGTCTGCTCCGGGATGCTTCAAGACGGATGCCACTGACGTGAACGGAGGTCTTATCTGCGGAGTCCGAGGAAGCAATTGTACTCATGACTGGCGCCAGGCTTATGCAGACTACCTGATCCAGTACGCCAAGTTGTACGAGGAGAAAGGGATCAGCGTTTCTATGTTGGGGGCATTTAATGAACCAGACTTCAACCCGATCAACTACGCTAGTATGGATTCGGATGGATATCAAGCGAAGGACTTCCTCGAGATACTGTATCCTGCTGTAAAGAATTATCGCAAAGACTTACAGGTGTCTTGCTGCGACGCCACTGGCGCTCGTCAGGAGCGTACTATTCTCTACGAATTGGAGCAAGCTGGCGGCGGAAAGTTATACGATGTCGCGACTTGGCATAATTACCAGAGCAATCCAGAACGACCTTTTAACACACAAGGTCAGCCAAACCTCGAAACTGAATGGTCAGATGGAAGTGGTACTTTCAACACTACCTGGGATACAACTGGCCAGCTTGCCGAGGGCCTACAGTGGGCCATCTACATGTGAGTTCGAAAAGTCAAGCCATGGCAGCTATGATACTTACTACTTACAGGCACGACGCGTTCGTCTACAGCGACACCTCCGGCTATCTCCACTGGTGGTGTGCCCAAAACAACACCGGCACGACAGCCGGAAGCGACGCCATCCTCGTTCGCCTCGCCAACAATAGCTTTGAAGTGTCGCGCCGTCTCTGGGCTTTCGCAGGGTACTTCCGCTTCGCACGTCCAGGGTCTGTTCGCATCGGCGCAAGCAGCAGCGCTGAAAATCTGCTCGTGACTGCTTTCGAGAACACCAACGGGACTGTTGCAATCCCTGTCATCAACGAGGCACATTTTGAGCGTCGCGTCGAGGTTTATCTTAGTGATTGTAAGCTCAAGTTGGGCATGGCGACTGCTTATTTGGCGGATAATGATCATAATAACACGATGGTCGGGAGGTATCATGTCAACGGTTCGAGCTTCTTATCGAGTGTACCGCTGAGGTCGATGACCACGTTCTTTTTGGAGTAGATAGATTGATTCTTCTGATTCATCTGTTCAGATCTGGTGTCATATAAAATTTCGTGGCTATTTGCGGTGGTCATATCGGAAACGTGATCATTCTCACGATACGAAAACAGATCCCGTACCTTGAATTGCCGTTCCCCACAGTACCTATGATAATGGCGAAAGTGGCCGTTCTTTTCAATATCAGGCCCAGTTTGGCCAAAGCTCACTCCCATGATAACTATTCCCCACCTGCGGTCCCTCGCTCGACAGTATCTGCCCAAGCTCGCACTTGGCGAATGCAACTTTTGGCTGCTTCGCGTAAAATTCGTCGTACTTCGACGATAGCGCATCTTCTAGATTCGCAACATCGCCCTTGGGGTGGATCACGGACCAAGGGTCAGTGCAGGACGAGGCTTTGCATGTCTTGAGGACCAAGAGGAGGGCGTCAAGACGACTTTGGAGTCTGGAGATTGGCTGATTCAGCACGAGAGTGGGCTGTTTGGGCGGGCTGATGAGGTTATTGAGTTGACCAGGGTCTTTCTGCAGGACTATTAGCAAACTTTTGATGGAACGCTGGCTGAGGAGAGATCATACGGTCATGTCGTAAAGCTCGTGCTCGTTTGTACACCATACGGTGTACAAGAGATTATAGCGCTCTCCGATTACACGTACGGCTTTGTAGGTGTTGTTTGGAACGCCGACTAAGGGGCCACGAGGTTAGTAGATCACTGAAACGGAGTGGCTTGGTAATCGTCACCTCCATAGGCACCCTCGCCACGCCCCGCACCCCAAAACTCGACATTTACATGATCCCGCTTCTTGTTCTTCAATTGCTGGGCAATCGCTTCGCTAGTAACAGGGATTGGCTGGCCATCGAAGTCGTCGCGTTGTTTGATTCCCGCGAGTTCGAACAGCGTAGGAACGATGTCGGTGTGCGTGGTGACTACCTCAACTGTCTTACCTTTGGGTACATTAGGGCCGCGGACATAGAATGGAACATTGATGTCTTCTTCGAAGGCGCATGTTTTGCCGGGCTGGAGCCTATGCTGGCCGATATGGTAACCATTGTCGGACGTGAAGATGATGTAAGTGTTATCCAGGAGGTTGTATTTTTCCAGGCGATTGACGACTTGGTCCACTAACTCATCCACGGATTGTAGTGATTGTAGACGACCAACATGCCACTCGTCGTGGGAAGCGATCACTGTATCATTCAGCTTCTCTAATTTGGATACCCAGCTTGCGCCACTTGGCTAATTGAAGTCAGTAACATTCACAGATCGTCCGTTGGGCCTCGGGGCTACATGCCTTATCAGGATTCCAGTTGCTCGTGCGCGGAGCTTTGGCGTCCAAGAACAATTCCTCATGTCTTCTCGCACCAACGGCCTTCGTAAAACCCCCAGTCCCGTTGAACTCAGCATGTGGCCCAATAGGCGCAATCCCGATGAAGAATGGCTTTGAAGTCTTGGCAACAGCATCGATAAACCCGAGTCCTTTCTCTTTTACCAGGTCAGTGTTATATTGGCCTGGAGCGGGTGCTGGCGGAAACTGGTCCTTTTGAAAAGTCGCATTCCAGTAGATGTAGGTACCAGGATCAACGAGAACTAGAAATCTATCAGCGGAAAAGTCATGGGAATACAGAATGTCAAAAAGCGTACAATCCGTTCCGTTCCACCCGGCAGGTAGTGGCTTGTTCCAGGTCGTGGTTGAGTGCCCGTTCATCAGCTTGCCAGTGTAGTAAGTATCGTAGCCGGCGTCCTGGAGCCATACTGGCAAGTACTTGTCGTTCAAACCTTGCGAAATGAATTTCGTGTAGCCGCCTACTGAACTTAGTGATCTCTCCGTTTCCAGTCAAAATTCTTACTCACCGTAAGGCGGGCTCACGTCGGTCACGTTCGTATTGTGCGCAGCCTTGCCAGTGAGAAGGCTGACACGTGAGGGACAGCATATGGAAATTGTGCAATAGTGCTGCTTGTAAAACGTGCCCTGGTTTCCCAAGTGTTCCCTCGTCAATGGCATGTAGTCCATTGAGCCAAGGTGGAGATCTTGGTCATCGGTGATGATGAAGACAAAGTTAGGCTTGCCATGTCTGATGCTCGAGGCTACAACAGCTGCACTGGCTAAACAGAGCAGGAGCAGTCTTGGTAAGAGAGAGAACGGCAACATCGCAACTGAATTTGGTCGAGGACGCGGAAAGTTGCTGTGGAGGCGTTGTGTTTCACTTGATCTTGGTACATTCTTATATTCTCAAGATCTCCCAATATCCCGAGGTCGTAATTTTCCCTGCTCGCAAGGTCCACCCTATGTAAAGCGTGCTCGCTGGTACGTATTGCGACATCGTGGCCGAGCCAAATACAGTTAGCTTGACCCTTTGACGTGGGGAACCATGTATGCGCCCATGCGACCCATTTGATTCGTCGCGTAGAAACCCGGCCTCAGCACGGCGCTCGCGTATGAGGGCCTGTCTGGTTACGCCGGTTTTGCCGGCCGTTTTGGTGATATATTAGGTAAAGCTTACAACAAGAGGTGCGCAGCAGCTAAGCTTAGAAGAGCAAACTGGAGACTTCTAGTATTTTAAATAACCTCTGTAAAACAGAGACTCTATCTGCCTTAAAGGGGTAGATTATAGGTACAGTAAGCACTAAACTAGGGTATAAACCTTAGTAGCAGCGCTAACAAAATAGCACCTCTAGCTCTGCTGACGAAACCTCTGTTTTACTAGACACGAGCTCCATCTCAGCTCCGTTTTCAAAACGCTGCCTAATCAGGACGAAACGGCCGGCAAAACCGGCGTACCAGACAGGCCCTGAGCAATTTATGATCAATTTTCATGTCAGCTAGAATGTATCTAGAGGTAGTAGCAACAAAGCACGGTGGATATTCTTGGTCGAGGGAGGTTTCGATGCCAATGAAGGAGATGCTGAAGTAGAGAAGACATCGTCGGAGTCACTGCCCGTGACATAGACCATTACATCCTAAAGTTTCTCCATGTATTGCTGGGCCTTTTTGTGAAATGAAAGAATCATGGTTTGTAGTGGTGATACTACATATTTACAGAAGTTTGCTATGTTTACTAGCATGTCATCAGAGGCACAAACCCCATGTCAATTGACTGGGAGAGTCATGATCTATGGTAAATTGCAGCCAGGACGCGGCTAACTGGTTCAGCGAGCATGCATTTAGCTACTGGTGTCAATTTTCAAAAGGAGTCTATATGGGAAGGACAAAATGGGTGGCGGTAGTAGCTTTGACTTCAGGGAGTCATGATATGACTGCCGCTACCAGAAATTCACACTGACTCTGACTGAACCTTGATTATAAAAGCCTTGGGACCTTCAAGCATGTCCGAACATTACATTTTCACACACTTCGCCAAAAATTATACTAAGTCAATACCACCATGAACGCGAGTCTTTCGGTCCCAAAAGAGACGCCTCGCGAGAAATTAAACGTCGAAACTCCTTGCACCATAACCCCACTCATAGCACCATTATCAAGCGCTATCAACGATGCTTTCAGCAAAAGCGACTTCTCAAGCCTTCAAGTAGGCAGCCCCGTCATTTTCTACCCCAGTAAAATCGCAAAAAGGTATGCGTGCACATGCATCATAGCCTGGGAAGACGGCAATGGAGGCGGTAGCTTCAGCTGCAAAAACCCTCACCATTACATTCTGGTTCGAAAAGACCGGGAAGACGAGATTACGAACTACAAACGATATGACAGGACCAACCCGCGTAAATCTTTAGAAAATGAGGAAGGGGTTGTATTATTACTAGTGGAGGAGTAGAGGAAGGAGTGTATTGGTGTGTGGCAACGGTTGACAAAAATGCGTGCAATAGAAGCTTACCTAGGTAGCTAAACTCTAATTTTCAAAGTGCATTTAGTAAATCTTTGAACGTGTACGAGGCTGCACAATGCGTCTCTTCAAAAAGCTTTTAGTTCGCATGTGACACGTGTGAGTCTTCTTGTGTAATACACCTGGGCGTTTAATATATTCTGGGGTTGTGTCTTTCTAAACGTTGGAAAGAGCTTGGGAAAGAGTCTGTGGCGGAAAGAAAACGAATCTCGTACTGCCACCGGTGAGGTAATGATGCAAGAGCAGTAATCTCAGCATTTGAAATGTCCACACTATTTTGCGCGTGTTGTTTGGTCATCCTTTGCGACTATCTCTCTGTCACCGTGACTCGCGGGCTATTCAATGGCGACTCCTTCGTGTCGCACGGTCAGTCATCGAGTGACTCTACATGTCAATCATGTTGTCATTCACATCGCAAACCAGCGATGGGCGCTGCTTAAATACTCTGCACTCATCTGCTAGATTGATGACATTCTAAACAAAGCATAACAAATCATAAGTGTTACTACCAGCAATGTCCTCCGTCCCAGACCAACCAAGCCCCGTCTCTCCCTCCACTACCGACCCTGTGATCTTCGCACTAGACCATCACCTGGCTTTCCCAGAAAACACCTCATGGACCGTACTGCAAAGCCTGAAGCGATTGTTCGCCAGAAGCTGCTGCGACCTCCACGCCCTCGATCGAAACTGCTTCCACGCCAACCAAATGGGATATCTCTGCCTGGGTCTAGACGTCCCCGAGGAGTGCCGTTGCTCTTGCTTGAAGACATCGAACGAGTGCTTCGAGCACCGACACTATGTCAAGTGCCTTGACAAGACAGAAAAGGGTACAAACTCCAAGGATATACTGTATCGGCAACTGGGAGGCGGATGTGGAAAGGAAGACGACCAAAGACAAGGATATGAACGGCGAGTGGTCGGCGTATAATAAGAAGATTCAGGACGAGAAGATGAAGAATGAGGGGCAATGGTTGATATATGTTCGGGAGAGGGATGGAGGAAATGGCGGTGTAGCAAGCTACGGACCCATTCATGATGCGGATGTAGCGGGCAGGAGACTAAAGAACGTGGGGCTCTTTGGGGCTGTGGGACTTTTGACGATAGTGGGAATGCTGAGGTTGGCCAGGAAGGCTACGAAATAGGAGGATAGAAGGGAAATGGTACCACTACTTGAACTAATGTATGCTGGAATATGATCTCCATACCAATTCGTCGATCCCTCAAATCTGCCATTTCGAATGTAGACTCGCAGTAATTACATGCACCGATGGTAGTCAGTCATAATATGCAAAGGCGCTAGGACTAGTCACCGGTATCTGCTCTCCGAGTCATTGCCATGGCTAGAGCTCCTCGAGTGACACAGAGATTGTGACTGGACAAGTTGGTATAAAGTCTTTCACCTTAGCGGTTCTTGCAATGTTATTCCCCATTTAAAGGCTATACGCTATCCAATTTCCCCAAAAAGAGCCACACATCAAGCCCAAATGTCCCTGGACAAGGTCCGCTTTCGCAGTCTTCTACGCCAAAATATTTCGAGATATCCCCCTCAAGCCGCCAGCGCAAGATTACGGTGATGGAACTACAACAATCTATGGCATATCAGACTTTGGGAACCTTGAGCTCAGCGGTCCGATCAGTTTCCCGACCGCAGGCGTCCCCATAGATTGTCTTTGCCCGTGTCTGCGGGAAGGCAGATCCTGCGATACTCGAGGTCACTATATCTTGATCAGTAAAACATATAACTCAAACATGATGCTTTACAAGTCATACGACGGACCAAACAGCAAGACGATTCGAAACGGTGTTGGTGCTAAAGTTGCACTTGTCGAAGAACAAAAGGTCGACACCAAGACGCGCAAGCCTATAGGTGATTGGGAAGGGTCTCAGCTTGTGGATTCAGATTCAGAGTGATTAGTTGCTTATGACTAGAGAAGAGCTAAACGAATTGAAATCATATTAATGTGGTTGATCCAGTGAACTTGATAAATAGCACTTCACCTCAGACTTTGACTCATCTAGATGTCTCCATCATACCTCCTCTCCGCGCCCTTGTACGCACCATGAAATCCAAAAGCCATCGGTCCAAGCATCTCCGCCCTGCCCAATTCCTTCAGATCCTTCGCATTCAATACAAGCAGATAACTCTTGTCAACATATCCATCCAGAACGACCGTCAGCAACACGCCATCATCTTCAGCCGTGCCATTCGGGTCAGCGATGAAGATTGCCTCACCAGGTGTATGCCCTTCCTCCTCCCAGAAGATAGATGTCTGGGTAGTGTTGTCAAACTTGACGATTCCGTCCATAAAGGATGACTTCAAGCGGTCGACGCAGCCGTATGAGAAGCGATGGCGACGGGTCAGGTAGCGTGGGTTGATGGTGGGAAGTTCCATCGAAATCATCTTGTCGGCTTGGAAAAGAAGCTCTGCGGGCATGGGTGTGCTGGTGCTGGCGCCCGATTCGATGCTCGCGAGGCGGAATTGCGCTTGCATGGGCAAGCAGGAGAGGCGCTTGTTACCCGCGTACTCGGGGTTTGCGATGGATGAGACGAGGTTGTCGTAGTAGAAGCGCTCGATGACATCTGTGTTCTCGAACATGCTGAGTTCAGTGATGATATCGGTTTTGCTCGGGTCGGTGCTATTGGGCTCTTCCCATGCGTTGACGGAGTGGAAGCAAAAGAATGGGTCGCTCTCGTAGGTTGCAACAAGCCCTTTCCCGTGTTTGCGATCAACTACGTACCAATTTGCTTTGGAGTTGGGATCGAACGGTGCAGTGGCGTCGACCACGTTCTTGTGGTACAGAAGGGGAATGCCATACCAGGCCACGTGGCTGTTCCAGACACACAGTACGACGTAGTTCTCGGTGAGGAAGAGTGAGTGAATGTACGCTGCTGTGCCTTCGAAGGTAGCCAGGAGAGTCGTTTCTCCAGTTGCTGCGGAGGTGCCAAAGACACGGTAAGTCGAAGGCCTTCCTAGCTTCAAATTAAAGTTGAATATATCTCCGGTAACCGGGTCGGATTTGGCGTGCGCAGCTGAGTATTCCCCATTCAGCTCCGGATGGAGCGACAGCTGACTTGCAATACCCTGTGGCTCGAGTGTCTCCGGATCAATCTTTTTGAACACAGACGAGTCTGTTTTGGCATGTAATGCTTGGAGTGAGTTTGTATGTCCATTAACCCCAGACTTCTCAGAGTTTGCAGTGTACCCGCCAGGCATGTTGATCGACAGCGTGACGCCAACATTCTGTGTACTGGGTGATTTCACGAACATGCCCATGACCTTCTTGAAAAAGCTTTCGCATGGATCGCGCTTCGAGGCAAACGTGAAGCCGTCGACCTTTCCATTCTTCCTGGCCATCTCGAGGTACTCATCACAATTGCGCCTTGATCGGTAATGGACTTTTGCAGGCCCATTAGGTTCAGGGAAGTCGATTTGGAAACGATGGACGCAAGAGAAGCCATCGAACCAGTGTTTTGCTGCCCAAATCTTGCCATCATCAGTGGTGGCTTTATAGCCTTGCGGCCCAGTTCGATCTAAGAGGGTGGTCAGAACAACAGCATATCTGTTGAATGCTCTGCGGCTTACATAATACACCAGCCGCGAACGCAGGTATTTCTCCCTTCACTGCAAGCTCCACTGGCTCGAGTTCTTCATAACTGGTGTCGAATCCAGCATCATTTGGCCAGGCGACCTCTTGGACGGTCATAGCTGATGACGTTGTGTATTATTCCAGTGGCGATGGACGATGGACGATGAGACGATGAGACGAATGCAGCAATAATTTACAAGTGTGATATGAGACACAGGCTGCAATCAAAAGTCGAAGTCAATCTGGCTGAGTATAATGATGTTTGGGGTTGGCGTGAGCTAAAGATTTGACGGCGATGGGGGTCAGGCGCTAGTGTTAAGGCAGTGGCGATGCTCAAAATGGTGAAGAGGATTCTATCATGCATGTATATACCTTACTTCTACACAACGCGCGTAGATAGCTAAAGGGCGAACTTCTCACCGTCTTGGACTATAATGTCCCCACCCTGAACAGACCGACATGCAACCCTAGTCCAATACTACATTGCACTAAAAGTGGCGCACCTTCGGACTCGCTACAGATAGATAATTGTGCCGCTCCATGACGTGTTACGGCCGAGGCGCTACCACAAACTCTCCAACCGTGCCCATCTATGTGCGATCCGCAGTGGCTCACAAGCTTACAACAGTAGCTTCCATAGGGACAGCAAGTCGTTATGGTGCTATTCAGGTCACGCGCATTGCCGAGAGGATGAACATCTCGCTAGCAAACTGGGGGCTTGCACGATTCTGGTATACCTTAGCGAGTCCGACGAAAGTCGCGTTTGATAGCTTCACTCTAGCTCGTCAAGAAGCGAAGCTCATCATAATATCAGGCGCATGATAGGTTGAAGATGTGGCTGCTTTTGAGAGCGCATATGGAGGCCCGATGAACACTCACGGTTAGCTGTTTAGCGAGCTGAAAAGGCGGACCCAGGAAGCCATGAATGCGCAGAGCAACTGCATGCCCTTGCAAGAGACGCAAAGCGCTCGGGGATGCTTTGAGGCTGTCCAGCTGCCAGGTCTTCAGTCGGCCATGGTTGATTGGGAAGAGCGAAAAAGATGCAAAGGGTATAGCGCATCTCAGCCCTACCGCAGCCGTTGAATCACCGATTGGCGAACTTCTTCGACATTCGCCATGTTTCACTCCACTTGCATCAACCATCGCTGGCACCAAGTTCAGGCTCGCGCAAAATCTAGAATACTACTGGAGATGCTCTGATCTCTTCGCACAACTCTTGTCACCCACATACCCGTCACAAAAAGAATACAGACATCAACCCCACCATCGTCATGGGCGCGCTCCTCACGCTTCCCATATCGCTCCTGAACTTCCTCCTCCCATTCACAAAGCCCGGAACACCACTGCCACAAGATATCGTCCACACCGCCATCCTATGCGGCACACTATACTACGCACCGCAGATCGCAGAATGGTACAACGCCCGGCAACATCGCGACATACCACCAGACGCACCAGATGAAGACGCCATACACCACCCTGGCGCCAACCCAGCCCCAGCACCCCTTCCTCCCCGCCAACGCCAGCGCGAAGACCTCCCTCTAGACGAGCGCCTCGTTCTCCAACCCTCCGACGACGAAGACGACGCACAACCTCCCCCGCTCGCCCCAACCCCGCCCTTCAACCAGCAAAACCACAACATCCAAGAACCACCCCTCCCCCAGCCGCACGACGCCGGCGAAGGCCCCGCAAACCCGGATCCAAATGTCCCAAGGAATACGCCCGCGAATCGCACCGTCGGCGCGAAGAAAGCCAAATCCCTCGCCCGCAAGGACCAGCGCCGCGCGTACCACGAGTTCCACAGGCAGGAAGCGGAGCTGCGGCGTTTGAGGGAGCAAGAAGGTGCTGAGGAAAGGGAGGCGGAACTCGCGGCGGAGAAGGAGCGTAGGGCGAAGATCGAGGCGGATATTGCGGCCAAGGAGAAGGAGGAGCGGGCGCGGCGGAAGGAGGAAGAGCGCAGGGAACAGGAGGAGGAGAATGAGCGTAGGGAGCGCGTGGTGGATAGGGTGCGGAGGGAGGTGAGGCAGAGGGGGTGTGTGGATTTACTTGAGCAGGGGAGGAAGGAGGGGAAGGATAGGTTGTGGGTCACGAGGCTGGTCAAGGCGAGTGGGTTGCTTTCGCAGTTGGGTACGGAGGGGAGTGAGGTCATGATCACGGGTAATGGGTGGTTGGTCAGGGTCGACCAGGAGATTATGGCACAAGCATACAGGGATGCGGAGGTGTTTGGAGCGAAGAATGGGGGGAGAGTGGGCTTTGAGGAGTTGGGTGGCTTCATGGAGCGGGCTGTAAGGGCGAGGGCCAAAGCATAGATGGAGACAATGACCAGCAGCAGTGACAATGCTGGTAGCAGACATGATACCCGAGATACTTGACCGTATGAACACTGGCACGATGTTGTCTAGCTAGAGTTGTTCGTAATTGGGAGGATGATTTTCATTCAGGCTGCACTCTACGGACCCAGGGTACCAGATGACATCAACAGATCCTGGGTGAGCTTCGCGAGCGAACCGCCTCTTGTCCACCATTCATCATGAGCCATTCACATCATAGAACCATAAAACAGCTTGTGTCGAATTGTCCATTTTTGTCATGCAACCATGAAAGAGGTTATTCGCCTAGAGAACCTTGACATGCTGAAGATCCTCCGTAGCGTCCAGTAAGTACCAGACCAGCCCGATGAGAGAAAACCCAGACACCATGCACCGCCACAGATATATGCACGCCCTTATCGGTTGGACTTGGCTACACGCTCCAACTCGTCCTTCTTCTTGATCGCGTAGGAGTTGCTGCTTCCCTTGGCAGCGTTGATGAGCTCCTCAGCAAGGCACTCGGCGACCGACTTGACGTTGCGGAAAGCGGCCTCACGGGCACCAATGGTGAGGAGAGCGATGGCCTGGTTGACGCGGCGGAGGGGCGAGACATCGACGGCCTGGCGACGGACGGTACCAGCGGAACCGATACGGGTGGAGTCTTCACGGGGACCGCAGTTGACAACGGCATCGACGACGACCTGGATGGGGTTCTGGTCGGTCATAATGTGGATCTGATATTGTCAGTCTTGTCCTCGAAACGCCGAATCTCTCCAAGCCAAAAATTGTGGCCATATCATGGTAGACATACGATCTCGAAAGCGTGGGCAACAATGCGCACAGCCATGAGCTTCTTTCCGTTGTTGCGGCCGTTCATCATGAGCGAGTTGGTGAGACGCTCAATGATGGGGCACTGCGCCTTCCTGAATCGCTTGACGGCATAGCGGCCGGCGGAATGTGAGATGTAGACGGGCGAGCGGATCTGAATGTAGTCGCTGCAAGCCTGTTAGCCCATGCCCTCAGTGCGCAATTTCACGCCTCCGCTGCCACCATAACTCGTTCCTCCAAATTGTGTGCGACGGGATGCGGATGGGTGAACGTACGTCAACGAGATATCGCGGACCTCGACCTCCTCGTAGCTCCACTGCAAATTGTTAGAATATTGTGCGTGTCCGAATTTCATGATAGACGTGCCTTGTTGAACAGCTTGATGCTGCCAATCTCGTCGGTGACGTCCTTGGGGAGCACGGCGTAGCCGGCGGGGCTCTCGACCTCGATTTCTCCGTCAGACATGATTGCGGTTTCGGTTGGTAGAGGAAGGAGGAAGTGGGCGCTGGTCGGTGATTGTCGCTGGACTTGTGAGCTTCGAAGTCGCGGGACCGCGAAATTCGATTGTTCAGTTCGGCTAGGCGGCCAATGAGAAGCGCGCATGTCTTGGCGCACGATGCACTGAAATGGGCGAGAGCGATGAGCGTCCCCACCAAGATAGTGGCAGAAACGGTTAAGCGCACCACTTGCGCTGTTGCTAGGTAGGCATTCGAAGAATTCAAGTACTGGTGCAAGAAGAAAGCTTTTTGATCACTATAACATGTTCGAATTGTACAATGTGAATATCCAAATCAAGGCCGCACTCGACAACCCAAACCTATTCAACTACGCCAAAAACAAGTGGTATACAACGCCAAATACACTGCACAGATGCGGTAACCCCGAAACTCCTTGCAATGCCGATGAGTTCGCCGGTAAAGAAGTCAACGAAACCGAGCAAGTTATACTCCTTGCTACATACCATGTCAGCACCATGAAAGACGATAGCTGTGCTCTCATTTGCGTGCCCTTGACACTGGCGCGCTGATGTCCCGGCGTTCTTTGACGCCCTCCACCATCTGCTTCATGGGCGTTCCGTGACCAGCAGCGAAACTTCTAGCACGGCCGCGACGTTCACGAATCTTCTGCAGAGCCTTCTCTCTGTCAATTGGCAACAGGTTCAAAGACAACTCCCCAAGCACAGGCGTCTGTGCGTCCGAAGCAACATGAGCGACGGTGGACGGTGTCATGGGTCCCAAGCCAGGTCTGAAAGCTGGTGTCGCCGGCGAAAAGGCAATGGGAATGGTGGTCGTGGTGGTGTGCAGCTCATAGCGTGCAGGGGTGGCAGGCTCGAATGGCTCTTCGGCGAGTACTTGAGGCTCAGACTCTTCTTCGTCCTCTTCGTCCATGACGTCCTCGTGAATGTCAATACTCGCGGCCTTGTTCTCCTTTGACATGCTGCGACGGCTCACAGCCTGCGCAACGCTTGGAGCGTTTGGGGCACATGGTGAAGACGCAACAAAGGTCTCGGTAACGGGAGACAGATCCAACTTGGGAGTCTTTGCGGGGGTGTCCACATGCGTGGAGGCGGGAGCCTTGACAGGAGAGGGAATGGCCTTGAACGTGCCTGTGGAGGGCGAGAAGGCAATCACAGCTTCAGCTCCGGCAGCCAGGTTGCTGGACTCGGATTCGGACATGGCAGTATGAAACTCCTCTGCAGGTGGTGTGAATGGACGCTGATCTTCAACTGGCTCCTGCTTCATCATCACTCCCTCCATTGCATCGTCCTCATGCGCACTGGCTGGAGGAGTGTATGCGGGTACAGAAGTCTTAATGTGCTGCATCTGGATGTCGTACGAGTCGTCGTGTACATAGACCTTGCCCTTGTTCTCAGCAATGCGGCAGGAGCAGCACTGGAACTGGCATTCCATCTTCATGAAGTCGATCTGGTCCTGAGCGCGCTCGCGAAGGCGCTTCTCTGTAGCCAGCTCCTGCTGAAGAAGCTTGTAGTCGACTGCTGACTTCTTGGGAGCCACATTCTCCTTGTCGTCGTCTTCGCGCTGCACACTACGCGGCTTGCGTGGGGAGCGCACTGGCGAGCCAAATTCATCGTGCTCATCTGCGCCGACGGTTGGGAGCGGGATGTGGCCCTCTGCCGCGATGCGCATGACCTCCTCTTCCTTCAGGCTGGTCTTCAGAGTGTCGCGTTCGCCTTCGACTGACTTGAGCGCATCTTTCAGTGTTTGCACCTCTTCACCCAGGCGAGCTACGGCGCCTTCGAACTCAACCTGTAGGCTGTAGACCTGGTTCTTGTAGTTGTCGGCCTCTCTTGACTTGTAGTCGAGATCTGACCTTGTCCGTCGCACCTCTTTCTCGAGGCTCTGCACCTTGGCCTGCATGGTCGGGACCATGTTGGTCACCTTCAAGTTCTCAGTCTGCATCTGCCTGGCGTGCTTCTGGTGTTGGCGGTATTTCTGCTCAAGCACCCGGTTCTGTTCTTCGAGGGTTTTCTAGCGATCGTGTTAGTATGGCTGGCTTTAGGGGACTCTCGGAGATGCTTACCACTTTGATCGAGTCTGAAGTCCATCGTTCTTCGCGGTCTTTGAAGACCTGCTCCCACTTCTTGACATTAGCCTTGTGTGCCTTCCATTCCTTCTCGTATTGGTCTTTGGAGACGCCAACCTGCAGGCTTGACCTTGCCTGTGCCAGCTCGCTCTCCAACTCCTCGATACGCAGCGCTTTGCGCTCCAGGATCGTGCCGTGGTCCTTCTCGTAACGGTGGAACTTCTCGGCCCATTTCGACTTTTCTTTCTCGAGCATCTGCTTGTATCGCTGGACGGCTTCTCGGGGGTCCTTAACCTCGAGGCCTTCGAACATGACCGCGAGGCCCTGGACAGACACGTCCGAGTCGGTGCGGCGATGCATCGGGCCGCGAACAGGCGAGCGATTTGGGGATCGTGTAGGCGATAGTGGGGGAATGGATGATAGCAAGGGCGCAGAGGGCGACTGTGGGAGAGGCCCGTCATATGGTGGAATCGTGCCTGCTGCGCGCTCTGGACTGAGTGCGAACGGCTTCCATGGCGGCGACATGCCCAGTTTGGAAGGCGAGGGCGGGTCCATCTGGACCGCTTGCTCTTTGAGTCGCGCCAGATTTGCGGTGGTAGGAGGTGACTTTGGTGGATGGTTAGTTATGTACTGATATGATATGATCCAGGTGCAATTTGTCGTTGGAGACGCTGCGGCTGCGTGTGTGTGGTACAAGTTCGGAGGTTTCCATCCATGTAAACAAACTTAGCGGCGCGCCTACCTCATAGCAACAGAGCCAGCCAATCACAAGCCAGCACCCCACGTGACCGTGCCATCAACAAAGCCTCCATGCGTGATGAGCCGTTCTCGCTGACTTTTAGGATGCATCTTGCTCATTTTGCTTACTCCTTTTTCCGTGATCGCATCTCTTTCAACAGAGATGCTGCCAGTATGAACGGCCGCAGCAACATTTTAAGCCACGCAGAGTTATGTGTACCGAAACCTTCGCAGTGTGAGAGCTCCAGGAGTACCACTATTCTACACGGCCTTAATCAGCTGTGATTAAGTCTCTATTAATATTTGAAACTGTGCCTAGGTCTGACAGAAGCTCGAATGATGAGCAACGGAAATCGTGCAGCGTCTGGTGCACTTGCACGATGACGAATTGGCGTTGGCTTGCATCATTTGTCTATTCTCCTTCACCACGTGTTTTCAGTAAGATTTGATTCTCGTCCCTGAGCCTGTTGCCTTATCTCCGTCAGATCTGTCTCTCTTCTAGCCTCCGTACCCTCTACCATACACACCACAACAACATGGCCGACAAGGAGTGCGTTGTTTGCACCCAGCCTGCTTACATCTGGTGCCAACGCTGCGCCGAAACTGAAGTTGGTGGCCGTCCACTGAATGTGCGTTGGTATTGCACACCATTGTGCCAGGAAGCAGACAAGCTTACACATCAGACAACTTGCTTCAATAAGGATGACAAGAAGCACCTCCTCGATCGCGCATATCGAGCAGGCGAACTCGCGCAGGTCATCTTCTACTCTTTCATCGAGCACACTTGGGCATACGACATGAGCAACATCGTCATCGTTCCAGATCAGCACGGCGAGATCAGAGCGCTTGAGGTCACTCGTGGTCCAGGCAACGATAACGGCCCCGGCGGAGAGAGCACTTGCGAGCAATATGCTGGCGGCTGGCTGTACAAGATCCCGCCTGAACTCTTCAAGTCTGTCGCTGAGCAGAAGGCGAAGCGCATGTTGTTGGCTGATCAGCGCTCAGTGTGGATGTTCATGAATATGCACATCGTGGTGTGGGCCCTTTTCAAAGGTAGGCGATACGAAATGCAGCACTCGACTCGACTGACGATGCAATTCAGATCTGATCAGCGACCCCAAGCAAGACATCAAGGAACTTGTGCACCGACTCCCGACCGGTACTCGACGCTTTGTCCGCCACATCGATAGCTCCGGCAAGAAGACTGAGCGCGACGATCTTAAGAATCCGGACGAGGATGCTCTGAGCGACCTTAAGGGTGTATACCGCATCACGCTCAAAGATGGTACTCAACTTGCTCTTGACCTTGCGGGTGCGCAATATGACCTTCATCACAACACCGTTGAGCCTTGGACAGCTTACCTCAATCGCTCTGCAAGTGAGATCAAGTACCGCATCCCATTCCGCTCACACCACGACAAGCACATGGTGTTCATGAGTAACTACCATCACATTACGTACTTGACTATTGAGCTGGAGCAACTGAAGAGCCTGGATAGTATGTTGACCTCCTGTACAAGTACCCCCGGCTTTGAGCTCGGTAACATGCTTCTTGGCGACAATGAACACTTCCTCCTCTGCAGGAACAAGCTTGAGATGGCCGTTGCCTCCTGCCTGCAAGAGCGCCCTAGCCAGATCGACGGTGACACGCCAATGCGCATTGTCGCACCATTCGACCTTCGCCACCCCAAAGTCATCGAGAAGATGGACAAAGCTGCAGCCGGCGAATCAGTGCTATTCGATGTCGGCGACATGAAGAAGTTCGACTGGTCCAAGCTGTCAGATATGATCAAGATGCCTGGAGATGTCATCACGTACGCGGAGAGGAAGAAGGCAAAGAATCTGCTTCAGTGCCGCTGTGCGTACAAGATGCCTGGAGATTGGAGATTGGTGTTTCTGGAGAGTGACTTGCCGTCCGAGAAAGTACCACTGGAGTTCATCAGTGAGAACCCGTATTGGAAAGAAAAAGGGGAGGGAGAAGGGCAGTAGGTGTGATGGCGTTTGATGGGTGCTAGTACTGCGGTGTAGTAGTTGCGCACGTAGTAAGCTGCGATGATATTAGATAGTCTCCTCGTGAGAGCTTAGAACCTCGCCGATTCGCCGACAACGGTCGTAGCTTGACTATATGCTGCAACATACCTATCTTCCCATCGACTGCGGGTCAATTCCTAGTTCCCTTAATAGGGTATAATGTGTATACGACAGTACACTATGAAGGAAGGACGGACAATGCATGGTTTCTTCACTGCCATCCACACTGTGTGGTTATCCATGCTGACTTTCGTATGCCACCTCTGAGTCCGATTCGCCTATAACATTGTGCTGTCACTATGTAGAGATTATCTCCAAGAGATTTCCCGATGTGTCATAGTATTTACACAATGTAGGAGAATCTGACATTACTTTTAAACGCCTATAAATCACCCGGCTTCCTGTTCTCCAGCGCCTACCCATCACAAACTTGGCATTATCGAGTTTACCAACTCAAGTAAGATCCTGACTCTGATTGCAACATCATCATACCCGAAGCATCAAACATGAGTCAAGTTCCACACAACGCAGCCATGGTACTTCCAAACAGTACTGCGTCGTCTGGGCCGCTATACACTCTCCAAGATCTACCTAAATCTCATTTCGAGGACACGAATACCGAATGCAATATATGCAGATGTGCCGATGCTGCTGACGTTGATAACGCTGATGCGGCGCTACCTACGCAGATCGTACGTATCGACCTCTGCAGTCACATATTCCACCGCATCTGTCTCTTAACGTGGCTCAATGAGCAGACGCGCAACAACGAAGGCACGTGTCCAATGTGTCGCATTGTACTAGTGTCGAGCACTCGGTGGGGTACCCAGGATATATTGGAGACGCTGCGCGATAGAGTCCGAGTCTCAGTCGACGCGGAATTGCTTACTAGTATTCAAGCCGAGTTCGAGACCGAATTGAACACCTTGAGAGAAGAAGTGGCAAGCGCACAGACGATCCTGCACAACGAGCAGCTACTGCGTACTTTAGATCAAGAGGCAGCAGCTCACGCTTTTCATCAGGTCGAACTATTTCAGACTGAGATGTCGGAGCGTATTATGGAAGCCAGACTATACCAAGACGCTGATCCGGCCCGTAGTCAACAGCTTGAACAAGAGATCCAGGATATGCGTCCTAGGATGGGAGAGCTGGGGACGGCATTCACTAGAGCAAACATGCGCGTGAATGAGACGCACATGCAGGTGCAGAATCTGGAATTCGAGATACGTATACTGTCCAACGACGTCCTTCATCTTCAGATAGTGTGTCAGACTATTAGAGAGACGTTGTTATCGCTTGCGTCGAGTGTTGATCAAGCGCAAGCGTAATTCAAGCAGTTGAAGCGGATGTCTGGAGGGTGACAAAGCCCACAAGGTCAGTATGCAGTGTTGCTAGATATTGTACAATCACACTTTGTTTGGGTACCTGCCAGCTAGACTCTCGTCAGACATCCGACTTGCTCTTGATAACCGATGATCAAAAAGGAGGCTACTTGATCCTCATGCACCCTAATGCACATTATGGTTAGTGGTACATCTTTCGTAAACTCACAGCATGCTCTTAAATCCTGTTCAAAACTTTCGCTGAAAACTCCCTTCATCAATTCGCTTGCAACTTTATTAGGTTGGATGAAAAGTGCGAGGTCGTGTTATTCCTAGCCAAGTTCTTCAAAAAAAATGTCAATTTCTGTCTAATTTTTTCTGGACTGACAAATCTAGCAACTTTGATGTCTTACTTCTTGCATCTATAATAGAGACATGCCTATGCATGTTTTCACAGAAGAAGCAATAGCGTACATATGTAGTGTGGTTGAATGGGAAATGAATGATCCCATGCAGTGTGATACGCCATTTCGAGCACTCGATGAGATGCGACGGTTGATGTTCAGAGCTTGACAAGACGTGTGGACATTCAGCGGGAGATCTTTCGGACTTCGGCTGCGCCACGATAAGACCTCGGGAGTGTTGATGCACGGACCACGTTCTAGCGACCTCCACGGGTGCCGCCGCACTTCGATCCTCAATTTGTCGAAGCTTCACGGAAGCACAATATCAACATCGAGTACTTGTTGATCATGAGACGCGTCTGCTTGCAATGGACAGATCTAAGACCCGCAAGCCGCACAAAAAGTCGCGCAATGGATGTCTGCCATGCAAAGGACGGCACATGAAGGTAATCACTACGCGCTACCTGTTCAGGCGATGATGGGCTTACCACAACCAGTGCGATGAGCAAAGGCCCAATTGCGCAAATTGCGTCAAACAAGGCACTCCGTGCGAATACAAATCATCAAAGAGTCGAGAACCATCGACAGGATCTCCTATGCCCGTTGCGAGTCTCACACCAACCTCCACAGGCGCTATAGTCCCAGAATCGAATGATATCCCACATGGAGGTAGCCCAGATATCACCAATCTGAATATCACTCAGTTACGTCTTCTCCATCACTACACGACTGTGACTGCGAAAACGCTTGCCCACGACTCAGCAGCGGAAGTGGTGTTTAGCACTCATCTGGTCAACACTGCTTTCAGTTATCCGTTCCTCCTTCATGCAATCCTGGCACTTGGTGCACTTCATTTGAGTCGACTGGAGGGGCCTTCTTCATCGATGCGCACAGAATATGTGTCCCTGGCTGATCAGCATCATGACGCAGCACTGAATGATTTTCGTGCCAGGGTTCTTGATATCGACGATACGAATTGGAAGGCTGTCTTGATGTTCGCAGGTGCACTTTTTCCGTACTCGTGTACCGCTTCTGTTACTGCTAGCAATGACCTGGAACTCGCCTTTGGGAACTTTCTATCCAATCTGGTTTTGACTCGCCGCGTGCGCCCAATGGTTACTGGGTTTTATCAAGAAATGATGAGTTCCAAACTTGGCGCGATGATACCTTTCGATGTGAGGGGAGTAAACTGGGAGACAAAAGAAGTGCCTGTAGAGACCGAGTACGTGGACCCTTGACTCTTCCTTGAGTGTTTCGCAGACCTCTCGGCGATTTTCGCACTCGTGGCGCAATATTTTCTAGAGTATAATGGCAGGTTTCTGACTGAATCGACAGACTCGTACAACTACGCAAATTTGCCGAGATAGTACACCACATATATCCTCCGGACATTGTAGATGCCTACGGGTACGCGATCCATATCCTGGAGCTCACATTTGTCGTGGCTGCAGAATCAACGAAGGCCCCATCAGACGCCCTATTAAAGATTTGGATTCATTTTGTTTCCGATCGATACGTAGAGCTTCTTTCAGAACGCCAACCGGGCTCTCTGATCATTCTAGCCCATTACGCTGTGCTTTTGCACAGAAGCAGTCAATATTGGTACCTGGATGGTGAGGCGGAACAGATACTGAACATCGCAAATGCCTTCGTTCCGACTGAATGGCAGTCCTGGCTTGAATGGCCAAAGGCACAAATACGCGGCGGTCCGAGAACACCTGTTTCTGGTTGAAATTAGTGCTACTGGACTTCCTTAGCTTTAGTTAAGGGACAGCATTTCGTGTGTAAGCCGTCTACCCGCCTGTGTTGTCAGGTCAGTAATTATGGGTCTAGCGAATGCGGACATACTTGCGACGGCTACGTACCGCACAAAATCACCACCGGTGGGACACCTCGCGTACTTGCAACTACAGCAGCAGCGCAATGCAACGATAATTTTTCTTTAAAGCAAGTTAATATACTTTATATACTTACGTTGCGGCAATAAAAGCTTAAGAATTAGTCATCTCACTTTTACTGTTGCTATACAGATCAGATTGTTATGTTTGCTAAGCCCTCGGTGTCCCACCGGTGGTGATTTTGTGCGGTATCTCAGGACCCATGCAATTTAAGGTGGAGTGTTCTGGGGCGGGTACGCGCATGAAGACACAATGGAGGAAAATTCGCATGCGTGAATCCAGGCACATCTGGAACAAATTGCCTGTTTGCAAATAAGATAGAGACGAAACACCTATTAATAGCGTTGGCTGAGAACGGCTGCGTGGTCTCGTTTAGCGCAGAGTAGTGTGCGCGTTGCGTTTACGCCGGAACGAATACGCGTACTTCGTATTCCAGAAGAAACGGCAGCCCCTGGCGTATTCTCTAGAGCCACCCGTACCGAATAGCGCAAAGCTGCCGGATCGCTACCGTTCATCGTATAGCATATACGCAATCGCAACATGCCTCGCATAGCCCCGAATTCAATTGAGTCTACCAAAACATATAAGGATGATGCTCCTGGATGCCGTCACCTTCGAACTACAGTCTCTACAACACATCGCCATACTCATCCGGTTCAACCACACAATTCCGAATACTTTCAGTCCGTTCCCACTGGCCATATACTCAATTCTCGATCCAATACTTCATACCGACGATGGCCGACGATAAGTTTGTCCCAGAGTATGTACTCTGGCCTTATACTCCCTCCACAGCCGCCGGTGTCATCGCAGCCCTGGTCTTCCTCGTCCTCACCATTCTGCATACCTGGAAAATCGTCAAGAACCGCACTTGGTTTTGTGTTCCATTCGTCATCGGAGGCCTGGCGGAGGCGATCGGTTACGCTGCGCGTGTTGCAGCCCGCAACGATACCAATGCCTTAACACCCTACATCATCCAGTCGAGTCTTATCCTCGTCGCACCCATTCTTTTCGCTGCCTCAATTTACATGATCCTCGGTCGTCTTATTGCTCGAACCGAATCATCATCGTACTCGATAATCCAGGCGAAATGGGTGACCAAGAGTTTCGTAGCGGGCGATTTCCTCTGCTTCTTCATTCAGTCTGGTGGCGCCGGCATGCTGACTGGCGCAAAAGATGCAGACGGCTTCAAGATGGGCGAGAACATTATTCTCGGTGGATTGATCCTGCAGATCATGATTTTCTTTTTCTTCGTCGTGGTAGCAAGCATTTGGCACCGCCGACTTAGTGCACAGCCCACGGCTGCTGCCGCTGAGTTACCATGGAAGAAGTACACCGGCCTCTTATATGCTGCTAGCGCATTTATCACTGTCCGAAACCTGTGTCGTGTAATTGAGTATGCGATGGGCAAGGTGAGTCAGCATCGAAGAAGGCAAATACCGAAAAGTGACTAACAAAACACAGGATGGTTACCTACTCTCCCACGAATGGCCTCTCTATGTATACGGGTAAGCATTGAACCTTAATGACTTGAAGAAACACTTTGCTGATCTTCGTGTAGTAAGCCAGAATTTTTCCCAAACTCCAACTCCGTGCGGAAGTTGAGCAAGCCAAGACGGTTCGAGTCACAACAGCTTTTCTGACATGCATGCCCACCAACGCTCACTAGTCCTTGCTAACTCTGGATAGACTTCCTCCCAATGGTTCTTACCCTTGCTGTGAGCATCGCTTGGTATGATCCCAACATCAAGCCACACCAGAAGAACGATATCGAGTTCGGTCGACTTCGCCAATAGACGGTAGACCTGTAATCATAATCCACGTCGAGGTGGAAGCACACATGGATAATGCGGTGTCGCTGTGAGTGCTCCCACGATGAGCCCTGGCATAAGACTCACAAAGATTGGAGACCGGAGCGTCATAGCGGATGGAGAAAAGCAAGCTCGCGGATCGCAGCCTAGCTCACCAAGCTGACGGGTCTAGTTGCGGGTCTGATGGATCAAAATACTGCAAACAGCTTCGCCAGCCACATGGTCAAGGCTTATCGAGAGTTGTTTGAAAACTTGAGTTGTGCCTGGCTTAAGAGATTATCGCATGCGCTATTCATCATTGAGCTTTACTTTTCCTTATATCTCATTTGTAACATTTATTACTAGACTTCAATCAAGGAAGGTTCAAACCCCAGGAATGTCGCAGCATGACATGCTCCACAAGTGTAGCATTCACCGTTGCTGCTTTCTCTCATTTATGTCCAACGATGGCGGAGATGATACTCCACGAGGATGGCAGAAATGTTCGGTTGGCCTAGACTAGTGCTTTTGGGTGGTTTTACGGAGTGACACCCGGGCGCAAGATGTTCAGTCACATGGAAGATCGCTACATATCAGATCCGATTGGCCATCGCACGATGCTGCAGTGCTGACTCAGGTGCGCAGTACTTCGACAGCGCATATTAGCTCGGCCAGCTATCATTTGTGATCTATACGCGGTATCACAACGACCTATGTCGGATTGGGTATCGCTCCAAAATAGGCCCACATGAGTCACTATGAGATTGCGTAGCTTTCCATAGAGCAAGTCAGGTACGCCAAAATAGTAGTAAGACAATCATGGGGTACATTTGCGTATATATACTGAACGTTGAGATAGCACTGCTTTCGCACATATCATTCACACATCATGGCTTATAAATCACCTGAGTTTGAGAAATTTGTGCTAGAAAAGATTAAAGAATTCAACACACCCGGACTGTCTCTTGCCGTTGTGCAAGGTGATGAGATTTGGTCGAAGGTAAGTAAGCCTGCCCGAACTAGTGTTCTCTGCTTATATATGTCAGGCATTTGGGTATTCGAAACTACCCGACACTGAAGCCACCGCAAACACTCTCTTCGACCTGGCAAGTACGTCCAAATGTACCACCGCGGGAGCTGTAGCCCTTTTGGTAGACGACGAGAATTACCCAGATGTGCAATGGGATGCGCCAGTTTCGAAACTCCTTCCCGAGGACTTTATCCTTCCTGACCCGTATCTAACGGCGAATGTCACAATCGAAGACATCCTAAGCCATCGCAGTGGCATCGCTACCCACGACGAGTCGTACTTTAGCATTCGAGGGAAACACCCCGACAATGCAAAGTCCATGACGCGCAACCTCCGCAACCTTGAATTCGTCAAACCCCTCCGCACCGAGCATATTTACTGCAACATCATGTTCACCGTCGCCACGCTGATCGTCGAAACTGTCAGCGGCATGTCCTACACCGAGTTCATACGCACAAAGCTCTGGAAACCCCTCGGCATGACCAACACCTTCCACGACATCCCCGACATCGAAGCAAACAGCGACGAAGATCGCCGCTCAACACCGTACCACTGGAACAGCGAGACGGAATCGTACGTCGCACTGCCGCACTACATTCCAGCTCCCGAAGGCCACGGCGCAGGCTCGATATACAGCAGCGCAGGCGACTACGCGAAATGGATCCGCGCGCTGATCAAGCGCGACCCCATCCTCTCCGAAGCAAGCCACAAAGCGCTCGCCACGCCGCGCAGCTTCGACCTCCTCGGCGACGAGAAGTGGGAGGTTCCATACAAAAGCGACGAGTTGTATACGTTGGGTCTGTCGCTCACAAGTTATCGCGGACACAAGATGATGGACCATTACGGCTCGGTGCCCGGGTTCAAAGCAGCCATAACATTCCTTCCCAAGTTGGACTGGGGCCTGGTAATCTTCGGGAACTCGGATTCAGCAGTGTATGTCAATGATGTTTTGAAGTACACGTTACTTGATGATGTGATCGGCGTGCGACAGGAAGAGCGCATTGACTGGGGTTCGTTCTTTAAGAACTTCCGAGCCATGGACGAGGAGGAGGATGCGGAGAAGCCCGAGTGGACGAAGGTGGATAAGGTGGAGCCGCTTGATATTGCCATGGAGACGATTGCGGGGACATATTATAACGTGGGGTACAAGGGGCTGGTGCTGGAGATGAAGGATGGGAAGCTCACAGCGGACTGCAGCGATCGATGCTTTCCGTACATAATCACCTTCCAACATCTGACGGATAAAACCTTTATTGCAGAGTCGCGGGGCGTATGGGAAGGCGCTGTGTATGCGACGATGCGAAGCGAGATCCGGGTAGAGGGCGGGAAGGTAGCGGCGGTAGGTGTTGAGATGGAGAAGGATGTCAAGGGTGGTCTTATTTGGTTCGATCGTGTTGACTAAGTTTGCGACAGCATCTTCAACGTTTCGGTCTAATCTACTCTAATTTTTGACCTCCTATTCTTAAAGAAAATGCTCCTGAATGATAATTTAGTCCACGCTACTTAATTCAGCAATTGTCCTGTAGATAAACACACGTCTTAAACCTACAGTACGCACCTGTGTACGCCACTTCAGGACGACTAGTCTTTATTTAGATGTTCGAAGCAAAGAAGTAGGCAAAACCATACAGCAAAAGTCACTCACTCCATATGACAAAAAAGCAAAATAAAACCCTACTTTTCAGTAGGGGGAAGAAAGCTCACATTTTTCATTCATTATCCCCCCTGAAATCTCTGACAATGTCAACTCCGGTTTGCGGTCCTGCGGAGGCTACTAGTTCCCTGGTACAGAAAGTTGGTTCGAGAAGTAACCCCGGCCAGTACAGCTTCAACTCCAGAATCTGAGATTTTCAGAGACAGGCCGAGCTTGGCAACCTGCGCTATAAGGTAGTAGCGGGGTTTGATGGAGAGATTGCTGGTTGCTGGAAATATATATGCGATTGTGGGGATGGGTGGAATTGCCTGAGGGTGTGGTGGAGTGTTGTATAACAAAAGTGAAAGAGTGCTGCGGTTTAATATCTGCGACTTCAAAGCGCGATTCACATCGCGCCAGTTGCTCTAGTACCTTTACTCGCAATGAATTTGCAATGTATCACTCAAGATCGACGAGATGCGACGCCTAGTCGGATTTCGAGCTGTGTCTTGACACTGTTGTTATTTTTTGCTATTCTGATGATAGTGTCGTTGAGCCGCGTCTCATTGTCGAATGTGGCATTTACCTGTCGAGATCATGAGGCGGTACATAATCAATCCTACAATGAAATCAAACCAGAGTAGAACCTCGTTGCCTTTCGTTGGCTTGGTGCGTAGATGACAGCGATGCGGAAAGTAAGCACGATAGATGGCTCCAGTCACCAAAAAACATACATGCATATCAGAAAAAAAACTGGAATTCCCCAAGACACGATTTGTTAAAGTGTTTTACATTGATTCGATATGGATATACTACAATAAGGGCCCTAACCGGAACTCCATCCCAGCCATGCCCAACAATTTACCAAATTGTTCCAAAATCTCCTCTCAGTCTAGAAGAATTTACTCCCAGAACTCTCCGCTCAACCACCTGTTGACCATCTCGAGAGATGCCTCGGGTTGGTCGAAAGGCACCATGTGTCCACCAGCGTGGATCTTCATGAAGGTGAAGTTGCCCGAAGACTTGACCTCACCGACCTTCTTGCCATCACCGTCAATCTTGAAGTCCTTCATCTCGGCCTTCTTGTACTCCGCATGGCCCTTCCACTCAAGCGCCTCAGTCCAGGCCTTGTTGCCGAGCCAGTTGCAGATGTAGTCGGCGTCACCGGCGTAGACGAGGACGGGGATCTCCTCGAGGAGACCAGGGACAACGCGGTGGTATGGCTTCATCCAGTCACCCTGGAGCAGAAAGTTGCGGTTGATGTCGAAGTTGCAGGAGTCGTAAGAGGAGACCTCAGCACCGACAGCCTTCATGACCTCCTTCTTGTTGAGGAAAGTTGAGATGTAGTCAATCTCGTCATAGCAGAGCTGGTTGTCACCACATGGGCGGCGGACGTCGTAGACGTTCTGGCCAGTGCGCTGGTAAGGACCGATCATAGCGTTGTTGCAGTAGATGGAGGCGGGGACGCAAGACCAGACGGACTCGGACTTGTAGCAGTTCTCGATCAAGCTGGCGCAGCGGGGGTAGGCGTTGTCCATGGCCTGGCAGGAGCTCTCGTCCAGAACCGCAGGCCAACCGCCCTCACCGCAGGCCATGGGGCGGTAATACTCGTACTGAGTAAGACCGTCGGTCAGACCGTTACCAATGAGAACGGACTGGAGGTTGATGTTGCGCTTCTTATGGGACAGAATCTCGGAGGCGAAGACAGGGATGTAGTGACCAGCGTACGACTCTCCGGAAATGTGGAAGGGCTGCTTGCTGTACTCGGGGAACTGCTTGAAGAAGAGGGTAAGGAGGGCATAGATGTCCTTGCCAGCGGCAACAGTGTTGCTCACGGAGCCGCTAGAGTATGAGTAGCCGACGTTGACGGGCTGGTCGAGGAAGATGACGGACGCGTTGGCGTTCCACGAGTAGTCGTTGTGCTTGAGCTTGCCATCCTTCATGACTGAAGCAGGGCCGAGCTCCATGAACAGACCCATGAGCGAAGAGCATCCGGGTCCTCCATTGAGCCAGAGCACCACAGGGTCGTTCTTCGGGTCATTTCGCGACTCAAAGAACCCTAATTCATGTCAGACGAAATCCTAAACTAGTGCTTATGCAGGTACTCACAGTAGAACAAGTGCTTGTCCTCCTCGTTGTCGTCAAGGTAGCCGCTGTACTGCTTGACCTTGTCGACGCCGAGAACGCTGGGGTCGACCTTCTTGACCCTCAGGTCGAACTGCTCGAGCTTGCCATCGATCTCGCGCTCCTTCTCGCCCTGGGCGTTCTCAACCCAGACACTCTGGACGTCGGCGCCCTTGACGATGTGGTCCCACTCGCTGTCGTGCTTGCGGGTGTGGGGCTTGGGTGTCGAGAAGAAAGCGGCTTTGTCGAAGCTCTCAGGGTACATGGTTGCCACCTCGTCCCATGTCGCTTTGGCCTCGCTAGTGAGCGACTTGAGGCTCTCCTCAAGGTTGTGGAGAGGCTTGGACCACAAGTCTTCCTTGAGCTCGCTGAAGGAGCTGGGGAACTTGAGGATCTGTTGCTGTGGCGCCACCGCAGCAGAGGCGGCGCCAGCAAGCAGCGCTGAAGCAGCTACCCTCATAATGGCTGTTTGTTGGAGCTACCAGAGCTCACAGAGTGTATGAAGATGGAGATGGGCGCGCTTCGATGAATGAAGGCTGAAGCACGAGAGAGGTGTGGATGAAGGAGTGATGAGACGGGGCGAGCTGGGGAAGGTGTTGGGGAGCTGTCTACCTAGGCAACCAGTAGGGATGACGCGCCCCGACATGCTAGCTTATCGGTGGCTGGAGACGCCCGAGCTTCCACATCACGAGGGTGGGCTTAGCGTTTCAGCATAGCTTCAGACGATGCGTGTGAGAGGTCAGCCGGCGCTTTTACGCACACATCGATGCATCATCATGTTTGCAGCCCTGATTCGGCAACTTGGGTGATGCAGCCTCGCAAGTCAGGTACAAGACGCGTGAATGACTGTGGTGAAAGCTGGGCCGCGGATGCTACCGGATGCGGGCTAGCGTCCGTCAGCCTTGCTGTCAATCATTCTGAGTGAGGGCCATGATGCACCCCCACCAAAAAGATGGCCGACTTGAATAACTTGCGCGCAACACGCATATCCACACCACAACTTCTCCTGAGATACCCGCCGTAAATCGCACATAATGCCTGTCGGAATTAACCAGCCGTCGAATCAAATCCGCCTCACAAATGTGTCGCTCGTGCGCATGAAGAAAGGTGTGGATTAAACTTTCCAACACTTCGCCGGCAGAACCTGACATGATACGCACAGGCAAGAAGCGCTTCGAGATCGCATGCTACAAGAACAAAGTCCTCGAGTATCGCAACCGCATCGAGACCGACCTGTCCAACGTCCTGCAAATCGAGAATGTCTTCCTGAACGTCTCAAAAGGCCAAGCCGCACCAAAAGCCGACCTTGAGAAAGCGTTTCCCAAGAAGCCACTCGAGGCTATCATAATCGACATTCTGGAGAATGGCGAGCTGCAAGTCGGAGAAAAGGAGCGGAACGCGGAACTAGAGCGCACGAAGAATGAAGTCATCGACATCGTGGCAGGCAAGCTGGTCGATCCCAAGACCAAGAGGGTGTACACAAGCGGCATGATCGAGAAGGCGCTGGACGGCCTGAGCAGCCAGGCGGCATCCGCACAGGGAGACAAGGACAAGAAAGATGCCGAGAGTAAAGAAGACGGCGAGGACAAGGGCAAGGCGAAGGAACTGCCAAAGTGGACCGGCATCGTCACCACAAAGTCGGCAAAGTCACAAGCGCTGTTCGCCATGAAGGCGCTCATCGCTCACCAGCCGATACCGGTCGCGCGCATGCAGATGAAGCTGCGCATTACTTGTCCGACATCCGTGCTCAAGCAGGCCGCTAAGACGGCACCAAAGGCCCAGGCGGGAGAAGAGAAGGCGTCAGGCACGGTCAAGGATGCGATACTGAGTCTGATGGAGAAGGTGGAGAGCCAAGACGTCGTAGGAGCCGAATGGGAGGCTGTCGGTCTCGTAGAGCCTGGAGCATTCAAGGGTCTGAATGAGTTGATCGAGGGTCAGACCAAAGGCAGGGGCAACGTGGAGGTGCTTGAGATGGCTGTCGGCGCAGATGATTGAGTGAGTGGTGACACGTCGCGAACGCGAGGAAGGAGGAACTGCACGACCTCACGTGTCGAATACACGTTGCTCACAGTGGGAAAGAGATGGGATGGATCGTTGTCGGGGCGGGCTTTCGTGCGAGGCGTGCAGGGTTGTATAGCACCAGCGGGCAGCAATGCATCGCAGCATTCTGATTGTTGGTCGCTCCGTAATGGGCACCGACGTACCAAGCTACCATGGGTACTCTCGTGAAGCGCATATCGACCTGTCAGGCGTCAGACTACATCTTCCCCATCCAGGCGATTACTCTTAGATAATCAGAAACGATGATGTAGCGCCACCTCTCTAGCGCTGCTGTGAGGTGTAGAGTTTCGAAATCCTCTCAACATACAAAGCGGCTTCCTTGTGAGTGATTTGGTCCTCAGTCGATTATCGTGTATTTCCTTTTCGGGAACCTGCAGGCCCTTTCGTTCAACCCTATCAAGCAGTACCACGATACCCCCGGACGCGTATCGAAGAACATTCGACGCTTCATTTGCGGATGCGCGACGCCCCGTAGCGCAATGCATGTGTAGCCACTCGCATCAAGCCAGCTGTCCCAGAGACGCATGAAGCTGCATGTGCGCGTGGGGTCGCACACAACCACTCCTAAGGTCGGTCGCGATATGCGCGAATGACTGCTGGATCGGATTGCGACATCTGGCAATTGATTTTGTGTTGTATGTAATCAAATGTGACAAATACTGTATGAGCAACAACGCCGTATGTGAGATTCGTTACTAGTAATTGTACATGAGTGCTAATTCATAAGTCGTATGTCGTAAGTAGAGCCCTGCTCTTTCCGTAAATGCAGATGCCATGAAATCGTGAGTCATGAAAGCCAAGCCATTGACATGCGTAAAACGAGAGAGACGATGGTGAGAGTCGTGAGGAAGGAAAGCCGTAGTTAGAGAAATGAAGTAAAAGTCGTACATGTCCCAGTACTCCGATAACTGCACAGTGAAGTAAAGGTGGATGTCAGCAGACGGTGCTCTAATCCCACCATCGTCGGTTGACCCGCCCATTGTCGCTCAGTATACTTAGTACTTCAGCGCTGCTGGTCTGCACGCCCCATTTGCGCTCGATGGGCTCGGCAATAGTCATCCAGTCCAACCTGCGGACATCATACAGATCTAGTACCACTTTAACCAGCCAGGGTGAGTACATTTCGAAGCTTGTATCTTGATACGTGAAGGGCGACGAGGGCTGTTGCTCAATCGGTGTATCATCTTCTGCGACAGACTGGCAGAATGTCAGAGGATGCGGGTGCTGGCGCTGGCGCTGCACAGAAGGCAACGGTGATTCCGATACGAGATCCACGTCTTCATCGGAACCCGTAGGTGAACTGGCGGTATATGAGGAAGCGCTTGATGCATCTGAAAGCATCGACTCGTCGCTCATCTTTGTATGCAGCGGCAAGAGCATGTTGACAGGTTGGAGCTCGACCTGATCGGCCACTTGGAAGACATCGTGTCGTAGGACCGTCTCTGTAGCGATAGCCCCAGTGGACTTGGAGAAGGGCGACTCCTCAATCGGCGTAACAGTGTAGCGTGACGAGGGTGAGTCGAAGGACTGCGAACGTATGCGCACCTTGGGCGACGGTGTCCGTGGTGGTACGATCATGGCCGCCATGTTGATGTTAGTAGAGTGAGAAACACCAACAAGAACCAAAGAAGCACAAGAAAAAGTGGCAGAAAGACAGGCCCGAACGTTGGCCTGACGACAAATGTCCCTCGAGCAAGGCTTATATGAACCATAGTCACCGAGCTATGCGGCCCGTTTGCTGGCCATGCGTGGTCTTAATGCAACCACGCCACATGGTGAGAGCCATCGAGCCATACAGTGTTAGCATGAGGCGCCCGAGCGGGAACATGGTGCCCTCGATCCCCTTTGTCGGACGAGGTGCATAATGTGGAGAGAAAAGACGAATGCGAGTGGACAGAAGCAGATGATCCTGCAGCGAGCGTGGGAGACAACGCACTCCACACTTGGCATTGAGGGGAGGAGGGGAAGACGCGGATGAGCAAATCTGGATGGAAGTCAGCAATGGAAAAATTCAGTGCGCGCAAACGACACAGTCCACAGCCAGCCTACGCAATATTCCGTCAATGTGAACGAAAAGACACACGTTAATGTCCATGAACGCTCCCACTGCTTGATGCCGGAATGTCATTGAGACCGTTAGCGGACCGTCCCGAATGGGTCACCCACTTTCAAGGATGGAACACAAGCGACGTAGCGTGGCCTGTACGCAAGGGACATCTGTGCGACGTGGTGAAGAGTCTGTGGGTGCTCATGCAACAACACGGTTGTAGTCCAATTAGTGGTGGTATTAGCGGTGATGCGCCTGAGCGAATGCACGTTGTACGGCTCCGAATCAACAGAGGGCGAGGGACTTTGTGGAAGCTCAAGTTGAACAGAATGGAAGCTGATTTGTGTTTTTGTTACAGGTTGTATCCGGCCAACCTTTAGCCGTGGTTGTTCATCACCATTCCATGTCGTTGAAACCGCATGTTGAGTGTGAAAAGCCAATGCATGCCGTTTGATAAACACCGTAAGTGCACCACCCGATTCGTAGAAGCCGTAATCCAGCCCCAGCTGCCCAGCGCAAGCGAAAACCTCTAACCCTTCTTCTTGGAGACACCGACAGTTCGGCCGCGGCGACCGGTGGTCTTGGAGTGCTGACCACGCACACGGAGGCCCCAGTAGTGACGGAGACCGCGGTGAGCACGGATCTTCTTCAAGCGCTCAAGGTCGTCACGGAGCTTGGAGTCGACACCGTTGGCAAGGGTCTGGCTGTTCTTGCCATCGACAATATCGCGCTGCCTGTTGAGGAACCAGCCGGGGATCTTGTCTGTGTGGTTGTTAGAGGTATTCCCTGGGCCTAAAATATTCGCCACATACATTGCAGAGGGTTCTGGATGATGGTGACGATACGCTCAAGCTCTTCCGAGGTGAGGTCACCGGCGCGCTTGCCGAGATCGACATCGGCCTTCTTGCAGACCAAGTTGGAGTAGCGGCGACCGACACCCTTGATCTTGGTCAAGGCGTACATGACCTTTTGCTTTCCATCGACGTTCGTGTTCAACAATCGGATGATGTACTGGAAGCTGGAAGTTGTCAGCACTGCACGTCCGTGATGTCCGACCACCAAAGCTTCATTCTGCCAGCGCCGCAATCTCTGCAAGCCATCTGAGACCCCACCAGTGCGGTCTCCATCACCGATCCTGAAGCATGCTGTGTGGCCAATGTTACCACCCTGCGCACCATCTCCTCATCCGAGGTTCGTAACGTGTTCCACGAGGGCATGGAAAATTGACCCAGCATGCTTCTTGGATCGAGATGAGGAGTGAGACGTAGGAGTAGTGGTTGAATGTTGCGAGGCTCTGGCTGCGTGCGACGACAGGTTCGATGGACACTTCGGTGGGACGGCGCAATACGTACTTCGACTTCTCTCCGGAGACGAGCGCTGGTAAAAGATCAGTATTTGCATCCAAAATCCCAAACTAGAATGTACTCACACATGATGGCGGCTTGTCGGGGCTCGTCAGTGTGGTGTTGTCGTTGCTAATGAAGTCGAGGTTCAGGCGATTTCGATATTTGGTCGCCAAGATGTGTGCGCTCTTAGCGGTTGGGTGGGTCCCTCCGACGCTAGTGACTAAGCACCCGTTGCTCAAAACACCTCCACCTCCATCACCATCATCAGATGCTATCTGTTAGTGCGGCTCTTCGATAATGAAATCGGCGATGACTGCTGGCAAGTTCACCTCGACCAACTTCGAGTCTGCCTGTTGAGCTTCACCTGCATGAGGGACTTTGAGGCGGAGCAGCACACCTGTTGCCTGCTCAGTAGCGCGTGGCCGCAGCAACTTCAATGCATCTCGCACTCTTCATCTGCGCACGCAGAGCCGCATGTTCTGGCGTTTTGCCACAGCTGTGACACCGATATGACGCTCTCCGAATTATGTCCTCCGCAATCTCATTGTTGGAAGCTGGCCTGGATCTCCAGGCATTCGAAGTCAAATGCACTGGTGTAGGTCTACAAACAACCACGCCAATTCGGTCAGCCTATACAAACGCACGGGTTGCTCGCGGCGCATCTCGCAGTCAGCGAGTTTTTCTTCCACTCCAATCTTAAAGGCTCGTTGCGTTTCAGCCCGGTGCTTAGATTGACATTTCATCCGAAGCCTCTGCAGCCTCATTTTCCTTCTTGTCTGGCGAACCCATCACTTGATCACATCTTTCCCTGTCGATCTTGCGTCTTTCGAGTAATGTATCATGCTTATATGACCGCAACCCTAGCTTTCAGCCCGCTGCCTGCCACCTTGGCGGGCTGAGGCAACGCTCACAAGTGGCTGTGCAGAAAATCAATACTACGGTGTCTGCTCTAACTCACCCAGCGCCCGAAAGAGGTGGAGGGGGCATCCACCATGCCCCCGAGTTACCTGTCGGATGTGACTCCCTATAACTCAAGGTAGCCCCGTCCGGTGTATGAACAGCCGCCCCGCAGCCTTATCATCCAGCCCAAACATAGCCTCGCCCATCTACACCGTAGACAAAGCACCCTTTATCGGGGCAACAAGCTTGGGCTCCTCCTTGCCTTTCATTACTAACTTATACTCACCGGCATCGACATATGAGTTTGATCCTCAGGCTAGCTGCGCTCGTTGGCTATCCGCCGTGTCAGGGGCGGGTTATCGACAGCTTTCACCATGGGTGACCGGCCATCCACTATGGTTGAGTCTCATCATACGCCTGATCCCGACACATTCCATGGCCCAATTGCGGCAGTACAGGCCAATTCTTCCCAACCAGGCAATGACGATTGTAAACCACTCCCCGTTGGTTCGTGGACACTGCCATTCCATGGAACTTGCCCACGATGTCACCATTATCACAAAGCTGTTCAAGTGAAGATCAAAGTCACCCAAGATCCAAGCCAAGCCAGCTACATTCATTGTGAAAACTGCAAAGATCCATGGGCCGCATTCGGGGCCCGAAATTCGACACAGATATCTCTTTTGTCCACCGCTACAACCGAACCGGATTCTATTGCAAACGAGGTCCGCCATAAGCTGATCGACATCGTCAAAATTGCGAGTGCGAAAGCGTCTCTTGGAATACTGGATACTCCTATGGGTCATGAACCTCTGGATCAGCCACCTGCCATTGCATCTGCGAAGGATATTCCTAGTACATCCACCAGGCCTGATGACGACGGGACATTAGTAGGCCAAGTTCAGCAGCATCAGTCTCACAAGCCTGCAATACCTAGTTTCGAAAGCCCAGGAGCCTCTTCTGAGCATCGCAGTACCCTACCTCGCCTCTTATCGAAGGTCAAAACGAAGATCGCCGCTCGCATTCCTAGACTTTATCGAGGCCACGCCATTATTACTTCCGAAATCATAGAGCCGCCCAGAATGTCAACGATCCAATTCAATCAGCCCGGTGTTCGAGTTCCAATGCGTGCAACGGTCGAGACTGTTCCGATAACACCTTCAATTGAGGTATCACAGCTACAAGATGGTCAAGGCCATCAGGATACCCCTGCACTGGTGCTATCTACGGCCACCAGAAATAAGCCTGCCAAGCTGGCCGAAGTTGCTACTTTCATAGCAAGTCTAGATGCATCAGTTCTTAAATCTATGACCGAGGAAGAACGTAATAGGTGGATGCGCAAGGCTTACACGGACTTCAAGGTCCGCAACAGGAGGTCAAGATCGTCGTTAGGGCTTTCTCCCATTATGGAAAACTTTATCGAAGGCGAATTACCTCCACATCTGGCACAAGTCAACCGACATTCTGATGAAGTGCGCTATGCTGGAGACCAATTTGGGGATTTTGAGCACATCCAACGGAGATTCTCTACATCGAGCGACGCATATTCTGACGCCCGATCATTTTCTGAGGACGGCACTTACTTAAACACTATCGTCACGGCTCCCGTTAATCCTACCCAGTGGCATCTGCACCAATTTCGACATGGCAACAGTACGCAGCGGCCGCAATCCATGCCCAATGCACCTCCAGCAAGCCGGACTCACAGACGAGGGCGAGGTTCTCTCGACTCGCGCATGTTCAGGGCAGCTGGAAGTACCGCGTCTCTGCGCGGTCAAGCTGCATCTCTCCGGTCCCAGGACAGGACAATACTTAATGGTTCAACCCTTAGTGCATATCAAACTTTGTCCGAGTCCACTGTGCGTCCTTCTCAGAGCCTAGAAAGTTTGGATCTGCTACCACCACCACCAATCGCTGCATGGGACCAGTCAGCATCGCCATTACCATCTCGATCGCCTATACGCCAAAGTGCAGACTCGTAACGGCAGCATGAAGGCTCAAATCCATCACGACTTTCCCACCAACGCATCATAAATCGATATGAGCCAGTTTCATTGCGTGCGTCCGGGAATCCAGCTGCAGCTGAAGCAAGCGGTTCACCACGCCATGCCGGCAATCAAGAGAGATGTCGGATTCAATCAATGATGAAGCCTCAATACATTCCCATGTCGTTATATTATTACGTGTTTTATTTATGCATACCATCTTAAACTTTCCTTAAACTCTTGTTCTCTTTACTATGAGAAGTCTCCGCTGTACATACTTTGCTATTTTTCCTTGCTGTCTTTACTGCATGCAATCACGATAATACGCTCGCAACACGGTTTATGAGCATATACAATGTTGCCGATGTGTCAAGATCTTCTCAGTGGACATGCTGCTGCTCTCGGCTGTTCCTCAATTTTCGAGTCATCAAACACATTTTGCCCTTCCTGTCGTCAAGTTATTAAGCTGTCATTATTGAAAGTTCATACACATGATTCGTTTCTAGTTGATCCGTACATTCCTGATAGATGATATAGCCTCCAAATACCACAAAGTCGTTGTCAATTACAACTAGTGGTGAGCCACCACTCCTTCCAGGTAGCATTTATTCCGATTAGAAAAACGTGCATTAGAGCAGTACTCCACAAGACCGCTGCGCATCCGGCCCGACTTCAGACCTCTTCAAGAGGAATTGTACATTGTGTGGGCATGAAGTCCCACGAGCACCAATCTCTAAGGCGATCCAGGCACCATCGCCTATCATTTCATGAAAATGTGAAGTTTCACTGTGACCTCCTCGCCTCGTCTATATTAAACCCCTCTCCCTTCTATAGGATCCAAGCTCTCACATCTATACGCAACAACAACAACAACTTCTCTTTGCAACTCTAATCACTTACACTTCTATCAACCAAGGACGTCACCAACCATGTCAAACAACTCTGCCGACCACGAGTGCACTCTGTGCTACGAGGAGTTCTCCGATGAGCATCCAGCTGTTGCCCTTCCGAACTGCCGCCACGTCTATGGCCAGGAATGCATTCGGACGTGGATTGAATCTGACAACGCACAGCACGACAAGTGCCCTACGTGCCGTGCTCCTATCTTCGACGCGCCAGCCCCAATTCCAGCCCAACCCGCATATCGGCCTGGTCCAATCGTACAAGCTGGAGACCGTCGTGCTCCCACTCCACAAGTTGCACGCCAACCCGCGTATGTCCCTGCGGAGATTCGAGGAGCTTCACGTCAGATTCGACATGCGCCAGATCAAGTCCGCCGCGTGTACCCGAACTCCCACCGCAACGAGTCTTTCGATTCTTACTCGTCTTCCTCGTCTGCCTCGAGCTTGTCATACCGCTTTGCTTCCTCTGGCTCGTCATACCATGTCGTACAATACTACCAGCCCCATCACCATCATGGCAATGAACCCTGTCATTATCATGGGCATCATTGTGTGAACCAAGCTCCAACTGGCTTCCGCACCCGTATTCGCAACCTCTTCCGTCGTCGTACCCCAGAGCCGCGTTGTCATCACCATTCGGGTGGACGTGGCGCTGGTGGTGCTGGTGTGCGTGCAGAGTCTGCTATGCACGACATGGACGCTGCTATGCGGGATGTGGACGCGATGCTCGACGCGATCCGGTTTGATCGTCGGGATTAGGGATGAGAGGATGGTGCATCTAAGGGTGCTGTGAAGGGTGGATACATGAAAGAGGGGATGTAAAAGATTCTTGGGAGGTGTTCATGGCATGGTGCCTTTTCTTATTTTCGACGATGCAGACCAAGGAGGACTTCGTAGAAGGCTCGAGGTCACGCGCATGATAACAATATGTAACACTGAAGTATTCATAAAGTTTACGTGTAAAAGCACAACCATGTTCTTTGAGCATCCAGTGGGAGTTGAATCGACCAAAAGATCTACTTGACGCCTTGTTGTGGTGAAACCGTAATCCAACCAAATACAGTATGTCACCAATCTTCGATCATATCATTCGCGTCCTCCGACTCAACGTCCATGACTTTCCGCGCCGCCTCGCTTCCACTAATCGGTAGCATCTCCAGTCCCTTCTTCTTAGCCTCCTCCGGCACTTCATCCGGGTCCAATAATCCCACCTGAAATAATACACTTGCTTGATCCCAGTACATTCTCTCCGACCACACTTTGCCAGCTCTAAATGCCACAATGCTGATAACCACGATCTCGACTTTCTGGTTCGTTGGCTCAACGCCGGGTAATATCCAGTTCATCAGACATGTGTGTTTAAACTGAATGTATAATTCATCGACAATTTTGTCAACGCCGATAGTTCGCGATATCAGGCGCATGTGCAGCGAGGGCGGCGCTTCTGTTAGGAAGAAGTCGCGATAAAATCGGCGAAGCTCTTGGTGACCGTGACCACCTGTCATTGTGGGTGTGAAGTTTGTGAAGGGTGTAGGTTCTTTCGTAAAGGTCTCGAGAAGTTTGTCGACGCTTTTGCCGCGATATTTCTCTGTGTTGTGTTAGTGAATGTCCAAGTATCGGCCTTATGTCGATTATACGCACGCTCCTCGTTCTCGTCCCAAACTTTCTCAAGATTGACTTCAGCGCCGAATCCTTTCCTGACCATATCCAGGCTTCGGCTCCATGCAATTGCGTCTGCAACTGCATCGTACTCGTCCAAATCGTGTTCGGCAAATCCGGGATCGACGCCTTCGTACGTGAAGATTGGATATGTGACGCCCGTCTGCTGACTGCCCGCTCCAATGCCTGGAGTTACGCGCTTCTGGACTGTTTTCCGCTTTCCTTGGATGCCCAAAACTTCCGGACGTCGCGTGACGCCAACAGTCTCTTCGCTGCCCGGAATACCTTGGGCCAGATGTACCAGAACTCTGAAAGAGGATGTAAAGCGATGTCGCGTGTCGGGAATTGAGGTTGGGTAGTATGCGATCAGGGAACAGAGTTTTGATGTCGCGGTTTTAGGCTCCGAGAAGACATCAAGACACACTGTTGCTGCATCTCCGAATGCTAGAAGGCGTCAGCTAGTATGCGCTGTCGTAGTCCAAGGTGTCACATCGGAAGACGCAACTTGCGCTCAATTATGAAAGGGTTATATACCTACGATCGCGTATCGCTCCCCAATGCCCATGCCATCACCCAATTTGTATAGAGTCTGCACGTATTGCTTTCCCCCTTTACCCATAGGGACGTACTTCACGATGAAGCCCTCGTCTCGCCATGCGCGCATAGTTTCAATGTCGAATTCCTCCTCTTCAGATGTGATGTACAGCACCGGTGTGCTGTGCTTGAAAGAAAGCCACCCATTCCTGTCTGACAAATATTGTAGGGCCATTTCGTCTGGTTATGCGATCGCGATCGCAACCTTGTGATGCGCAGGTGGGTTTGTGTGATGTATTCCCTTGGATGTGTCGCCAGTGGTCGCAAGACTATGGCGCGAGCCAGCGCAGTTGCGATTGAGGAAGAAGAGTGTGGATGTTAGGGGGACGCATGGTGGTCATAGAATACCCACGGGCGCATGTCGGTGTGGGTTCACCAGAACCAAAGCCTGTTGCGGGTTACATGAGGGGTTGGTGGAGCCCTCGAGGTGTGCCGCCGTCCTCCAATTCGAAGACGGCAAGCCTGCTTGAGGTTTAGCCTGATGACATCAGGGGCTGAAACTCAACACCACAATCCCATCACCACTTCTAGTCATACGTCGACATTGTGTTATCACCCTGCTTAGACCTTTTCCGCTATTCCTATGTAATTATCAAGATTTTTTTTATTGTGGGATCACATTGTTCAGATCACTGTCCGTCAACGCTTAAGACTGGGTACACTCGTCTGCATTCAAACGAGTCTTGATCATTCGTGTTACTTTGCGAACGCTTTCGCTGATCATCTTGTCATACCTTCCGGAAATTATAATTCTGCAGACTCTGCGGACTGTTATCCTCCTTTGTGGGCTGCAGCAAGATGTTCTGGACCGAGACCTGGAGCACCTCCGGAATCACGCTTGGCATGTACTATGTACACGTGAGTAATGTTCCATAGCCTCGATCCCCATGTTGCCAGGCTTTTTTGCTTTTTCTGTTAGCTGCTCCTCAGCCCCATTGCTCTTTAGCTCCAGTTCATGTGAGCACCACGGCGGCCTTGCGGAATTTCGACAACAGCGTCCTGTCGTCGCCAATATTTTCAGATGTTCAAATCCCTCAAGAGTCCTTCTACTGAGGATGCAAAATACACGGGGCTGCCGACCTGATCACCTAGCTAGCGCGTAGGGCATCCGTGGCGTAAGCTAGTCTCCTAGCGATCCGCTCGCGTCAGCTCCGTTGAAGCACTAATTTCCACATAATTCCATCCTCAGGTTAAGCCAAAGGTCTGGACAGTGCGTCTTCGATAATTAATGTAGGGCCAAGAGACTCCTGGTTTACAGATGCCATGCTGGACCCTGGCATATTGGTGAGGCTGAAAACCGTCAGTGGCCATGACCGGACACGGTATAGACCCTTTCCTAACTATTTGTTGAGATGTTTCTCGTCTATACTTACTGGATGCGACGAGATAGAGCTGCCCCTGTTTTCACTACTGTTGGTACTCGCCATGCGCTAGTCCGGGACGCCATCGTTCATAAGCTCCTGGACTGCCATTTCGGTGAATTCGACCAGCAAATCCGACAGAATGCGAGCTGTGATCTACTGGACTCTTGCGATCTTCGCGGTGGTCAGCGCCCAAGGGGTGAGCAGCAACGGTCAATGTGGTAAATCGAATGGCGGCCGTGTATGCACAGGGTCAAAATTTGGAAGCTGTTGTTCGCAGTAAGTTCGTTCATACTCTTTGGTATCGATCATCATGTATTGACAGGTGCATTTTCAGATATGGCTGGTGTGGTAGCACCCCAGGTCATTGCGGCTCAGGCTGTGACCCGAAATATGGCACATGTACCTCTTCCGGTTCGGCGAAAAAGGTCTCATCTGACGGGCGTTGTGCTGGCAGCAAAGGCTCCACCTGTCAAGGATCGACGTTCGGCAACTGTTGTTCAAAGTATGGATATTGGTAAGTTTACTACTGTGGGTCATGTTGCGTCCGATAAAGCAAGAGAAACAGAGTCGCATGTGTCCTACATGGCACTCTTCAACTCCGAAAAGGACTCGCACACAATACAGTATCTCAGCAATCATTGGAAAAGAGAGGCTAACAACTTCGAGTGGCTCAAGCTCTGCTTATTGCGGCACCGGGTGTAATGCTCTCTTCGGTAGCTGTGCCATTGCGCAGAGCTCAACTGAGCGTGCGTATTCGACTCTTCAAACATTGACACGATTGTCTTCAACAGGTGCTGCTGCTTCTCCGTCTTCCCCAGCGAAGGTGTCCACGAACTCTCGTTGCGGACTTTCAAGTGGTGCAAGTGGAGGTTTTAGCTGCCTAGGGTCAAAATTTGGTGACTGTTGTTCACAGTACGTACATTCGCCTCATAGTTACCCTGTTTACACACTGATGCACTCGCCCATCATAGGTATGGTTATTGCGGATCTACATCAGCCTACTGTGGTGCTAAGTGCCAGCCTGGCTTTGGAACTTGCACCACTTCAGTATCGTCCTCTTCGCTTCGATCTCCTCCGTCCTTATCGTCAACAGCCTCGTCAACAGCGCCGTCAGCGTCTTCAAGCATCGTATCAACTAGCATTTTGACAGCGGCTACAGCATGGTCAATCAGCACTACATACCCTACAGGCACGACTCCTTCCTCAGTCTTGGCGTCATCAGTCCCATCATCTCTATCGACGGCGCTGTCCTCCGTCATACAGAGCCCCGAGGAACCTCTCACAACTCCAATCATACCGGCCCCGACCGAGTCTTCTCGCGACTCGTCATCCAGCGCCTCTGAAAGTATGATTGCTTCCTCGACGTCGTTAAGCTCCTTGACCACGACCTCAATGTCAGCTCACGACACGTCAAGCAGCCCCATGGTAATTTCAATCTCCTCCGATCATTCCGAAGCATCGCTTGTTCCGTCTACTCCGGCAGCGCCATCTTCTGCATCTGCTTTGAGCACTTCCGAACAGACACCGTCTTCCGCTCTTCCTTCGAGCACTATTACCCCAGCTGGACCCATTTCGACTGAAAGCTCAGTCACCGCAAGTCCAATGTCCAGTTCAACCGATATTGTGAGCTCAATTACGGTGACGCCATCCGATTCGGAAACTGCCAGTGCAACGTTTACTCCAAGCTCGACAGTAGAGGTACTATCATCTAGCCATACTTCAACATTAGAGTCCACTTCACAGGGTTTGGACCAAATGCCATCACCTTCTTCCACCTTTTCCACCAACACGGAAAGTTCGAGCAGCATGATGACAGTGGGAAGTTTTCTGTCGAGACTTGAAACGAGTACTTCATCGAGCGTAGCTGCAAGCACTTCATTGTCCTCATCTCCAACCGAAATAATGTCAACTGGGGCCTCTTCAACTACCGACGTTCCCATTTCCACATCGGCTATACCATCCTCCTCCTCATCATCAACTATTGCCGTTCCACTGCCCACTCCGTTGTAAGTGTCCAACTCGCTGAATGTAAGATCCGCAATGCTGATTTTAGCACTACAGCGACACTGGCATGATCGCCAATGGTGACTTCGAGGATCCCAGCGGAGCCATCCCGCGAGTAGGTGCCGGAGGTGCACTGCTGGTGCGTGAATCGACCCCAGATCTACCAGCTTATGGTGGGACACGGTATCTAGAGTTCACCATGGCTCAAACTACAGCAGTCACCAATCGCGCAATCAGTCTCATATACCCTAATATTGCTGGTGTTAATGGGAGAACTTATCGTGTCTCGACGACAGTGCGGAGCCAGCGTGGTAAACTGGCCCCTCAATGCTACGTTACCTTTGCTTTCGGAATCAATGTAGTGACGTCTTCATACTTCGATAGCGGTTCCGTTTGGGAAGAAGTGTCGACAAACTTCCGTTGGAATTTTGCAAGTGGTGCAGCTACGCCAATTCTGAGCTTCACTTGTCCAGGGAATAATGCATACTCTTTCGGGGTAGACAATGTGCAGATTTTGGAAGTCTTGGAGCCACCGGCATTCCCTGAAACTTTGTCTGCTCCCTTTCGGTATGTAAACACCATCTGGGATGGAGACTCAAAGATTTTCATGTGCTGATAAGTATCCTACAGCAAGCCAGTACCCTCGGTCATTCCGCCAGTCGATGCAACCTGTGGCCAAGCCATCCAAGAACCAAGCTTCGAACTTTTCCCCGCCGCGACGCCCAATGCCGCGACGCCATGGCAGTTTGTAGGCTCGCGTTACGTCTTGCCATACACATATTCTTCTTCAGTTGAACTCAAGCGCAGCGGAAGCCGAGCTTTACGAATCAACGTCAACGCCATTTCTAGCGGGTACACGGCGAGAACGGAATTTTATCAACAGAACGTTGCTGTCTGTTCGAACACCGTATACGAATTCAAGTCCTGGAGCAACTTGTATACAGCTAATGCGGTGTACAACTGCCAGGTAGCTCTAAAAGTCAATGACGCAACAGTGGCTATGGGCGACCCATTCTCCTATACTGCTGCTAGGGAGTTCACTCCTACCACTGGGTATTACCTAACTGGTATCTCCGAGACGACGGTAGATCTCAAACTGAAGTTGCAATGTGTTGGTCCAATAGGTATAACTACTATGACCACCGTACTTTTCGATGATGTAACTTTTACTCCCGTTACCGCACCGCTATAAGGTGTTGCAAGCTATATTTTGGCCTCGTTTGAGATCGGAAAGTTCTTCTAGACAAGCGTCGCGTCTTCCCAACGTATTTTAATATCCAATAGTTTGTTTAATTTCTTATTTCAACTAGTACAGAGTCCTACGTTGTATTGAATAAGGGCAGAATTGCATATATAGTTGCCTGTACATAGCTCTGAACTGCCTAAAATATCATTCGCAATGAGCTAATGCGGCACTCGAATTACCCTCACTTTTTGAAATCCCTGTCAACATGTTCTGCGTGCCGTAACTTGAAAGCTTGCTTAGAGGAAGAATAGACAACGTTTACTAGACAGAACACTTCACTTCATGTAGAAATAGCTTTGATGTCAGAATTTGCATCGAATTTGTATGAGAAATGAAATTGTTCAATCGTTGCCGAGTAACCACCCAACCATGTACTTTATCCATGACCCTTTTCTTCCCAATTGCCGAAATCCAGTCGTAAGATATCTGTGCATAAGAAACATGAAGTAGCAAGGCACGTCGATGCCTCGGCCACTACACAATGCGACACTCTAAAAGCAAGTCGCAGATACCTGGATGCGATACACACCAACAGGATCTTCAAGAAGTGAAAGTTAGAAACGGGGAAGTGAGCCCGTAACGAAAGTGAAGAAGGTGAAAATGCCCAAAGGGTATATGACAAGAAGGTAAGACGAACCATGCACACTGCATGTTTAGTATCCACCACCGAACATGTTGCAATCCATCATTTTAATCTTGTACTCTCCGTCACCCTTGTCAACACCGCAGCTAACATCCCAGCCGAGCTCGAAGTCATCGCTCTCGGGTGTATTGGCCTTAGCATTGGGCGCGCACTTGGCGTCTATAGTGTAGTACGACATCTCCATGGCTGGGGCAGAAGCCCAGTCGCAGGCATCAATGCGCTTGTAGAGAGTACGGCGGTGCATACGGAGAGCTTTCTTCTCGATCTCAGCACGCTTGGCGGGAGAAGAGTCGGAGGAGTCACAAGAGCAGCGCGAGTTCGAGGGTTCGCGCACGCACTCGCAGTTCCAGCCGTCAACTGCGTACCTGCGGGCATTTGGGTTGACTTCGCGATGCGGGTGCTTGTGCCACCAAGGCTTGTCTTCTTCATTGCCCTCGGAGTCGGCAGAGTCATCGGTCTCCTCAGAGTCGTCGGTCTGCTCAGAGTCATCTGTCTCCTCAGAGTCTTCGGAGTCTCCAGAATCCTCGTAATCCTCTTCAGGATTGACTGAAGGAGCGGGGCCGGCGCTGACTGTGGTCGTGACGGTCTTGTAGATCGTGGTGGCGGCGCCATTTCCAGGACTAACAGGAGATGGTTGAGGTGTCACGGCTGGCGGTGCAGGCTTTTCATCGTTTTCCGGTTGCTGGGGCTGAGGAGATGGCTGGGCGGGCTTGGGCTGCGCGCCGTACGACTGAGAAGGTGGCTTGGATGGTGCGGCAGGCTTAGAGGGTGGGCTTCCTGAGCCGCCGGCGATGTTGACTTTGGCACAGCTTTGAAAAGCCTCATGTTCGCGATTCTAATTTTGTTAGTATATGTTTGACTATAACGGGAAATTGATAACATACCAGCCATACCCAGGCGAACAAAGCGTCTCCCTCTGGCATGCCCGTAGGCACCTTGAAGTCAAAGGTCTGGGCCTCGGGCGATCCATCCTCAGTATGCTTGGGACAAGCACCATGGTAAGAAGCCGCAACTTTCCAAGTAGCGCCCTTATCGACAGAGAAACCGACTTGGCATGAGCCTCCGTAGTGAGTGCCGCCAGGCGCGTTCTGGTCGTATGAGTGGTCAGTGAGGCTAAAGTGGGCTTCCTGTCCGGCTGTCCAGGTGACTGAAGCTGTTTCGGTATCGAACTTGTCAATATGACCACGACAAAGTCCAGGGCTTGGTCTGGAGTCACCACCGTCAGGACCGCAGCATCCGAGTGGAAAGTTGAACTCTGGGTCAAGTTCGGTCGACTGTTTGTTGATAGATGGAGCACCACCTAGAGGGGGAGGATAGAACAAGCTCATGTGAGCTTGAGCTGCGCCAACCAGGGCGAGCAAATGGAGTGCGTTTGTGAGCATCGTGATTTCGTGAGTAATTCGTAAAGAGTGTGATCGTTGTTGATAAATGAGTGTCGGGATATCACGTCAAGCGTAGGTAAGTCTTATGTAGCTAGGCTCGTTGTGGCTGAATTTACACAGTGATTTACAGTGTTTGCAATGACGTTGTGAGATCAACTCGAAAGGTAACAAGGGGCTGAAAGAAGAGAAACGACCCTGCGTTTACGGGCACAAAGGAGTGAATGTAGAAAGAATGTCGACGAAGGCTTGCTCGTCACGAGGGGACGTGTCACAAAAAGTGATGCCGACTGTCCAAAAGAGCGGCAACCTTCTTTTAAAGGCAGCTCCTGGCGGCAAAACCAAGAGACTGTGACGCGCTCATCTAGCCTTCCGCGACAGGACACATTCAGATCCAGCACCTGCGGCCGTTGTGTGACCCGCATGTTGGTTTGGGTTCTCCAGCTGGTGGATCATATTAGGTGGTCCTTGACTGACGCGTTGGCCAATATCAGCAAGGCGTGCTCGCGTACGTGCGGATACGGGCTTTTCGCACTGTTTCGAAACGGAGCCGCGGGAGCTCCTGGCGCGTCGAATGATCCTTCGTCCGAGATCAAGGTGAGTTTTGCAGGTGTATGGCCTGGCGAGGTCCAGAATGTGTTTCACGCTCGTCTCGATGCGGTATAGCTGAGCGCTTTGGAAGCGACAGGGCGGGGATCCGCAAGCGAGAGCAACTCCTGTCTCTCCTCGCATACCATGGGTAGATCAACGAAACAAGAACAGTCGCTTAGTTGTATTTGATGATCGGAGCAGACATCCATAGGTAGTACTGAAAATCTTTCCTCAAGGTGGTATCACCTTACTAATGACAGGGCCTTCCATCGGCAACGTTTCCGATGGTGTAAGTAAGCCACGTGCGTGAGCCCAGCCTCTCTTTTAGGTATCCAACTTCACCACAGCTCCAAGGTTTTCGGGCTGCAAATGAACTCAAACGCCCGACCTAATTCCGATCAATCAGTCTGGCCAATGGATGCTTCTGGTGTCCTTTCTGTCAGATCCACAGGCCTGCCACTGTCTTACTTCTTTACAATCTGACGGCATACCGTGCCTGCATACCTAGACATTCTTTCTCAGGCAAGATCTGTCCTTTCTAACCAAAGCTGCGGGCCATAGTAATCACTTTGTTCCATCGCCCATTCGCCATTGATCATAGACAGGGGCGCAACTGCATCAGTTGGCTTGCCGCGATGAAGTTTACCTTACTATCAACGCAGCCGGCGCAGCAGATCAGTAGAAGCCTCGTTTGAAAGCAAATTCTAGACGCTCGTAGTCTGCTTGACTTGCAGAGTTCATCTGACGCGATCGCCTGCCTTGGCTCTCCGGTATCCACACATCAGCTTGGAATCTAAAGTCGTCTCTCCACTTGGACCGGCACGTATGTAAGACGGTCATTTCCTCGCCCCTGATGGACGCCCTGGAATCGTTCCAAATGGACATTGTCTGCATGCTGTATGGAGGAACGAGCTCTGATCCACGTCGTATCCAACATTCTCGCCGTTGTTCGTATCGCGGTGTTCAGCATCGATCGGACCTGGCTGACTAGAAGCAGCGACAGCTCCGAGTCTGGCTCCACTGTCCAGTTCTCCTCCAAGCCACAGTATTCTCGGGGCCAAACTCAGAGTCGCGTTGAAGCACGTCGTCGTACTGCCAAGGCGGCGAGGCTCCTACAACCGCTCAAGCCCGCCCTACTGTTTCACCAACGCCAACGCCCGCTCTATCGATTGGGAAGTTATATGTGTACAGATGTCTCTTTGGAGCTGTGACAAGCAGATGCATCCCAGCCATTACTCCTTGCATAACCCAACAAAACCTGAGGTCTCACTATCCCTTTATCATGATGTTCGTCTGACAGGTTGGAATTACAAGGAAACGAAACATCTGCGTTGCGCCCCTGTAATGTCAAACGAGTGAGTGGATGAGCGGCATCATGTCTCCACTTTGAAGACTAGGATCCCGTTCCCGCAACCATGGTCGGACAATTACCCGTAACGATTTGTGGAAGAAACAAGGATGAAATGAGTACCGCAAATGTTGCCCAGCGTTTAGCCCTGAAGAGCTTCAAGGCTAGAGCGAGCAGCAGGTGACATCTGGCACTCTCAAGAGACGTTCTTGAGCATGATAGCATCACGCTCTCAGCCGCCCACCCTGCGTTGTGCCCGCCTTTGTGTTCAGCCCCTGCATACGACAAAAGACCGGTGGTTGATTACCGCTACAATGCTCTTGAAGCTTACGTACTGTATGACCTGGCGAGATATGAATACCTGTCCACCGCTGCATACATAGCATCAACAACTGCAGTCTGTCTCTCAGGACGTTATGCTGTTACGCGAACCTGTGCTGTGATGGGTCCGACATCTGCTCGAGGCAGCTCACTATGCCGGGGAGGTGCAAAACTCACTCCGATCGAACCTTCACGCGATCCGATTGGTTGCTTACTCGATTCTCACACATATCTTTCGCAGGCGCATGCAATGAGAGGCCTGCTCAGGCGAGCACATCACGTGATGCCCGTCTAACGCTAGTCCCATCTCGGAACGGCTTAAATGCCTGATGGAAACGCTAGAAGCCAGCCTACCTGCGCAGAGCGTCAACATCCCGCGATAGCATTAGATCCTAACACGAGCCCTCTGCCGCCATTGACAGTATGCACTAACCACAAGTGCTAATTTATCCCTTCCCCGGTTCATGTTCCCCGACATCAAACTGGAGTTCTCTTCCTTACCTGCAAACGTCTCCCTCTTGGGGTCTTTGCAGTACTTTCAGGATTTGTTTAACATGGTGAACATTCGTACCTTCGCCTCTGTCACATATTTAGCGCAAGTCACCTTTCTAGGAGGCAATGCGCAGACCAATGGGTCCCAGCTCCTCGGAATCGTCCCAAAGCGTGAAGTTCTTTATGTGGGCGGACAATATACCAACATCACTGCAAGTCCTGAGTTACCAAGAGCTCGGGAGATTTCTAAGCACGCAAAATAGGGCACTCCAATCAACTCCCCGTCTCTAGCTATGGTAGGGCAGATTTATGTCGAGAAGCTCTCTCCTCATCCAGCCCCAGCCAATCCACCACTTCCCATCATCTTCATCGCAGGCGCGGCACAAACTGGCACCAATTTCCTTGAGACTCCGGATGGACGGCCTGGCTGGGCATCGTACTTCATCTCCAAAGGTCATACCGTCTACCTCTCAGACCAGCCGGCTCGTGGCCGCTCATTCTGGTTCCCTGGGCAAGGAAATCTTGGTTCTATCGGCCCTCCTAGCTCGGTGTCTGATATCTTCACCGACGTGGCGAACAATGGAGACCAATGGCCCCAGGCGAAGCTTCATACACAATGGCCCGGCACTGGTCGCATGGGCGATCCAACCTTCGACGCTTTCTATAGAAGCCAGGTGCAGCTTCAGACAGATCGCTTCATCGGCGAAGAACAGAACGCGCAGGCATACTCAGCGCTGGTAGACATTGTAGGCGAGTGTTATGTCATCAGCCACTCACAGGCTGGTGCATACGGTACGTCCTTCGTAAAGTTTTACAAGTTGGTGGTTTTGTTGACAGAATTAGGCTGGAGAGTCGGAGATATGCGACCCGACCTTGTCAAGGGTATCGTTCAACTCGAGCCGTCAGGGCCTCCGTTCACGCTTCGCCCTCCTTTCGGAAGTGATCCAGCGTTCGCGTTCGGCCTCACGGACCTGGCCATCGGCTATAACCCGTCAGCAGGCAACAACGCCGAAGACATTGAAACGACTATCGAGCCTGCAATCGACGGTGATCACAACGAATGCATCATGCAAAAGGCCCCAGCAAAGCAGTTGACGAATCTGGCCAGAATCCCAGAACTTGTTGTGACCGGCGAAGCGTCGTTCCATGCACCATATGACTACTGCACTGTCAAGTATCTAGAGCAAGTTGGCGTAGATGTAGAGTATGCGGATCTGGGCAAGGAAGGCATCCATGGCAACGGCCACATGTTCTTCCTGGAAAAGAATAACCTCGAAATCGCAGATCGAGTGTACAAGTGGTTGGAAAAGCACTAACCACCACACAATAGACAATTAAAGGCGCAATTGCTTCATGCCGTGGTGTTGGCACATCATCTTACTATTTTGGCCGCCCCTCGTTAAACCTGGCGCGTGCCCGTGTCAATATGTCACTTGATGCGCCGATTCGACGCACTCATGCGGATCACTGCCAAAAGTAAGATCAAGCTTCGCGAGGGACCTGCCGCGAAAGCGACCCCAAACTTGTCGCACCCCAACCCGGGGTCCGAAGCTGCGCCGCAACATCGCAGAACAGTCGCGTTATTATTCGAGTAGACAACCGCACTTCTTCGCGCGGACTTTTGTCGTAGTGTGCACTTTCTTCGCCCAATGCTCACGACTTAAGACGCCTGCTCGCCGCGCCACTTGCACGAACTCCGTTCCGCTGTGCATGAGCCGCCTGCCGAACGCCTAAACGCCTCTTACGCTCACGATGGCAGCGGGGTCGCCTTCGCCAGAGTTCCTAGCCGAGACGAATGATCCAGGCCTGGACCAGCGAGTCAGTATCGCATTCATCATAATTGATACATTTTTTCTAGCAGTGTTCTATGTGAGTCGGTACTACAACCCCAAGGCGGTGGGGCTGCCGATGTTGGTTTGTAACACACAGTGCTATGTGTTATGTCTCGGGAGCGCGGTGACGGGGATATGTGAGTATTTTTTCATCATGTCATGTCGCGTGAATTGTAAGGCCGTGAAGAAATAGCGACAACGGAATTG
>Ga0265780_10000686_pt1 | contig 51288 bp, 43 predicted proteins | sample P1T30metagenome_FD_192432 | JGI IMG/M metagenome (GOLD analysis project Ga0265780, IMG submission 192432) | Plant litter microbial communities from East Loma Ridge, Irvine, California - P1 T30 | ecosystem: Environmental > Terrestrial > Plant litter > Unclassified | place: USA: California... | reverse complement strand
CTTACCCCGTTCTCCATTCTCCACATTACGGGCAGGCGACCGGTGTTAGCAAACTAAGTTCAAAATTGACGTGTTGGTAGACCTGACCCCGTTCTCCACGTTCTCCACATTACGGGCAGGCGACCGGTGTTAGCAAACTAAGTTCAAAATTGACGTGTTGGTAGACCTGACCCCGTTCTCCATTCTCCACATTACGGGCAGGCGACCGGTGTTAGCAAACTAAGTTCAAAATTGACGTGTTGGTAGACCTGACCCCGTTCTCCATGACCCCGTTCTCCATGCCAACACGTCACCGGGGAACTTTACGGTGCAAATTTTTTCGTTACGGGCAGGCGACCGCTGTTAGCAAACTAAGTTCAAAATTGACGTGTTGGTAGACATGCCCCCGTTCTCCAGTGTTGGCAGAACCTGACCCGTTCTCCTGTGACTCCGTTCTCCGTGACCCCGTTCTCCGCCACTTTCGGGTAGCGCGCCGCGAAGTCAGCCGACTGGGTGCGCAGTCAGGCAAGTGAGCGGCGGTAGTATTCGAGGTGGCCGTCCGGGGCGGGCATGCGCGCGCTCACACCAGCAGATTGAGGATTTCCTGGACCATTCGCTGGTACATGACATAGTCCGCATGCATCATGGCACGCGCCGCGCCCTTGTTGGCATCCGGAACTTGGTTGATGTTGAAGCCGCCAAGGTTGCCCTGCACATCGAAATATCGCCGGATGTTGATGCCAGTGCCGGGTACCGTCTGGGTAATGTGCATCTGCGTCATTGCCATCTGGTCCGCCAGGCCGTTCCCGGTTGGGCCGAGCGTGAAGTGCAGATCATTATGAGCTGCGGGGTTCAGGTAGTACGTATAAAAATTGCTGGTAGTAACATTAGCAGTGACGTAATTTCCATTTCCACCAAGCGACTGGACCAGGTTGTAGGCGTTCGGCATGAGGTTACAGAGAGCCATATAAATCCTTTCGAACGATGTTAATCACCATGGCGGCATGCATGGTGACGCCGTCAATCCGCCTTCATCGTCTCCAGATTCCAGTTCCACGTCCCGGTCCCTTTGGCCGCCGAATCAGTTTTTTGCTGCGTAAAGTCGGCCTTGATCTTGGTGAAATTGATCGAGAATGAGTCATTCGGCACGCCGCCACCGCCACTGCAACTCATCTGCGAAATCATCGCGTTATCCATCGCATACGTCATGAAATTCATGTAAACGCCATTTTCGACACGGCCAATGTTTAACGTAGCCGGCCCGATTTTTGTGCCCTGTGTGCACGCCTTGAACAATTCTGTCGTGGCCAGGTCGGACGACTTCGAGAACGACATTTCCGACAGCACCGCGCGGCCCATCGTGCGCTCCGTGTTGCCGGCGTCGCTGCCCATCGGCAGGTAGGCGTTGTGCGAAAACGAGCTGACGATGATTTTGTCGGCGTAACCGGTGATCGTGCAGTTGCCCTTGATAGTGGTACCCAAGTCGAGAATGAGAACGTCCGACATATGAAACTCCTTGTATGAAAGCCGCAGGCGCAGGCCCGCAACGGATCCGAAAGAACAATCAGGCCGCCGCCGCTGGCAATTCCGCCACCAGCCGGATCGACGTCGTCAGCTCTTCCATCTGGAAGTGCGGCTTGAGGAAGACGACTGCGGAATACGCGCCCGGTTTGCCGGCGATTTCCGTGACGTCGACACGCCCTTCCGACAGCGGAAAGCGGGCCTTCTCGCCTTGCGTGGCACTGGCGCTGAGCAGCACGTAACCGCTGAGCCAGTTGTTGAGGTAATTCTCGACATCCGTGCGCGTCTGGAAGCTGCCGATCTTGTCGCGCATGATCACTTTCAGGTAATGCGCAAATCGCGACGCCGCCAGGATGTACGGCAGCCGTGACGACAACGCCGCATTGGCATTCGCCGCATCGAGGTTGTACAGCTTCGGCTTGTTGACCGACTGCCCGCCAAAAAACGCCGCCGTATCCGTGCCCTTGGCATTCACCACCGCGATAAACCCCAAATCATTGAGTTCCTTCTCGCGCCGGTCCGTGATCGACACCTCGGTCGGGCATTTGAGCGCGATATCGCCTTCGTCCGTTTTGAACGTATGCGCGGTCATACCGGTGATCTGGCCGCCGCCTTCGACACCGCGGATCGCGGTCGTCCAGCTGTGTTTGGCAAACGAATCAGTAATGCGCAGCCCCAATTGGTAGGCCGAGTTCGACCACAGGTATTTATCGTGGTTGGTGCCGTCGACGTTTTCTTCGAATGAGAACGACTCCACCGGATTGGTTTTTGCGCCGTACGGCAGGCGCGCGGCGTAGCGCGGCAGGACCAGGGCGACATAGCGCGAGTCTTCCGTGTCACGGAAACCGCGCCATGACGTCAGCTCGGCGCTGTCGAAGATTTTCGACATGTCGCGCGGGACGCCCAGTTCGGTGAACGATGTCATGTCGAACAGCGACGGCGCGGCGGCCGAGATGAACGGGGCGTGGGCGGCGGCAGCCACTTTGGACAGGCGCTCGAGCAGCGCCATGTCCTGCGGATGGCGGCCAAAATAATAGTCGCCGATGAACAGCGAATACGGATGGCCGCCAAAGGTGCCGTATTCTTCTTCGTAGATTTTCTTGAACAGCACGCTCATATCGTGATCGACCGCGCCTTCCAGGTCTTTCAGCAGCTCTTTCTTGGACACGTTGAGCAGGCGCAGTTTGAGTTTGCTGCTTGTTTCGGTGCCCATCACCATGTCGTGCAGCCCGCGCCACGAGCCTTCCAGCGCCTGGAAGCCTTCGTGGTGCATGATCGCGTTGACCTGGTCGCTGAGGATCTTGTCGATCTGCGCGACGCGCTCGTTGATGGTGGCGACGATGCCTTTGTTGGGCGACGTCTTCATGCCTTCGTCGAGCACCTGCGTGGCGAACTGGCCAAGCAGCGTGCGCGCATAGGCGCTTTGCGATGGCTCGACCGCCATCTTGCCTTCCTGGACAATGCGGTCGAGCAGGGTCATGTTTTCGAGGGTGGTGGTATCGCCGGCCTGGGCCGCTTGCGTGGTAGCCATGGTGGTTCTTTCTGTGGTGAGATCGATGCGGTCAGGAAGCGACAGGTTCGGTGGCGGCAGGTTCGGCCGGGGCGCCCGCGCCTTTCAGCGACTGCAGTTCTGCGGAATTCTCGACGATGCTGTTGAGGAGGTCGTCGAGTTCATCGTTGCCGTCCAGTTTGCCCAGCAGGTCGCGCAATTGCTGGCGCACTTCCAGCAGCTTGGCCAGGCGCGGTACCTGTTTGACGATCGCCTCCGGATGGAAATCGTCGAACGTCCTGAAGTTCAGTTCGATCTTCAGGCTGCCATCCTTGCCCGGCATGGTGTCCGGCACCGACAGGTCCAGGCGCGGTGCGATCTTGTACATGACTTCATTGAAATTGTCGCGGTCGATGTCGACCAGGCGCCGGGCCTTGAGCTTGGGCGGCGCCACCAGCGGCTGGCCGGACAGGTCGGCCAGCAGGCCCACCACCAGCGGCAATTCCTTTTTCTCGACGGCGCCGCCGATTTCAACGTCGTACGTGATCTGGACGCGCGGGGGACGATTGCGTCCTACCCATTTTTGCAAACTGTCTGCCATGTCATCCTCGCTGATGGTGAGAACGGGTGGACGGCCGGCGCCGTCAACGCGTTGGTATAAATCGTTTGGTTGAAGATGATGGTAGGAGCCGGGATCGGCGTAACACAAGTAACAGGGAAGTATCGGCGGACGCTGGCCGGCTAAAAAATGTCATTTTTCAGCAACTTTCGAGTGGTAATATGATCGACTTCTGGTTATTGAACAACCATCCGCCTGCGGAGTCGCCTTGCCTGCCAGAGACCTTGCCGAAGCCGTCGCCGACCAACCACGCGCCAGAAGCCCGTTCCGCTTCGGCGACTGGGTGGTCGATCCCATGGCGAACCTCGTCGAAGCCGACGGCGACAAGCGCCCGATGGAGCCGCGCACGATGGCAGTGCTGGTGGCGCTGTGCACTGCGCGTGGCGAACTGCTCAGTTCGGACGAACTGCTGACCCGGTGCTGGGGCAGCACCCTGTCCGGCGACAGCCCGCTGCACAAGAATATCGCGCAGTTGCGCCGCATCCTGGGCGACAGCGCCAGCGCGCCGCGCTACATCGAAACGGTGCGCATGCGCGGCTACCGCACCGTGGCGCCGCTCGACTTTCATTCCCCCGTCCAGGGCGCGCGCCGCAGCTGGCATGCGGGTTCACCGTTTCGCGGCCTGCTCCCTTTCGATGCGGAGTATGCCGACGTGTTTTTCGGGCGCGACGACGCCACGCGCCAGCTGGTCGACGCCGCGACGATGCAGGCAGCGGGCGGCCTGGCACTGCTGCTGGTGCTCGGTCCCAGCGGCTCCGGCAAGACGTCGGTCGTGCAGGCTGGCCTGTTCCCGGCGCTGGCGCGCGCGCCGGCAGCCGCTTCCCTGTCTTTGCTGGCCGATACCACGTTCGACCTGTTCGACCAGGGCGAGCAGACGCTGTTCACGGCGCTGGCCGGCGCCCTGCTCGACCTGCAATGGGAAGACAGGTGGGCATTCGCCGGCGCCGACGCCGTGTCCCTCGGCGCGCGCCTGGAACGGGACCCCGGCAGCGTTGCTGCCGAACTGGCCGCAGCGCTCACACGGCCGGGTGCGCGTTTCGGCGTCTTCATCGACCGTTTCGAGGCGCTGTTCAACGCGCGGGTCGACGAACCGGCGCGCACTGCGTTTTTGCACACGCTCGACGCGCTGGCCCGCAGTCCGGCCGTCCTGCTGGTCGTCGCCTGCCGCAACGATTTTTATCCGAGCCTGGCGCAGTACCCGCTCCTCATGGAAAACAAGCGCCACGGCGGCCACGTCGACCTGGCGCCGCCCGCCTTTGCCGACATCGCCCAGATGGTCCGCCGCCCCGCTGCCGCGGCCAGGCTGAGCTTTGGTACCGACCCGGCCACCGGCGCCCGCCTCGATGACGTGCTGTGCGCAAGCGCGGCCGGCCGGCCCGACGCCCTGCCCCTGCTGCAGTACTGCCTGCAGGAGTTGTACCGGCTGCGCACCAGCGAAGGCGAGCTGGGGTTCGACGCGTTCCACCAGATCGGCGACCTGGAAGGCGCCATCGGCCAGCGCGCCGAGGAAGTGGTACTGGCCCTCGATGAAGACCAGCGGGCGGCGCTGGACCACATCATGTCGCTGGTGATCATCCTGTCGCCCGACGGCGTCAACGTCAGCAGCCAGCGCGTGCCATGGCCGGCGCTGAAGGACGACGCGGCGCGCCAGGCCGTGACGAAACTGATCGATGCGCGCCTGTTTGTCAGCGACCTGGTGGGTGGCGCGCCGGTATTCGGCATTGCCCACGACGCCATCCTGCGCCGCTGGCCGCGCATGACAGGCTGGATCGCGGCGCACCGCACTGCCCTGGGCGCACGCAGCCGCCTGGCGCAGCACGCAGCGCGCTGGTGCGACGAAGGCAGGCCCGCCGACTTGCTGCTCCCGCGCGGCAAACTGCTCGACGAAGCCTGCGCGCTGCAGCAAGGCGGCACGTGGTCATTGACCCACGATGAATGCGACTTGATCCTGGCATCAAAGCGGCGCGTGCGCCATCGGGCGCGCGGCCGCATGGCGGCGTTGGCGCTAATGGTAGCGCTGGCCATTTCGGCGGTGGTGCTGGGGATCAGCGCGCAATTGTCGAAACGCGCCGAGCAACAGCGCCGCAGCGAAGCGGAAGGCATTCTGGACTTCATGCTGGGCGATTTTGCCGACAAACTGCGCCCGCTGGGACGGCTTGATTTGCTGGAGAGCGTCAGCGGCAAGGCGCTGCAGTACTTGAGCGGGTCGGACGGGGCCGACCTCAGCCCGACGGCGCTGACGCTGCGCGCCAAGGGACTTCAGACCATTAGTGAGGTTAGTCGTGCGCGGGGCGACAGTTACCAGGCACTCGATGCCCTGCAACGTGCCAGGGGTATCCTGACACGCCAACTGAAACACGCGCCCCGGGACGTGCAGTTACTAAAAAACCTGGGAGCCAATGCCTATTGGATGGCGCTCATATACAAAGACCAGGGAAAATTCGGCTCATCTCGCGAAGAGGCATTGATTTACCTTGATTATGCCGACCAGCTATATCGCGTTGAACCTGGCAATCCAGCGTGGGTATTGGAACAATCATATGCTCACAACAATTTGGGTGCGCTGGCTTTAAAGCAGGGTCGAGCTGCCGAGGCTGTTTTGGAATTTACCTCATCGATCAACCTTAAAGAACGCGCTCTGTCATACACGCCGCAATCATCTACCATCGCCGCAGAGTTGGCAGACAGCTATTCATGGATGGGATCCGCGCAAGAATCATTAGGTCAACTCTCAGGAGCTGAGAAAATGTATGCCAAAGGGATGCGAATTGTGATGGAATTGCGTTCCCGATTTCCGCTTGAATCGATGTGGATTTACTACGAAGTGCATGCCTTGCAGCGACGCGCCCAGATCAATCTGGCGTTTGGTCGAAATGAAAATGCCCTGAAAGATTACGAGACTGCTTTGCGATTGTTCATCCCAATTGCTGCGCAAGACCAGAAAAATCGTAACTGGCAAGTTGAGCTTCTAAGCGTGGAACAAGCACGCCTGCGCGTGTTAACACGCAGCGTAGGGGCTGCCAAGCTCGCTGAGCCATTGAACGCTGTCAATCAACGTTTTTTAGCCTTGCTGAAACTCGACCCGTACAACGCAGCGTGGGCACGCCGAAAGGCACAGGCAGGAGTTCGCCTGGCGGCAGCCTTGCCCCCGCATAGTTCGGCGCAGCAACAGACGCTCCGCGAAGCGCTTGAAAACCTCCGGGCGCTTCACGCCCGGAACCCAGAGGACCTGGACAGCAGGCTGATCATGATTGAAGGTTTGCTATTGTCAGCAAATTTGCAACAAAAAACGGATCACATGGCTTCCGCATTGAATTGTCGTCAGGCACGTGGGATGATTGCTCACATTGCACCAGAAACCAAAGATTACACAATTCTGGACCCATGGGTCCGAATAAATCTTTGCCTGCACGATATCGAGTCGGCCCGGAAATCTGCCAGTATCCTTGAGCAAGCCGGCTATGACGATACAGAATACGCAGGGATCATGTCCAATAATTCACAAATTAAACACATCCCTCAACCTCGATACTAAGGAAAAGTATGCACCAGTCCATACCACAACGCGTTATTACCCTTTCAATCGTTGGCGATGACGAAGACGCATACGTTACCTATAGCTATGTGTCACCGGTGACGGGTCTGGTTTATATTAACGCTCCTGTCTGCGATGTCCTCGTCGACCGTCCGATCCATACCTTGTATGTTCTTGACTACACTGCCACCCTGAATGGCTGGACGGTAACGGGCACGTCACCACACGAAGGATCGCCAACACTGAAATCAGTACTCGGTGCCGGGAATCTGTCGATTATGACCAGTAACCCGCACAAGTCCCACGACACATACGCCTACTATATTCACTATACTAATACTTGCACTCATGCAATCATAAAACGCGATCCGCAAGAAGTCAATGTGCCTCCCAGGGACGATGAATTTACCAAGTGACGGCTAACTGGCACCCGGATTCATCTGGCCTGCCATTGCCAGGTATCTCATCGTTTGCCCTGAATTTTTAACATTCCAGCGATGCCAATTACGCAACGACCTGACGCGATGACATAATGACGCGCGTCAGGACAGCAGTTGGTTCTCTTTTTGAGCGAGTGTTCTGGTAAGGCGCGGTGCAGCCGCTGGGCATATATGCATATACCACTACAATGGCGCCGGCGCGACAAGATCGGCACTACCTTGCAAATGGGGAATAACATTGCAGAACTAAATATTAACGAACTCAAATTGTCAGCGCTGGTCCACATCAAGACGATATTCCCAGAGCTTCGCCTCGCTAACTGCGTCAAACTACGGTGAGGTAATGCCGTAGCTTGCCGCATATGGCGTTCGCCAGTTCTTCCTGCAGCGCCATGTCCATCTCGCCAGTACAATCAAACTGCGCCAGCCAGGCGATATCGCAATCCCGAGTATCGACGAGGCGCATCGATGCACGCACATGCTGGCGTTCGACGCGGATACTGCCCTCCAGGCGGTGCCGCACCTCTGCATTGCCTGTCGGCCAACCCAGCACCTGCTGCGCCAACTGCACCTGTCCCCCGAACGCGTCAAACAATTTGCACCGAAGCTCTTCATCGACCCCGGCAACGAATGCGTTGCTTGTCTGCGTGCCAGCGAGATTGCGCAGCGGCGTCAATTGCAGCGGACGGTCCAGTGAAGACTTGACGACGGCGCCCCCTACCGGCGTGAACGCAGGAACATAACTTCCCAGAGGAATCGTCAGGCGCGGGCCCGCCTTTGTTTGTGCCGCATAATATTCCATCAGGCGTGCCCGCAGTCGTCCCATCTGCACGCGCACCACTGGATCGAGCGACGTGTCATAACACCGCACATCACGCCGGAACACGGCCAGGCCGATGGCATGTTCAGTAATCTCGTGTTCCTTGCCATCCAATTTCTTGTCGACCAGGAACGCAAGCAAACTGCAGGTGCGGGGCGCCCGGGCAAACAGGGGGCTATGCAAGATTTCTTGCATAGCCTGCCGCAGTGTGGTGTCATCCGCAATCAATTCAGTCCGAGCATTCATACCGTCTCCATACAGTGAGGTTTTCACGCACTTGTTATGGCACGCTCTAAACCTGCTGCGCGTTGCACTGGCGGCCTGCGATGCTCGCTGTACGCCTGTACAGCTACGCTTCTCGACCAACATTGCTGCCGCTTGCGACGGTTTTTAAGAGGTGCCTTTATGTGCTGAACTCACTGTAATGAATACCCCGGGAAGCTACCTTACGATCATCTTACGGGCACCAGTGCGCGTCTCTTCGGCATCAGGCACATGCGGAAACAGCGTTGTCAGAATGCCTGAAGAAAAGACAATGCTGTCGCCGGCGCCGTCGCTCCCGTGCCGCTCTGGTGCTGAGTCAACAAAATCGTTGGCCTTCATTTCTTTTCCAAAGCGATCCAGGAAAACCGCCACCTCATGACTGCGACGCTTCGGTAGGCCCATCGTTTCTTACACGCGGCACCTGCCATGCCGAAACAAGGGCTGGTTACCGCAGCCCGAGAATTGGGCCGAACAGTTCCCGGCCGGCGGGTGCCATCAGCGCGGCAAGCGCGACACAGTTGATCGCTACTGTCCACCAGAAGACCGTGCGAAATGCCTGCTTCGACGTTTTGTGGCGCACCATTTGCTGCGCGATGAAGGCGCCCGGCCATCCTCCGGCCAGTGCCATCAGGTGCAAAGTGTCTTCCGGGGTGCGCCGCCGGTTTGCCTTCGCCGCCGCCTTGTCGCCGCAGTAGGCGAAAAAGGTGAGCACGCTCATGACGAGATAGGCGCCGAACAGACGCGCCGGCACCTGGTGCAGCGCGACCAGCAAACCCATCAATGCCAGAAATCCCAGCGCCAGCGGCACGCCATTGAAGGGGACAGCCAGCGCGGCTCGCCGCACCACTGCGCCCACGAACGCCACGTGTTCCGCGCGCGGCTGGCCGGCTGCGTTTGCGGTCAAATGGTAGGTCACGATCTCGTTGCCCGCCGGACGCTTACGGCGGCTGGCAAAGGAGTTGATGTGCACGAAGACTGTCGGTCCGCCACCGTTCGGCGTGATGAAGCCGAAGCCTTCATTGTCCTTCCATGAGGTAATCCTGCCCTGGTAACGTGGTGCTTTCTGGTTTCTCATCGCGCTGATCCAAACAGTCGGACGGGATAGTGTAAGCGCACGGTTTCCCGATGGCAAATATTCGTTCAGCCTGGCTACGCTGGCGCCACTGCCTGCCAGCTCACCAGCCCATGGCGCGCCGCCAGGTGCAGCAGTTTGAAATCGTTGTCGACGCCGAGCTTTTGCCGGATCAGCGACAGGTAATTGAGGATGGTCTTGGGAGAGAGCTGCATGGCGCCGGCAATCGCCTGCGACGAGTCCCCCCGCACCAGCATGCGCAGCACTTCGAATTCGCGCGGGGTCAGGTGCTGCAGGGCGTCGTCGGCGCCCCCCGATTCGCAGGCGATGATCTGGGCGATCTCGGGAGAAAACACGCGCTTTCCCGTGGCAACTTTGCGGATGCCGTCGACGACGTCGAGCGGCTCGCAATGCTTGCTCAGGTAGCCGAGCGCGCCGCAGCGCAGCGCCTGCGTGATGTGGCCGGCCTCTTCGTGCATCGACAGGACCAGTATTCTCAGGTCCGGGCGGCGCGCCAGCATCCCGCGGATGGCTTCGAAACCGCTGCTGCCGCGCAGGCTCAGGTCGACCAGCGCCACGTCCGGGCGAGTGCGCAGCATGACTTCATTGGCTTCGTCGGCGCGCGCCGCTTCGCCCACGACCAGCAATCCCGGCTCGGCGTCCAGCAAACGCCGGTAGCCATTCCTGACCACGGCGTGGTCGTCCACCAGCAATATCCGGATAAGCCCCATCATACCTGCAGCATCGGTTCCCATGCTTCCTCCCTGATTGATTGTGATGCCGCGAGCGGCAGGCTGGCAACCAGGCGCACGCCGCCGCTCCCGCCGGTCTCAATGCGCAGCGTCCCGCCGACCATGCGCAGGCGCTCGGCCATGCCGGTCAGGCCGCAGCCGCGGACAACCCCGGCCAGCGGCAAGCCGCAGCCATCGTCGTCGATGCGCACCGCCAGATCCGGCCCCTCGACCGCCAGTTCGACCAGGCAGCGCGCCGCGCCGCTGTGGCGCACGACGTTCGTCAGCGCTTCCTGCACCACGCGGTACAGCACCAGGCTTGCGTCCTGGCCCAGCACGGGAAACTGCGCCGGCAGGTTCACGGAAAACACCGTGCCGCACGCGCGCTGCTGCCAGTTGTGGAGCAGGTCGCGTAGCGCGCCGGCCAGGCCCGTACCTTCCAGGCTGTGCGGGCGCAGCCGCGAGAGCATGGCGCGCAGCTGCTCACTGCAGGCGCGCACGTCGCGGCGCAGGTCGCGCGCGCATTCGTCGATTTTTGCCCCATCGAGGTCGGTGGCGTGGCGGGCCAGATAAGCGGCGGTCAGGCTGATGGCAGTCAGCGTCTGGCCGACTTCGTCGTGCAATTCCATGGCCAGCGTGCGCCGTTCGTCTTCCTGGACGCGCAGCAGCTGGTGGGACAACTGGCGCTGGCCCTGCTGGGCCGCACTGAGGGTCGCGGCCAGGTGGTCGATGGCCTTTGCGACGCGTGAAAATTCGCGCAGCGCGAACGGCGGCAAGGCGGCGTCGGGTTCGCCGGCAGCCAGGCGCTGCAAACCTGCTTCCAGCGCCCGCACGGGGCGCAGCGCGCGGTCGGCGGCGAACCAGGCAACGAGCAGGGTTGCTCCGGAAAAGAACAGCAGGGTGCTCCAAAGTTGAACAATGTCGGCCAGGCGTTCGTCGATTTCCGACGCCGGGTTGGGGATGATCCGAAGCGTCTGGCCGCCTACCTGGACCGCATGGCCGGCCCCGGGCGCCAGGTTCAGCCAGCGCGCCATGTACGTGCCGACGCCGTCTGGCGGTGACAGCGGGGCGCCGTCCGTGCTGATGGCAATGTGGCGCAGTGCGCCGCGCTCCAGGATGCCGGCAAGGCGGGCCGCCGCTTCCTGGTCGCTGGCAGCGGCGCCGATGCGGCCCGCTTCCAGCAGGGCCAGTGCCAGGCGCTCGGATGCCGCAATCTCGGCGGCGACGTCGCTGCGCAGGGAGGCCAGGTTGATCGTGACTGTCATCAGGATCAAGCCCAGCAATAAAGCACCCAGCCACGCCACCAGTTGTCGCCGCAAATCCATGGTCCGCTCCTGTGCTTGCCTGTTGAACGAATTGCAAGTTGCGTGCCAGCGCAGTGGCGGCAGCCGCCGGGAAGAATTCCCGGTTTATGCAGGAAGTCCGCCCGGTGCCATGTCGTTGCCGTGCTCCTATACTTTGTGCAACCGACAATGAAAGCGCCCAGCGACCATGAAAACAACCCTGCCCCGCACCGCCATATCCCTGGCGCTCCTTTCTGCGTTCAATGTCCATGCCTACGCTGCCGACGCGTTGCCTCAGGTAATCATTGTCGGCACCACGCCCCTGCCCGGCATCGGCCAGGCCAGCGAAGAAGTGGCGGCGCCCGTGCAGGGCGCGACAGCTGCCGACATCCGGCGCAGCGGCGCGCTCGACCTTTCCGACTTCCTGAACCGGCGCATGGGCAGCGTGCATGTCAACGAGGTGCAGGGCAATCCGTTCCAGATGGATGTCAGCTATCGCGGCTACACTGCCTCCCCCCTGCTGGGCAACGCGCAGGGCTTGTCCGTGTACGTCGACGGGGTGCGCATGAACCAGCCGTTCGGCGACGTGGTCAGCTGGGACCTGATTCCGCGTGCGGCCATCGCCTCGGTCGACCTGATGCCGGGCTCGAATCCGCTGTTCGGGCTGAACACGCTGGGCGGCGCGCTGGCCGTGCGCACAAAGGATGGCCGCCACGCGCCCGGCACGGCAGTGGAAGCAATCGTCGGCAGCCATCGCCGCCACGCCGTCGCGTTCGAGCACGGCGGCTTCAACAATACGGGCTGGGACTGGTACGTCACCGCCAACCGGTTCAAAGAAAACGGCTGGCGCGACGATTCGCCGTCCGACGTGCGCCAGGTGTTCGGCAAACTGGGTTGGCAGGACCGCGCCACGCAGCTGTTCCTGGCACTGTCCCACGCCGACAATACCCTTACCGGCAACGGCCTGCAGGAACAGGGCCTGCTGGCGCGCGACCGGGCCAGCGTGTACACCAAACCGGACATCACCGCCAACCGTGCGACCATGCTGAACCTGACGGCCAGCCACCACGTCAGCGACGCGCTGCAATGGTCCGGCAACGCCTACGCGCGGCACATCGAAACGGCGACCTACAACGGCGACCTGAACGACGACGCGCTCGACCAGGCCGTGTACCAGCCCGGCGCCGCCGAGCGCGCAGCGCTGGCCGCGGCGGGCTTTGCCGGATTCCCCGCCAGCGGCGCCACTGCGGCCAACACACCCTTCCCCAAATGGCGCTGCATCGGCCAGGCGCTGCTGGCCGACGAGCCAGCCGAAAAGTGCAATGGCGTCATCAACCAGACCGCCAGCGACCAGAAGAACTACGGACTGGCCGGCCAGTTCAGCTGGCTCCTTGAAGGCGCGCAGTACCGCAATGTGCTGGTCGCCGGCGCGGGTGTCGACGCCAGCCGGACCAGTTTCCATCAATCGTCCGAGCTCGGATACGTCAACCCGGACCGCAGCATCACGGGCGTGGGCGCGTTTGGCGATGGCGTCACGGGTGGCGACGTCGATGGCGAACCGTACGACACGCGCGTCGACCTCGATGGCCGCATCAACACGTGGAGCGTGTATGCAACCGATACGCTGTCGCTGCACCAGAAGCTGCACCTTACTTTATCGGCGCGCTACAACCGCACCACCGTGACGAACCGCGACCGGATCCACGCCGATGACGACAGTGCGTCGCTGTCGGGCGACCACCGGTTTTCACGCCTGAATCCGGCGTTTGGTGTCACTTACAGTCCTTCTACGAGCGTCAACACCTACGCCGGCTACAACGAGAGCAGCCGCGCGCCGACCGCCATCGAACTCGGTTGCGCCAATCCCGAGCAGCCGTGCAAACTGCCCAACGCCATGGCCGGCGACCCGCCCCTGGAGCAGGTCGTGACACGCACCTTCGAAGCCGGTGTGCGGGGCGGTAACCCACGCCTGCAGTGGAATGCAGGCCTGTTCAGCGCCGTCAACCGCGACGACATCCTGTTCGTGGCCGACAACCAGGCCGGTTTCGGCTACTTCAGGAACTTCGGCAAGACGCGCCGGCGCGGGGTGGAACTGGGGCTGGCCACCACGGTCGGCAAGCTCACCGTCGGCGCGCATTACACGTGGCTGGATGCGACGTTCCGCAGCAGCGAGACAGTCGATGGCAGCAGCAATAGCAGCAACAGCGCGGCGCTGGACGGCGACCCCGGCGAAGAAGGCGCCATTGCGGTCGCACCGGGCGACCGCATTCCGCTGGTGCCGCGCCAGTTGTTCAAGCTGTCGCTCGACTATGCAGTCACGCCGGGGCTCATGCTCAACGGCGGCATTGTCGCCACGTCCGGCAGCACCGCGCGCGGTAATGAAAACAACCGGCACCAGCCCGACGGCACGTATTACCTGGGTGCGGGATCGACCGCCGGGTATGTCGTGGCCAACCTGGGCGCCACGCTGCAACTGGCGCCGCGCTGGCAACTCACCGCCAGCATCAACAACCTGTTCGACACGCGCTACAACTCGGCGGCCCAGCTGGGCGCCGCCGGTTTCGATGCCAACGGCGCGTTTGTCGCGCGCCCGTTCGCCGGCAACAATGAAGCGCTGCGCCATTCAACGTTTTACGCGCCCGGCGCCCCGCGCCTGTTTGCAATGAGCGTGCGCTACGCGCTGCGCTAGCCGCGCAGCAGCAGCACGGCCAGCAGCAGCATGGTGGCGCCCGTGAACGCTTCGATGGCGCGCCACACGGCGGGCCGGCCCAGCACACCGGCGGCAAGGCGCGCGATCACGCCGAGGCTGGTAAACCACAGCAGGGACGCGAGCATCGCACCGGCGGTGAACGACGCCTGGTGCGCGCTGGCCATGCTGCTGCCGACGGCGCCCAGCAGCACGACCGTATCGAGGTAGACGTGGGGATTGAGGAGCGACAGCGCCAGCACGCTGCCCAGCGCCTGTCCGGCCCCAGGGGCTGCGGATGCTCCCGTCAACGCTGGTGCATCGCCCCCGCGCCAGCTGCTGCGCAGGCACCGCTGTCCGTACCACAGCAGGAACAGTGCGCCGCCATACCGGGCGGCCGTCAGCAGCATGGGCGACGCCGTTACCAACGCACCGAAGCCGGCCATGCCGAGCGCGATCAGCGTGATGTCGACCAGGATGCAGGCGGCCACGGTCAGCACCACATGGCGCCCGCGGATGCCGGTCCGGATCACATGCGCGTTCTGCACGCCGATCGGCATGATCAGGCTGGCGCCCAGGCCCAGGCCCTGTAAAAAAATCTGGTGTGAAAACATGGCATGGCCCGCGCGTTGTGGAAAGGTGCCAGCATCGTCGCCATCTGCCCGAAGATCAATTATATTAAGGAATGTTACATCTTCATAAGCTGCGCTAATGCATGAACACCGCATGAACATCGACCCGCGCCGCGGCGCTGCCTTCCTTGCCGCCATCGACAGCGGCAGCCTGGAGCAGGCAGCCGTGGTGCTGCACATCACGCCCTCGGCCGTCTCGCAGCGCATTGCCGCCCTCGAGGACGACCTGGGCATGCCGCTGCTGGTGCGCACGCGCCCATGCCGCCCCACCGCGCCCGGCATGCGCCTGCTGCAGTTCCTGCGCCGGCGCGCGCTGCTCGAAGCGGAATTCGTCGCCGATTTGCAGGCCGATGCCGGGCCCGTGAAAGTGTCCCTGGCAGTCAACAACGACACGCTGGCCACGTGGCTGCTGCCGGTGCTGGCGCCGATCCTGCTGGCGGAGCAACTCCTCGTCGAACTGGTGCTCGACAACCAGGGCCACACCTTTTCCCTGCTCGAGCAAGGCCGGGCGGTGGCCTGCATTGCCGGCGCGGCGGCGCCCATGCGAGGCTGCACCGTCAGCCCGCTGGGCCTGATGCGCTACCGGATGGTGGCGGCGCCCGCCTTTGCCGCGCGCTTCTTCCCGAACGGGATCGACCGCGAGGCGGCGCGGCGCGCCCCGGTACTGGTGTTCGACCACAAGGACCTGCTGCAGCAGCACTTCCTGCTGCAGCACTTCGGCCTGCAGCAGGGCGACTATCCGTTTCACTTCGTGCCGGCCAGCGACCCTTTCGCACACGCCATCCTGGCGGGACTCGGGTACGGCATGCTGCCTCTGGAGCAGTGCGCGGCGCGCATCGCCGCCGGCGCACTGGTCGACCTGACCCCGCACCTGCATGCCGACGTACCGCTGTACTGGCACGCCTGGCAGATCCAGCCGGTGCGGCTCGAGCGCATGGGCGCGCAGTTGATCGCCGCGGCGCGCACGGTGCTGCTGCAGGCTGGTTGACGCTGCACTTGTGGTCAGCATGCCACGCCCGGCGCTTTGGGCGCGACGTGCGCTGCGGTACAATGCGCGTTTGCAGGACCACGCGATCAACAAGCCGCACCGGGGCAGCCGTCAAACCCCGCCAAAAACAGCAGGCCGCAGGTTCCGCAACAGCGTTTTCGCCCTCTCACCATGGAGACTGGGATGGCGGATCGATCGTCTTGCCCGGTGCGGCAGGTGGCGGCACAGCCACCCGCGCCGACAGCAGCACGACCATGTCTTACATCGCCAGGATTTCACATGAAGTTGTCTCTACGCCTGTCCCTTTCTGCGCCTTGCGGTGCGCAACCGTGCGGAATCGCCTGATGACCGCGGCGTCCCCACAACTGGCCGCACCGGCCGCCGTGCCGCACACCATCGCGGAAGACGCGTACGGCCTCGTCTCCGGCGTGCTGTTTGCCGCAGTCGGCATCGCCATGCTCAAGGCGGCCGGCCTGGTCACGGGCGGCATCGCCGGCATCGCGCTGCTGGTGTCGTACGTGATTCCGGCGCCGGTCGGCGTGCTGTTCATGGCGATCAACCTGCCCTTCTTCCTGTTCGCCTATCTGTTCATGGGTCTGCAGTTCACGGTCAAGTCGCTGCTGGGCAGCGCGCTGATCATGGGGTTGCTTCAGCTGGTGCCGTTCGTGTTCGTCCTCAGTTTCGTGCATCCGGCGTTCGCCGCGCTGATCGGCGGCACCCTGTGCGGCATGGGCGTGCTGGCGTTCGCGCGCCACGGCGCCGGCATGGGCGGCACGGGCATCGTGACCTTGTGGATGTATAAAAAATTCGGCATCAACGCGGGGCGCTCGCAGATGGCGATCGACAGCGTGATCCTGATGGTGTCGCTGCTGGTCGTGCCGGCCAAGCTGGTGGGCTGGTCGGCGCTCTCCGGCGTGGCGCTGTCCGCGATGATGATGACCTGGCACCGGCCGGGGCGCTACACCAGTAGCTGACCGGTAAAACAAGAAAGGGCCGACATCGTCGGCCCTTTTAACGTTACCCCTCAAACCGTCATACCGACGCAAGTCGGTATCCATGGTGAGCGCGCATAAATCGCGCCAGGTACGATCGCTTACGTGCTATGGGTCCCCGCCTTCGCGGGGACGCCCGCTTCAGCCACGGCCAGCGCGGTCATGTTGACGATCCGGCGCACGGTGGCGCTTGGCGAGAGGATGTGCACCGGCCTGGCGGCGCCCAGCAGGATCGGGCCGACCGTCACGCCCTTGCCGGCGGCGACTTTGAGCACGTTGAACAGGATGTTGGCCGCGTCCAGCGACGGCATCACCAGGAGGTTGGCTGCGCCGGCAAAGGTGCCGTCCATCTTGTACAGTTTGCGGATCTCTTCCGACAGCGCAGCGTCGCCGTGCACTTCACCGATGACTGCCAGCTCCGGCGCCGTCTCTACCAGGATGTCGCGCGCTTCGCGCATGCGGCGGGCCGACGGGCGCTCGGATGCGCCCAGCATCGAATGCGACAGCAGCGCCACTTTCGGATCGATGCCGAACTGCTTCAGGCTGGCCGCAGCCAGGCGCGTGATGCTGGCCAGTTCGCGGCCGGTCGGGTCGTCGTTGACGTAGGTATCGGTGATGAACAGGGTCATCTTGTCGAGCACCAGCGCGTTCATCGCAGCCAGCACGTCGGCGCCGGGGGCCAGGCCAATTTCAGTGCGCACGTGCGCCAGGTGGGCATCGTAGGCGCCGCGCATGCCGCAGATGAGCGCATCGACGTCGCCACCCTTGAGCAGGCGCGCGCCTTGCAGTGTCGTGTCGCCGTGCGCTTCGACCAGCGTGTAATCGACGTCGAGCTTCAGGCGCAGGCCTGCCTGCTTGATCGCGCGCTCGACTGCGCCGGGCGCGCCGATCAGCACCGGCTTGGCCAGGCCTTCGTCGACCAGCGTCTGGACGGCGCGCAGCACGCGCTGGTCGTCGCCTTCGGCAAACGCCACGCGGCGCGGGTCGGCCTTGGCCTGCGTGAACACCGGCTTCATGAAGAAACCCGTGTGGTAGATCATCTGCCCCAGCTTTTCGCGGTAGGCATCCATGTCGGTGATCGGACGCGCAGCCACGCCGGACGCGGCAGCAGCGGCAGCGACGGCCGGTGCAATCGCGGCAATCAGGCGCGGGTCGAACGGTTTCGGGATGATGTAGTCGGGGCCGAACACCAGGTCGTGGCCTTCGTACGCCGAGGCGACGATGTCGGAGGCTTCGGCCTGCGCCATGTCGGCAATCGCGGACACGCACGCCAGCTTCATCTCGTCGGTGATGCGCGTGGCGCCGCAATCGAGCGCGCCGCGGAAGATGTAGGGGAAGCACAGGACGTTGTTGACCTGGTTCGGATAGTCCGAGCGGCCGGTGGCGATGATGCAGTCGGGCCGCGCAGCCTTGGCCACTTCAGGGCGGATTTCCGGTTCCGGATTGGCCAGCGCCAGGATGATCGGCTGGGTGCCCATGGTTTTCACCATGTCGCCCGTCAGCACACCGGCAGTCGAGCAGCCGAGGAACACGTCGGCCTGGTCGACGATGTCGGCCAGCGTGCGCGCGTCGGTCACTTGCGCAAAGCGCGCCTTGTTCTCTTCCATGCTGGCGTCGCGGCCCTGGTAGATCACGCCTTTTGAATCGGCCACAAAAATGTTTTCACGCTTGACGCCCATCGCAACCATCATGTCCAGGCACGCGATGGCCGCGGCGCCGGCGCCGGAGGCAGCCAGTTTCACGCTGCCGATATCCTTGCCGACCACTTTCAGGGCATTGAGCAGGGCCGCACTGGAGATGATGGCGGTGCCGTGCTGGTCGTCATGGAAGACGGGGATGTTCATGCGCTCGCGCAGCTTCTTCTCGATGTAGAAGCACTCCGGCGCCTTGATGTCTTCCAGGTTGATGCCGCCCACGGTGGGTTCCAGCATGGCGATGGCGTCGATCAGTTTGTCGGGGTCGTTCTCGGCCAGTTCCAGGTCGAACACGTCGATGCCGGCAAATTTCTTGAACAGGCAGCCCTTGCCTTCCATGACGGGTTTCGAGGCCAGCGGACCGATGTTCCCCAGGCCCAGCACGGCGGTGCCGTTGGTGATCACGGCCACCAGGTTGGCGCGCGACGTGTATTCGGCAGCCATGGCAGGGTCGGCGGCGATTTCTTCACAGGCATAGGCGACGCCGGGCGAATATGCCAGCGACAGGTCGCGCTGGTTCGACAGCGGTTTGGTAGCCACCACCTCGATCTTGCCGCGGGTAGGACTGCGATGGTATTCCAGCGCGTCTTCGCGCAATTGCAGTTCGCGCTGCGCCTGGTCGTTGTTACTGTCGTTCATGTGACTCTCCATTTTCATTGATTCGGTACCGCTTGCCGCATGGGCTGCCTCGCGACAGACGCGCAGGCAGCCGGGCCGTCCGGCCTTGCCGCAAAGTCTAGCATGGCAAATTGCCATCGCTGCGGCCAGCGAGTGTAATGCATGCTGGTTGAATCCGTGCGGCCGATGCCAATTTGCCGGGCCGGCGTCACGCGAATGACGCGCCGTCTGCGAGGAATGCAGCGTTATGTCCGCAGATCCTGCCCGGGCTGGAAGATGGGATCGGGATCGAGCGTCGCACGCACGCCGACATGGTCCGCGTTTTGGGCCAGCCACTGCTCCGCCGCGGCCACGCCCAGCTCATGCAGGTGCGACACGAAGTCCCAGTTGGCGTTGTACTTGCTCGACAGGCTGTAGGCGCCGATCGTCCCGGTGCCGCTGATGAGGTGCATGCGCACCGGGGCCGCGTGGACTTTCCCGCTGCCGGTTTCGTCGATCACCTGCTGCAACTGGCTGATGGCGGCCACTTCGCGCAGCATGCCGATGTTGAAGGCGATCTCGTTGGAGCGGCTGTTGATGTCAGTGATGGTGGTGGGGACGTCAAGGCGCGCGATCGGATTGATCTGGACCAGCACCAGGTCGCGCGCATCCGCGCCTGTCACCAGCGGCGCGAGCGCCGGGTTGCCGACGTAGCTGCCGTCCCAGTACGCCTCGCCGTCGACTTCCACTGCAGCGAACACCTGCGGCAGGCAGATCGCCGCCATCAGGCGCTGCACATCCATGTCGCTCTGGGCGAACAGCTTGCCTTTGCCGGTACGGACATTGGTCGCGTGGACAAAAATGCGCAGCGCGTCGCACGCGCGCACCCGCTCGAAATCGATCAGGCTGGCCATCAGCTGGCGCACCGGATTCATGCCAGGCAGCGCCTGGCTCGGCCCCATTGCCACGCTCATCATCTGCATCATGTGGTAGCCGGGCGAGCTTTCCAGCGTCCAGCGCCCAAGCAGGTAGTCGAGCGGCGTGCGTTGAATGGGACTGAATAACGACGCGCCGCTCAACCCCGTCCAGAACCGGCGCAGCGCTGCCTGCGCGCCAGCGCGCCCGCCGCCATGGGCCATGCCGTCGGCCATCACGACAGCGTTGATGGCGCCGGCGCTGGTGCCGCTGATACCGTCAAATAAAAACCGGTCGTCGTCGAGCAGGCGGTCCAGTACGCCCCAGGTGAACGCGCCGTAGGCCCCGCCGCCTTGCAGGCCGAGGGAAATAGGACGGGGTGTGGCAGGGTGGCCAGGGCGCGCGGCAGAGTCTGGGGCGGTCGGCATGGAGCAATCCGGAGCAGGCGTTGTCGATCAATAAAGCTTAACAAGTATGCGCATGACATGGCGCTCACTTGTCGGCAAAGACATGCCACGCCTACCGCACCGCCTGTCCTTGCCAGGTGAAGCTGATGCGGGCGTTGTCGGACCACTGACTGTCGCCGAGCGTGAGCGCATCCGGCGCACCGGCCGCCAGGCTGGCGTGGCGTTCGCCGTCGTCGACGACGATGGTGTCGAACCTGCTGGCCGGTGCGTCAAACACAGTTACTGCCAGCTTGTTGCACACGTCGAAGCCGAACAGGCTGGCCGCACCCAGGGCGGCGTACACTTTGAAACCTGCGGTCTTTGCCATGGCCATCTGCGCCTGGCACGCCAGACGCGCGTCGCCCATCCGCACCACGCCGGGCGGCACGTCGTGCGACCGTACCCGCACGGTCGGGTGCGTTATCTGGCCGGGCGGAAAATCCCGGTTGGCCACCACGAGCGCATCGTCCGCCCCCGCGCCGGCACTGGCCAGCAGGAACGCGCCCGGCGCGACCATCGGTAGCGGCGTGCGGTCGCTGCCCTCGACCAGGTCGACGAGGCTGGTGGTGTCGCCCGCATCGACCGCCAACCGGAATGTCAGGATGCTGTTCGGCGCGAAGCGAGGGGCCTGCCGTTCAAAGGCATCCTGCGCTGCTTCAAGCGTCGTGTAGCGCCATGCCATCTGCTGCGCGGGCAAGGGCCTGCCTTTGGCATCGGTGGCTGAATGGCCGATGGTGAAGCCGGATTGTGCGTGCGCTGGAGCGAGCGCCGCGAAAAGGCACAGCAGGAAGACGAGGCGCATGGCATCTACTGGAAATGGAAGGTAAGCCAGCATACGGCGGGCGGCAAGAGAAGTGCGCCATCCTGCGACGGACTGCAGGATTGGCGGCATGGGCGGCTGCGGCCGTGTCGGCGACCGATGCAAGCCGGGTGAACATGCCGCGTGGCTGGCGACCAGCTGCCAGCGCCGTTTGCGCCAACTCGCTATACTTCCCGGTCGCTCAACTACCGCCAGGCCGGACGCGCCGCGTTCGCCCCTTCCCATGCGCTTCTTTCCTCCCCTGCTCGCCCTGGCGATCGGTGCCTTCGGCATCGGCGTCACTGAATTTGCCCCGATGGGCATGCTGCCGGCAATTGCCACCGACCTCGGTGTCTCGATTCCGTCCGCCGGGCTGCTGGTCAGCGCCTACGCCATGGGCGTGCTGATTGGCGCGCCGTTAATGACGCTGACCACGGCCCGGGTGCCGCGCCGCACGCTCCTGATTGCGCTGATGGGTATTTTCACGGTGGGCAACCTGCTCGCGGCGCTGGCCGACAGCTACACCACGCTGCTGCTGGCGCGCGTGCTGACGTCGTTCAACCATGGCGCCTTTTTCGGTGTCGGCGCGGTGGTGGCCGCGAGCGTGGTGGCGCCCGAAAAACGTGCCGGCGCGGTGGCAGGCATGTTCCTCGGCCTGACGATTGCCACCATCGGCGGCGTACCGCTGGCGACCTGGGTCGGCGAGACGATCGGCTGGCGCACGGCGTTCTTCGGCATCGCCGGCCTCGGTGCAGCTGCGATGCTCTCCCTGCGCCTGGCGCTGCCCGACCTGCCGGGCGCGCAGTCCGGCAACATGCTGGCGGAGGTCCAGGTGCTGGGCCGCGCGGCGGTGCTCAAAGCCCTTGGCCTGACGGTACTCGGTTCCAGCGCCATGTTCACCGTGTTTACCTACATTGCACCGATCCTGCGCGAAGAAGCGCATGCGTCGACCGGGTTCGTGACCGGCATGCTGGTCCTGTTCGGCATCGGCATGACGATCGGGAATATCTGGAGCGGCCGCGCGGCCGACCGCGCGCCGGACCGCACGCTCATCATCGGCCTCGGTTTGCTGACTGCCGTCCTGCTGGTGTTTGCCGAAACCATGCGCTGGCCGCTGCCGGCCGCTGCTGCCATCCTGGTGTGGGGCTTTGCCAGTTTTGCCATTGTGCCGCCGCTGCAGATGCGCGTGATGGAAGCGGCCGGCGACGCGCCGAACCTGGCGTCGGCCATGAATATCGGCGCCTTCAATTTCGGCAACGCCATTGGCGCGGCACTGGGCGGCTTCGTCATCAGCCATCGCCTGGGCTACCCGGCCGTGGCGCTGGCCGGTGCCGCCATGGCCGGCAGCGCGCTGCTGATCGTGCTGTTCATGGGGTATCGGGCGCGCACGGCAGCCGCTGCCGCATGATGCCGTCACCTGCGTCTCGCCGGGGCTGACCGATGCCCCTTCCCGCGTTCGATGGCTTGTTCCACGAGGGCGTGCGCCTGATGCGGGAAGGCGACGCGGCCGGCGCGGCAGCAGCGTTTCGCGCGACGCTGGCGCTGGCGCCGGGCCTGGCCGCCGCGCACGTGAACCTGGGTTTGCTGCTGGTGCAGAGTGGTTCGCTCGCCGAAGCGGAGCTGCACTACCGCACGGCGCTCGCCTGCGACCCGGCGCACTTGCAGGCGCACCTGCACCTGGGCGTGCTGCTCGCTTCGCAAAAACAGTTTTCGGAAGCGGAAAGCGTGTACCGCCAGGCACTGCAGATCGACCCGCAATCGCCGGCCGCGCTGTCGAACCTGGGCGTCCTGCTGGCCTGCTTGCAGCGCGAAGAGGAAGCGGAACGCTGCTACCGCCACGCGCTGGCAATCGACCCCGGCTACCGCAACGCCTCGTTCAACCTGGCTTACCTCCTGCTGCGCCAGGGGCGCTTCGATGAAGGCTGGGCCGCGTTCGAGGCACGCGACTGGTACGCCCGCCTGGAACGTTATTTCGCCGTGCCGCGCTGGCATGGCGAAGCACTGGCCGGCAAGTCGCTGGTGATCGGCTTTGAAGGCGGACATGGCGACATGCTCCAATTCTGCCGCTACGCCGCAATCGCAAAAACTTTGGGGGCGGCGTACGTCGCCATGGTCTGCCACCCGGCGTTGAAAACGCTGTTCGCGCGCGTCGCCGCCATCGATACTGTGTACGGCTATGACGAGGATGTCCCGGCCACCGGCTGGGATTACTGGACCCCGCCGTTGAGTTTTCCGTGGCTGCTCGGTACGCGCCTGGACACCATTCCCGCCAGCCTGCCCTACCTGCACGCAGATCCGCGCAAGGGAGCTGCCTTCGCGCCGATGATGGCTGTCGCAGGCCGGCGCCTGCGGGTCGGCCTGGCGTGGCAAGGCAATCCCCATTTCGAGAACGACAGCGAACGGTCGCTCGCAGCAGTCGACATCCTCGCACCCCTGTTTGCGCTGGACGCCTGCTTCTTCAGCCTGCAGAAAGGCGCCGGCCGGCTGGCTGCCGCTCACCCTGCGATCACGGACCTGGCGCCGCACCTGTCTGACTTCGACGACACGGCAGCCGTCGTCGCGCAGCTCGACCTGGTGATCACGGTCGACAGCGCCGTGGCCCACCTGGCCGGCGCGCTTGGCACGCCGTGCTGGGTTCTGCTGCCTGTGTTTAAAACCGACTGGCGCTGGCTGACCGAAAGGACCGACTCGCCATGGTATCCCGGCGTCATGCGCCTGTTCCGGCAAACGGAAGCGGGCGACTGGGCCGGCGTGGTGGCGGCCATCGCCGCCGCCTTCCAGGATTCATTCCTACATATACCGACGGCCGAGGAATGAAAAAGCCCCTGGGTACAGGGGCTCCGTAATGCTGCTGCCGGCCGGTTTAATGGTCCTCGTGCAGATACGTCGGTTTCTTCGGCAACCGCAGCGCCACGATGAAGGCGATGGCCATCATCACGGTCACATACCAGAAGAACGCCGATTCGCTGCCGGCTTTTTTGAGAGCCAGCGCCACGTACTCGGCCGAGCCGCCGAACACGGCGTTGGAAATCGCGTACGCCAGGCCCACACCCAGGGCGCGCACTTCAGGCGGGAACATTTCGGCCTTCACGATGCCGCTGATCGACGTGTAGAAACTGACGATGGCCAGCGCCAGCGCGATCAGGAAGAAGGCCACGTACGGATTGGTTACCGTTTGCAGCGCGAACATGATCGGCACCACGGCGACAGTCCCCAGCGCGCCGAACAGCAGCATGTTGTTGCGCCGGCCGATGCGGTCCGACAGTGCGCCGAACAGCGGCTGCATGCACATGTAGGCCAGCAGCGCGAACGTCATGACGGTGCTGGCCGTCTTGATCGACATGCCAGCCGAGTTGACCAGGTACTTCTGCATATAGGTCGTGAACGTGTAAAAGATCAGCGAACCGCCGGCCGTGTAACCCAGCACCGTGAAGAATGCAGCGCGGTGGTGTTTGAACAGGCCGGCCATGGTGCCGGCTTCCTTTTTGCTGCGGGTTTCACTGGTGGTCGACTCGGACAGGCTGCGGCGCAGGTAGAGCGCCACGACAGCGGTAGCCGCACCGATCACGAACGGAATGCGCCAGCCCCATGCCACCAGTTCTTCGTGCGTCAGGATTGCCTGCAGGGCCACGACCACCAGGACCGCCAGCAACTGGCCGCCGATCAGCGTGACGTACTGGAACGACGAGAAAAAGCCGCGCTGGCCACGCAGCGCGATTTCGCTCATGTACGTGGCCGTGGTGCCGTATTCGCCGCCGACCGACAGGCCCTGGAACAGGCGGGCCACCAGCAGCAGGAACGGCGCCCAGGCGCCAATCGATGCGTAGGTCGGCAGGCAGGCAATCAGGAGCGAGCCGCCGCACATCATCGTTACCGACAGCACCATCGAGACCTTGCGGCCCTTGCGGTCGGCAATGCGGCCAAACAGCCAGCCGCCGAGGGGACGCATCAGGAAGCCGGCGCCGAACACGGCTGCTGTTGCCAGCAGTTGCGCGGTCGGATCGGATTTGGGGAAGAACGCGGCCGCAAAATACAGCGACGTGAAGGCATAGATATAAAAGTCGAACCACTCGACCAGGTTGCCTGAGGACGCGGCAACGATGGAAAAAATGCGGTGGCGCGTTTCAGCGGCGGTGTAATGCGGATTGGACGCAGCTGCACCTTTCGACAGTGACATATCCGGGGTGTCCGAACCAGTAAATTTGCTCATGAAATTCCTAGAAGATGTAAATATAGCAATGAGCATTTTACGCCTGTTTGGCGCTGATTCCAGTTCGATACGAGAATGAGGCGCCGCGTAAACACGCGCGCACCCGAGCGTCCTCGCACTCAGAGCCGGCGTCTCACGGCATGGCAGGCGACTGGTACACCACCTTGCCGCCAACGACAGTCTGCAGCACCTGGACGTCCGCAATCTCGTCGGCGGGGATGATCATGACGTTGCGGTCGAGGACGATGAAATCGGCCAGCTTGCCTGCTTCCAGCGAGCCGGTCGACTGTTCCTGGCGCAGCGTATAAGCCGCGTTCAAGGTGATGGCACGGAGCGCGGCCGCACGCGGCATGCCTGGCTGGGCCGTGAGTGTACCCGCGTACTCCGGGCCAGCATCGGGGGCGGCGGTGCGCGTCACGCCCACCTTGAGTGCGAACCATGCGTTCAGGGGATCGACCGGCCAGTCGCTGCCGTACGCAACGCGCGCACCGGCGTTCAGCAGCAGCGCTTGCGGCTCGACGATGGCGTAGCGCGCCGGCCCCAGGTAATCTTTCAGTGCGCCGACCGTGTCGGGCGCCGGCTTGGCCCACTGGAACGACAGCACCGGCGTGACGTCGAGCGCCGCGAAGCGCGGGTAGTCGCGCGGGTCGACGATTTCAGCGTGCGCCAGCGCCGGCCGCACGCGCTGGCCTGCAGGCGTTGTACGCAGGACTGCCAGCGCATCGAGCGATTCACGCACCGCGCGGTCGCCGTCGACGTGGATGTGCGGATCGATGCGCGCCGTGGCCAGCGCCGCGAGCGTGCGGCGCAGGGCTGCCTGCGTAAAGTAACTGGGCGGGCCCGTAGTGGTACCGGGCTGCCAGTCAGGAGACTCCGCAGTCCCCTTGTTCTCGAAATAAGGAGTGAGCATTGCGCCTGTGAACGCCGGTGCGGCAATCACGCCGTCCATGAACAGCTTGGCGTGGCGCACCTGCATCGAAGGCTCAGCGATTGTTTTTCCCTGGTCGAACTGCTTCTTTTGCCCGAGCAGGCCGGCCACGGCCTGCTCGGGCGTCGCGCCCTTGTCCAGGTCGATCAGCACGCCAAAGTGGGCGCGCGCGGTCAGCTTGCCCTGGCGCTGCAGGGTTCTGAACGCAGTCATGGTTTCAGGATCGGTCCAGGCATCGAGAAACGTGGTGATGCCCTGCTTGCGCATGGCAGCCAAGGCGGCGCTCGAGGCAGCCAGGTTTTCCGCCACCGTCAGCGGCGGCAGCAAACTCATGGCAAGGTCCTGGGCGGCGTCTTCCAGCAGGCCGGTGGCCTCCCCTGCCGCGTTGCGCACGATCTTGCCGGCGGCCGGGTCGGGGGTAGCATTCACGATTTTCGCGGTCGCGATGCCCTTTGTATTGAGCAGTGCCGAATGGCCGAACGACGAGCGCACGATGATGGGCCGGTCGGTGATCAAAGCGTCGAGCGTGGCGGCCGTGATGGCCACGCCGTCCGGCTGCATGCCCTGCTGGAACCAGTTGACGACCACCAGCCAGCGCGCCGCATCCTTGCGGGCATCCTGGTCCAGGCATGCCTGGATGCGACCCTGGAACTGCGCGACAGTCAAGGGCTGGTAGTCCAGGCTGCAATTGAGCAGGCGGCTGCCACCCGACTGCGGATGCATGTGGGCGTCCACCAACCCCGGCATCAGCATGCGCCCGTGCAGGTCGACGACACGGGTCGCCTTGCCAGTCACCTTTGCCGCGCCGGCGTTATCGCCGACATACACGATGCGTCCTGCGCGCACTGCCAGCGCCTGCTGCACGCTGTCGCGCGCATCGACGGTGTAGACATACCCGTTGCGATACACGACATCTGCACTGGAAGCAGCCGCAGCAGGCCCAGCCAGCGCAGGCGCCGCAGGCAGCAGCGATATCAACATTACAAAAAAGGTGCCGCGTGTCATAGATCTCCCTGAAAACGTCGTCGTGCAACAGCGCCGCTCATCTTCCCGTTTTTCCCACGCTCACGCAATGCCTCCGCACCATTGCAAAACAATGAGGGTCAGAGTCAAATTTCCGAGCAATTGTTCACGAAATTACTGCACGTAACGCGTGCCGCAGGGAAACTTGACAGCAATCTATTGGCCAAAAATTCTACTCTGACCCTAATTGTCGGGCACTTGTTTTGTGGCTACGTTGGCGCGCTTCGGATGGGTTTGATGGGCGGCTCGTCTGTCGGACGCCACGGTGACAACGAAGAAAGTCGATAGTTGTTGACAGTAAAGCCAGCAGAAAATACAGTTTCATTTCAATTGATGACGTTCCGCCACGAGAAACGCGCAGTTGACTGGAAATGCATGCCGGCTCGTCCGGGCCGGTGCATCCCCCCCCCATTAGGAGACAGTTTCAATGAATAAACGCATCCTCGCGCTGGCCGTGTGCGGCGCCTTCTGTGCCCAGGCTTCGGCCCAGTCGAACATCACCATTTACGGCATCGTCGATGCGGGCCTCACGCATGTGACCAACGACAGTGGCAACCGCACCACAGTCGAGGCCGGCCAGATGCAGGTGTCGCGCTGGGGCTTCAAAGGCGTGGAAGACCTGGGTGGCGGCGTGAAGGCGCGCTTCGGCCTGGAAGGCACCCTCCTCAACGATACGGGCGCTGCGGGCGTCGGCACCGGCACCCCGTCGAACACCAGCCTGTTCGACCGCGAAGCGACCGTTGGCCTGATCAGCAATTTAGGCTCGATCGACATCGGCCGCCAGAACATCCTGGGCGTGCAGTCGGTCGGCATGGCCGATCCGATGGGCCTGGCGTTTGCTGCGACCAGCCCGAACGTGCTGTTTTCGGCAATGAACAATTCGGCAGTTTACGGCCCTTACGGCGCCAACAACGGCGGCACGGCGCTGCGCCAGAATAACTCGGTGCGCTACATTTCCCCGAACTGGAAAGGCTTGCACTTCGCCCTGATGCGCGCGTTCGGCGAGCAGGCAGGCGATGTCCAGAAAAGCTCGTATGCCGCCGCATCGGCGCTGTACGCCGAAGGACCTTTCTCGATCGGCGGCGCCTACGCACGCCTGAAAAACAACCTCGACACCGACCTGCTGACCTCACACGCGTTCGGCATCAAGTACGCCTGGCCGGTGGTGGTGCTGAAATCGACCTATTCGGAAAACAAGCTCGAAAGCACGAGCCGCAAGATCAAGGTCTTCGGTGTCGGCGCCGACTTCCTGGTGGCGCCAGCCGTAACGCTCACCGCCGCGTTCTACAACACCAAGCGTTCCGGCGACGCCAGCGACAAGTCGCAGCAGTTGATCGGCATTGCCAAGTATGCGTTCAGCAAGCGCACGTCGGCCTACGCGTCGCTTGGCCGCGCCACGACCGACACCATCGTCACCCCCACCCAGATCAACCTGGCACAGGGTTTCGTGGCGGTGGGCAGCGACCAGGCCACCCGCTTCACGACCGGCGTGATCCACTACTTCTGATCACGCTGTTTCAAACGGCGCCGGATGGCGCGCGTTCCTCGAGCGCGCGCCATTGCACCTTGCCGGTCGCCGATTTTGGCAGGGCCGCGCAAAACTCCACGATGCGCGGGCACTTGTACGCTGCCATGTTCGCGTGCGCCCAGTCGATGATCTCCTCTGCACTGTGCGCCATCCCCTCCTTCAATGCCACGACCGCCTTGACCGTCTCGCCGCGGCGCGGGTCCACGCACGCCACCACGCACACTTCGCGGATCGCCGGATGCCGGTACATCAACGCCTCCACTTCGGCGGGCCAGACCTTGTAGCCGGACGCATTGATCATCCGCTTCAGGCGGTCGACCATGAAAAAATAGCCGGCGTCATCGACGCGCGCCAGGTCGCCGGTGCGCAAAAAACGTTTTCCCTCGATGTCGATGAACGCGCTCGCCGTCGCTGCGGGGTTGTTCCAGTAGCCGCGCATGACCTGCGGCCCATGCACGACGATTTCGCCTACCTGGCCCGGCGCCAGTTCGGCCAGCGACTCGGGATCGACCACGCGCGCATCGACGTCCTGGATCGGGATGCCCAGGCACTGGCGCTTCGGATGCTGCACCGGATTGATGTGCGTGGGCGCGATGGTCTCGGACATGCCGTAACCCTCGACGTACGGGATGCCCAGCACTGCCTGCAGCTTTTGCGCGATGGCGTCCGGCATGGCGGCCCCGCCCCCGCTGATGCGCGCCAGGCTGGTGAGGTCGTAGTCGCCGATACGGGGGCTGGACAACAGGTCGACCACCATCGTCGTGATCAGCTGCACGGCGCTGACGCGGTGGCGCCGGATCAGTTCCGCGGCCGTATCGCGGTCCCAGCGCGCCATCAGCACGATGGTCGCGCCACTGAAAATCGGCCCGTTCATCCCGCCCTGCATGCCCGTCACGTGAAACAGCGGCAGCACCGACAGCGCGACCGTGTCCTGCTGCGCCCCGAACCACTGCACGCCGGCCAGCGCGTTGTACATCACGCTCGCGTGCGTGTGCATGCAGCCTTTCGGGTGGCCCGTGGTGCCGGACGTGTACGGCATCGCGCACAGGTCATCCGGACCGGCCATCAGCGGGCCAGGCTGCACCGCGCCGGCCAGGGCGTCCGACCAAAGGACCACGCCCGGGCCTTCCACATGCGCACGCGGCGCTGCAACCAGCTCCGGCACCTTGAGATCAGTGGGCACGGTCAGGTAGTCGGAATAAGCCGCAACCAGCACGTGAGCGAGGCCCGCATCCATCAGCGGCTGCACCTGTGCATACAGGTCCTGCGCCGTCACGATGGTGGTGGCGCCCGTGTCGGCGACGTAGTGGCGCAGCTCTTCGGTGAGGTTCATCGGATTGACCGGCACCACGACCGCGTTCGCGCGCAGGATCGCGTAATAGGCCAGCATGAACTGCGGGCTGTTCTGCATGTAGAGCAGTACGCGGTCGCCGTGCTGCACGCCGCAATGCGCCTGCAGCCAGCCGGCCAGGCGCTCGGCCTGGTCGAAGAACGCCGCGTAGGCAAGGGGGCTGTCGTAAAAGACGGCCAGCGGTTTGTCCGGATAGCGCCGCGCGGAGACGGCCAGGTTGTCGAACAGGTTCGTTTGCGGAACGGTGAGGTGATGCGGCAGGCCCTGGGGCCAGACGGCGAGGTGGGACGTTGGCATGGTGGCGCGCTCCGTGAGAGGATGGACAGCGTCGCACGCCATGATCAAACACTCTGCCATGCGAAACCGCGTTTCATTCTATCAGCGGCGCCAGGTAGCGTAAACAGAATGAGCGCACCTTGACGCCTGCCACAGCATGTTCTACGCTGCAAAACATGGATGAGATAAATGATTCGGCGACCGCCTCCGGTGACGCCTTCACCCCGCCCCCGGGTTTCGCCCGCCTGCGTCGCGGCGGCCCGTTCATGGCCGCCCTCGGGCCGCTGTACTGCCGCCGCAGCGACGGCAAGATCGTCATCGCGTTGCGCATCGACGAGCGCCATACGAACATGCGCGGCATTGCGCACGGCGGCATGCTGGCCACGCTGGCCGACGGCGCGCTCGGCATCGGCCTGACGCTGGCCAGCGACGACAAGGTATCGTTCGTGACAGTCAACCTGAGTACGGATTTTGTCGCTACGGCCCACCCTGGCGACTGGGTCGAAGCGCACATCGACATCCAGCGCGTGGGCAAGCGCATGGCGTTTGCCAACTGCTACCTGCAGGTGGGCGAGGAGCGCATCCTGCGCGCGAGCGGCGTGTTTGCCGTGATGGCGCCGCTCACCGCCGCGCAGCTTGCGAGCGGCTAGGACACGAGCCGCGCCACAATGTCAATCAGACGCGGGCGCACTTCCTCGAGCAGGAACGACTCCGACACGCTCGACGCCGGCCCGCCGCAGTTGATCGACATCAGCTGGCTGCCGCCGATTGGATAAAAGCCGACAGCGATGCCGTTGACATCCTTTTGCCATTCTCCGAACGACGTCGCGCAGCCGTACTGCGCGTAGTCCTTCAACCCCTTGGCCAGCGCCTCGCCCATCGCGGCATAGGCCAGCTCGTCGAGTTCCTGGCTGCGGCTCATGATTTCCTTGCGTTCCTGCTCGCTGGCATTGACCAGGTAAGCGCGCCCGATGGCGGACGCAGCCAGCGGCATGCGCGAGCCGACCTGCAGCGACAGCGACAGCGCCGCCGTGCTGCGGCACACTTCCACGTAAATCATCGACAGCCGGTCGCGCACGGCAATCGACACGGTGGTGCCGGAAAAGTCGGCCAGTTCCTGCATCAAAGGGCGCGCCATCTGGCGGATGTCGAGCCGCGCCAGCATCGAGCTGCCCAGCGCCAGCGTGGCGGTGCCCAGCGTGAATTTGCCGCCTGCCTCGACCTGCACCAGGTAGCCGAGGCGCGTGAGGGTGTACGTGAAGCGGGTGACGGTCGATTTGGGCAAGCCGCAGCGCTCGGCGATCTGCTGGTTCGACAGGCCCTTGTCGGCCGAGCGGAAGCACGCCAGCACTTCCAGTCCGCGCGCCAGCGCCGTGATGAAGTAGCGCTCCTCGTTGTTGCGCGCCTGCTCCGCGGGAAGGCCCAGGCCGCTGTCGGCGTCAATGATGTCGCTATCTTGCATAAATTACCTTATAGTCGCTAACAGACCGTCAATACACACCCGGCCAGGTCGGTCTTCGCCGCGGCCAGCAATATCGCGCACAAATCGTTGCCGATCCAGCAAAAATACCGTATTCTTTTTCTCAGTTTTCATCCGTTCCATTTTACATGGGTTGGTTTTGCTTGGCAAAACCAGTCTCAGTTTCGCTGCAAGGAGATGTCCACTTTCCACACGAAGCGCAAGCACACGACGCGAAGGGACAATGACGGCACAGACCGTTTCCTTCACGCCGCAAGACCATGTAAAACAATGGAGACGAGACCTTGGAACTATTTTTACAGCAAGTACTGAACGGACTGACGCTGGGCGGCGTCTACAGCCTGGTCGCCCTGGGCCTGACGCTGGTGTACGGCATCCTGCACGTGCCCAATTTCGCCCACGGCGCGTTTTACATGGCCGGCGCATTCGTCGCCTTTTACCTGATCAGCAGCCTGGGCCTGCACTACTGGGTGGCGATGGCCGGTGCGGCGGCTGCGGTGGCACTGATTGCCGTGCTGTCCGAGCGCCTGGTATTTCACCCGCTGCGCAACGCCCCTTACCTGCACCACATGATTGCATCGATCGGCATCCTGCTGTTTCTCGAAGCCGGCGCGCAGGCACTGTGGGGCGCTGATTTCCACCGCATGCAGACGCCCTACACCGACGTCCTCAGCTTCGCCGGCCTGAGCCTGCCGGCCCAGCGCATCCTGATCATCGTCGCCGCGTTCGTGCTGGTGGGCCTGCTGCAGCTGTTCCTGAAAAAAACCATCACCGGCGCCACCATCGTGGCCATGGCGCAGAACCGCGACGGCGCCGCGCTGGTCGGCATCGACGCCAACCGCGTCGCCATGCTGACCTTTGCCATCTCCGGTGCGCTGGCCGGCATGGCGGCAGTGCTGTATGCCCCCATCAACCTGGTCTACACGTCGATGGGCAACCTGGTCATCACCAAGGCGTTTGTCATCATCGTCCTGGGCGGCATGGGCAGCGTGCCGGGCGCCATCGTCGGCGGCCTGATCATCGGCTTTGCCGAATCGTTCGGTGCATTCTACATTTCCACCGACTACAAGGACATCATCGCGTTCGCCCTGCTGGTGGTGATCCTGTCGTTCCGGCCCGAGGGCCTGTTCAGCAAAGGAGCGCGCTGATGTCCGTCTTGTCTCCAAAAATCGGCTGGGGCCTGCTGCTGCTGTTCGCCCTGGCCTTTCCCTACCTGGCCGGTAACGACTACCACCTGACCGTGATGTCGACTGCCTATATCTACGCCATCGCCACGGTGGGCCTGAACCTGATCACCGGCTACACCGGCCAGTTCAACCTGGCCCACAGCGGCTTCATGGCTGTTGGCGCCTACACGGTCGGCATCCTGACGGTCGACCATGGCTGGCCGTTCTGGGGAGCTTTTGCGTTGTCGGGCGTGGCGGCGGCCTTCCTTGGCCTGTTCGTTGGCCTGGTGTCGCTGCGCCTGAAAAGCCACTTCTTCTCCATCTTTACACTGTGCGTCGGCTACATCATGTACCTGTTGATCGAGAAATGGGAAAGCCTGACGCACGGGACGGTCGGCATTGTCGGCATCCCCGCGCCAGGCGCCATCGGCCCGTTCGACTTCACGGAAGCGCGCCCGCAATATTATCTGGTGCTGTTCTTCCTGGTGGCGAGCCTGTGGATCATGCACCGCATCGTCCACTCGCTGCTGGGCCGTACGTTTGTCGCCATCCGCAACGGCGACCATCTGGCCCAGGCGCTCGGCATCAACCTGATGAGGAACAAACTGCTCGCCTTCATGCTGTCAGTTTTCTTCTCCGGCCTGGCGGGCGGCCTGTACGCAGGCTACGTCCGCTTCCTCGGACCCGGCATCGCCGGCGTCGAACACACCTTCGACATGACCATGTACATGCTGGTGGGCGGCATCGGCACGCTGCTGGGCCCCCTGCTGGGCGCCATCGGCATGCCGTGGCTGACCCAGTACCTGCAGGTGCTGCAGGATTACCGCTTCGTTGTCTTCGGTCCGCTGCTGGTGATCCTGGTGATCTTCCTGCCGCACGGCGTGGTCGGCACGTGGCTGCGCTGGCGCCGGCGCAAGGCGGCCATCGCCAGTCCGGCGCCGGCGCCGGCGCCCGCCAACACTGCCGCGCAAGGAGCCAACCATGCTTGAAGCACGCTCCGTCACCCGCCAGTTCGGCGGCCTGAAAGCTGTCAACGATGTCACCGTGCGGTTTGAAAAAGGCGCGATCAACGCCATCATCGGCCCGAATGGCGCCGGCAAGACCACGTTTTTCAATCTGATCAGCGGCGCCATGGCGCCTTCGTCCGGCACCATCCTGTTCAACGGGCGTGACGTGACAGGACTGCGCGCCGACCAGGTTGCGCGCCTGGGCGTGGCGCGCACCTTCCAGAGCACCGCCCTGTTCGACAGCGCCACGGTGCTCGACAACCTGATCGTCGGCCACCGCCTGCGCACGCAGTCGAACCTGGTCGACGTCATCCTGGGGACGAAGCGGCTGCGCATGGAGGAACGCGCCTGCCGCGACAAGGCGCGCGCCGCGCTGGACTTCGTCGGCCTGTCCCACATCGAACAGCGCATTGCCGGCGACATCTCGCAGGAAGAAAGAAAGCGCGTGGCGTTTGCCCTGGCCCTGGCCACCGACCCGATCCTGCTGCTGCTGGACGAGCCGGCTGGCGGCGTGAACCCGGAAGAAACGGCGGGCCTGGCGGCGCTGATCCGCAAGATGGCGCAGAGCGGCCTGACCATCTGCCTGATCGAACACAAGATGGACATGATCATGAATCTGGCCGATAAAATCCTGGTACTCAATTACGGCGAAAAAATCGCCGAAGGCACGCCTGCCGAAATCCGCGCCAATCCGGCCGTCATCGAAGCGTACCTGGGGAGCGAACATGCTCACGCTTGAGAATGTCTCGCTGTCGTACGGGAGCTTCCGCGCGCTCGACCAGGTCACGCTGCACGCGCGCGAGGGCGAACTGGTGGTGCTGCTGGGCGCGAACGGCGCCGGCAAAAGCTCGCTGTTTTTAACCATGAGCGGCCTGCACCGCGCCGCTTCCGGCAGCATCCGTTTCAGGACGCAGGAACTGACCGGCCGGAAGCCGTCGCAGATCGTCGCCGACGGCCTGGTGCACTGCCCTGAAGGCCGCAAACTTTTCCCGGGCATGTCGGTGCTGAAGAATTTGCTGCTGGGGGCGTATGTGCACCGGCGCGACCAGCCGGGCACGCGCCGCTCGCTCGATGAAGTATTCGGACTGTTTCCCATCCTGGACGAGAAAAAGGAGGAACCGGCCGGGTCGCTGTCCGGCGGCCAGCAGCAGATGGTGGCGCTGGGCCGCGCGCTGATGGGCCGCCCGAAGGCGCTGCTGCTCGACGAGCCGTCGCTGGGCCTCGCGCCCCTGGTCGTGAAACAGATGTTCGAGATCATCGCGCGCATCAACCAGGCCGGCACCACGGTGCTGCTGGCCGAACAGAACGCGTACGCCGCGCTTAACATCGCCAGCCGCGCCTACGTGCTCGAACAGGGCCGGATCGTACTGGAAGGCGGACGCGATGAATTGCTGAACAATGCGCAGGTGCGCAAGGCATACATTGGAGCGTAAGACTCCAAGTTATTACCCCCCCATAATCAAGGAGACACACATGAAACTGCAATTGAAGCTGTCGGTACTTGCTGCTGCGCTGGCCATGGCGGGCGCCGCCCAGGCCCAGGAAGTCATCAAGATCGGCTTTTCCGGCCCGCTGAGCGGTGGCGCCGCGCTGTACGGCAAGAACGTCCTGAGCGGGATGGAAATGGCGGCCGCTGAAATCAACGCCAGGCCGCTGGACATCGGCGGCAAAAAATACAAGGTCGAGATCGTGCCGCTGGACGACAAGTACAACCCGTCCGAGACCGGCATCAACGTCCAGCGCCTGGTGCAGCAGCACAAGACCGCTGCCGTGCTGGTGCCGCACTCGGGCGGCGTATTCGCCGTGCAGGCGTTCAATGAAAAATCGAAGGTGCTGCTGCTGGCGTACACCAGCCTGCCGCAAGTGACCGAGCGCGGCAACAAGCTGACGATCCGCATCCCGCCCGATTTCACCGGCTACATCGCCCCCTTCACCAAGACCATGATGGCGCGCTTCGGCAAGAACATCGCCTTCGCCACCGGCGACCACGACTACGCCAAAGCCTGGACCGCCGCCTTCAAACCGGCATGGGAAGCTGCCGGCGGCAAGGTGGTCGGCGAAAACCCGATGTCCTACAACAAGGCCGCCGACTTCTACAGTGGCGTCTCGCGCGTGCTGCAGTCGAAACCGGACGTGATGCTGATCGGCGGCGCGTCCGAGCCTACTGCGCTGGTGGCCAGACAGGCGCGCGAGCTGGGTTACAAAGGCGGCTTCGTCGTGCTCGACCAGGCCAAGCTCGACGAAATGGCCAAGGTTACCGGCGGCTACGGCCAGTTGGAGGGGGCGATCGGCGTCATGCCGCTGGCCGCTGACGACCGCGCCACGCCTGCTGCGTTTGTCGCGCGCTACCGCAAACTGTATCCGGGCAAGGACCCAAGCACCGAGGTCAGCCTGAACTACTCGACCGTGCACGCGACAGTGGCAGCCATGAAGCTGGCCGGCACCACCACCGATGCAGTCGCGATCCGCGCCCAGATGGACAAGGCCTTCAGCACGCTCCCGAAAGAATTCAACCCGAACGAAGTCGAAGGCCTGACCGACAAAGGGGGCACGGTGGCCAACACCATCATTGCGGTCGTTGAACAGGGCAAGCTGAAAGGCCAGTTCCTGCGCGCGACCGAGTCGGCCAAAAACTGATCAGGGCCCCGTGTTGTAGACGGGGTTGGGCGCCAGATACACCGGTACGCGGCGGGGCAGCGCACCGGGTGGCGCCACCTGGTTCAGGTCGAACACCGTGATGTTCGGGCTGGCCTGGAAGTGCCACGCAAAGTGCTGCGCCCCTGATGTGAAATGCACGATGTCACCCTGTTCGACGTTAAGCCAGCGGGTGGCTGGCGTAATCGTCACGGTGCGCTCGCCTGGCTGCACGGCGTGGTCGGTGACGGGCATGCCCAGCAGGTCAATGCGGGGGGCCACCGGGTATGGCGTCCCGGCGCAACCTGACAAGGCAATGATGGCCGCGGCCGGAAGTACGCGGAGTAAGGGGATAGTCATGGCGCCTCCTGAGCAAAGGAACGCACTGCGATCGAATGGACTTGGATTGCGCCGCGATCTTTTGGTTCCTCTAGATGGGCTGGCGCGTGAACCGGAAGCGACGCGCAGATCCGCAACCAATTCGACTATCCGTTGCACAACACTTGGTTACTTCATTGTATATTTCCGCAAGGAAATTAAATTCCGGTGTTGTCACATCGACCGTCTTCGCCCACCAACCTGCCCATTAAAAATCATGTCCCTCAATCAACTCGTCTATATCAGCCAGGCCACCCGCAAGATGTCTGCAGCAGACCTCTCCGCGATCCATCAAACCGCCAAGGACAATAACGGTACCATCGACGTCACCGGCAGCCTGTTCTACAACGGCGGATGGTTCCTGCAGGTGCTGGAAGGCCCGGCGCCGACGCTGGCCGAACTGTTCAAGAAAATCGAAAAAGATCCGCGCCACAAGAATTCGCGCCTGCTGTACAACGAGCCTGCAAAATTCCGCACGTTCACGCGCTGGAACATGAACATGACCAACCTGGAAGACCGCCAGGCCGATAAATACGCGGAACTGGTCGATGTGATCGACGCGGCCAAAACCGACCGCAAGATTGGCGCGGCGTCGCCGGCGGTGACGTTGCTGAAGATTTTCAAGAGCTGATTCAGCCCGGTGTCGAGCGCCGGGAGAACCATGGGAAGATGCATGGCACTCAGAGCAGGCCTCATCTGCATCAAATCACGCCGCTGCCCTTCAACGCTGCCAGCTTCTCCTGTGACAACCCCAGCAACGCCTGTAACACATCCGCCGTCCCCTCCCCCAGCTTCGGCGGGGCGCTGCGCACCGGCAGCCGTTCGCCGTCGAACCGGTACGGCGACGCCAGGACGCTGACGCTGCCCACCTCGGCGTGCGGCATCGTCTTGACCAGGCCCCCATCCACCGCGCGCTGCGACGTCAGCGCTTCGTGCAGGCCCGCCACTTCGCCGCAGGGGATGCCGGCTGCACTCATCCGCGCGAGCAGGTCGGCGCGCTGGCGGCTGGCCAGTTCGCGCCGGATCTCCGGCATCAGTTCGTCGCGGTGCTGCGTGCGCGCGATATTGGTTTTGAAGCGTTCATCCGTCGCGATGTCGGGCCGGTCGATCACGTCCACGCAAAAGCGCACGAACTGGCTGTTGTTCCCGACCGCGACCACCAGTGGCCCGTCGGCCGCTTCGTACACGCCGTACGGCATGATCGACGGATGGCCGTTGCCGAAGCGCGGCGGGTCGTTGCCGCGCAAGAGCGCCTCCAAGCCGTAATAGGCCGTGATCATCAGGCCGCAGTCGAACAGCGCCATGCCGATGTGGCGGCCCTTGCCCGTCTTTTCGCGCTCGTACAGTGCAGCGAGCACGCCCTGCGCCGCGTACATCCCGGTCATCATGTCGACCGCCGCCACACCGAATTTCAGCGGCGGCTGCGTCGGTTCGCCGTTCAAGGCCATCAGGCCGGCTTCACCCTGGATCACCAGGTCGTAGCCGGGCCGCGCCGCTTCCGGACCGGTGCGGTCGTAGCCGGTGATGGAGCAGTAGATCAGGCCGGGCTGCTCCGCGCTCAGGGCCTCGTAGCCGAGGCCGAGTTTGTCGATGTCGCCGAACTTGAAATTCTGGATCACGACATCGCTTTTGCGCACCAGGTCGCGCGCAATCTGCTGGCCTTCGGGCGTTTTCAGGTCGAGGCACACCGAGCGCTTGTTGCGGTTGACGCTGTTGAAGTACGCGGTTTCGGTGGAGCCGATGCGCATGCCCCAGTCGCGCGTGTCGTCGCCGCGCTCCGGGTGCTCGACCTTGATGACTTCGGCGCCCAGGTCGCCCAGCACCATCGCGCACCAGGGGCCGGCCAGTACGCGCGACAGGTCCAGCACGCGCACGCCGGCCAAAGGAAGCTTCACTGTCATGACGCTTCCTTTGACAGGGCAATGTAGCGCTGCAGGTGATGGTCTTCGTCGCCCAGCTGGTGGTCGATCATGACCAGGCGCTTGGCGTAGTGCGCCAGCGGCAGCTCCCACGTCATGCCGATGCCGCCATGCAGCTGGATGCATTCTTCAGCGACCAGCGTGCCGATGCGCCCAATGCTCATCTTGGCAGCGGACAGCGCTTTTTCGCGCGTGACGCGGTCGGCGTCGAGCGCAGCGGCCGCGTTGATCACGGCAGACCGCGCCTGCTCGATTTCCAGGAGCAGGTCGGCCATGCGGTGCTGCAGCGCCTGAAAGCTGCCGATGACCATGCCGAACTGTTTGCGGGTGCGCAGGTACTCGAGCGTGGCCGCCTTGGCCGCTTCCATCGCGCCCAGGCTTTCGGCGCACAGCGCCAGCACGCCGCGGCCCATCGCGCGTTCCAGCGTGAGAAAGCCGCCGTGCGCGGCGCCGAGAATGTCGCCGGCGCCGAGCACCACGTTGTCAAAGCGCAGCGATGCGACGCGCCCGCCGTCGATGCTCGGGGTGCCGGTCACCGTTACGCCGGCAGCGCCGCGCGGCACCAGGAACAGCGAGATGCCCGCTTCATCGTCGATGGCGCCCGCCGTGCGCGCGGACACGACGAATACATCCGACCCTTCACCCTGCGCCACGACCGATTTGGCGCCGTTGATCACCCAGCCGTCGCCGCTTGGCTCCGCGCGCGTTTCGACGCGCGCCATCTCATAGTGGGACCCTGGCTCGTCGTGGGCAAACGCGGCAATGGTGCTGCCGTCGACAATCCCCTCCAGCAGTGCGCGCTGGGCTTCGCTGCCCGCGTGCGCAATCGCTTCAGCTGCCAGCACGGCGCTGCCCAGCAGGGGCTCGACAACCAGGCCGCGGCCCAGCGCTTCGAAGACCACCGCGATGTCGAAACCGGCGCCGCCAAAGCCCCCGTCTTCTTCACGCACCAATGCGCCCAGGACGCCCAGCTCGGCGAATTTTTCCCAGAACGCTGCGCTCATCCCTTCGGGCGACGCCGTGATGCGCTCCCTGGCCTCGAAAGTGTACTGCGCGGCGATGAAGCGGTTCAGGCTGTCGGCGAGCATGCGCCGTTCTTCCGTATGTTCGAAGTTCATGTGCGTGCCTTTACAGTCCGAGGATCATCTTCGAGATGATGTTTTTCTGGATTTCGTTGGAGCCGCCGAAGATCGACAGCTTGCGGTTGTTGAAGTACTGCGCTGCAGCGGCGGCGGCAAACTCCGGTTCGATTGCCGGCCCGGCGTAGTCGCCGTCGAGCGCTTCGATGACGAACGGGCGCGCGTGCACGCCCATCGCGCGGCGCGCCAGCGACGAAATCTCCTGGCGGATCTCGGTGCCGCGAATTTTCAGCATCGAGCTTTCCGCACCCGGCGCGCCGCCACCGGCAACAGCCGCGATCACGCGCAGGTTGGTGGTCTTCATGTTTTCCAGGTCGATCTCCACACGCGCCAGGCGCGCGGCAAAGCTGGGGTCCTCGCTGAGGGGCCGGCCGTTGCGGCGCTGCGTCTGCGCGATGCTTTTCAGGCGCACCAGCGCGGCCGTGGAAAAGCCCACGCCAGCGATGTTGGTGCGCTCGTAAGTGAGCAGGTATTTGGCGCAGGTCCAGCCGCGGTTTTCGCCGCCCACCAGGTTGTGGGCCGGCACGCGCACGTCGGTGAAGAACACTTCATTGACTTCGTGTTCGCCGTCGAGCGTGATGATCGGGCGCACTTCGACGCCTGGCGACGCCATGTCGATCAGCAGGAAGCTGATGCCCTCCTGCTTCTTGGCGTCGCGGTCGGTGCGCACCAGGCAAAAGATCATGTTGGCGTGCTGGCCGAGGGTGGTCCAGGTTTTCTGGCCGTTGACGATGTAGTCATCCCCATCGCGAACAGCCATCGTTTTCACGGCAGCGAGGTCCGAGCCGGCGCCTGGCTCCGAGTAGCCCTGGCACCACCAGTCGGAACCGTCGAGGATGCGCGGCAGCCAATGGCGCTTCTGCGCTTCGTCGCCGTACTTGATCAGGACAGGACCCAGCATGTTGACGCCGAACGGCACGATGCGCGGCGCATGCGCCAGCGCGGTCTCGTTTTCGAAAATGAATTTCTGGATCGCGGTCCAGCCCGGGCCGCCGTATTCTTCCGGCCAGTGGTTGGCCAGCCAGCCGCGCGCATGCAGGATGGCGTGCCACTCTTCCATGTCGGCTTTGCTGAGGTGACGGCCATTGGCGACCTTGTTCGACAGGCGCTCCGGCAGGTGCTCCGCCAGGAAGGCCTGCACCTCGGTGCGGAACAGTTCTTCTTCGGGGGTGAAATTCAGATCCATGGATTCCTCGGTTTTCTTAAAATATTTCGAACAGGCCAGCTGCACCCATGCCGCCGGCGATGCACATCGTGACCACCGCATATTTCGCGCCGCGGCGCCGGCCTTCGATCAGCACGTGGCCCGCCAGGCGCGCGCCAGTCATGCCGAACGGATGGCCGATCGAAATGGCGCCGCCGTCCACGTTCAGGCGCTCGCCGGGGATGCCGAGCTGCTCCTGGCAGTAGATCGACTGCGACGCGAACGCTTCGTTCAGTTCCCACAGATCGATGTCGGCCACCGTCAGGCCGTGGCGCGCCAGCAGGCGCGGTACCGCGAACACGGGGCCGATGCCCATTTCATCCGGCTCGCAGCCGGCCACCGCCATGCCGCGAAATGCCCCCAGCGGCGTCAAACCGAGGCGCTCGGCTTCTTTCGCTTCCATCACCACGCAGGCCGAAGCGCCATCCGACAGCTGCGATGCATTGCCGGCAGTGACAAATTGATTGGGCCCCATGACCGGCGCCAGCTTCGCCAGCGCGTCGTACGTCGTGCCGCGCCGGTTGCAGGTGTCTTCGGCGATCGTCACTTCACGTTGCGAGACTTCGCCGGTCTCCTTGTCCTTGATGCCCATGACGGTGGTGCAGGCGACGATTTCGTCGACGTAGCGCCCCGCCAGCTGCGCTTCCTCGGTCTTCCGCTGGCTCTCGGCGGAAAAGCGGTCCTGCGCTTCGCGGCTGATGTTGTAGCGCGCCGCGACGATGTCGGCGGTCTCGATCATCGGCATGTACAGGTCCGGCTTGTGTTCCAGGATCCACGGATCAAGGCTCGTGTCACCGCTTTCGCGGGAGCGAATCTGCGAGATCGATTCGACGCCGCCTGCAATCACGGCCGTGGCGCCGTCGACGACGATGCGTCCGGCAGCCATGGCGATGGCCTGCAGGCCGGAGGCGCAGAAACGGTTGACGGTGGTGCCGGCAATCGACACCGGCAGCCCGGCGCGGATGATGGCCTGGCGCGCGATGTTGCGGCCAGTGGTGCCTTCCGGGTAGCCGCAGCCGAGGATGGCGTCCTCGATCAGGCCAGGATCAATGCCGGCGCGCTCGACGGCGGCGCGTACGGCAAAGGCGGCCAGTTGCGGGCCGGTGGTGATGTTGAATTCACCGCGGTGCGCCTTGGTCAGGGGCGTGCGGGCGGTGGATACGATGACTGCCTGGCGCATAAGTTCCTCAAGGTTTTCTGATTTTTAAATCCTCGCGAGGCGAGGACCCATACCATGCATGCGCAAGCGATAAGGCATGCGTGCCACAGGTCCCGGCGTGGGCGGGGGGTGATGTCAATACATTCGATGGTGATCTTACTTGTTCAGGCTGGCGAAATTCGCGCCCCGCGCCACCAGGTCCACCAGCAGCGGCGAAGGCTGCCAGAATACCGGGTCTGCTTCGGCAAATGCGCGGATATCGGCCAGCACCGTGTCGAGCCCGACGCTGTCGGCATAGTGCATCGGCCCGCCGCGGTAGCGCGGAAAGCCGTAGCCGTGGACAAACGTGACGTCCACATCAAGCGGGCGCAGCGCGATGCCCTCGTGGACGACGTTCGCGCCTTCGTTGATCATCGCTGCCATGTAGCGCCGCATGATGTCGTCGTCGGTGAAACTGCGCGGCGTGACGCCGGCGCGCGCACGCTCGGCGTCGATGATCGCCAGCACTTCCGGGTCGGGCGTGCCGGTGCGCGCGCCGTCGGCATACACGTAATAGCCGCGTCCCGTCTTTTGCCCGAACCAGCCCCGCTCGCACAGGCGGTCAGCGATCTGCACGTAACGCGCGCGCGGGTCGTGCGTGGGGGCGCGGCGCTTGCGGGTGGCCCAGCCGATGTCGCCGCCGGCCAGATCCGACATCTGGTAAGGGCCCATCGGATAGCCGAACGCGCGCACGGCCGCATCGACCTGGTATGGCGAGGCGCCGTCTTCGACCATGTGGTCGGCCGCCGTGCGGTACACGGCCAGAATGCGGTTGCCGATGAAACCATCGCACACGCCGGCGCGGACCGGCGTTTTCTTCATCCGCCTGGCCAGTGCAAAGGCGGTGGCCACGACATCGGGCGCCACCTTCGCGGGCACGACAATCTCGAGCAGCTTCATGATGTTCGCCGGCGAAAAGAAATGCAGGCCGACGACGTCCGCAGGACGCTGCGTGGCGGCGGCGATCTGGTCGATATCCAGGTAAGACGTGTTCGTGGCCAGCACGGCGCCTGGCTTGCAGACCCGGTCGAGCTCTGCAAACACAGCCTGTTTCACCGCCATGTCTTCAAACACGGCTTCGATGACCAGGTCGACCTGGGCCAGCGCATCGTAGGAAGTACTGCCGGTGTAGCGCTGCATGACCGCCGCTTTGCCCTCCGCGTTCAGGCGTCCTTTTGCAACCAGGCCGTCGTAGACCTTCTCGACAAACGCACGGCCGCGCGCCAGCGCCGCGTCGTCGCGCTCGATCATCGTCACCGGCAGGCCGGCGTCGAGCGCCGCCACCGTGATGCCGGCGCCCATGGTGCCGCCGCCGACAATGCCGATGCTGGCGACCGCGCGCGGCTGCGCAATTTTCGTTTCCGGGGCTTTCACCACTTCGCGTTCGGCAAAGAAGGCGTGCACCAGGCCGGCGCGCTGCGGACTATCGAGGCAAGCCATGAACAGCGCGCGTTCTGTCGTCATGCCTTCGTTGAACGGCAGGTCGAGCGCCGCCTGCACCGCGTCGACGATCTTCAGCGGGGAGAACAGGCCGCGCGCTTTTTTGGCTGTCTCGGTGCGGGCTGCGTCGATGGCTGCTTGCGCCGCGGCGGTGTCGGCCAGGGCGTCGGCGTCGCGCGTGCGGCGCACCGGAGCCCTTTCCGCCAGCAGTTCCTGCGCAAACGCCACGCCTTGGGCGACAAGGTCAGTGCCGTCCACGCCCACTTTGTCGACCAGGCCGAGTTTTTCAGCTTCCGCAGCGCTGGCCTGGCGGCCGCTCAGCATCAGGTCGAGCGCTGCCGCAGCACCGATCAGGCGCGGCGTGCGCTGGGTGCCGCCGGCGCCCGGCAGCAGGCCAAGCTGCACTTCGGGCAGGCCAAGCCGGGCGGCTGGCAGCGCCAGGCGATAATGCGCAGCGAGCGCCACTTCCAGGCCGCCGCCAAGCGCGACGCCGTCGATCGCTGCCACCACCAGCTTGCTGCAGGTTTCAATGCGGTTGCAGACGTCCGGCAGGAACGGCGCCTGCGGGGGCTTGCCGAATTCACGGATATCGGCGCCCCCGATAAAATGCTGGCCGGCGCCCACCAGCAGCACGGCCTCGATATCGGACATGGCTTCGGCCGCATCGACTGCATCGACCAGGCCGCGGCGCACCTCGACGCCAAGCGCGTTGACGGGCGGGTTGTCGATGGTGACCACCAAAATCGTTGCGTGCTGCACGGACGTGACTGCGGCTGCCGTTGGACTCATGCTGTTGTCTCCAAAAAAATGTTTCGCTGTGCGGAATCTTGTTTTGTTTTTGTACTTAGACAAAACCATACGCACTTTTTGTGCAGCTGTAAATGCCCATGCAACTGATTGCCATCAGAATCCGACGCAGTTTTTCTACCAAGAAAACTTTCATGGCAGTTTCGCACCGCGAACGGTCATTCCACAAAATTGTTGACATTTTTATTTTGGATGTGTGACTATTCACCTCGACCCGGCCATGCGAGTTGGGCAAGAGACCACGTCAGGAACCGCTTATGCAGACCGATCCGCACCCCGTGCTGGAGCAACCCGCCGACCGCCAGTTCGTCAGCGCCCTGGCGCGCGGGCTGGAGATCCTGCGCTGCTTCCGCCCTGGCGAGTCGCTGCTGTCGAACAGCGAAATGGCGCGCCGCACCGGCATGCCCAAGCCGACGATATCGCGCCTGACGCACACGCTCACCAAACTCGGCTACCTGCATTTTTCGCCCGACCAGGGCCGCTATGAACTTGGCGCCGGCGTGCTGGCCCTGGGCTACACGCTCCTGGCCAACCTGGACGTGCGCGCTTTGGCACGGCCGGCCATGCAGGAGCTGGCGGAGTACGCGCAGTGCAGCGTGGCGATCGGCATTCGCGACCGCTTGAACATGGTGTACATCGAAGCGTGCCGCGGCAGCGCCGCCGTGACGATGCGGCGCGATGCCGGGTCCCGCATTCCGCTGTCCACCACGGCCATGGGCAAGGCGTACCTGTGCGCCCTGCCCCAGGCTGAACGCGATTTTTTGATGGACCACATCCGCCTCGACGACGAGGCGGCCTGGCCGACCGTCAAGGCCGACATCGAGGAAGGCTTCCGGCACTACCAGGACCACGGTTTCTGCCTGTCGTCGGGGCTGTGGGACAGCAAGATCAGCGCAGTCGGCGTGGCCCTGCCGGACCCTGACCCGGCCAAGACGATGTCGTTTACGTGCGGCGGCCCGTCGTTCCTGCTGCCGCGCGACCGCCTTGTCGGCGACCTGGCGCCGCGCTTGGTCACCCTGGTGCGCACCATGGAAACCAAGCTGGGACGCAACCTCAGTTAAACCTGTCATCGGGAACCGGGCGTGCAAACGCCCAAGCAACGAGCAATACATACGCAACACATACTATAAAGGTGGAGACAATGAATCAGATTCGACTCGCAGTAGCAGCACTGGTTTTCTCGAGCATGGGCGCGGCCCACGCGGAAGAACTGGCCGTCGGCGTGCAGATCCCCCTGACCGGCGCCCTGGCGCGGGTGGGCATGGGCACCGAGGAAGGCATCCGCGTGGCTGCGGAAGTATTCAACAAAACCAACGGCAAGCACACGATCAAGCTGATCACGGTGGACGATGAATCGTCGCCGGCCAAGGCAGTGGCCGCAGTCGAGAAACTGGCCAGCCAAAAAGTGGTGGCACTGACCGGCGGCTACGGCTCCAACAATATCGGCCCTGCAGCCGACGCGGCCAACAAGCTGGGGCTGGTGTACGTCAGCTCGGGCGGCGTCGACGATGGCCTGGTCAACAGCGGCCGCACCAATTTTTTCCGCATCAATAACACGGCCGGCTACCAGAAGGCGCTGGTCGGCCTGATCTCGGAACTGGGCGCCAAATCGGTGTCGGTGATTTACTCGACCAAGGAAGCGACCACGGGCCTGGCCAAGGGCATCGAGGCGACCATGAAAGGCAAAGGCATCAAGGTCGTGACGCACGCGTTCGACCCGGCGATCACCGACTTCAAGCCGATCATCAACAAGGTCAAGCTGCAGGACAAGGCCGAATTCATCGCCATGGTCGGCTATGAGAACGACTACGTCGGCATCCTGCGCGCCGCGCGCGTGCTGAAACCTGCCGTCAAGGGCATCGCGGGCGTCTGGTCGCTGGCCACGCCGAAAATGGCCGCCGACTTCCCCGACCTGATGCCGAACGTGTACGGCACGGCCGTGCTGCCGTTCCCGGTCACGTTCACCACTGCCGAAGGCAAGGCCTTTGCTGAAGGCTACAAAAAGCTCTACAACAAGGAGCCCGATTACCTCGGCCAGTTCGGCTACGTGCAGTCGATGCTGCTGTTCGAAGCCATCGCGCGCGCTGCCGACAAGGGCACGCTGAAGAAAAACGGCGTGGCCGAAGAAATGCGCAAGACCGACCGCGACACGCTGATCGGCCGGGTGCAGTTCGATGTCAAGGGCGACAACAAGAACTTCACGCAGCGCATGGGGCAGCACCAGGGCAAGACAGTGGTACTGGTGTGGCCGAAGGAAGCGGCGACGGGTAAGCCGGTGTATCCGGGGTTGCCTTGGTAAGTATTCGAGTAGCGCAGCACACTCGTTTGCATTGTTAACTTCAAAACCGTCATCCCTCGCATTGCTCGGCATGACTCCCGACGAAAGTCGGGATGACGGAATTGAGTGTGGCGAAGCTGAAAACTCGCTGGCTGATTTGCCAAATTGTATCCACGGCCCTTCACAGTAAAGGCAATCCTCCCATGACTGAACTCATCCTGCAGGCGGTGTACTCCGGCCTGCTGCAAGGCGGCTCGTACGCCCTGATTGCACTGGGACTGGCGCTGGTGTTCGGCGCCATGAAGGTGATCAACCTGGCGCACGGCGAACTGGTGCTGCTGTCGGCGTACATCGCCTACACGGTCGAATCAAAACTCGGCTGGAATCCGGCTGCCGCCATTCCGCTGTCGGTGGTGATCGTCAGCGCCACATCGGCCCTGGTCTACCTGATCGTGGGACGCATCAAGACCAACCGCGAAATCAATTCACTGACGCTGACCTACGGGATCGGCGTCATCCTCACCAACCTGATCCTGATGACGTGGAAGGCCGATGTGCGCGCCACCAATTCGACGTGGATGCAGGAAGCCATCGTGGTCGGCCCGTTCTACAGCATGCGCAGCGAAGTGCTGTTCTTCGGCGTGGCGGTCGCGCTGATCGCCGGCCTGTGGTGGTGGCTCTCGCGCAGCTGGTACGGACGCGCCGTGCGCGCCGTCTCGAGCAACCGCGATGCGGCCAAACTCATGGGCATCAACCCGGGCCGCACTGAACTGGTGTCGTTCATCGTGGCGGGCATCCTGGCTGCTTTTGCCGGCGTGGCGCTGTTCAGTTATGGCGTGATTACCCCTGCCTACGGCGGCGTGCTGACCGTCAAAGCCTTCATCATCACGGTGCTGGCCGGCATGGGTTCGATTCCAGGCGTGCTGATTGGCGCCATCCTGCTGGGCGTGGCCGAATCGCTGACGGTCACGCTGGCCAGTTCGGCCCTGCAGGAGCTGTCCGGCATGGGCCTGTTCCTGCTGGTCCTGTTCGTCATGCCGAACGGCTTGTTCGGTGCATCGCGGAGGCGCGGATGAATTTCGCTAAAACGTTCAACCCCATCACGATCGTCGCGGTCGCGGCAATCTATATTGCCGTGCCAATGCTCTTCGGCGCCGACAATTACGTCATGAGCCTGATCATTGCTTCGCTGGTCATCGGTGGCATCGCGCTGTCGTGGGCCCTGCTGGGCAACCTGGGCGGCATGGTCAGCTTCGGCCATGCCGCGTTCTTCGGCGTGGGCGCGTACACGTCCGCCGTGCTGTCGATGCAGTACCAGGTGCCGGTGTTCATCGCGATGCTGCTGGGCGGCGTGGGCGCCATCGTGGCGGCGCTGGCGATGCTGCCGGTGCTGCGCCTGCGCGGTCCCTACTTTGCGCTCGCGATCCTGGCATACGCGCACATCTTCCGCATCCTGGCCAGCGAGTGGACATCGGTGACGGGCGGCGCCGCCGGCATCGCCAATATCCCGCGCCTGCCGGTGCTGTTCGGCGTCGACTTTTCAGGCAAGACTGGCAACTACCTGGTGATCCTGACCATCGTGCTGGTGTTTGCCGTGGCGTATGCGCTGATCCGGCGCAGCCCGCACGGCCTGGCCCTGCGCGCCATGCACGACAGCGACGACGCCACGCGCGTGGTCGGCGTGAACAACACGCTGCTCAAGGGGATGATGCTGATGGTGTCCGCGTTCATGTGCGGCGTGGTGGGCGCGTTCAACGCCCACTACATCAACTTCCTGGAGCCCGATTACGCGTTCAGCGCGCTCTGGGTGACCATTCCCATCGTGGCAGCGATCTTCGGCGGCTACCGCACCATTACTGGTCCGCTGATCGGCGCGGTGGTTGTCTATCTGGTTGACCAGCTGATCGTGAAAAACATCCTGCCTTCGGGCCATCAGATGGTGCTGGGCCTAGTACTCGTCGCGATGATCGTGGCCAGTCCCGACGGCCTGCTGGCCCTGCTGCGCAAACTGGGAAGGAAAAAAGATGCTGCAACTTGAAAATGTCACCGTCCGCTTTGGCGGCCTGACCGCCGTCAACGATGTCTCGCTGGCGATCGGCACCGGCGACGTCATTGGCCTGGTGGGCGCCAACGGCGCCGGAAAAACCACGCTGTTCAACGCCATCTCCGGCCTGGTACGGCCAAGCAGCGGCAAAATCCTGTTCAACGGGCAGGACGTGCTGCGCGCACCGATGTACCAGCGGGCGCGCATGGGCATCGGGCGCACCTTCCAGATTCCGCAGCCGATGCATGAACTGACGGTGCGCGAAAACCTCCTGGTGGCGCAGCGCTTCGGGACCGGCAGCGTGGACCAGAAGCGCATCGACGAGATCCTGGCGTTCACCAGCCTGGCCGGGAAGGCCGGCGCTGATGCCGCGAGTGGACTGGCGCTGACTGAACTGAAGGCGCTGGAAGTGGCCAAGGCGCTGGCGACCAATCCAAAGCTGCTGCTGCTCGACGAGGTACTGGCGGGCCTCGAAACCCATGGCAAGCGCCGTTTCATGAACATGCTCAAGGACCTGCACCAGCAGTTCGGCGTGGGCATCGTCATCATCGAGCACGACATCGAGACCATCAGCAACCTGTGCCAGCGCGTGGCAGTGCTGAATTTTGGGCAGATGATTGCCGAAGGCACGCCTGCGGAGGTCTTCAATAACCCGGCCGTGATGGAAAGCTATACGGGAGTCGCCCATGCTTGAAGTGAACAACCTGCGCGCTGGCTACGGCGCCATCAATGTGTTGTGGGACCTGTCGCTGACTGTCGAAGCGGGCAAGCTGACCACGATCATCGGGCCGAACGGCGCCGGCAAGAGCACGCTGCTGCGCGCCGTCATGGGCCTGATCCCGGCGTCGCAAGGCAGCATCACGCTCAACGGAAAGCCGCTGAACGGCACGCCGACCTGGGAAATGAACAACCTGTCGATGGCCATGATTCCCGAGGGCCGCATGACCTTCCGCGACATGACGGTCGAAGAAAACCTGATGATGGGCGCGTTCGCCCCGCAGCACCGCAAGGCGGCGGCGGCCAACCTCGAAAAGGCATACGCCCTGTTCCCGCGCCTGCGCGAGCGGAGAAAACAGCTGGCCGGGTCGCTGTCCGGCGGCGAAGCGCAGATGCTGGCCATGGGGCGCGGCCTGATGAGCGACCCGCAGCTCTTGATCATCGACGAGCCGTCGCTGGGCCTTGCGCCCGTGATGGTCAATGAACTCTTCGACATCCTGGCGCGCCTGAAGCAGGAAGGCCGCACGATGATCCTGGTCGAGCAAAATACGCACCGCGCCGTTGGCGTGGCCGACCACGTGTACCTGATGCAAAGCGGGAAAGTGGTACTGTCGCAGGCAGCGAAGGATGTCAGCCTCGACCACCTGCATGACCTGTATTTCGCGCGCTGACCATTGCGCCCACCATTTATAAAAGAGACCATCATGAAATCAACCAAAGCCGCTTTCCACTGGGACGATCCGCTGCTCCTCGACGCGCAACTGACGGACGAAGAACGCATGGTGCGCGACGCCGCCGCCGCATACTGCCAGGACAAGTTGCAGCCGCGCGTGCTGGAAGCCTTCCGCCACGAACAGATGGATACGTCGATCTTCCGTGAAATGGGCGAGCTGGGCCTGCTCGGCCCCACCATCCCGGAAGAATACGGCGGACCCGGCCTGAACTATGTCAGCTACGGCCTGATCGCGCGTGAAATCGAGCGCGTCGATTCCGGCTACCGCTCGATGGCCAGCGTGCAGTCGTCGCTGGTGATGGTGCCGATCTACGAGTTCGGCACCG
>Ga0265780_10000685_pt1 | contig 51302 bp, 48 predicted proteins | sample P1T30metagenome_FD_192432 | JGI IMG/M metagenome (GOLD analysis project Ga0265780, IMG submission 192432) | Plant litter microbial communities from East Loma Ridge, Irvine, California - P1 T30 | ecosystem: Environmental > Terrestrial > Plant litter > Unclassified | place: USA: California... | reverse complement strand
TAAGCTTCTGAGAATATGTTTTGGAGTGGTGAAGAATAAGATTAATTATCAACCGGATTATCAAAAAAAAACTTTAAAATTTTAACCTGAATAATTTGCATAGTAACATAGAACATCGGGGCTAGGGTTTTTGCCATAATTTTACAGTCTGGCAATAAAAACATAATTTTAGATCTCAATAAAATGAAGCTATGTGCAGGTATGCAAGAAAAATATATAAATCACATTACGCCTGTTTCAGATGCAGGAAGTCATTTAAACAGACTGATGTAGATGATATTCTGTTAAGAATCAGAAAGGATAAGATGTATCATGAACTTAACGGGAAATCCATTAAAAGAGCCGGACAGGTTTTTACAAAAACCGAAAGACACATATTAAATGAATTAAGGGAAGAAATAGAAAACCGTCCTATAAAATGTCCTGAATGCGGAAATTTGATGGCAGATCTGGGAAGAGAATTTAAGCCTCCAAAGAAAACAGCAGTGAAGGAATGGAAGATTGTGGAAGGCCTCTACAGAACCGGGAAAATTTTTCATACCTGTGGCTGCGACGGTATCGGCTATATCCCGAAAAATTCCAAAGACTACGAAATATATCTGAAAAACATTTTAGACGAATATCAAAATTATTTAACTTCCTGTCAGAATGTAACCGAAGCCGAATTTCCTGATAAAATGGAAAGGGTACAGTACTGGGCAGCAAAGATTTCAAAAATAAAAACAGAAATAGCACATCAGAAATTCCATATGCTGTAAATTTCAGGTTACTGATCTGAACATCTCTTGCAATATCCTGAAATAAACCCATTGAAATAAATCGACTGTATCCTTCCGGCAAACGGACTTCCGTTTCATCCGTAAGCGCTCTGTTTTTCTGCAGGCCATACATTTAAAATGAAAATGGTAATGCCTGTGTGTTTTTTCTGAGCAATTCATGCAGGAAGCAAAATAGAATTTCCGGTCATCACCCAATATCCTGTGAACAATTCCGTCTTTGTAGAAACTGTTTAAAATCCTGTAAATCGTGGCCCGGTCTACCGCTTCACCCAATTCATTCTGCCGCATTTTCTGGCTTATCGTTGATTGGGATTTCTTTAAAATTCCGGAATCATCTGTTTGGAAACCGTATTTCTTTTACGATGCTGTAAATATAGAGATTGTTATTGCGATCATATTACATTGGTGTTGTTTGATTTAATTTTGTATTAAAACAGGGTTATACCTCAATCATACACACCTATTCAAACAGTAAGAAACAGCTATTATGAAAAATAAAGTTGATGTCATTATCATAGGAGGAAGCTATGCAGGATTGTCTGCAGCCATGTCTTTAGGAAGGTCATTAAGGAATGTTTTAGTGATAGACGGCGGAAAATCCTGCAACCGGCAGACTCCGCATTCACATAATTTTATCACCCATGACGGCAGGGCACCGGGAGAAATTTCCAGCATTGCCAGAGAACAGGTCATTAAATACAATACCGTAAAGTTTATTGAAGGAACGGTGATAAAAACTTCTGAAATTGCCGGAGGCTTTGAAATTATAACTGAAAACAATGAGAAGTTCTATGCCAAAAAGCTGATTCTTGCTTCTGGTGTAAAAGATATCATGCCCGATATTGAAGGGTTTTCAGAATGCTGGGGAATATCAGTCATTCATTGTCCGTACTGCCATGGCTACGAAGTGAAAAATAAAACAACCGGAATTCTTTCCAATGGAGACCCGGCCTTTGAATTCTCAAAGATTGTTTTCAATTTAACCAAAGACCTTACTTTATTTACCCATGGAGCATCAACTTTAACACAGGAACAGTCCGACCGGTTCAGCCGGAATAACATCCGTATAACAGAAGATGAAATAGAAAAAATCATCCATGAAAAAGGACAGATTCAAAAATTGATCTTCAAAAATGGAAAAGAGGTTCCTTTGGATGCCCTGTATGCAAAAATACCTTTTGAACAGAATATCAACACTGAAGACCTGGGCCTTAAGCTTACGGAACATGGCTTTATTAAGATCGATCATTTCCATAAAACAAATATTGACGGGGTTTTTGCCTGCGGGGACAATGTAACGTTAATGCGGTCCGTTGCCAATGCCGTTTCGCAGGGAAACGTGACAGGAGCACTCGTAAACAGGGAACTTTGTGAAGAAGATTTTAATTGAGATAAATATTCTTATGGTAAACTTTTCAGCAGAATTTTAAAGATTCTGGCAGGGCTTCCGGCGCAGTTGAGGAAATTAACCGGCAATTCAGAATTGCCGGAGATCAGATTTAAATTATTATGAACCGTTCATCAGTGAATAGGTATTATTAAAGAATCCTGAAGAAACGGACCAGCTTTAAATTCAAAAATCATATTTGGCAATGCCGGAATCTCGGTGGAAATTTCGTACTTTTGGAGTGAAAAATTTCAAAAACTAAAAGTAAAATGGATATTATTTTCGACCTGATTGAAAAAGAAAGACAAAGACAAACCCATGGAATTGAAATGATTGCATCAGAAAATTTTGTTTCTGAAAATGTAATGAAAGCTGTGGGAAGTGTACTGACCAATAAATATGCGGAAGGATATCCCGGAAAAAGATATTACGGAGGATGTGAGATAGTAGATGAGGTTGAGACTTTGGCCATTAACAGGGCAAAAGAGCTTTTCGGAGTGGATTATGCCAATGTGCAGCCCCATTCCGGTTCTCAGGCGAATGCAGCCATTTATCTGGCAGTTTTGAAGCCGGGGGACAAAATCATGGGAATGGATCTTTCCATGGGAGGCCACCTTACCCACGGTTCGGCTGTGAATTTCTCCGGGATCCAGTATGATGTGGTATCTTACGGGGTTCAGCAGGAAACAGGTCTTATCGATTATGACCAGATGAGAGAAGTGGCACTTAGAGAAAGACCGAAAATGCTGATTGCAGGATTCTCAGCCTATTCAAGAGATCTGGATTATGCAAAGTTCAGAGAAGTTGCCGATGAGATAGGCGCAACGCTTTGGGCAGATATTGCACATCCTGCCGGCCTGGTAGCAAAAGGTTTGCTTAATAATCCGTTTGAGCATTGTCATCTGGTAACAACAACCACTCATAAAACCTTAAGAGGTCCTAGAGGAGGAATGATCATGATGGGGAAAGATTTCGAAAATACATACGGACATAAAACACCGAAAGGAGAGACTAAAATGATGAGCCAGGTTCTGGACAGCGCTGTTTTCCCTGGAATTCAGGGTGGTCCGCTGGAGCATGTGATCGCCGGTAAAGCAGTAGCCTTTGGTGAAGCACTGGATGTTCAGTTTGAAACCTATGCGAAGCAGGTTCAGTCTAATGCCAAAGCACTGGCCAAAGCAATGACCGACAGAGGATTTGATATCGTAAGCGGCGGAACAGATAACCACCTGATGCTTGTTGACCTTAGAAATAAAGGCGTAAATGGTAAAGAAACGGAAAAAGCACTGGTGCTTGCCGATATTACGTGTAACAAAAACATGGTTCCTTTTGATGACAAGTCACCGTTCACCACTTCGGGGATCAGATTGGGGACTGCAGCCATTACAACGAGAGGGCTTAAAGAAAATGACATGGATACCATTGCAGAATTAATTTCTGAAGTGGTAGATAACATTAAAAATGAAGAAGCCATTACTTCTGTTCGGAAGAAAGTAAACGAACTGATGGAAGGGAAGGCCTTATTCAACTATTAAAATTTGTCTGAATCAGAAAATATAAAGAATGGGCATTTTTGCTCATTCTTTTTTTATCAATATGGAAAAGAAATCCTATACTTTTGATGAAATAAAGCTTAAGCTGGTGAACTACTGTGTCTATCAGGACCGGTGCCATGCGGAAGTGGAGCAGAAGATGAGAGAATTCCTGCTGATTGATGAAGCGAAAGAAGAGATTATGCTTTATCTTTTAAGGGAAAATTACTTAAATGAAGAACGGTTCACCCGAAGCTATATAAGAGGTAAATTCTATATCAAGCACTGGGGGAAAACAAAGATTAAAATAAATCTCAAGCAAAAGCAGGTTCCCGAAAAACTGATTAACAAATGCTTCGATGAAATTGATGAAGGCGATTATGAAAAAACCATCCGGAAAATCTACGAAGACTATTATTCAAAACAAAACGGGCTGAAAGAATACCAGCGGAAATCAAAGACCATAAAATATCTGATGAGCCGCGGTTTTGAATATGAGAAAATAAATGATATTTTAGAATAAATACCTATCTCAGTTTAAACTCTTATCACAATAAATATTTTACTGTAATTTATTTTGTGGTATGCTTTTTGATCATATATATGCCTTCTGTTTAGTCAGTGTATAAATGCAGCACTGAAACAAATTTATTTTTTAAATTCAGGGTATAGATGAAATTTTATTTTAATTTTGCATGAATATCTCAGATCATCTTTGAATAAGATGCTGGATTATACCTTGATTATATGAACTCAAATAAAGACAATGTACAATTCTTTTAGAAAAAAGCTTTTTGGAGGAGATAATATTGTCAGTCTCTCGGATGTCCGATATCTTCCCAGGTGGATAATACTCATAATTGATATAATTATTCTGATAGTATCCCTGTTTCTTTCCAAGTACATCATTGAAAAAATTACCCAGCAGGAATTTATCTATCATGAAGATAAGACCAATGTTTTTGCTTGCATCATCGCAATGAATGTCTTGTTCATGTATATTTTTAAGACATATGCAGGAATTATAAGGCATTCTACCTTTATAGATCTTTTCAAGTTATTGGTTTCCTGTTTCTGCACCATGTTTATGGTAGGAACCATCAATATGATTTACTTTTGGATGACAGGTAGCAAGTTTATTCTTACACCCTATCTGATTCTTTATTTTATCATTTCGTTTATGGGATTATTTCTTTTCAGATTATATGTGAAGGAGTTTTTTCATATTGTGAGAGAGTATAGGAGAAGTACATTGAAAAAAAGAATTCTGGTACTGGGTATTGATGAGCAATCTATTGCCATAGCAGGAGCTATTCTTGATAATCCAAGTTTGCCTTATCATGTGGTAGGATTTCTTACCCAAAGGACAGACTCCAAAAGGGCGTCTCTTCTTGGAAAGCCAATTTTATCTAAAGATAAGATAGAGCGCAATACTAAAGAACAACTTCTGATTGATGGGATCATCATCATCAAAGAGATGATGTCTAAAGACGAAATGAATTCCTGGGTCAATCTGTTTCTGGAAAAGGACCTTAATATCTTTAAGGCACCCTCAGTACAGAAATTACGGGACAGTGATCTGGGAGGATCTATCAGGAATCTTCAGATTGAAGACCTCCTTAACAGGAAGCCTATAAAAATTGAAAATGAAGAAGTAAAGAGTAGGCATTTCAACAAAAGTATTTTAGTTACCGGAGGAGCCGGTTCTATTGGCAGTGAAATTGTAAGGCAGGTAGCACAATTTAACCCTTCCTTAATCGTTGTGTTGGATCAGGCAGAAACACCGCTGTATGATTTTGAACTTGAAATGAGAAGCAGATTTCCCCATATAGCCTTTAAATTTGTACTTGCAGATGTATCCAACAGGCACCGGATAGAACCTTTATTTAAGTCCTATCAGTTCTCTATGGTTTATCATGCGGCTGCCTATAAGCATGTTCCGCTGGTGGAAGAAAATCCGCATGAGGGCGTATTGGTAAATATATTAGGATCGAAAATCATATCCACTCTTTCCAGTAAATATAAAGTCAACAGGTTTGTAATGGTCTCTACGGATAAAGCGGTAAATCCTACCAATGTAATGGGGGCTTCAAAAAGAGCGGCAGAATTATTTGTGCAGTCGTTACAAAATGTAGAAGGTAATACAACGAAGTTTATCACCACAAGATTCGGAAATGTATTAGGATCAAACGGATCTGTTATCCCTCATTTTAAAAAACAGATAGAAGCCGGCGGACCGGTTACCATTACCCACCCCGATATCGTGCGGTATTTTATGACAATCCCAGAAGCCTGTGAGCTGGTATTGCATGCAGGAACAATGGGACATGGCAGTGAAATTTTTGTTTTTGATATGGGTGAACCCGTAAAAATATTAGACCTGGCAAGAAGAATGATTAAATTATCAGGATTTGAGCCCAATATTGACATTAAAATTATTTACACGGGATTACGTCCCGGAGAAAAACTTTATGAGGAGCTTCTGAGTGATGATGCTAAAACAATGCCCACCCATAACGATAAGATTATGATTTCTAAAGATCCAACTATGGATTTTCATGAAATTGAATCTCTGGTAAACTCTATTATTAAGGCATCTTTAAGAAGAGATAAAGTAGAAGTGGTAAAGATTCTGAAAGTCATTGTTCCGGAATTCAAAAGTAATAATTCGGTTTATGAGATACTGGACAAGTAGTAATATAAATGTATATTTGTACAATTTTAAATTTATGAAGGGTAAAGTTTTAATTATATTCAGTGCTTTAACTTTGGTTTCCTGCAGAGTTAATCAAAAGTCTCAGAACGATTTAAATTACATGCAGAATATTGAACAGACAGCTGTTGAAAATTCTTTAAAAAACTCCAAATCTACTATTCAGTCCGGAGATCAGTTGGTTATTCTTATAACCGCAAAAGATATGGATGTAGTTAAACCGTTTAATCAGAACTACTCTTCATCAGAAATAGTTCAGACCAATGCCACAGCTGGAGGGAATATGCCCAATCAGGGAGCTGCCAATGTTTCCGGGCCCACGTATATAGTAGATTCAGAAGGGAATATTGATTTTCCCACGTTAGGTGTTATCAGTACTAAAGGCAAAACATTAGTGGAACTAAAAGATGAGCTGAGAGAAAAAATACAGAAATTTGTTATTAATCCCACAATAAATGTCCGGCTCGCCAATTTTAAAATTACTGTTTTGGGTGAAGTTAACAGGCAGGGAGATTATACGATTTCAAATGGGCAGGGAACCATACTGAATGCGCTGGGAATGGCAGGTGATCTTACGATGTATGGTAAAAGGGAAGATGTATTGGTCATCCGTACAGAAAACGGAGTTGTTTCACATGGAAAGGTAAACTTAATGGATGCAGGTCTCATCAATTCGCCATACTACCACCTCAAACAGGGAGATGCTATTATAGTATCTGCTAACAATACAAAAGATATACAGGCTAAGCAAAACCCTAATACAGGGCTATACCTTACTGCAGCATCTATTGCAATAACAGCAGCTGCTGTTATAGTTTCTTTAATAAGAAAATAATAATATTAATGCTTGTACCAAATTTTAAACTAATAATAACAATAAAAAAAGAATGAAGCTTTATAAAATAGCAATTATTGGTCAAGGATACGTAGGTCTTCCCTTAGCACTTGAATTTGCAAATCATTATCCTGTACTGGGTTTTGATATTAATTCGGAACGGGTTCAGCAGCTTAATGAAGGCTTTGATCTTACGAGAGAAGCGGACCATAAGATGCTTGCCGATAATCTTAAAATTTATGAAACATCAGAAGGGCAGAAGGGCTATAAGGCAACAGATGATCTTACTGAAATATCAGATTCTAACATATTTATTGTTACAGTACCCACTCCTATAGATCAATATAATGCTCCGGATCTAAAACCTCTGCTCTCTGCATCTAAAATGCTTGGGGGTGTTATAAAAAAAGGAGATATTATTATTTACGAATCTACTGTATTTCCCGGATGTACTGAAGAAGAATGTGTTCCTGTTCTGGAAAAGTATTCTGGATTGGTTTATAACAAAGATTTCTATGTGGGATACTCACCGGAAAGAATAAATCCCGGAGATAAGATCAATACGCTTACATCTGTAATGAAAGTAACTTCAGGCTCAACAGAAGAAATTGCTGAAGAAATTGACAAATTATACAGAAAGATAATTACAGCGGGTACTTATAAAGCTTCAAGTATTAAAGTTGCAGAAGCTTCTAAAGCCATTGAAAATGCCCAGCGGGATGTTAATATTTCTTTTGTAAATGAACTGGCTTTAATTTTTGACAGAATAGGTATTGATACGAATGACGTTCTTGAAGCTGCAGGAACAAAATATAATTTCTTAAAATATAAGCCCGGTCTGGTTGGAGGCCACTGTATTTCCGTTGATCCATATTATTTAGCACATAAAGCGGAACAGCTCGGGTATCACCCGGATGTTATTTTGTCAGGCCGAAGAGTAAATGATTCTATAGCGAAATTTATTGCATCAAAGGTTGTAAAACTACTTATTGCCAAAGGAGGAGTTATAAAAGATTCTGAAGCGCTTATTTTAGGCGTAACATTTAAAGAGAACTGCCCTGATGTAAGAAATACAAAAGTTATTGATATATATAATGAACTTAAAGAATACGGAATTAATGTAGATATCTATGATCCTTGGGCTAACAAAACGGAAGTAGAGCATGAATATAAAGTAAGTATTCTTGAAAACCTTGAGCAGGATAAAAAATATGATTCAATAATCATAGCTGTTTCTCATCAGGAATTTCTTGAGATGGATATTAGTGCGTTAAAGACTGCCAATGCCATTGTTTTTGATACAAAAGCCTGTATGGATAGAAAGCTGGTGGATGCAAGATTATAATTAATAATTTTATATTGTTGTAATGCAGGATTTTTTGGAATTAAAATAAAACTAAAGTTAAATAATGGATAACCCGATTATTGAAGGATCAGAAAAAGAAATTAATATTCAGGAAATAATTAAGCCCTATGTAAGAAACTGGATTTGGTTTATTATTGTCCCTATCATATGCCTTGTTATAACTTACTTCTACTTAAAGTTTGTTACACCTATATATAATATTCAATCATCTGTTCTTATTAAAGATGCTCAAAAGGTTCCTTCTGTGAATAGTGAATTGGGTGTTTTACAAGACTTATCTGGTTTTGGAGGAATGGCTACAAACAGTATTGATAATGAAATAGAAATTTTCAAGTCTAAAAAACTTATGTACGAGGTTGTAAAGCAGAATAATTTACAGACTTCTATATATGCAAAATCCAGCTTAAATGATAATGAACTTTATAAAGATACATCACCTATAATTATTCAGGTTGTTAATGAAAAGGAGTATACAAATAAAGTAAAGCCCGTGAACATTAAAATTTCTGGTCAGAATATTGTTTTAACAAGCGAAAATTTTCCGGAAATTAAAGCACAATTAAATAGAACAGTCAGCCTGCCTTTTGCTAATTTATTGATTATTAAAAACCCGAGATATAATAAATTTAAGGCCGGAGATGTTAGTAACATGTATTTTACCTATTCTACTTTAGAAGGTACTGTTAATTATTTACAGGAAATATTAAGTGTAAGTTTAATTAATAAAGAGTCAACGGTTATAAATTTATCATTAAATTATCCAAATGTAAATAAAGCTAAGGATGTTCTAAATACTTTAGTGGAAGTGTATAATAATGATGCCATCAGTGATAAGAATTCGGAATCTAAGAAAACCAAAGATTTTATTGATGATAGGATTAATCTTATATCAAGAGAGCTAGGTCAGGTTGAGAATGAAAAAGAAAATTTCAAATCAAGTAATCAAATTACGGATTTATCAACAGAAGCTAAAATAAGTCTTGAAACATCAGCAGAAGCCAGAGCAAAACAAATTGAATTGGAATCTCAACTAGAGCTTACCAATGCTTTAGTTGATTTTATGGGAAGGCAGAACAATACTCAGGTATTACCTTCTAATATTGGATTAAACAATACAACTGCCACAACTAATATAACAGCCTATAATCAGCTTGTTTTAGAAAGAAACAGATTGCTTGAAAATGCTACTCCCCAAAACCCTGTAGTAATTGATCTTAATAAGCAAATATCTTCTTTAAGAGGCTCCGTTATGGAAAGTCTCCTTAAAAACAGGACAGGGCTACAATTAGCTAAAAATCAGTATCAGAATGAACAGAATATAATAAGTTCAAAAATCACCAAAATTCCTGCACAGGAAAAATTGTTCAGAAGTATTGAGAGACAGCAACAGATAAAAGAAAATTTATATTTGCTTTTATTACAAAAAAGAGAAGAAACGGCCATCTCCCTGGCAGTTACAGCGAATAAAGCCAGAATTATAGATTATGCTTATGCATCACCTGGTCCCGTAGCTCCTAAAAAAGTATTTTTCCTGGCGGGTGCACTTGTATTTGGACTTCTTTTACCTGTGGCTTTTGTTTACCTTAAAGAAATACTTAATAATAAAATCAAAAGTAAACATGATCTGGAAAAACTTTCTCATGCTTCTATATTAGGCGAATTACCCAGCGTTTTAAAAGGGGAATCTGATATTGTGATGGTGAATGATCTTTCACCAATGGCAGAGGCCTTCCGTATTTTAATTACCAATATGAACTTTTTGTTATCTAAGAAGGAGAAGGGAAAAGTTGTTTTTGTTACTTCCACGGTTAAAGGCGAAGGGAAAACTTTTGTCTCTGTAAATTTGGCTTTAACATTAGCAACACCTAATAAGAAAGTAATTATTATAGGTTCAGATATAAGAAATCCTCAACTTCAGCGATACAATACATCAAGAAGAGGTTTAGTTGGTTTGACAGAGTATTTATATTCAGATCAAACAAAATTGGAAGATATAATCCATGTTACGTCATTTAATCCACATTGTGATGTGATTTATTCAGGCATGATTCCGCCAAACCCAACAGATTTACTGAGTAATGGAAGATATGAATTACTATTAGATAATTTAAAAACAAATTATGATTATATTATCATAGATACTGCTCCTCTGTTATTAGTTACGGATACATTCTTGTTTGCAGATTTAGCTGATGCTACATTATACGTTACAAGATCCAGATATACTGAGAAATCTCTTATTGAATTTGCTAATAATAATATCGATAGTCAAAAAATTAAAAATGTAGGCTTTGTACTTAATGATGTAGATAAAAACCATTATGGATATGGCAACAAATATGGCTATGGGTATTCTGCTAAAGAAAAAAGCTGGCTGGAAAAAATTAAGGACAGATTGTAATGCCGAAGAATTAGTAAAGTAATACCTTCCGGAAGATAAATATTAGCTAGTAGTTTTTTTAATAGTGATGATAGAGAAAGCTGGAAATTACATTCTACAATTTGTGAAACAGTACCGTATGTAACGGCTAATATCTATTTACAATCATCACATTCAATCACTTTCTACTGCTAACCATTTTTTGAAAACAATTTATTTCAATCGTGTTTAATAAGAATAAAGTATCAGAGATTGCTTATAATCCTAAAGAATTAAGAACAATATGGAAAGGTTCAAATTATTGGATGTAACTTTATGTTATGTAAATTGATAGTAAATCGGTACAGGGATATAATAAAATTGCTGGACTATTAGATAATGTTACAAAAGTACTTATTAATATTTATCAGTAAATTTTCAACTTCCCATAATATAACTCAAATTAAAATAATTTAATTATTGATTTGAAAAATATTATAAAGGGATTTATTTAAATAATTTGTGGGTAGCATAAAAAAAAATTTTTCTTATAATGTCATTTTAACAATAACCCAGGTCATTGTTCCTATGATCATGTATGCATATGTATCAAGAGTTATTATGCCATATGGAGTAGGTGTGGTTTCTTTTGTGGAAAATATCTGCAGATACATTATGCTGATAGCAGCTCTCGGAATCCCTATTTACGGAATTAGAGAAATAGCAAAGAAAAAAAATGAAAATCAGAATGCAATTTTTAGTGAATTAGTTTCAATACATATTTACAGCAGTTTACTGTTGGTATTGGTTTATATTGTGATGATTTATCTTATACCGCAGCTTAGCGTAAATAAAAATATGTTCCTTACGGGGATTTCTCTCGTTATTTGTAATGTATTAGCCTTAGAATGGTTTTATCAGGGAAATGAAAATTTTAAATATATAACCGTCAGAACTGTTATTGTAAGATTATTTTCTTTGCTTCTGGTTTTTATTTTTGTAAAAAGTCTGCAGGATTATTATTTGTTTTTTGTGATTTTATGTGGATCAAGTGTTGTAAATGGTATTGTAAATTTTATGTATTCAAGAAAATACGTGAAATTCACACTCATTTGGCAATGGAATCGTTTAAACAAGCACATTAAGCCGCTGTTATTAATATTTGCTTCCACTGCAGCAATAAGTATATATGTTTTACTGGATTCTGTTATTTTAGGATTCATTTCTTCTAAAGATGCGGTAGGGTATTATTCATTAGGACTGAGGGTAAGTAAAGCTCCTATAATTTTAGTTACGGCATTAGGTGCTGTATTAATCCCGAAACTATCCCAGGCACATACTTCAGGTGATGATATTTATTTCAACAGACTTATTCAAAAATCTTTTGATTTTGTTGGGATTGTTGCTTTCCCGATAATCATTTCCATGATAGCTTTATCTAATGAAATCATAATTATTTTTGCCGGTGAAAAATTTCTGCCTGCACAAACTTCTTTTTGCATTTTATGTATTGCTATTTATATTATTGGGGTTTCTAATATATTGGGTATGCAGATGTTAACCACAACAGGTAGAGATATTCTAATGACAAAATCTGTTTTTTTCGGACTTATCTGCAGTATTGTTTTAAATATTATTTTAATACCTCATCTTAATGAAATAGGTGCTGCTATTGCAAATTTAGTTTCGGAACTTTGTGTTACCTCTGTTATGTTTTATTTTGTATACAGAAGCTTTCAGCTAAATATCAATTACAGAATCACACTACTTTCTCTGCTTTGTTCCTTACCAATTCTGGGAATTATATATTTTACAAATAGTATGACTGATTCATTGATTGCAAAATTAGCATTTGCCGGTATTTCAATTGCTGTTTATCAGTTTTTTATTCAATATTACATTATTAAAGAAGAAAACTTTATAACATTTACATCAAAAATTATTAAAAGATATGCAAAAATATGATTATTTAATAGTAGGTTCCGGGTTATTTGGAGCTGTTTTTGCCCATGAAGCCAATAAAAGAGGGAAGAAATGCCTGATAATAGATAAAAGGAGTCATCCCGGCGGAAATATTTATTGTGAAGAGATTGAAGGAATCAATGTTCACAAATACGGAGCTCATATTTTTCATACCAATGATAAAGGAATCTGGGATTATGTAAATCAATTTGCAGAATTCAATCGTTATACAAATTCTCCGGTGGCTAATTATAATGGAAAATTATATAATTTACCTTTTAATATGAACACATTCTATCAAATGTGGGGTACAAAAACCCCGGCTGAAGCTTGGGCAAGAATTGAAGAACAAAAAGCAGAATCAGGAATTAAAAACCCTCAAAATCTTGAAGAACAGGCTATTTCTTTGGTAGGAAAAGATATTTATGAAACCCTGATAAAAGAATATACCGAAAAACAATGGGGAAGAAAAGCTATAGACCTTCCTGCTTTTATTATAAAAAGGCTACCGGTGCGTTTTACATTCGATAATAATTATTTTAACGATAAATATCAGGGTATTCCTGTAGGAGGATATAATAAGATCATTGATGGCTTATTGGAAGGGATAGAAGTAAAATTAAATGTAGACTTTTTTGAAGATCGGGAGTATTGGGGAAATGTTGCCGAAAATCTAGTGTTTACCGGAAAAATAGATGAGTATTACGATTATAGTTACGGGAAACTGGAATACAGAAGTTTACGGTTTGAAAACAAAATTTTGGATGAAGAAAATTTTCAGGGCAATGCAGTTGTTAATTATACCTCAAATAATGAAGCTTACACAAGGATAATAGAACATAAGCATTTTGAATTTGGCACACAGCCCAAAACAGTAATTACCTACGAATATCCCGATGAATGGAGTGAAGGAAAAGAATCTTATTATCCGATTAATGATGACACAAATTCCGAATTATATAGAAAATATAAGGAGCTTGCAGAAAAAGACAATAAAGTAATTTTTGGTGGAAGATTAGCAGAGTATAAGTATTATGATATGCACCAGGTAATCGGCTCAGCTTTAACTAAGGTAAAAAAAATATTACAGTAAATGATACAGATTATTAGCCCTTCAAAATTAACAACAGGAGGAACGGAATTACTTCATCAGCTTAATTATGAATTGGAAAAATTAGGAGCTGATGTAGGGATGTCTTATTATGATAAAGAGAATAAATCATTTGTTGAAATAGACATTAATCCTAATTTTAAGAAATACAGTGTTATAAAAAGTAAATCAGTAAAACTGACTGATTCAGCAGATACTGTGATTGTAGTTCCTGAAACCATGCTGAAGCATATTTCTAAGATTACAAATGCCAAAATTTATGTATGGTGGCTGTCAGTTGATAACTATAAGGTTAATCTTAATCTTGATTATCTGAAAGATTATGGATTAAAATCATTTATTTATGAATTTAAAAAAGCATTAACAATTACTCCAATTTCGAAATTAAGAATACATAAGCATTTGGTTCAATCTAAATACGCTCAAGAGTTTTTAGCCAGCCAGTCAGTAAAATCAGAATATTTAAGTGATTACATCAATACTGACTTTTCTAATGTTGATTCTGAAATTAAGAAGTCGGATATAATTTGTTATAATCCTGCAAAAGGGAAAAACGTGACAAAAAGAATTATTGATTTCTATAAAAATAGAAATTCAAAAGTACGTTTTGTACCAATTGTCAAGATGAATCAAAAACAGGTAGCCGAAACCCTGCGAAGTGCTAAGATATACATTGATTTCGGATGGCATCCGGGAAAAGACAGAATACCGAGAGAAGCAAGATTACAGGATTGTGTTATTATTACAGGAAGTAGAGGCTCTGCAAAAAATGAAGAAGATGTAAGAATTCCTCAAAAATATAAATTTGATGAGAAATCTCCGGATTTCTTAAAAAATATAGATTTGATAATTATGGATGTAATGAATAATTTTGATCAAAATTTGAATTCGCAAAATAAATATAAAGAAGCGATTAATAACGAAAGAAATATCTTTGAAAAAGAAGTTAAAAGGTTTTATAAAGAAGTTATAAATAACCAATTATGATATACAGTGTTATCGTTCTTTATAACCCCGAAAGTAATAATAAAGCGAATATAGAAGCTTTATTATTGCAGTCGGATAAACTTGTTGTCATAGATAATTCCACAAGAAAGCTGCCGGAAGAAATATCAGATATAATAAATGGAAATTCTAAGATTGTTTATTTAAGCAATAATGGAAACATAGGACTTTCTTTGGCACTTAATAAAGGAATCAAAAAAGCTTTGGAATATAAGGATTGTGATTATATAGCATTGTTTGATCAGGATTCCTTAATACAAAAAGATTTTTTTCTGCCTATGATAGAAGCGGTTGAAAATAGATCTGGTGTTATAGCAGCCTCACCCGAAGTTGTAGATATGAGAACATTAGAAGGCAATAAAGACGCAGATAATACAAAAGTATATGAGGTTCCTGTAATTATTACTTCCGGATCATTCTATAAGCGCAATGCCTTTGAAAAAATAGGGTTAATGGACGAAACCCTTTTTATTGATTACATTGATTATGAATGGTGTTTCAGAGCAAGGGATAAAGGGTATAAATTAATTAGAGTTCCAGACTCCAAGCTTCTTCATAATATGGGTGAAAAAGTGGTAAAATTTCTTTTTATAGAAAAACCTTACCATACAAATGGCATAAGACATTTTTATATTTTCAGGAATCAGATTTATATGTTTAAACGGGCATATATCCCTTTCGGTTGGAAAGTGGTACAGTTATTTAAATGCATGTACAGAATTCCAAGTTATATTTTACTCTCACCCCAGCCGTTGCAGACTGCAAAACATATAATAAAAGGAATAAAAGCCGGATTTAGCAAAGAAGGCAGAAACTATAGGTATGACAAAATTTGAGCTACACTTTTATATACTGATAACTTATCTTTCTTATTTACTTTTATTAGCCGTATTTCATAGTAAAATAAGAAAAGCTGCATTTATTCCTGCGGTCATTTTTTTTATTTGTTCTTTGTTGCTCAGAATGTATGTTCCCATAGAAAAAAATGCAGATTATGAAGGATATGTTAATTTTACGTTCCAAAATTACCACTTTGAACTAAAATCAATTTTCAGCGAACCTTATTTCCCCTTGATATTAAACGCAATGTTTAAGTATACACAAGACTGGAAACAAGCTTTAAATGCGGTCTATTTCATTAATTTTTTATCAAGCTCGGTTTTTTACATCTGGTTTGCATACCGAAGGGATGTAAAATATTGGATCAAAATTTTATTCTTTGCATTTTCCTACATCTTGTTTACATATACAGTTTTAAGAAATTCACCTGCTTATTTCTTGTTTGGCTTTTTAATTTTTTATTTGCTCTTAGGCAGAAGATTCTGGGCCGGTTATTTCGGCTTCTTAACGCATATTAGTTCACTTCCTGCGCTGGCTGCTACCTTCTTAGGCTTTGGTAAACCCACTTATAAACAGTTTTTCCTTATTCTCTTGGGAGCCATAACCTTTTCAGGCTTATTAAGTCTCTCCTATTTTGCCCATATAACAGCCAAATTAGATACATATACAGATCCAAGTATAGCTGAAAAATATGGAGTAAATATTTTCCATAAGATATACTTTGTTATGATTATAGGGCTTACTCTCTTAATTTATAAAAATAGAAAAACTGCAATATATAATAACTTTTATTGTGCAATTTTTCTTATCTATCTAATCTTATATTTTTTGAATCCGGTAATGGCATATAGGTTTTCTTATTATATTATTATTTATCTTGCAGTTTACCCTTTTTACGGAAAATTAAAGTATGACAAAATTTTGAACATAGTATTTAGTATTGTACTGGTTTTTTTATTTTATAACGTTTTTTATAGCAGCCATATTGATTTAAAATTATTAAAATGAAAACAGTAAAAGTCTTATTAGCCAGTTACAACGGAGAAAAATACATAGAAGAACAAATAGATACTATTCTGAAGCAACAGGGAGTAGTATTGGATATTATTCTTAGCGACGATAAAAGTACAGATAAGACGCTTGAAATTGTCAAGGAAAAATATCCTCAAATAAAAGTTTCGCAGAATAGTCCGGGGACTGGCTCTGCAGCAAAAAATTTTCTGAAAATGGTATCCGGATTGGATTTTAATGAAAACTTTGAATATGTTTCATTTGCAGATCAGGATGATATCTGGATGCAGGAAAAAATCATAAAGGCAATAGAGTTAGCCCAGAAGAATAATGCGGAATTATATTGTTCAAATCTTACCAAATGGGATACTTCCAATAATTCATTTACTGAGCTCAAAAAAGATTTTCCTCAGAAAAAATTTGATTTTTTATTTGAAGGCGGAAGTGCAGGATGTACTTATGTTTTTACAAGGAATTTTGCTGAAGATTTAAAAAACTTTTTAAAAACACTTGATTCTACAAATTGGAAAGGATTTTCGCACGATTGGTTAGTGTACTTTTTTGCAAGATCAAAGAATTACAAAGTGGTTATTGATAATAATTCATACATACATTATCGCCTGCATCAGGAAAATGTTCATGGCCATCTCAACAAATTATCTTGGAGAACAATAAGAGAAAAATCTTCAGAAGTATTTAATGGATATTACCAGAATCACATTAAAAATTATATTCAGTACCTTGATAAAAATTCAGAGGCTTATTTAATCTGTCAGCTATTTCTGAAGGGCTATATTTCAAGAAATAAAGTTATATTAAAATATAACACACAATTGATGAGAGATAAAAAAAAGTTTCTCATTTTTGTAATATTAAATTTATTAAAGTTTTAATTGCCTTTGCATATATGTATAAGCACTTTTTCAAACGTATTTTTGATTTCTTGGCTTCGCTCCTTGGATTACTTATCCTCTTGCCGATATTTATATTTATAACTGTCGGATTATATATTGTAAATAAAGGGAAACCATTTTTTTTTCAGGCAAGACCGGGTTTAAATGGGAAGATTTTTAAGATTATCAAGTTTAAAACAATGACCGACAGGAAAGATGCAAATGGTATTTTATTACCTGATGTGGAGCGCTTAACACCTATCGGAGTATTTGTAAGAAAAGCTTCTTTAGATGAAATTCCGCAGCTAATTAATGTATTGAAAGGAGATATGTCACTCATCGGTCCACGCCCTTTGTTACCGGAATATTTATCTTTGTATAATAAATTTCAGGCAAGACGTCACGAAGTAAGGCCGGGAATTACAGGATGGGCACAGGTAAATGGAAGAAACTCAATTTCATGGCAAAAGAAATTTGAGTATGATGTATGGTATGTTGATCATTTTACACTTTTGCTTGATCTGAAGATAATTTTTCTTACACTTAAAAAAGTTTTAATAAAAGAAGGAATATCTGCAGACGGACATGTAACAATTGAACCTTTTAAAGGAACTTAACGTATAAAATATGTATTTATTTGGTGCCAGTGGTCATGGAAAAGTAATTGCAGATATTGCTTTATCTAATAATATTATTGTCAAAGCTTTTATAGATCATGATGTTCATAAAAAAGAATGTTATGGCTTGCCTGTGTTAAACACTTTACCAAAAGATGGCAATCAAGTAATTATTTCAATAGGAAATAATTTTATAAGAAAAAAACTGTCAATAGAGTTTGAAGGTCATACTTTTGCAAAATTAGTTCATAAGAATACAATAATATCTCCAACCGTTTCTATTGCACCAGGTACAGTAATAATGGGTGGCGTAACGATTAACGCAGATAGTACAATTGGTAAGCATAGTATTATCAATACAAATGCTTCTGTTGATCATGAATGTATAATAGAAGATTTTGTTCATATTTCACCGAATGCCTCGCTAGCAGGAAATGTATATATCGGAGAAGGGTCGCATGTTGGCATAGGAGCAATTGTAATTCAGAATGTTAAAATAGGAAAATGGTGTATAATCGGTGCTGGTGCAGTTATTTTAAAAAATGTTCCTGATTATTCTGTAGTTGTCGGAAATCCCGGAAGAATAATTAAAAGACACATAATAGATAAAAATATTTAAATGAACTCAAAAATCTGGCTCTCCTCACCGCATATGGGAGGTAACGAGCAAAAATATATCAATGAAGCTTTTGCTGAAAACTGGGTGGCGCCTTTGGGGCCTAATGTAGATGGTTTTGAAGAAGACCTGGAAAAATTTTTAGGAGAAGATGTTAAGGTGGCCGCCTTATCTGCCGGAACCGCGGCGCTTCATCTCGCTTTGATCCAGTGTGGAGTAGGACCGGGTGACGAGGTGATCTGCCAGTCGATGACTTTTTCAGCATCTGCCAACCCGATTGCCTATTGCGGGGCAACACCCGTTTTTGTAGACAGCGAGCCGGAAACATGGAATATGTGTCCTGCAGGATTAAGGCAGGCGATCGGAGATCGGATCAAAAAAGGAAAAAAGCCTAAAGCAATTATTGTGGTTCACTTGTATGGCATGCCTGCAAAAATGGACGGAATAATGTCTATCGCCAGGGAATTTGATATTGAAGTAATTGAAGACGCAGCAGAAGCATTGGGATCAGTCTACAAAGGCCAGATGTGCGGAACTTTCGGACGGTTCGGGATTTTAAGTTTCAACGGCAATAAAATCATTACCACTTCAGGCGGCGGAGCCATGGTATGCAATACCTCTGAAGACAAAATCCAGACAGTTTTTCTTTCTACCCAGGCGAGAGATCAGGCACCGCATTACCAGCATTCCCAGATTGGCTTTAATTACAGGATGAGTAATATCGTTGCAGGAATCGGAAGAGGGCAGATGGAAGTTTTAAAAAATCGTGTGGAAGCAAGAAGAAACATGCATCAACTGTATGTGGATCTTTTTAAAGATATTGATGGAGTAACTGTGTTTTCAGAACCTTCAGAGGATTTTTATTCCAATCACTGGCTATCTGCAATTGTGGTTGATCCTCAGGTTACCGGAAAAACAAGGGAAGAGCTGAGAATGGCATTTCTTGAAGATAACATAGAATCAAGGCCGTTGTGGAAGCCGATGCACATGCAGCCGGTTTTTGAAAATGCACCATTCTACGGAGGGGGCACTTCAGAAAAACTATTTAATGATGGCTTATGTCTCCCTTCCGGATCCAATCTCAGAGAAGATGAAAAGGAAAGGATTGCAAATGTAATTAAAATGTTTTTTGGAAAATAATTCTACTAAATGAATCATTACAGGTATTGGAAGGTGGTTTTAGACTGTATTCTGTCAGTAGTACTGATTGTACTTTTTTTACCGTTAATGATTTTATTATTCATCATTGTAAGCATTGATACCAGGTCTAACGGTGTTTTCTGCCAAAGAAGGGTGGGACAGTTTGGAAAGACCTTTATCATTTATAAATTTAAAACCCTTAAAGAACCGGAAAAAGAAAGTTCAGCAACCGGTTTGCTGCTCAGAAAGCTGAAACTTGATGAATTGCCGCAGCTGTTTAATATTCTGAAGGGAGAAATGAGCTTTGTAGGTCCGCGTCCTGATATTGAAGGCTACTATGACAGGTTAACCGGAGCAGAACGGCAGGTTTTGGATTTAAAACCCGGAATCACATCTGAAGCCAGTATCAAATACAGCAATGAGGAAGCATTATTAAAAGCACAGGAAAATCCTTTACAGTACAATGATGAAGTTCTTTTTCCGGATAAAGTGCAGATGAGCCTCAGGTATCTGGAAAATATGTCGTTTTCTGAAGATGTGAAAATTTTAGCAAAAACGGTCCTTAAAATTTTTATACAATAAAAGTATTTACAAGAGTCAATAATTCACTATGAAAATAAAAGAAACCCCTTTAAAAGACTGTTACATCATCGAGCCTACGATTTTCGAGGATGACAGAGGTTATTTTTTTGAGAAATTCAATGAAAAAAAGTTTGAGGAATTAACGGGAATGAACGGACATTTCGTTCAGGATAATATTTCCAAATCTTCTTATGGCGTTCTTCGGGGCCTTCACCTGCAGAAAGGGGAGCATGCCCAGGCAAAGCTGGTTTCCTGTCTGGAAGGAAGAGTATGGGACGTTGCCGTAGACTTAAGGGAAGATTCCCCCACGTTTGGAAAATGGTTCGGTGTTGAGCTTACCGCAGAAAATAAAGTCCAGCTCTACATTCCAAGAGGTTTCGGACATGGTTTTTCCGTGCTGAGTGAAACTGCTGTGTTTGCTTATAAGTGTGATAACTTTTATAATAAAGAATCGGAAGGAAGCGTTAAATACAACGACGAAGATCTGAATATCGACTGGAAAATTGGAAATGATGAGGCAATATTGTCTGAAAAAGATGAAAATGCCCCGGGCTTTAAAGACAGGAATTTTTAACAGCATACGTAAAACCACTTTTAAAGTGGTTTTATTTTTTGATCCAGACTCTTCAATATTTTGTATCTTTGCAAACTCAAAATCAAAAAGATGCGAACAAAATCTGTAGGTAAAAAGAAAATCAATGTAGTAACTCTTGGATGCTCCAAGAATGTCTATGATTCCGAAGTCCTCATGAGCCAGCTTAAAGCCAACGGTAAAGAAGTGGTACATGAAGACCGGGGGGATATTGTTGTGATCAATACCTGCGGATTTATTGATAATGCCAAAGAAGAATCCATTAACACAATCTTGGATTATGTGGAAGCAAAAAACAGGGGCGAAGTAGAAAAAGTATTCGTAACGGGATGTCTTTCAGAACGGTATAAGCCGGATCTGATCAGGGAAATTCCGGATGTGGACCAGTATTTCGGAACCCGGGACCTGCCGATTTTGTTAAAGCACCTGGGCGCAGATTACAAGCATGAGCTGGTAGGCGAAAGGATGACCACAACACCTAAACATTACGCGTACCTTAAAATTTCTGAAGGCTGCGACAGGCCGTGTTCATTCTGTGCCATTCCGCTGATGAGAGGAGGACACGTTTCCACCCCTATTGAAAAACTGGTACTTGAGGCTCAGAAATTAGCCAAAAAAGGAACCAAGGAACTGATTTTAATTGCCCAGGATCTTACCTATTACGGTCTTGATATTTATAAAAGAAGAGCATTGGGAGATCTTCTGAAAGAACTCGTTAAGATTGACGGAATTGAATGGATCCGACTTCACTACGCTTTCCCAAGCGGCTTTCCGGAAGATGTCCTGGATATTATCCGTGAGGAACCTAAAGTCTGTAATTACATAGATATTCCGCTTCAGCACATCAATTCAGATCTGCTTAAATCAATGAAGAGAGGGACCACCCATGAAAAAACAAATGCCCTGCTCAGCAAATTCAGGGAGAAAGTTCCTGATATGGCGGTACGGACTACGCTGATTGTAGGCTATCCCGGAGAAACCGAAGAGATTTTCCAGGAGCTGAAAGACTGGGTGAGGGAGCAGAAGTTTGACAGGCTCGGATGCTTTACCTATTCCCATGAAGAAAATACCGGAGCCCATGTGCTGGAAGATAATATCCCTCAGGAAGTCAAAGAAGCAAGGGTAGAAGAGATCATGGAAATCCAGTCGCAGATTTCATGGGAAAAGAACCAGGAAAAAATAGGAAATATCTACAGATGTATATTTGACAGGAAAGAAGGGAACTATTTTATCGGAAGAACGGAATATGATTCTCCGGATGTTGATAATACCGTTTTGGTTTCCGCAGAAGATACTTACATTTCAATCGGTGAATTTGCCCAGGTAAAAATTACTTCCGCAGAGGAATTTGACCTTTATGGAGAACTGGTTTAACCGTTCAGGATCCCAGTTTTTTATTTGATGCTGCTGCTTGCCATAGTCTGATATGAACAGGCAACTGAGTACTAAAGGTTTCAGTAATCTATTAATACATATTCGAAAAGTCTACATTAAATAGATTTTTACATAACATAAACCGATGAGTTTTTCATCGGTTTTTTTGTAGACTTATTTGAATGGTAATGGGGTGATATGTGTTGTTAATCAATTGATTATGGAGATTAATTAAGCGTGAAATAAGATAAAAATAGTAGAGATAGTTAATTTTGTTAACTTTTTAACAGGTATTTTAACGCTTTTTAACAATAGTATCTATTCTATTAAATATCAGTAACTTAAAATGAAAATTAACAAAATATTTAGTTTTCGTTAACTATAATTAACAATTGGAATAGGCCGGTAGGAACTTTCCTGATACATTTGCCCAGTCAAAACAAATAAAAGTTCAAAATGATGAAAAGATTCATTCTCGTAATCATAATGATGATTTCAGCCTTTGGTATTTATTCTTTCAAGATCAATGCCACAGATGCGAAAAAAACAAGTTATGCATCCTACTACCACAATAAGTTTAACGGTAGAAAAACAGCCAGCGGAGAGATTTTCAGCAACTCAAAGTTTACCGCAGCAAACAGAACGCTTCCATTCGGAACAAACATTAAGGTAACCAACCTGAACAATGGTAAAGAGGTGATTGTGAAGATAAATGACAGAGGGCCTTACCATTCATCAAGAGCTTTGGATATGTCTAAAGCAGCGTTCGATGAAATCGGGGATACCGGCAACGGTACCATTCCGGTGGAATATGAAATTGTCAATTAAATTTATGATGTAAATTAATAAAAGCCGGTTTTAAACCGGCTTTTGTGTTTTATAAACTGAATTCAACCAAAGCCGGGCAGTGGTCAGAATGGGCAGCTTCCTTAAGGATCACAGCCCTTGTCAGCTTGTCTTTTAAACTGTAGGACGCAAAATTGTAATCCAGCCGCCAGCCTTTATTATTTGCCCTGGCATTCTGCCTGTAACTCCACCACGTATAATGGTCAGGCTCATTATTGAAAAACCTGAAACTGTCAATCAGTTCGCATTCATTGATAAAGTTTGTCATCCATTCCCGTTCCATGGGCAGGAATCCCGAGGTATTCTTTAAGCCCACCGGATTATGGATGTCAATCGCTTCATGGCAGATATTGAAATCCCCTGAAATAATAAGATTCGGGATTTCCTTTTTTAAATTTTTGATGTATTCTAAAAAGTCATGGCAGAACTGCATCTTGAAATCCAGCCTTTCTATATTGGATGCAGAAGGTACATACACGGAGATTGCAGAAAACCCGTCAAAATCTGCACGGATAATCCGGCCTTCATTATCATAGCTTTCAATTCCGCATCCGAACTCTACATGGTTGGGCTTTATTTTCGAGGCAATTCCGACCCCACTGTAGCCTTTTTTTACCGCCGAATGCCAGTAGCTGTGATAGCCCAGTTTTTCCAGGCTTTCAATATCAATCTGGTCATTGCCGGCTTTGCTCTCCTGGATACAGATGATGTCAGGATCAGAAGTTTTCAGCCACCCTAAAAAATCCTTGGTAAAAGCCGCACGGATTCCGTTTACATTATATGTGATTAATCTCATTGCTGTTTATAAATTTAATTGCTCATGATATCTGAAAAATAAATTCTATGATTTAAAATAGACGGCCTAAGTGATAAATCCTGAATCAGAACTTATAAATAAGCCGGATATCAAACACAGTTTATTTATTTCTGCGAAGATATGAACATTAAAAAAGGATCGGAAAAAATCTATAGATTTTTTCCGATCCTTTTTATTAATAAGCTGTAGCCGGAAACTATTTAGGTTCCAGAATGCTGATCGGGATAATACACTCTTCCAGTGAAATTCCCCCGTGCTGGTATGTTTCCTTATAATAATTCACAAAGTGGTTGTAATTCTTCGGATACGCTAGGAATGTACTGTTTTTTGCAAAAATATACTTTGAGCTTAAATTCCCTTTCGGTAAAAACAGCTTTTCAGGATTCGTAATCGCCCATACATCGCTGGAATCATAGGTAAGGCTCTTACCTGTTTTATAACGGATGTTGGTTGATGTTTCCCGGTCTCCGACAACTTTACTCGGTTTCTTTACATAGACCGTTCCGTGATCCGTTGTAATCACCAGCTTAAAGCCGCTTTCAGCAGCAAGCTTAATAATTTTGATCAGTGACGAATTTTCAAACCAGTTCAGGGTCAGTGACCTGAAGGTTTTGTCATCACGGATCAGCTGGTCTACAATATGGTTGTCTGTTTTCGCATGAGAAAGAATATCAATAAAATTATAAACAATTACCAATAGGTCGTTGTTTTTATGCTGATTGAAGTCATCATAGATTTTCCTTTCAAAATCAGCATTCAGTACCTTGAGGTATTTCATGGATTTTGAGCCCAGGCCAATTCTCTTCATCTGGTCTTCAAGGAAATCACGTTCATATTCGTTTTTGTTTCCTTCCTCATTGTCATTAAACCATTTGTTAGGGAAACGTTTTTCAATCTCAGACGGCATCAGTCCGGCAAAAAAAGAATTTCTCGCGTACTGGGTGGCCGTAGGTAAGATGCTGTAATAATAGTCTTCCGAAATTTTGTTATAATATTTCGTAAACAGCGGCTCAATCATTTTCCACTGGTCATAACGGAGGTTGTCCACCATTAAAAGCAGGACTTTTTCCTTTTCAACTTCAGCTTTAATCTTTTCCTTGAAAAGCGTGTGGCTCATCATCGGCTTATCAGAATCATGGAGCCAGTCTTCATAATTGTTCTCGATGAACTTGGCAAACTGGATATTCGCTTCCTCTTTCTGGGACTGCAGCAGATCCGCAAACTCATTGTCCGCTACCTTATCAAATTTAATTTCCCAGTTAACGATCTTTTTGTAATATTCAGCCCATTCCTGGTAGGTCCTCAAATAAGACAGCTCCATAGAAAGGTTCCTGAATTCCTGCTGGTACTGGAGGATTGTTTTCTGCTCTACCAGGTTATCTTCCTGAAGGTTTTTCTTTAATGATAAAAGGATCTGGTTCGGGTTTACCGGTTTCAGGATATAATCGGCAATCTGGGAGCCGATGGCTTCTTCCATAATATGCTCCTCTTCACTTTTTGTTACCATAACGATTTTCAGGGAACTGTCTTTGTCCTTAATCATCGGAATGGCTTCAAGGCCTGAAATTCCGGGCATGTTTTCATCAATGAGCGTTAAGGCGAATTTTTCAGAATCCATGAGTTCCAGTGCCTCATTCACGTTGTTTACAGGAGTCACGTGATAGCCTTTTTTTTCTAAGAATACGATATGAGGTTTGAGTAAATCTATTTCATCATCTATCCATAATATCTTTTCCGACATAATTTATTTTTTACATGATTATTGTATCAAATTGCTGACCAACTTCCTTTAAAACTTCCCAAAAACAGGGGCCTAATAGTTAAATGTTAGTTAATGGAAACCTATGCATCTCCCCGCATTACATAACTGTTTTCTGCCGGTCATGTTTTGCGGAATATATTGTTTACATTTAATCCATCTGAATGCAGGTTATATGGAATTAAATATAGCACAAAAGGGTGCTCAGCTGCGTACCAAAGATAATTTAAAAACATTAATTTATACGTAATTAAGTTAAAATTAAAAATCCTTAAATTTGTTAGCAAATACTGACGTTTCCAATGCAGAATAAGCTAAAAATCATCAATGATCCGGTTCACGGTTTTATCAGGATTCCCCATGAAATTTTATTTGACATTATAGAGCACCCTTACTTCCAGAGACTGAGAAGAATAGGGCAGACCGGATTGCTGAACCTTATTTTCCCCGGCGCCATGCATACCAGGTTTCACCATGCGCTTGGGGCCATGCATCTGATGTTTACCGCCTTGGAAACCCTTAAACAGAAAGGGATAAAGATTTCCGAAGATGAAGAAAAAGGAGCGATGCTGGCAATTCTGATGCACGACATCGGCCACGGACCGTTTTCCCACGCATTGGAATGCATGCTGATGGACGACTGGCACCATGAAAACCTCTCGCTTTTACTGATGAACCGTTTAAATGATGAGTTTAACGGCGAGCTATCCTGTGCGATTGAAATGTTTCAGGGAAAATACCACCGGAAGTTTTTCAACCAGCTGATTTCTTCCCAGCTTGATGTGGACCGGCTGGATTATTTGAAGCGCGACAGTTTTTTTACAGGCGTTTCAGAAGGAAGCATCAATACCCAGCGGATTATTTCCATGATGAACGTCTGTGAAGAAGGAGAACTGGTGATCGATGCAAAAGGGGTATATTCCATTGAAAATTTCCTTACCGCCAGGATGTTCATGTATTGGCAGGTGTATTATCACAAAACATCCGCTCTTGCAGAGTTTCTTCTGGTCAAAATTTTAGAAAGGGCAAAATATCTCGTTTCCCAGGGTGTGAACCTTCCGGCTACCGAAAACCTTACCTATTTTTTATACAGGGGGAAAAGTGCGGCCACGGACGAAGATGTTGAAAGGTTTACCAAGCTTGACGACAATGATATTATTCAGGCCATGAAAGGCTGGCAGAATGCAGATGACGTCATCCTGTCTTACTGGTGCCGGTGTGTCATCCGGAGAAAACTTCCGAAAACCATTATTTCATCCCATCCTTTTGATCCTGAATTGGTTGAAGCAAAAATAAAATACACCAATGACCTGCTGGGAATTGACAACGGAAAAGAACTCGTACATGAAATTGAAAGAAAGCTTCTCCCTTATGATACCCAGAAACAGCCGATCTACCTGTTACAGAAAAACGGTGAAAAGATCAGGCTTGAAGAATCTGAAGACCGGCTCCTGTCCGGCTTAATGGTCAACAAAACAACAAGGTATATCCTTACTTTCCCAAGAGAAGAATAGCCGGTATTTCTTAAAGATTAATAAATTTCAAAATCCGAAAACTAAAAAATGTTTGTGAATTACAGAATTTCTTATCTTTGCAGAATATGGAATTTACAGCTTCGCAAATTGCAAGTTTTATTAACGGAAAAATAATAGGTGACGAAAATGCGCTTATTACAGGAGTTTCACCTATCGAAAGCGGGGAAACAGGACATCTTTCTTTTATTGCCCAAGACAGATTTATACAGTATCTGGACGATTCACGATGTTCCGTAATCATTGTTTCAGAGAACCTTTTAACCAAAGACCAGTACAATCCCACGGTAATTGCGGTAAAAGATGCGTATCTTTCTTTTCAGGTCCTGATGAATCTGTATCAGGAAATGCAGGGAAGAAAAGAAGGCATTGAAACCGGTTCTTCTATCCACGAGACTGCTGTTATCGGTGATCAGGTGTATATCGGAGCCTTTACTTATGTTTCTGAAAAAGCAAAAATAGGCGAAGGGTCCCAGATTTATCCGCAGGTGTACATCGGCAAAGGGGTAAAGATCGGTAAAAACTGTAAAATCGACAGCGGCGCGAGAATCTATGATTACTGTATCATCGGTGATCATTGCGTTATTCATGCCAATACCGTTATCGGCGGAGACGGATTCGGTTTCCAGCCTACCCCGGAAGGATTTAAAAAGATTCCCCAGCTTGGAAATGTAATTATTGAGGACCATGTGGAAATTGGTTCAAACTGCAGTATAGACAGGGCCACCATAGGCTCTACCGTTATCGGCCAGGGAACCAAGATTGATAACCTGATCCAGATTGCACACAATGTGAAAATCGGTAAAAACAACGTTATTGCGGCACAGGCCGGCATTGCCGGATCTACCACCATCGGCGACTGGAACCAGATCGGCGGCCAGGTGGGAATTGTAGGCCATATCAAAATAGGCAACCAGGTGAAAATCCAGGCCCAAAGCGGCGTGAATTCCAGCGTTAATGATAAAGATACGCTGTACGGTTCACCGGCAATCAGTTATAATGACTATCTTCGAAACTACGTCCATTTCAGAAATTTCACTGAAATTGTTAACAGAATAAATAATCTTGAGAATAACTCAAAAGATAAAACTAATGAGTGATATGCAAAAAACACTTCAGCAGGAAGTGACACTTTCCGGAATCGGACTTCATACTGGTAGAGAAGTAAAGCTGACCATGAAACCTGCCAAAGAAAATACAGGTTTCGTCTTCGTAAGAACAGACCTTGAGGGGCATCCCCAGGTTGAAGCTGACGTGAACTATGTTACCGCTACAGAAAGAGGAACTACATTAGAGAAATTAGGCGTAAAAATTACCACCTGCGAACACCTTCTGGCCGCATTGGTAGGCTGTGATATTGATAATGCCCTTTTGGAAATGGATGCTTCCGAGCCTCCGATCTTAGACGGGTCTTCAAAATATTTCGTGGAAGCCATCGAAAGTGTAGGGGTGGTAGAACAGAATATTGCCAGAGAATACCTGGTGGTAAAGGAAGTTCTTACCTACAGCGATCCGGCTACAGGATCTGAAATTACAATTATCCCTTCAGATACGTACGAAGTGACTACCATGGTAGATTTCGGGACCAAAGTTTTAGGTACTCAGAACGCTACCCTTAAACATATTTCTGAGTTTAAAGACGAAATTTCCTCTGCAAGAACCTTCAGCTTCTTACATGAACTGGAAATGCTTCTGGACCACGGACTGATCAAAGGCGGAGATATCTCCAATGCGATCGTTTATGTAGATAAAGATCTTACTCCGGAAACTACGGAAAAGCTGAAAAAGGCATTCGGGAAAGATGAAGTGTCAATCAGGCCCAACGGAATTCTTGATAACCTGACGCTGAATTATCCTAACGAAGCAGCAAGACATAAATTACTGGATGTAATCGGTGATTTAGCCCTTGCAGGAGTAAAAATAAAAGGTAAAGTTATTGCCAATAAGCCGGGACATTACGTAAATACCCAGTTTGCAAAGAAACTGAACCGTCAGTGGAAAATTCAGAAAAAGAAAAACGTCCCTGATTTTGATTTAACAAAAGAGCCGGTTTTCGATATCAACGGAATCATGAAACTTATGCCTCACAGGCCGCCGTTTCTGTTGATTGATAAAATCCTTGAGCTTTCAGACTCTCACGTGGTAGGCCTTAAAAATGTAACCATGAATGAGCCTTTCTTCGTTGGTCATTTTCCTAAAGAGCCGGTAATGCCGGGAGTTCTGCAGGTGGAAGCACTGGCACAGACAGGAGGGATCCTCGTGTTGGCAAGTGTACCTGATCCTGAAAATTACTCTACTTATTTTATTAAGATTGATAAAGTGAAATTCAAGAGGAAAGTAGTTCCCGGAGATACCCTTATTTTCAAAATTGAACTGATCGAGCCTATCAGAAGAGGGATCGTACATATGCAGGGATATGGATATGTGGGAGACAGCATAGCAGTAGAAGCAGAGCTGATGGCTCAAGTTGCAAAAAATAAAGTTGAGTAAATGATTCATCAATTAGCAGCCGTAGATAAACGCGCGAAAATCAGCAAAAATGTAATCGTAGAACCTTTTACGACTATTGCAGGGGATGTGGAAATCGGAGAAGGCACATGGATCGGTCCCAATGTCACCATTATGGATGGGGCGAGAATCGGCAAAAACTGCAGGATTTTCCCCGGGACTGTTATTTCAGCAATTCCCCAGGATCTGAAATTCGACGGCGAGGATACCCAGGTAATTATAGATGATGAAACCACCATACGCGAGTGTGTAACTGTAAACCGGGGAACAAAAGCGCTGGGCTATACAAAAATTGGTAAAAACTGCCTGATTATGGCCACTACCCATATTGCCCACGACTGCATTATCGGGGATCATGTGATCATCGTTAACGGCTGCGGTATTGCAGGACACGTGGAAATAGGCGACTATACCGTAATGGGAGGTCTGTCTGCTGTTCACCAGTTCGGTAAAATCGGCAAGCACGTGATGATTTCCGGCGGTACGTTGGTGAGAAAAGATATCCCGCCTTACGTAAAAGTGGCAAGGGAACCGATGTCTTATGCAGGGATCAACTCGGTAGGCCTGAGAAGAAGAGGGTTTACCAATGAGAAAATCTTTGAAATCCAGAAAATTTACAGGGCTATTTTCCAGATGAAAATGAACGTTTCCCAGGCTATTTCACACATTGAAAAAGAAATGCTTCCGACAGCTGAAAGGGATGAAATCCTTCAGTTTATCCAAAACTCACCGCGTGGAATCGTAAAAGGGTACGGAACGGGAAAAGACAATAATTAATCCGGAGAAAAATTTTCTTTCTTTTATGTCCTGATGATATCCCGTTTCTGTTTTTCGCAGGATCAGTAATTAAAGGACACTGAGTTTTACTATGGCTTTTCAGACTGTAAAAAAGGAAATTGATCAACCTACCTGATGGTTTCGCTGACACTAAAAGTCCAGGTAAACAACGAAAATAATAACTAAATACATACACAATAGTAATGGCAACAAGTAACGATATAAGAAAAGGTCTGTGCATAGAATTCAGCAATGACATTTTTAAAGTAATCGAATTTCTTCACGTAAAACCGGGAAAAGGCCCTGCTTTCGTAAGAACAAAATTAAAATCTGTAACCAACGGTAAAGTTCTTGACAATACTTTTTCTGCAGGTCATAAAATTGATGAAGTAAAGGTAATTACAAGAAAGTTCCAGTATCTTTATGATGATGAGAACGGATTCCATTTTATGAACAATGACGATTTTTCTCAGCTTTACCTTAATAAGGAGATGATTGAAAACGCGCAGTTGATGAAGGCAGGTGAAGAAGTAACGATCATTATGAAAGAAGCTGATGAAACGCCGCTTTCTGCAGAACTTCCGCAGTCCGTTTATCTGGATGTAGTTGAAGCTGATCCGGGTGTAAAAGGAAATACGGCCACCAATGCTCTAAAAAATGCCATTGTTGAAACAGGAGCGAGAGTAATGGTTCCTCTGTTCATTGAGCCGGGAGACAGAATCAAGGTAAGTACCGAAGACGGTTCTTACCTGGAAAGAGTGAAAGAATAAATTAAATATAAAATTTATACCAGTTCGGTTTGCATACGCATTCCGAATTTTGTTTTATAGTCAGTCTTAAAACTATGGCTGATAGAAACTGGGGGCAGCCCAAAATATATTAAAGAAAATCAATTGTTATGAAATTTCACGCGCCTCAAAAACTGAAAACCATTGCTGACCTTATCGGTGCAAGGTTTGTTGGCCCCGAAAACTTCGAAGTATTGGGAACCAATGAAATCCATAGGGTAAAACCCGGAGATATCGTATTTGTAAACCATCCGAAGTATTACGATAAAGCTTTATATTCTGCCGCAACGATTATCCTGATTGATAAAGAAGTCGACTGCCCGGAAGGCAAGGCACTGCTGGTCTCTGATGATCCTTTCAGGGATTTTAATAAAATCAATACCCATTTTACCAGAATATCTAACTTCACGGAGGAGCTTCACGACGTAGAAATCGGGGAAGGAACAAAAATTCATCCCTCTGCCGTAATCGGAAACAATGTAACCATCGGAAAAAACACCCTTATTTTCCCTAATGTGGTAATCGGTGACAGAACAGTGATCGGCGACAATGTGATCATCCAGTCCAATACCGTTTTAGGAGGTGATGCCTTTTACTACAGAAAATTAAACGGGAATTTTGACCGGCTTATTTCCGTAGGGAATGTGGTCATAGAAAATAATGTTGAAATCGGGAACGGCTGCACCATAGACAGAGGCGTGACGGATTCTACGGTAATCGGAGAAGGTTCCGTGCTGGATAACCAGATCCAGGTAGGCCATGATACCATAATCGGGAAAAAATGCCTGATTGCTTCCCAGGTGGGTATTGCCGGATGCTGTATCATCGGTAATGAAGTGACTCTATGGGGACAGGCGGGGATCGCTTCCGGAAACAGCATCGCGGACGGATCTGTGATTTTAGGCAAAACCGGAGTCAACAGAAATCTTGAAAAAGGCACCTATATCGGAATGTTTGCTGAAGATTTTAAAACCTATCTGAAAAAGGAGGTTAAACTCAGAAACCTTAAATAAACAAATTGGTTAGATGTATCTTTAATCAAAGAAAAATAAGTAAATTTGTGAGCATTAATAAAAAGTAATAAATAAATTAAAATTATAATAAAATGTCAATTTTAGTAAACAAAGATTCTAAAGTAATTGTACAAGGATTTACAGGGAACGAAGGTACTTTCCACGCAGGCCAGATGATCGAATACGGAACCAACGTTGTAGGAGGTGTTACTCCGGGAAAAGGAGGAAGCGAGCACCTGGGCAAGCCTGTATTCAATACCGTTGCTGATGCTGTAACAAAAGCCGGAGCCAATGTAAGTATCATTTTCGTACCGCCTGCATTTGCTGCTGATGCAATTATGGAAGCTGCTGAAGCGGGGATTAAAGTAATCGTATGTATTACTGAAGGAATTCCGGTAGCAGACATGGTAAAAGTAAAATCTTATATTGCAGACAGAGACTGCAGACTGATTGGCCCGAACTGTCCTGGAATCATTACTTCTGAAGAAGCTAAAATTGGGATTATGCCAGGTTTCGTTTTCAAAAAAGGGAAAGTAGGAATCGTTTCAAAATCAGGAACCCTTACCTATGAAGCTGCTGACCAGGTAGTGAAAGCAGGTTTCGGAGTATCTACGGCAATCGGTATCGGTGGAGACCCGATCATCGGAACAACAACAAGAGAAGCACTGGAATTATTCATCAATGATCCTGAAACGGAAGCGGTAGTGATGATCGGAGAAATCGGTGGAGGTCTTGAGGCTGAAGCAGCAAGATGGTACAAAGCCAGCGGTTCTACAAAACCGGTAGTAGGTTTCATTGCAGGGCAAACGGCTCCTAAAGGAAGAACAATGGGGCACGCAGGTGCTATCGTTGGCGGAGACGAAGATACAGCGCAGGCTAAAATGGAGATCATGAGAGAAAACGGAATCAACGTTGTAGATTCTCCTGCTGACATCGGTGCTACTGTAGCAAAAGTTTTAGGATAATCTAAACATAAATAACATGAAAAAATTTTTATTGGCCTCTGCTTTGGCCGTTTCTGCCATGTCTTTCGCACAGATAGATTTCAGCAGTACAAGATTTGGTATCAAAGCGGGAGGTAACTATTCCAGAGTGAAGAACGCTCACAATCCCTCAGGCCCGAGGTATACATTTCAGGGAGGTGTATTGGCACTGATTCCTTTAGGCAAAGAAAACCAGTTTTTCTTACAGCCTGAAGTAATGTATTACGGAGCCGGAGAAACAGGTAAAGACAAAAATGCAAAAACGGCAGACGGATACAATGCGGTGTATGCAAACGACTATCTTAGCGTTCCTGTTTTCTTCAAGGGATATTTCTCAGAAAGTGAGTCTGAATTCTTTGCAATGGCAGGTCCGAGATTTAATTTCCTGATCAGCCAGAAAACAAAGAATGCTCCTGCATCAAGGCCTTATTATGATCCTGATGTAGCCAGTCCTGCTTATGCCAATGTTAACGGTAAAGCAAGCTCATTCAACTTTGGAATAGGATTAGGTATAGGATACAGTTACAAGAGACAGCTGGAACTTGGGGTCAATTATGATCTTGGACTTTCAGATACATATCCTGATCTCAGGGAATCCTGGACGAAATCAGATGCTACGGAAAAACGTAAGTCTGAACAGGTGCTCAGCGTAACCTTAAGCTATATCTTCAAATAAGAATTGATTCATTTTCAAGACATAAAAAATCCCGGAACTTATAATTCCGGGATTTTTTTATCTGTTTATTCTGATTTAAATTTTTATCCTCTGATCCATTTCCAGATTTCTTTCAGCGTAGCTTTATTTCCGTACATTAAAATCCCTACACGGTAAATTTTTCCGGCCACGAAAATCATAAAGATCGTAGTTCCCAGTAACAGTCCGATCGACAGTGCAATCTGCCAGGCAGGAACCCCGAACGGGATTCTCGCAATCATGGCTACAGGAGAAGTAAACGGAATAATCGACAGCCAGAAGCCAAGCGGCCCATCAGGATTATTCATTAAAGAAAAGCTTCCGTACATCCCCAGCATCAATGGTAAGATGGCAAATAGGGTAAACTGCTGCGTTTCGGTTTCATTATCTACCGCAGAACCTATGGCGGCATAAATTGAGCTGTAAAAAATATATCCCAACAGGAAAAATACAATGAATACAAAAATAATCAGGGGGAAATTCAGTTCCAGTAAGCTGTGGGAAATCTGTGTGGCAATCTGGGCAACATCAAGCTTGTCCGCCAGTTCTTCATTTCCGCCGGGAATATTTTTCTGGATGGATGAAAACCCGGTATTCAGAACCAGAGCACCGATAACGGACATGGTAATCCAGACCAGAAACTGAGTCAGGGCAACCAGGGTTACGCCTAAAATTTTTCCCATCATCAACTCAAAAGGCTTTACGGAAGAAATAATGATTTCCACCACACGGTTGTTCTTTTCTTCCAGAACGCTCCTCATTACCCGCACTCCGTAAATAATGATAAACATGAAAGTTACATACATCAGCAGGATGCTTAAGCCGCTTTTCACGCCGAAGCCAAGATCAGAATCCTCCTTGTTGTTTTCGGAAACGTTGATCGTTTTTAAAGTAAAACCCTTATCAAGATCATTCAGCTGTGTTTCAGCAATGCCCAGTTGTTTGATCTTCTCTTTCTTAATGACATCATTAATGTCAGCAATAATTTTCTTTTTGGTGTCAAACCCTATTTTACTGTTGATAACAAGCCTGGAGTTCCGCTGCAGCTCAGCAAAATTTTGGTTTTTCAGTTCCGGCAGAATTAAGATCCCGTCTAAGGATTCATTGCCTTTTAAATTATTGATCTTGGATTTTTCATCAGCTGTAGAAACAAAAACATACTTCAGCTGGTCATCAGATTTAAGCTGGTTCTTAAACAGCCCGCTTTTATCTACTACTTCGATAACGCTGTGGGATTCATTGGCCTTAAACATCAGGCCCACCACTGCTCCGAAGGCAATCAGCATAACAGGAGCCAGAAGCGTCAGTATAATGAAGGATTTTTTCTTTACCTGCGTAAGAAATTCCCTTTTTGTAATTAAAAAAATATGATTCATAATTAAGAGTTGTTGCTTACCGCATTAATAAATACCTCGTTCATGCTCGGGATTTTTTCGTCAAAAGACCGTACTTTTCCTACATGGATCAGATCTGAAATAATGTTGTTCTGATTGGTGTCATTTTTAACATCAAAGGAAACCAGGTTGTTTGCAGTAGATAAGTTGAAAATCTCATATTTGCTTTTAAAATTGGCGAAATTATTTTCATCAATTTCCGAAAGGGTAATCCCGAAAATATTTTTCTTGAATTTTTCCCGTACATCGAAAACCCTGCCGTCGATTATTTTTTTTGAATTGTCTATCAGTGCCACATAATCACACATCTCCTCTACGCTTTCCATGCGGTGCGTCGAAAGAATAATGGTGGTCCCGTTATTTTTAAGTTCGATGATCTGGTCTTTGATCAGATTGGCATTTACGGGGTCAAAGCCTGAAAAAGGTTCATCAAGAATCAGGAGATGCGGCCTGTGGAGAACTGTAACCACAAACTGGATTTTCTGGGCCATCCCTTTTGAAAGTTCAGACAGTTTCTTTTTCCACCACTGATCGATATGAAGCTTGTCAAACCACTTTTTAGCCTCGGTTAAAGCATCATTTTTACTCATTCCTTTCAGTTCGCCGAAATAAAGGAGCTGGTCGCCGACCGTCATATTTTTATACAGGCCTCTTTCTTCCGGCATATAGCCGATGTCTTTGATGTGACTGGGGTTAAGCTTTTGCCCGTTGATGGTAATCTCACCGGAATCTGCCTGGGTAATCTGGTTGATGATTCGGATAAAAGAAGTTTTCCCGGCTCCGTTAGGACCCAAAAGGCCATACACGCTTGCTTTCGGTACATGGATGCTGAAATCATCCAGGGCTACCTTTTTACCTGCATTGTAAGTCTTTATAATATGTTCGGCTTTTAACATTAAATTGTTTTTTCTTATTAGTAAGATAAAGTGCCGAAAGTTACGGAAATATTAAAACAGAACTGAGCCAAAAGAAAAAATCCTGATGATTATCAGGATTTGGTTTGTTTTATTGTTTTACAATCTGAGTTACCTTTATGGTGTTGTCACTCAAAATGTACCGGATCAGGTATTTTCCGGGTTTAAGTTTTTCAATGTTGATCTCTCCGGAATTCATATTCACAGAGTAATTAGCCACCTGTGTTCCTAAAATAGAGTAAAAAGTAACACTCTTAACTTTAAGGTTAGGTTCTTTGGCTTTTATGATAAGAAAGTCCCTTGCAGGGTTAGGATAAGCAACCAGCACCCCGTCATCAGACTTCTGAGAGAAGGAAGTGGGCTCTTTAATCTGCGCCTTCATATTGTTGGAAAATCCAACGAAAGTGCCCAAAAATATAAATAAAAGTAAAAGTTTTTTCATCAAATTAAAATTTCGTAACTATATTATAACAAAACTAAACAATTCTGCAATTGCTCGCAATAGTTTTTTACAGAACTTATAGTAAATTTGTATTAAATTTTATTCAAAAAGTATTCCAAACAATGATACATTCAAGAAACAGAAGGCTGAGGGTTAACGAATCTCTCAGGAGCCTGGTGAGAGAATGCACCCTTACCACAAGTGATTTCGTTATGCCTGTATTCGTCATGGAAGGCGAAAACAAAGAAGAACCCATCCCGTCTATGCCGGGGATTTTCAGGAGGAGCATCGATCTGACGGTAAAAGAATGCAGGGAACTTTTTTCCTTAGGCGTAAAAGCCGTTAACCTGTACATGAAAGTGTCTGAAGATCTTAAAGACAACACCGGAAAAGAAGCGTGGAACAGGAACGGACTGATGCAGAACACGATCAGGGCTATTAAAGATGCGGTTCCGGAAATGATTGTGATGCCCGATGTAGCTCTGGATCCGTATTCAATCTACGGGCACGATGGAATTATCGAAAACGGCAAGATTGTGAACGATGCCACCAATGATGCCCTGGCCAGAATATCAGTGTCCCATGCAGAAGCCGGTGCCGATATTGTAGCGCCCAGCGATATGATGGACGGGAGGGTTCAGACTATCCGTGAAGCATTGGAAGACAGCGGATTTACAGATGTCGGAATTTTAAGTTACGCTGCAAAATATGCCAGTTCTTTTTACGGGCCGTTCAGAAGTGCTTTGGACAGTGCACCAAAAGATGACATTGAAATTCCGAAAGATAAAAAAACCTATCAGATGGATTTTCATAACTCACGCGAAGCGCTTAACGAAGTCTTTAAAGATATTGATGAAGGCGCTGATATCATTATGATCAAACCGGGGCTTCCATACCTGGACATTGTTTCCAAAGTCCGTGAGGCAATTGACCTTCCGATCGCGGTATATAATGTAAGCGGTGAATATGCAATGGTAAAAGCAGCGGCACAGAACGGCTGGCTGGACAATGATAAAACGATTATTGAAAGCCTGACCTGTTTCAAGAGAGCCGGCGCAGATATGATTTTTACTTACTTTGCCAAAGAAGCGGCCATTCTTTTAAACCGATAATTAATAAAGGATATAATAAAATAACACCTCATCTCGAGGTGTTATTTGTTTAATGCCTATCCGAAACATGCATTATAGTGGGGAGATCCCGGCACGATAGGATTCTGGCCGCCTTTATCATAGACGCAGATATTAGACGGGCACAGGTACCATCCCGGCTGGCAGTTTCCGTTGGCATCCGGCGGGCGGATATTTCCGCCGTTGATCTTCATCAGATCTTTTTTCGTTAATTTTTTCATGATAAATAAGTATTTGGTTAAAGTATCTAAAGTAATTAAAATTTATCACATAGAATAGATATATTAACCATACTTTAATTTACATGATGTTAAAATCCTTTCCCTTCGTAAATTTTGCGGCAAAAGGAGCCTGATTTCTTTTGTATTTCAGGACAAAATGTTTTTTTGTATCCGTATCCACTTTAGCAGTTACATCGACATCTTCGGTCTGAAAGCTTACGTCAATTCCCACTCCGGAGTCCTTTTCAAGATAGATTTCAACGCTGTCTGCATAAAATAAAGAAGCACTCAGATAATTGAACTTGATGTTTTTCCTGTAGGATCTGGACTGGTCCTGTGTGAATTCAGAATAGCTCCTCAGGATTTCAATTCCCGGCGAGTCGATATTGGTGATTCTGGATTTGGTAACCCCGTTCACCCGTACCGAAAAAGCTTTGGCACTGTTGATGTTCCCGTTAACTCCAATATTGAACAGCGAAGGCAGCGAAAGCCCGAATTCCGTCATGTTTTCCTTTGTAAATTCAAAATCAGGAATTAAAGCAGGGAATTTCTGAACGTTGATCAATTGTTCTTTAACCGTATTCAGCTGCGTTCCCGAAAATAAATAGCCGATCAGGTTATTGTTGGTGGTGCGCCAGTTCCTGCCGTTCCATTCATAAATTTCACACAGCATCGTGTCAGTGGAAGAATGCGGAAGCAGATCCATGTCCTGCCATTTGAAAACTTCTTTGGCGTAAGGCCTGCGGTTCACAATATTGATGCCCAGGTCCAGCGCCAGAAGCTCCGTCAGTTGTTGATTGTTTTCCATAGTAATATAATGTTTTGATTGGTGTTATAAAATTATGGAAATTAAATACTTTTTGTGAATCCTGTGATTAAATTTTACTGAACAATTATTTTTTTAGTTAGAGTTGTAGCATCTTTAAGGTAAAAAGTTACAAAATACAGAGTTGTAGAAGAAGGTAAATCCAGACTTTTCTCGTTAGAATTAATATCCTTTTCTAAAATTAATTGCTGACTGGCATTAAAGACTTTTACAGAAATGATTTTATTTTCTGAATCATCGAAATATATTCTTCCTTTAGTGGGATTGGGATAAACGTTTACAGATTTTTTATCTGCAAAAACATCTTTTGTATTCAGAAAAGCATCATATCCAAATGTTTTTACATATCCTGTTCTTATATTATTAGGATTATTGGCATAAAATCCTGCTGTTACGACTTTATTGGATGTTTTTGAAATGTCGTTAATGGTCATATAATCAAGATATTCCGCATTTAAAGTTGCGCCAAGCTTGGTAAATGTCTGATTAGTGAGATCAAATTTATAAACCGTTAAACTTCCGGAAACATTTTGGTTCAGGTTATTGGTATTGTTTGAGATGGCAACCAGATTATTATCCGAAATACTTACTGTAGTTCCCATAAACTGGCTTGCCGTACCTGTAATCTGTCCTTTTTTCATCCAGCTTCCGTTAACAAGCGAATAGAATGTTACTGCCCCGTTTTTTGTAGTCATATTATTGTAAGATGTGTTGCCGACAGCAAGTATATCAGCAGCAGAATTGATAGAAAAAGATTTTCCGAACTGCAGGGATCCATTGTTGGATTCAAGAATTTCACCTCCATACTGTGTCCATTGTCCGTTTGAATATTGATAGGAATACAGGGAACCTCTTATCGGTGCGCTGATGAAAATTTTATTTCCGTCCGGAGAAAGCTTTGTGGTATGTCCGAAATAATTACCGTTACCGATATTTAAAGACATTTCCTGAATTAAGCCGATTTCAGTCCAGACATTATTTATTTTTCTTAAAATAAAAACCCTCCCGTTGGCACTGTTTGAAGTACCTCCGATACTCACGCTGGAATGGGTAATTGTATTTCCGTCATCCGAAACTCCTGTATATGAGCCAAACGTAAGATTACTGCTTCCGTAATTTACAAGATTCCATGTCATATTCCATACATTGTTCTGAAGCTCATAGACACAGATATTCTGGCTGGCTGTTCCTATATAATAATCTGTTGTCGCAATTACTGTTTTTCCGTTTTCAGATATATTTACATTTGTTCCCATGTAGGAATTTGCAGGCCCGTAGATATTTCCTGTCAATACCCATGCTCCGTTAATCCAGTCATAAATTTTTATATTGCCCGAATGGTTTCCCAATTCATTATTATATGGGCTTCCTACTGCTATCCGGTCTCCATTATTTGCCATGCCTATGCTTTTTCCGAAATTTTCAAAAGCGGCAGTTCCGTACAGAACACTGCCTACGGAAGTTTGTGAGGTTAATGATAAAGAGGTTAAAAGTAAAAACAGAAAGTAAATATGCTTCATTATAATTTTTTTCGCAAAACTAATCATTATAAATAGATTAAACTTAATCAACTTATTAAGAAATTTTTATCTTTGCTCTTATGATTTTACGCGGAGAAAACTTAATCAAAGAATACGGTCCCAAAAAAGTAGTAAAAGGTGTTTCTGTACAGGTTCAGCAGGGCGAAATTGTAGGTTTGCTCGGCCCGAACGGAGCAGGGAAAACCACTTCATTTTATATGATTGTAGGATTGGTTAAACCGACTTCCGGAAAAATTTTCCTCGATAAACAGGAAATCACCACCGATGCCATGTATAGAAGGGCACAGAAAGGAATCGGCTACCTGGCGCAGGAAGCTTCCGTGTTCCGTAAACTTTCGGTTGAGGAGAACATCATGGGCGTTCTGCAGCTGACCAAGCTTTCAAAACGCGAGCAGCAGATGAAATGTGACGAACTGGTAGAGGAATTCTCACTGCAGCATGTCCGCAAAAACCGTGGTGACCTTTTGTCGGGAGGGGAAAGAAGGAGAACGGAAATTGCCCGATGCCTGGCTACGGATCCCAGCTTTATTCTTCTGGATGAGCCTTTTGCCGGAGTAGACCCTATTGCCGTGGAAGATATCCAGAAAATCGTAAGAAGCCTGGTGGATAAAAACATCGGGATTTTAATTACCGACCACAATGTTCAGCAGACCCTGGCCATTACCAATAAAACCTACATCATGTTCGAAGGGAGAATCCTGAAAGAAGGCCTTCCCGAAGAACTGGCGAATGACCCGCAGGTGAGGGAAGCTTATCTGGGTGAAAACTTTGTCTACCAGAGTATTCTGGACAAGCCGAAAAAGAAAAGCTATGCCTATAATATCTGGGCCGGGAACTTTGATTCCAAAGCTCAGCTTCAGGGTTTTGTGGATGAAAATTTTTCGCAGTTTGATGACCTGAGGCTGATATACGGGTTTGAAGACATCAGTTTTGCCTCACTGGGGAAATCTGAAATCCAGCATATTTTCAATGAGGTGGTTGATAAAAATGCGAATAATTCTTTTGTATTACAGAAAAAGGAAATCAATTCCCAATATTCACAAGAGCAGACAGAAGCAGAATCAAAAGCAGCCGGTAAACCGGAACTGCATTACCTGACCACTTATGTTTATGAAGGATAATTAACCGGCAGATTTGCTTAAAAATAGAATAAAACGTACCTTTTCTCCAGTAAACGGTACGTTTTTCCGTTAAACTTATTCCTATGGCAAAGCCTTTCAACAGAACACTTACATTATTCGGGATTTACAAACAGCTTATCCCGTTTATCAGGCCGTACCGGCTGATGATTTACGGAACGTTATTCCTTACGTTTTTAGGGGCACTTGCTGCACAGGTCAACCCGCTGGTCCTGAAATATACGGTTGATGAGGTAACCAACCTGACGCATCTTCCGCACCCGATGTCTGAAGGCATCCATATACTGGTGTTGATTTCCGTGATTTTACTTGGTAAAGAACTGTTGAATATTTTCATCAACTTCGGGCAAAAATTTTATGGGGAAAAGATAAGGATCAACGTAAGCTCCGTCTTGGCACAGTCGGCTATCGACAAAATTCTTACCTACAGGGTCGCGTATTTTAATGATGAAAACCATGAATCCGGGAAACTGCAGATCAGGATAGACCGTGGTATAGAAAGCCTTACAAGGCTGGTGCAGAATTTTTTCATTGATATGCTGCCCCTGTTTTCCAATTCGATTATTGCGCTGGTGATCATGTATATGCAGAATGTCTATGTGGGTATGGTTTCTACCATCATCGTTCCCATTTATTTTTACATCAGCTCATTACAGGCGAAGAAGCTAGGCGGTGTCCGGAGAACGTTAAGGAACCAGCGGGAGCAGAAAACCTCAGGCTTATTGAATCTGATCAATTCCATTATGGTCATCAAAAGTTTTGTCCGCGAAAAGTTTGAAGGAAAAAAACAGTACGACCTGCAGATGCAGCTGATGGGAAGCCAGATGTTTACCCGCAGAACCAATTTTATTTATGACGGGTTGAAAACTTTTATTGAACAGTTCGGAGTGGTGCTGATCATCCTTCTGACGGTTTATCTCGTGCTGGATCAGCAGATGACCATCGGAGCGATCATGCTGCACATTATGCTCTTCAACAATGTTTCAGCACCGATCCGCCAGCTGCACCGGATTTATGACGATATGAATGATGCAATGATTTATGCCGAAGGGTATTTCGATATTCTGAATGCTGAAAATGAAGAAGAGCCTAACGGAACTTTTAAAGACAAAAACATCAAAGGGAATTTTGAACTTAAAAATGTCAATTTTAGCTATCCGAACGGGACTCACGCTCTGCATGATGTCTCCATGAAAATAGAGAACGGAAAGACTACGGCTTTGGTAGGCTTAAGCGGAGCCGGAAAATCTACCGTTATCAGTCTTCTGTGTAAATTTTATCTTCCGGATTCAGGGGAAATTTTGCTGGATGATCAGGATTTAAATAATTTTGACAATACTTTTCTGAGGAGTGATTTGGGGCTGGTGCTTCAGAAAAACCACATTTTCCAGGGAAGTATTGAAGATAACATCCGGTACGGAAATATGAATGCTGATTTCTGGGAAATTGAGGAGGCTGCAAAAAAAGCCTATCTTCATGATCAGATCCTGGAGCTTCCGGACCAGTACCGGCATGATGCAACCCAGCTTTCCGGAGGCCAGCAGCAGAGAATTGCCATTGCCAGGTTATTCCTGAAAAATCCACCCGTTATTTTCCTGGATGAGCCTACCGCAAGCCTGGATGCCATTTCTACGGAACAGATTAAAAATTCCCTGGATGCCATAAAAGCAGGACGCACGGTGATCATGATCTCCCATTCCTTATCGCAGATTTTAGATGCCGACAAAATTTACGTGATGAAAAAAGGAAAAGTCGTGGAAAACGGGACCCATGATGAACTGGTACAGCTCAACGGAACCTACCGTGAAATCTTTGATGCTTCCGCAAGGAGCCTGAATCTTGATAAGCTGGTGAATAGTTTTAAGGATAATTGATGTAAAATAAAAAGTAAAAAGTAAAAAGTAAAAAGTAATTTAGCTTTAAACTTCAAAATTTCTGTTTTTGTAAATGAATGATCACTATCTCAAAAAGCTCGACCGGGTAACTGCTATCCTCACGCAGCTGCAGTCTAAACCGGTGGTACGGGCACAGGATCTTGCCAAAAAGTTTGAGGTGAGCATAAGAACCATTTACCGCGACATTAAAACCCTGGAAAATGCCGGGATTCCTATCGTCGGGGAAGCGGGAAGCGGATATTCTTTAATGGAAGGCTATAAGCTTCCGCCCGTGATGTTTACAAAAGAAGAGGTGTTGAGTTTCATTACGGCAGAAAAACTCATGCAGAAATTTTTACATGACAGCCTGGGCAGCCATTATCAGTCCGCTATGGAGAAAGTACGTTCCGTATTGAAATTTTCAGACCGGAATCTGATCGTAAATATTGAAAAACAGATTGATATCTACAACTACCAGCCGAAAACCGAGGATCCTATTAAAAATGTGATCCCGATTATTCTGGAAAGTATCGCCGAAAAACGTCAGCTGCTCATGGAATATAAAACCGTTGAAAATAAAGTGTCCGTAAGAACTGTTGAGGCGGTAGGGGTTTTCTTTGAATTCAATTTCTGGTACATCATGGCATTCTGCACCTTACGGAATGACTTCCGGCAGTTCAGGATCGACAGGATTTCAAAGATTTCCATAACCGGGCATCCGTTTTTACAGGAATACGGGCAGATCAATGATTACCGCAAAGCCCCGAACGGAAATAAAACCAGAGTCAGGCTCCTGGTAGAGAAAAAAATCATCGGGCATATCATCAATTCCAAAAAATATTACGGCCTTACCGAAGAGATAGAAAGAGGGGATAACGTAGAACTTATTTTCGAAACCGACTGGATTGATGAAGGTTTCCCGCGCTGGTTGATTACCTTTGCAGACTACGCGGAGATTCTGGAACCGGAGTCTCTCAAAGAAAGCCTCAAAAAATTAATGGCAGACATTTCAAAAAAAATCTAAAATATTATTATTCAAATTAGTTATGAAATTTTTACTATTACGTTGTTTATTATTATGTACCATCGTTTATTCAACAGCCGCTTCTGCATGTTCCGCTTTCCTGCTAAAAGGGAAAAACCATTGTGTAGTAGGCTTCAATGAAAACTGGAAAACGATGCCGGGGATGATTGTGGTTAATAAGCGTGATGTTCAGAAGAGAAATATCAGCTGGGAAAACCTGACGACCGACAATTCACAGTATGCAAAGCAATGGAACTCAAAATACGGTTCTGTAACCTTCAATCTGCTGGGCTATGACTTTCCGTGTTACGGAGTGAATGAAAAAGGGCTTTTCCTGGTAGAGCTTTATCTTGAGGAAACTTCAAAAGTGAAAAATCCTTCCCAGCCGGATATGTTCTGGGCACAGTGGATCCAGTATCAGCTGGATAATTACAAATCGGTAAAAGAAGTGGTGGATCACCTGAATAAAGGCCCGAATATCGACTGGTGGCCGAATGCAGCCGGAAGCCATTTCTTCCTGAGTGATGCAGCTGGAAATACGGCAACCATTGCATTGCTTGACGGAAAATATAAAGTACTGACCGATAAGGATATGCCGATGCCGCTTTTATGCAACAACCAGTACAAAAAAGATCTGGCCGGTGTTCAGAAGTTCGATTTTTTGGGCGGGCAGGAAAAATTTGATTTTGCAGATCAGGGAAAATGGGAAGACCGTTACAACCGCGCCTATTATATGCTGAAAAACTATGTATACGATGAAAAACCGGTTGCGTATGCCTGGAATATCCTGAACTCGATTCATGCCGGGGAATGGCAGACCGTAATCGACCTTAAGAACATGAACCTTTCGTTCCGTTCCGATCTGAAAAAGGAAGTGAAAACAATTGACATCAAAAAGCTGGATTTCTCTAAAAACGCTTCTGTGAAATTCTTAGACATCCATACCGGAAGCCAGGGTGAAGTGAATAAGGATTTTAATGTTCTTACGTTAAATAAAAACAACGAATACGTAGAAAAAGGCTTTCCCATAGGCTACGATAACAAAGAGTTCGGGACTTCGGAAATGTTTAATAGGCTTAAAGGCAATATCGTTAAATTCTTTAAAAATATTCTTCCTGAATAACACATAAACAGGGAAATAAAAAGCTTTCAGATTTGTTTCTGAAAGCTTTTTTTATAAAGGATGGTAAGGTTAAAATCTTTCCCAGAAAAAAGGAGGATCAATTCCCAATGCCCTTAAATAAACATATCCCTGGCCCCTGTGATGGATTTCATTGTCTACAAAATACAGGATATTCTGATAGACCGGAAATTCATACTGCCCGAATAGATTAAAGTTTTCCTGAAAACGCTCTTCCGAAATCTGCGCAAAATAATGGCTGATAGTTTCCGTTTCCTCATCCCACTTTGCCAGAAGCTCTTCTTTGGTTTTCGGGGTAAAAGCTTCTTCGTCATAAGCTTCCGTCTGTCGGCTGACAATACCTTTCAGGCCCGGTCCGCCTATGCTGATCAGTTCAACGGCAAGTTTTGCGAAAGGCCTCATTCCGGCAACCGAAAATTCAAATAATTCCTGTTCCGGGAATGCTTCGATGATCCTGCGGGTTAAATTCCGGTGTCCCTGCCAATGATTCAATAATTGTTCAGCAGTCAGGAACTGTGTCATGGTGTTTGTTGTGTTTGTTGTTGTCATAATTTTAATGTTGTTTGTTACTGTTGGTACAAAGGTAAACACATGTTGTGACAACAGTTTGTCAGCAGTGTTTTTATGACTTAAAATTATTTTACTTTTAAAATATTAACCCGGTTTTTCCGTTCATAACGTAGACTTATATCATAGGTTGTATAGATAAATAATTTGAGCAGATCGGCCTTTTTAGGCCGATCATTTTTATTAGTAAACAGGAAAACTGAGTTAGGAAAGTAATTGAGACCTGAAGATTGCAAAATTTAATCCTGATAGAGCAGGGCAATATTCTGTACGATCTTCAGCGTCTGGATGGCATTGTCTGCACAGATAACCACATAGCTTCCCTTTTCTGCCGTATCAATAGCAAAATGAATGGCAGATTGTGTATCCGGAATGACCTTGTATTCAAGACCCGGCTTAATATTCTGAATTCCCTGTGCTAAAAGCTCAACGGTTGATTCCTCACTTCTGCCTCTCGGATCACGGTCAAACTTAATAACAATGTCATCATACATGGAGGCTGCAATCTGTCCGAATTCAATAATATCATTATCACGGCGGTCACCCGGTACGGTAATAATCCCGAATTTTTTTTCCGGAATATGTTTAAGGTATCCCGCGAGCGCATTGAGGCCGTGAGCATTATGAGCATAATCTACGATGACATTTAAGCCGTTGATTTCAAATTCATTGATCCGCCCCGGCGTTTGTTCTGCATTGGGAATAAAACTTTTTAAAGCGAGGGTAATCTCTTCCGTCTGGATTCCTGATAAATAGGCTGCTAAAACAACGGGCAGCAAATTCTCAATCATGAATTCTGCCCTTCCATTACGGGTGATGGGCGCTTCCGTAACATTAAAAACGAAAATTTTATGCGTGCCGTCGTAAATGAAAATATTAAGGAGGCGGTCTGTATATACTGCAATTCCGCCATTCTTCATATGTTCCTGAAGGCGGCTGTTGTTTTCATCGGAACAGAACAGGGCTACTTGGCATTTCACTTTGTCTTTCATTCCATACGTATGCTCATCTCCTGCATTTAAAATAGCCCAGCCATCTTTCTTTACCGCACACGGAACCACCGCTTTTACATTCGCAAGATCCTCAACAGTATAAATATCTTTTAATCCCAGATGATCAGCTGCAACATTGGTCACAATGGCAATGTCGCACTGGTCAAATCCCAGGCCTGACCGGATAATCCCGCCCCGTGCACATTCAAGCACTGCGAAATCAACGGTTGCATCCTGTAATATGGTACGCGCACTTTGCGGCCCGGAACAGTCACCTATTTTAATCCGCTCATCTCCCACATAGATCCCGTCAGTTGAACTGAATCCCACGGTATATCCTGCATAAGCCGCTGTATGCGCCATCAGTCTGGTCGTGGTTGTCTTACCATTTGTTCCGGTAATGGCAACGATAGGAATTCTGCCGTTATCTCCCTTTGGAAACATTAAATCTATTATCGGTTCACCCACTTCACGGGGTTCACCTTTGGCCGGATACTTATGCATTCTCAGTCCCGGAGCTGCATTTACTTCTATAATGGCACCGCCATTTTCCGCAAGAGGCCTGGTGATATCAGCGCTTATTACGTCGATCCCACAAATATCCAGGCCAATTACCCTCGATACTTTTTCTGCCAACAGTATATTGGACGGATGTACAATGTCCGTGACATCTTCTGCAGTACCGCCTGTGCTTAAATTAGCGGTAGACCTTAAAAATATCTGCTGCCCTTTTGCAGGGACAGAATGCAAGTGCAGTCCGTGTTTTTGAAGATGCTGTTCGGTAACAGAATCGAGGCTGATCTTTGTCAGGACATTTTCATGGCCTTCTCCGCGCAAAGGATTTAGGTTTTCGGCTTCTGCCAGTTCTGAAATGGTGGACAGACCGTCGCCAATAACAGAGGCAGGCTGCCTTAAAGAGGCTGCAATAAATTTATTGCCGATAACCAGCATCCGGTAATCGCACCCTGTAATCTCTTTTTCAATAATCACAGGTTTTGAAATTTCCGCCGCAGACCGGAATCCAAAGAGAAGTTCTTCAAAGTTTTTAATGCCGCAGGTTACGTTTCTTCCATGATTACCGTTAAAAGGCTTTGTGACCAACGGATAGCCTAAATCTTCTGCAATCAGTAAGAGTTCACTTTCATGCTCTGCCAGCCTGCCATCAGGAACCGGCAGATAGGCGCTTTCCAGGAATTTCTTCGTGTAATCTTTGTCACAGGCAATATCTACGGAAATGCAGGAAGTGTGCTGGGAAATGGCAGCGCTGATCCTTTTCTGGTTTTTTCCATGCCCCAGGATGGTAAATCCGGCCGGCCCTTTACTTACAGGGATATTCCGTTTTTCCGCAGCCTCGATGATCATAGCGGTTGTAGGACCTTCACAATAATTAAGATGAACACTCTTAACCTGCTGCTGGGCTTCACTCAATGTTATGGGGATTTCACTGTTACAGAGCGATTTTATAATTTCTGATGCGAGTTTTAGCGATTCCAGGCCGGCTTCTTCAATCTCATATTCCAATACTCCGTAAAATATCCCAGGAGAAGGGATAACGATATGATGATGCATAGATGATCCCTGTAAAACCGAAGCCAGGTGTAAGGTATAGTCTAATATGCAGGGTCCGAACTCATCATAAGCAGATTCAAAGTTGTGACTGGAGCGGAAATACCCGCTGACCAACGGCTGCTTTTCAGGGTTTATTTCCGGAATGGTAAAATGATCATATTTAATGATAATTAGCTTGTGGTGGCTGCGTGACCACATGTTTGGGCCCCGCATGATTCTGATCTCATTTGTAATCATATCAATATTTGGTTATTGGAATATTTTCTTTAAAAGATTAATTCTTTAAAAAAAACAGGTACTTGTGATAAGGTTTATTTTATTTTCCTGTTCAGATGAATCGCTTTCAGGATTTTCCGGTGAAGTTGCAGATGGCAGCATCCTGTAATGATTCATTTTACGGTTCCGTATTCAGACTTCTGTTGAAATTGACGGAGGATTATTGTCAGCGGATCTGCTGTTGTGGCCATAAGCAGATACGGAAGCTGCACTATTTGAGGTATTTTCAGCGGCGTCTTTTTTCCGGCCGCTCACTGTAAAAGGTACAACAATTCCTGTTGCCGTAATAAGTTTCATATATATATCTTTATTGGTATATTCAAAGTTATCACTGTCACCACAAGTAAATTATGACTTAACTCATACCGGTAAAATGCGTTTTAAAAAACAGAGCTTTGATAAAGGGACCATATTTAAAGGATACCTTTCGAACATAATAGAAAGAAGCCCCGCTATAAGATAGTGGGGCTTCGCATTAAAATTAATTTCAATAATCACATCTTCAGCATTACATATGTATGATAGGAGAACTTTAAAGTTTGATTACATCGCCGTCTTCAGGAATAATTAATTTATCCGGGCCGATTTTTAATCCGGCTGCTTTCTTTTTCAAAACTTCTCTTGTTGTAAAGCAATGATCCAAAGCATTCATATGAACTGCTATTACTTTTCCTTTTCCGCTAGCACGTATTAAATCCATGGTCTGTGTTTCGTTCATGATGATCGGGGTATTGCCGAAGCCTTTTACCTGCGCACCTCCTGAATTAACAATAATGTAATCCGGTTTGAACTTTTTTAGATCCTTTTTAATGTCTTCTGTCCAGATGGTATCTCCCACAATGTATATCGTCGGCTGGTTTTTCGCCTGCAATACAAATCCGGATGTTTTTCCCATCATTTTTAAAACCTCACCGCTTCCGTGCTGCCCTTCAACACGGTGAATTGTTATGCCGTTCCAGTCTTTCTGGTTTTCTAAAACAGATGCATTAAAAAAGCCTTCCTTTTTAAAGAAATCTTTATCTGCAGGCTGTATAATTATTTCTGTGGATTTATCAATGGTTTTACTTGCCGGCTGATCAAAATGGTCTTCATGGGTATGGGTTACCATCACCAGATCAACATCCTTCACAATATCTCCTAAAGGCATGGTAAGTTCAACGGTAGGATTTTTTTGAATTCCCGCCCATGAATCAATAGCCCCCTTTTCAGAAAACATAGGGTCTACCAGTATTTTTTTTCCGCCGTATTCAATGATTAAGGTCGCATTCCGGACTAATTGGATTGTTGGTTCTGTACCTGCACTGATCTGCCCATAGGATAAGATGTATGACAGCGTAAGCGCCATCACTAACATTACTTTTTTCATAAATTTTTTATTTTACCTGATCCATTATATTCTTTTCTGAATTTATCTGAATCAGTAATACGGGTACAAAGGTCGGGTTCGATGGATGTTTTTTAAATATCTAAAATATACTATATCATGCCATTTTGATAAATCAATTTATACTCTGATCTCATGATGATTTAACTTATATCTTACTGAGCTAATGAAAAAGAAATCTGAGCTGTTAATTTTTTAATGCTTGAAAAATGTACAGGGCTCTCTTCCAGATTCAGAATTGCAGGACTGTAAGCGTCTGCTTTAAGTTTTGCTAATGGAAACCGATTTAAATTCATTTCCTTTTGATGTGAATCTCCACAGCGATTTTTTAAGCGTCCGGTACCATTTTGATATTGAAATTAATTCATTGTATATTTGATTCATAAGAAATGTCATGCGAACCATCAATTTTCATAAGACCGAGTGCGGTGTAGATT
>Ga0265780_10000684_pt1 | contig 51340 bp, 51 predicted proteins | sample P1T30metagenome_FD_192432 | JGI IMG/M metagenome (GOLD analysis project Ga0265780, IMG submission 192432) | Plant litter microbial communities from East Loma Ridge, Irvine, California - P1 T30 | ecosystem: Environmental > Terrestrial > Plant litter > Unclassified | place: USA: California... | reverse complement strand
TTACGCAGGTAGTGACTGCTTTGCGAAGGGCTGAGGCTGGGGGGCCATGGACTGTGTTGGCAAGACTGCGGATGTGATAGGCGACTTTGCGAGCTGTCGCTGCTCTAGTTTCAACATGCTATCGTGTTGTGTGAAGCTACGAACGGCAGGTATACATGAGTGGCTGTAAACAGCGCTAGTGCAGGATAGGTAGTCGCATCTCAATACAGGTGGGGCGCCACTACAAGTGGGAAAGAGATACTCCAAACCGTGACAGATTACCATTCTAGTGCCCAATCCAAGAACATGGTGTCAAACGAATGCACCATCCACTCACCGGTTTCCAAGTCCCTTGTCGCGTTCGTGCCTATAACCTCGCCTTGACCTTCCTTAATAGCACCGGCTTCCACAACTCCGCCTCCGATAGGACGCGCAAGATGGTTTGCTCCGGCGACGACAGTGAAGTTGGCGAGGGAAATCTCGTAGGCGTTACGTGTCGCCACGGTCGGACAGCCCCAGTACTGTGCCTCGACCCGCTCCGGAGAAATGTGCAATTCCGTGTACCCACGATAGTATCCTTCCTGCCATTGTAGCTCATCGTTGTCGCGCACGAAAGCTTCGCTGATTGCCTGCGTCTCTGCAATAGAGCCTTCCAAGCCGTCGCTCGTCGTGCCCGTGACTGCGAACTCAACACCCACCGCTCCAGCACCGGAGATGGGATCGTAGTCCACGCTGTCGAGCCACACGAGATCGGATACCCAGCTCTGATGGCTGTCACCAGCGAGCATGATGGTGTTGTCGATCTCGTTGTCGTAGAGGTGCTGAAGAGTCCTATTACGGCTTGAAACGTAGCCGTCCCACGCATCGACATCAACAGGAAACTCGCGGTCTCCTTCGCCAGTCATATTGATGCGGCTAAAAATCATTTGGTTGCCGATGACTCGCCACGTAGCACCGCGTTCTTTCGACTCAGTCAGTTGGCGGAAGAACCAGTTTTCTTGGTGGGAGCCCATAATGGAGCGACCAGCATCGTTGGCAATCTCATAGACATATTCATCGTTCCTGTTCGCTCGTCAGCTTGTCTCCATCCAATATCAGGCGCAGCAACGTACCAACCAACACGAGTGATGCTTCTATCGTAGCTACGGGTGTCGAGCATAACCAGATCAAGTAATTTACCAAGCTTAAAATTGCGCCAGATGCGGAGGTTGTCATCCATGTCAATCTGGCGGAGAGGCATCCATTCGAAGTAAGCTCGGACTGCGTTCATCTTGCGCTGATCGAAAGAGATACCACCAAACTCGTTGAAGGAGTTTTCGGTGTTGTTCATGGTGCTGCTTCCGTCGCGGTAGTTATTGTTCGCAATTTCGTGGTCATCCTATGACGCTCGTCAACATTAGTCGCGGCCAAGACCGCTTCGTTACTTACCCAAACGGTGATGAACGGATACCTCTCGTGAGCCATTCTAAGGTCCTTGTCTGAGCGGTACTGCGCGAAACGTCTGCGGTAGTCGTACAAGGTAACGATTTCTTTGGCTGGGACCATGGCGCGCTCATCTTCGCCCGGAACACCGACTTCATCCTCGTAGATGTAATCGCCCAAATGAACGACGTAATCGACGCTGTCTTTACGAGCGATGTTGCCATAAGCATTGAAGTAGCCATTCGGGTGGTTCGCACAGGAAAAGACTCCCAGGCCGATCTCTGAGACTTCATCGTCCTCGGCAGGAGCAGTCTTTGTCCTACCAATAGGGCCGGTGATGTTCGTTCCGCAAACTTGGAATTGGTAAAAGTACGTTGTGAACGGACTCAAGCCACGCGCCTCGACCTAAGGCATTGAGAAACCAATAACATGCGAGGACCGATAGCCCTTACCTTGATGGTGTAATCGATGTCGGACGTGGTGTATGCTCTGCCATTGCTGGAAAAATTTCCGCTCATGTCCGACGACTTCGAGACCTTCCAATCAACACAGATGGGAGAGGTCGAGGCTTTGATGTACTTCTCGGTCTCGTGACTGAAGTACGGGACTAGTCCCTCAACCGTTACATTTGACGCATCATTTTCCATGGTTGGTGAGGCTCTCGTCCATAGGATGACTGAGTCGGCAAACGGATCACCCTGTTCTCGTAAGCTTATGATATTCGGAAGGCCCATGGTGGACTTACCGAAGCGATGCCATGCGTAAACGTGACGTTGCATCCGTGCGAGCCAGATCCGTCTCTCTTCGTTAGCATGCGGTTCTTCACCTTCTCGGTGTTGATGCCTAAAGGCGCATGCGTCAAAGATGGACTGCGGTAGTTGATGTTACCATCCCAACTTGCTGCAGTAAAGGCTGCATAAGCCGCGAGTAACACGCCTTGTGCAAGCATATTGACGAAGTATTCGACAAGAGCCGGAGAATGAGGTTGCAGGACGTCCCACCCTGACTCCGAGTGTACCGCTGCTTGTTATACCATGGCCTGTTTCCCAAGGATGCATTGATATTTTCGACGAGTCAACGCAAGGAAACACATGTTCAACGCCTACAATGTGATTGGTAGATAGTCAACTTGACGAACGAGACGGACGTGCTCAAGTTCGTGCGCCCAGCAACGTAGGAGCCATAGCGAGGTATTCAAGAAGACTATCTTGCTCCGCTGCCTTGGCTTGCTTGGCGAGACGGCAGGACATGATAGCCCTAAAGCGTTTCACCGTTTGTTGCTGGGTACGATACCATGGACTCGGGACTGTGGGAAGGACGCATTTCCCTTCTTCCTTTTACTAGACTCTTCCGCTTCCACTTCCAATGACAGCAGGCTTTTGTGACGGCGAGATAAGTTAGACACTTCCTAGTGACGAGACTCACGACCTGGGCACAAATAAATGCCAGAAGATGGCGGATAACAGGGAATCATCGAGATCCGGCCACATGGCTTGCATGTGCCTCTCGGTGTCTGAGACTGGGATGAGAAGTGACAAGGAAGAGTAAATGTGGTTTGCAGCTGCCGTCTGCGCGGCTACATGGTGCCGGAATTCGGTGGGGTCGGATCGAACCTAGCTTGCCCGAAACGTACAGGCGCGTGAGGCAGTCCCTTCTCGTCCTCGACGTTATTTTTGCATACGTGCGAAGTCGCCTTGGAGTTTTACTGATCTTGAATTGGATCAATGAATCGGCATGCCACTTACCTCGTCGCACGAAGAGTCTTTCGCTAGCAGCGAGCAAGTCAACGACGATTCATGAATGCTGGAGGTGTGACGCAATCCTATCAGTCGACATAAACAGCAAATACTTTCCACTTGCTAACACAATCACCATCGCTGGATCTAGGGAGGGCACGCTTTTTGTCATCAGCCACACCAGTTTGTTCAACTTCGACCTGCTGCTTTCCTCCCCCAACCTTCATGCTTGTCATCTTATCGCCATCAAAGTAGAGTGGCAACGACTTGGAGTCGTTTCTCGTGCACGGGCGAGAAAGGTAGATATTTAGTCCTTTTCATTTATGCTGTAGGTAACCTCTTCTCGGCCAATCGTGCATCTTTCAAATAACTACCCCATTAAGCCTTAGTAATCGTGTATTTCCCACCTACCGTGGTCTCCAGTGGCGATATGTATCCCACTCCATCCACCATAAAAGCACTACCATCTTCGACTCTCAGGCTCAAAGCCCCACCACTCTTCGCCTCCACCACCGCCTTCGTCATCACCCCTCCACTCCACTCGATATCCACCACAAAATTCCCCCGTGCAACAAGCCCTTTAACATTTCCCTCTGGCACCGCATCCCTCGGCAGCGCCGGCAAAATGTGCACAAGCTCGTGACTTTGCAGCAACATCTCCGTAATCGCGGACGTGAAGCCAAAGTTCCCGTCAATCTGAAACCACCTGTTCTCGCCCGAGTTCCACAAGTTTTCAAGCGGATATGTCTGCAAAAACGTAATGCCGTTAGACCATACCTTCGCGCCGTCGAAAAGGCGGGCGTACAGATTCATGGCCCAGACGCGCGACCAGCCAGTGCTGCCTGACCCGGCGCGGATACGTTCGTCGAGAGAGACTTTTGACGCCTGCGCAAGAGTGCTGTCAACGAGCGGTGTCATCTGCGATCCAGGGAAGAGACCGAATAGGTGGCTGAAGTGGCGGTGTTCAGGCTCAGCTTCTTTATACTCGTAACGCCACTCGAGAATTTGGCCTTTCGAGCCGATTTGTGGAGCCTTCGTCTTGGAGAGGTATTCTCTTGCTTTCAAGGCGTCTTCGTTGTCGACCTTTAGGATGTTGGCCGCATCGACGATATTCGTGAAGAGCTCCCAAAGCAGCTCGTTATCGCATGCCGTTGCGATGTCAACGCCCTCGGTCTTGTTTGCAATGCTCATGTTTGCTGGAACTGCAAATGTGTTCTCTGGAGATGCTGTGGGCCCCGTGACGTAGTGGCCTTCGTATTCGAATAGGTAACAGTACAGAAAGTCCGCGGTGTCTTTCAGTACCGGCCAAGCGCGGTCCCGTAGAAAAGTTTCGTCCTTGGTGAAGCGATAGTGTTCCATGAGATGCTGCGACAACCACGCGCCACCCATAGGCCACACTGTGTACGGTGTGCCCTTGTCGACAGGCGCCGAATCCCCCCATAAATCGGTATTGTGGTGTAAAACGAAGCCATTTTTGCAGCCATACATCTTTTTCGCCATGTCATTACCGCGACTGCGGACCAAGTCGATCAAATCAAAAAGCGGCTTATGAGTCTCGGCCAGATTGGTAGTGAGAGCATGCCAGTAGTTCATCTCAGTGTTTATATTTACCGTGTATTTTGACTGCCAGGGGGGGTTGTAATTGTCGTTCCAGATACCCTGAAGGTTGGCCGGAAGCGATCGATCGCCAGTGTCGCGCGAAGACGCCAAGAGGAGATGACGGCCGTAGTTAAAGTAAAGCGTCACGAGCTCAGGATCTGCGGCGGCATCTTTCTTGAAGCTCGAGAGGCGTGTAGGTAAGGCTTGCATTCCAGCAGAGCCTGATGAGCCCAAGCTGAGACTGACACGCGACAGAATGTCTTTGACGTCTTTGATTGCAGCGGCTCTAATAACTGGGTATCCTGCAGCTACGGCACCGTCAAGCTTTTTCTTGATTTCAGCTTCCCATGCGCCAGTATGAATGTACCGATACGCTGTCTCAGCATCGAAGAATATGTCGACCGTCGTAGCACCCTTGATCGAGAACTTGCTGCCCCTCGCCGTAACGTTCCCTGGCCAAGGGATTAGTAGTCATTTATAGACCAATGTGGCAGGAAACATACCTCCGTCACTCACGATCCGAGCTTCAGCAGTGAATGCGATACCACCGTTCGATCTCAGCGTGATTGCATGAACACCCCCCGAAGAGGACGCTGCATTAGATATTACGTTCCGCGTCCGATTGAGAGCTAACTCTAAGTTCAGTCTTCCAGCTTCACTCGCGGCCATCCGAAAAGCAATCACACCGGCAGGATGGCTGGCTATGTATTCGCGTCTGCATGTAATTGTTAGCCCCAAGCGCTTTACGCGTACTTTGGCTGCTTACGTGTAGTTCACACCACCGATCGTATAGGTCGTCATTGCCGTTCCTTGCAATGTGTCCAGCACCCTTGCGTAGTTATCCAGGGTACCGTTATGGCCAAAGTCAATGTTCATATCCACTGCTGGCTGATACATTTTCGGACTGATCGGATTGCCAGCCATTGTGTCAAGCGTCTGTTGTCCCGCACTGGTCAAGTTGCCAGCGATCAGCTTCTCTCTGATAGACCAGAGAGCGCTGGAAGCATTCGGGTTCCCGCGATCCTGCCACGGCCCGCTCCATATCGAGTTCTCATTCAGCGTGATCTTCTCGATTGGACCGCCGTAAGCTGCGGCCGCGACACGCCCATTGCCAATTGGAAGTGCCGACGACAGGCTACTGCCTGGCGTGTTGAAATAGAGGTATCGTGATGCGTCCCATTGCGCTTGAGCGGCGGGTACAAGCAGAATGGGAATGATGAACTCGTACGGGCGCATCTTGTTGAATCTCGCTTGTCGCGCATGGCGAAGGCAGCCGAAGACGTGGACATATTATAGGTTGCCCCCATTACGCACTCCGCTGAATACGATGTCTCCAGATCAGCAATAATTTAGGCACCGGAAGGTATCGAAATACTCCTCCAGTACGCTGTGGTCGATCATTGAGGGGTCCTTGGCATCATGTAACGGCCGGTTAATGTTGTCTTCAGCATCCTCAGGTAGCGTACAAATCGTTCTAACTTCTTGATCCGGTCGTAACCTGGAGTCGAGACTGAGCTTGTATTGAATTGCTGGCCAATTGTTGTTACGATGATACTTACAAGTTTGGTGTTGCAGAGTGGTGGGGTTGAACAGGAGTGACGTCCTACGAGCCTACGAGTGGAGAACGCGGGCTCGCCTCTTTCGGGCGCTGTCGGCAAGCGCATACTTTCGACAAAACACACCATCGACAACAACATAAGGTACAGCTCATGCTGTAGGGCGAAAGCAAGGCGTCGGTACCACACGCGCAACACCCATTTCCAACTCAATTTCCTCTTGACACATGACGTCGCCGATGAGATCAATGTGATACTGACGGCTGCGTGCTCACGTCGGCATGACTGGTCCTATCTACACCCTCGTACCAAAAACTACCTACCTAGGTAGGTACCTGGCTGAATGCGCAATAGGAGTTTCAAGCAGCGTGTGGCTTTCGAGGCAAGGCAAGCTTGTCAAAGATAAGAGTTGTGGCGTCAGCGGCGGATTGCGCCGTCAGCAACGATACCATGACGCAACGCCCATCGTGGGCTAGACGTTGGGAAGCCACCCATCTGGGACTATAAGATCAGGCTTCAAGCTCGTCCTTCGACTTTCTCACTGTTCATCTGGTTCCTGACGTGTTTTACAGCCATTCTACCTAGGTATGGTAGGTCTCGCTATCGATGGACGGGAGCAACTCAGCGTGTACCTGCATTCTGAGCCTGTTGGAATACTGGTCTACGCAACTCTTGGTAATCCTGTTCAGCAAGCACATCATCTTCCGGAAGATGAGCTTTGACAAGTACGATCTGGACGCCAGGAACGACCCAAGTCGTCTTCCGATCGGCATTGCGGCTGCTGTCGCATACTTTGTCGGCATTATTGCGTAGGTGATGGGGATGGTCGAGACGTGGTCTGTAGGACCATTGGGCAAGCTCATTGGTGTGGACGGCGACGATGTGGCGAACCAATGTACGTTCGTTGTCATTGATCTGATCTACATACCTGCGAGATTTATAGAGGAGAAGGTTGTAGGGATGTAGGGCTTCAAAGGAACGTCTCATGGGCAGGCAAAGATTACTGACAGTTATTTTCGTTCTAGATGCTACAAGATAGAGAAACATGATCAAAACCTTAAATCGACTCAATAATGCACATTATCCCCAAAATGGACGCACGTATTCGGTGTGCTTCGGCAGCGACGTAAACAAAGAGCACGTCTATCGTTTCCTAACATGTTCACAACTGATCTACAGCGCGCTGTAGATATCGGACTAGCATCTCAAGTCTGTATGGGAGCTACCGGCCACTACAAGCCACTTTGCGCCGAGTCGTGAAATAAACTCTGTGTAGTAAAACGTCAGACGGTTCGAACATGCGGAGATCACTCCTAGCGCACCACGTGGTAAGAGAGAGAAAATGGGGCAGTAGTGAGATGACAGCGGAGGAGGCATTGTGGAGAGAGCTGGCTGGCTCTTAGTGTGTTAATGCGTACTTCGAAGGGTTCGCAGCACCCAAGATGAATGTCGTGTTCATTGCACTTAATGCAAGATCTTGGAAGCATATACACATGGTTCGAATACATCAGGTTCATGTTCTTACACCACAAAGGCTATAAAGAGTCGCATGTCAAGAGATTCGGAGGCAACATGATGGGGTATTTGAACACAGCTCGCTTGATCTATATAATACATAACGTCATGGGCATTGCCGTTCATTAAGGAAACTGGCACGCTCACGATGCTTGCGGCCTTTTCTCATTCTCATGCGACACCAAGCTCGCTTCATCCGTATCGCTCTGACTACGTTCCACGGTGTATGAGGTCTTCACTGTGATGCCATTGTCATGCTCAAATTTTGGTGACATGGGTGACCGAGAGGCGCTTGACGAAAGTCCGCTCTTCGACATCCGGCTGCCTTTGGCAACTCGAGAGTTCTTGCTCTGGCTGATGTTCCTCAGCTCGTTGCCGCTGCCATAGTTATAGTATTGTTGTCGACTGCGTGCTGTGGAGCCTCCGAGAAGAGGGAATAGTTTGACGAGGAGCAGGCGCAAGGTTGGCAAGCATGCGCACATGATACCTGCGTACGAAGTCAGTGTATGTCTCACATACAATCTGTACGATCAGCTACTCACCCACGCAGATCTCGATTGAACTCCACACCGAAACGTCGTAGAACTCCCAGCTGGCGTTGGAGGATTGAGCGAAACTACAGGTAGGTGCGACATTAGTGTATATCTCACATGCACTTGACAGATGCACTTACTGGACCAAAGCCGACAGTCGAAGTATGCTGACTACAGTGACGAATGTACCGACCATAAACATCAACGCTACCCCTACCTTCTTCTTCCAGTGCATCTTGAGTCCCCAGAGTTGCCAGAGGGGAATGCCAAGAATCCAGAGATCCAATGCAATGCTGATCCCAGCATTCGAAGCAGTAATGGCGCTGATATCGAGGCAGGTTCCTTGATGCAAACCGTCCCAATGGGTCCAGAAAAAGCTAATAGGCCGACACTGGAAGATGGCAAGCAAGACAAACGTCAGTCCCCAAAGAGACACAAAGATGACGGTGCCCCACAGTAACCGCTGCACAGGAGTGCTAGGGAACACGCGGATGTAGAAGAAGATCAGCGTAAGCTTCAACAGCGTTACTTGCGTGAAGTAGATGCAAGCCATGATATAAAAGAATTTCAGCATCTCCGTGATCTCACCAGGGCTCAACGTCCATAAGTCTTGGCCAAGACCATGCTTGACAGTTCCGAAGACGGTGATGATTGCACTCGGTACCGTAGTCAAGAGACAAGCCAGCACAGTCCAGTCATCGAGACCAATCTCGAGCTTCGAGTATACAATTTTGAAGATGAAACGGATAAAGACGAAGGCCGCGGCTATGCTGACCATGGCATTTGAGAGAACAACGTATCTTTGCCCGCGATCGCGGACAGGCGCTCCACAGTTCCTCAAGCTGTAGTTTTTCGTTGCTCGACAGTCGTTAGCACCTTGCGAGAGGAACGCTTTCGCCATTGATATACATACCCAATGCTTCAGGTATTGTGCAGCTCACAGTAACGCATGCAGTGACATTCTGCTGAAACTCCGTGTTCGTGCATATGCAGGCTTGGTCGGTTGGGCTGCAGGCCTTCGTACTGAAAGCCGTCAAGAGACATTTTTGCTATTAATCTTCAGCACACATCCTGAAATTGTAGGCAAAGATTGGTAAACTTACCGCGCAGGCAGGGAGTTTCGACGATGGACGTTCTTGTGCTGATACTGCCAAACAAAGGCCGAGCAACAGTAGGACTATCGCACGGAGTGTGGACACCATGGTGGTTTTTGCGCGGAGGCGGCAGTGTGAGCGTGCAAAGTCAGAGAGAGGGTCCGAGATGGGGCAGAGCACAGCTAGTAGGTAGGCCGTCCTTGTTGTAAATCAGTCTCCAGATCTTCGAAGATCAACTCCTGAACGGGTCACATATGGACATTACTTTGAGCATGTAGGGAAACCCATGGTAATTATGGCGACAGCGAGCACGCGAGATTCGGTTTGACTCGATGTCGCACTATAGTAGCCAGCCTATGGGACCCAGCGAAGTCTGTCACCACGGCACTTCGTTAGCTCAAACTTTGTTTGTTACCAGCCGCGTTTTGGCCGGCTCGTCGAGCGGCAACACAGAGGCGCAGTCCATACCTTTTGCAGAAAGGAAGGCGACACTGTACCTCATGTCATGCTTTGACAGAACATGGTTATGGTGCGATTCGTGTTGATGTTGGTGGCGAGTGGCTGGTGTCGTTTGTCTGCGCCAATCTAGGCATTATAATGAAGGCTGGAGGTCTTTCAAGTATTGCTTCAGCTAGAATAGAACGAGCTGTCGCACACGAGGGTGTTGATTTCTGTGGTGTGATGTGACGAACAGAGATACGAGTGGCAGGCAGAAATCGGTCCGTCAATTGTGGTTGCTGATCTGTTGCGCAACAGCACGTGGCGAACCTTGTCCAAGATCTCAACGGATCGCTTGATCCTGCAGATCGCCATTACCGCGATCACAGCAGCTCAATCCACTATCGTGACTTTTGTTCCACTATGCTCAGCGTATTGTACTGCGCAGCTCGCGCTCCAACAAGTCATAATGCCTAGGCGGAAGTCGGAGCCATTGCTCCTGAGGTTTTCAAGGTTGAGGGTGGTCCCGCGGAGGTGGGCTGGCTCCTAGTCTAAGTGGAGCAATTGCACATGAATCGCCGGTCTCGTCCGAACCTCGCTTGTTCTAAAGTACACCTACAGCTCGGGAAAGTCAGACATGACATACCAGCAAAGCTACTCTGAAGCTGAAACACATCTTACACATGGTGAAGAGCGAGGCGCAAGCATGTCAGTCACAATCACCGTTCTGCAACTCGCACCGCGACCACAGCTTCGATGCTGCAGTCCGCCCACATTCATACCAGGTGGAGCCTTGTACAAGATGATTGCCACATGGTGTTGCGAAGTCCCACCTAACGCCCCATCTCTTCGACCTCGCGCCTGTGGAGATGCCCGCGCAAATCACTTTCCTGTGAGTCAAGTCATGCAACTTCTCGTGAAGGACCTGCGCTGGCTAGAAGTTCTTACAGCTTTGTCAACACACACGGCAACTGCAGGTCCTATCATCGTCGTCTCGTGTCATGTCCACGCGACAAAGTGGAGAAAGACAGCGTCGTGCTACCTAGCCCACTGGCTAGTCCATAGAAGCCCATCTGATGAATGATGTGCTCGTCCCTGGGAGAAAGTGTTCTGCCGGAATTCGATGGAAGGAATGAATTTCCCCTGAGGAAGCAGCCAGCCGAGGAAAGACCGCTCGCTTAGCACATGCTAACTACTTTTCGCACACCTACGGATCTAACCACCGTCCTGCATTATTAGTGGTAGATTAGTGGTACTCCATCAATCTATCTCCCGCGGCACTTCCTGCACCCTTCAAATCCCTAGTCGCGAACAACTTTTCTCTTCGAAAGGGCTGCGAAGTATTGGTCGCCACTTCGGATCTGCCGGACCCTCTCGGCGAGTACCTCTCTGTCGGTGACAACCCACCTGAACAACGTGTCGATCATCCATCTGGTAGCAAGTTCAAGAATGGCACGAACACCTCCGAGCCCATGTGGGGATGCCTTCGGTGTTGTAGCCTACAAGAGAAGGCAGCATTTCAAAAGGATCCATCGACCGAGAGTGGCAACGCGAGTCTCAACGCTGCTAAGGAATGTGATGTGGTATATATGTTGATGTTGATGAGCTTGTCCTGAAGCTATTCGCAGCCTTCACGTCACTCGTTCAATCACAATGAAGCTCGATCTTATTGCAAGGCTCGTTTGGGTCTCTCTTCTTCCCAGCATTGAAGCTAGGCCTCCTGGTCCGCCCAGGGCTGAGTCCTCCTGCCGTTGCCTGCCTGGAGATGCTTGCTGGCCGTCGCAAAACGCATGGAACACCTTAAACGCCACGGTCAACGGCAACCTCATTGCTACCGTACCAATTGGCTCGCCGTGCCACGATCCAACTTACGATGCGGGAGCTTGTGATCAGCTGAAGCAGAAATGGCTGAACCCTCTCACCCAGTAAGTCAAGCTCCAGAAAGTAAAACAACTTCGAATCCATCCAGTCACAAGTGAACAAGATGCTTGCAGAGCCCTAGAACTGCACTGTTTCAACGACCAATAGCTGACGGAAATGGCAGCACTCCATCATCGCACTCGATTATGCAATCGTACTTTGCAAATCAAAGCTGCGATCCTTTTACGGACCGGAGTGTTCCATGCACACTCGGCAATTACGTCTCCTACTCCGTCAAGGCTACAGGGCACCAAGACATCATCGCCTCGCTCGCATTTGCCAAAGCCAACAACATCCGCTTCGTTGTCCGTAACACAGGCCACGACTTCCTTGGTCGCTCTACCGGTGCCGGTGCACTAGCTGTGTGGACGCAAGATCTCAAGGACATTTCCTTCAGCACATGGTCAGACAAGTACTACTCTGGCCACAGCGTGACTATCGGTGCCGGCGTTCTGGGCTACGAAGTACTCGAAGCCGCAAATGCAAGGGGTCTGAGTGTCGTGTCTGGAGAATGCGCCACTGTTGGTCTGGCTGGTGGCTTCACCTCAGGAGGAGGCCACTCTGCTCTCAGCACAGCTTTCGGTCTTGCGGCTGACCAGACGCTTTCATTCCATGTTGTCACTGCAACGGGCGACGTTGTCACCGCCTCTGCGACCGAGAACTCGGACCTCTACTGGGCTCTTAGCGGCGGCGGTGGTGGTACATACGGCGTCGTCGTCTCGCTCACTGTTCGTGCCTACGAAGCTAAGAATGTTGGCGGCGCAGCTATGCAACTCCTCGCGTCCTCTACCACGCCCGAGAAGTTCGCGGCTGCGGTGTCAAAGTTCCACGAACTCATGCCCGCCATGATCGATGCAGGCGCAATGGTCGTTTTCTTGCAGAACACACAATACCTCGTTCTCAAGCCCGTCACCGTGTGGAACTCCAACGCAACATATGTCAAAGACGTCGTGCTCGCCCCCTTCTCCAAAGCCCTCGTAGATCTAGGCATCACACCGCCCATCGCATACAGCAGTCTATCCTACCGCGACCATTACGACCGCTACATGGGCCCACTCCCTCGCGGCAGCTTCGAAGTCAATCGTTACCAGTTCGGGGGCCGCCTGATCCCCAAGGACGTCGCAGTCAACAACAACGCGCAGCTGGTTAAGACATACAACGAGCTCGCAGCCGCTGGCGTTCTTCTTGCAGGCTCGTCCGCAGACTACTCGAGGCGCGCCAACGTGCCCGACAACGCCGTTCTGCCCGCATGGCGCAACACCATCACGCAGCTCCAGCTCATCACGAATTGGGACAGCAGTGCGCCATGGAGCAACATGGAGGCTGCGCAGAAGCGCATGACCGAGGAGTTCATGCCTAAAATCGAGGCTATCACGCCTGGTAGCGGAAGCTACATGAATGAAGCCGACTTTAGGCAGGAGGAGTGGGAAGATGTCTTCTTTGGAAGCAATTTCGAGAAGCTGGAGGAGATTAAGCGCAAGTACGACCCAGAGAACATGTTTTACATCTTGAAGGGTATTGGGAGTAATAAGTGGGACGTTAGCAAGGAGGGCAGGATGTGTAGAGCGGGACCGCCGGGTCTTCGAGGGAAGCCGGGACCGCGGTAGATAGCATTGACGCTTGGGAGCGGAAGATCTGATATCACTTGTTCATGTCTGTCTATGCGTTAAGGTCTATACTGCCATCCGCCTCGTCGTCCGCATCTTCACCACTTTCACTATTTTCGTCGGTATCATCCCCTTCTTCGCCATCTTCTGATTCGCTGTCCATCGCCCCAATGATATTCAACTGCAATCCCACTGTCCTACAAGCATCCTTGATCTCTTTCGGCACGCCATCATCCCCCTCCACAACGATCATAGTCTTCCACGTCTTCGCAATAATGTCCTTGCTTTCAATAGCAGCGATAAATAAGTCCGTAACCTCTTGATCTGTCCCCAGTTCATTGAAGAACTCCAGAACCTCCATCTCAGGTGGGAAGCCCACAGAATGCAAGCGCGGCTTCTTAGATGACTTGGCGAAAAGCTGATGGTCCCAGTTGAGGCGCAGCGTCTTCAGCGCCTCGAACTCTCTAAGTCGTAAGGTCTTGCGATTATGCAGCGTGGGCGAATCGAACGTGATGCTCTTCAAAAACTCGGCTTGCGACTTGAGCGCAATGATGTAGTCGCTCAGGCTGTCGGAGCTTTCTTCAAGTTCTGGCTCCGGCTCTTCAGTCTGCGTCATGACAAATTCCTCCAGCGCTTCGGGAAACTCGAGAACATCTGCGAGCGCGTCGTCGTTGATGTCACACTCGACCAGATGTAGGCTTTTCAAAGCTGTCACATGTGGGCGCTCGATGAAGTCGAAACCGCGCTCGTCGAGTTTTGCGCGCCGGATGATAAGGTTTTCTAGCGTTGGATGCGCAAAGATGTGGATGTTCTCGCGGAGATCCCAGTATGCGTCATTGGCACACTGGTAGAATAACGAGCATGTTTTCAGGCATGCGAGGTCGAATGGGCCGTTGAATAGGGTCCCGATGCCCTTGAGTAGCACGGCTGGCACCGAAATATCCAGCTTCTCGAGATTGGACATAATAGAAAGAGTTCGTGATAGGCCATCGACGCGTTTGGGGTCGATATACGAATTGTGGACTGGCGCATCGAGGGCTAGATGCGACAGCTCGGATGAAGGATAGGAGAGCTTGATCTCGTGGATGGCTGAACCGCGTCTTGGGCGCCGACTTAAGGACTCGCTGAATGTGAGATGTAGCTCTGGTGTTTCGAAGAGGATGCTCTTGTAGAGGACTGCGTCGCTGAGTTTGTGATATTTCTTGTTCAATCGTGATACGTTGCAAAGGCTCTTTCTTGATGATCGACCAAGCGTCTCGAATATCTGTAGCAGCAGCTCGTCTGGCAGATGAGACATCCGGTCACTAGATGGGCCAACATCTTCGCCGTTCTGCTTTGCGCCAATTGACATTTCCTGAGGTTGTCGTGATTTTCTACGTGGGCACGGTCACACCAGCCCGCTGGCGAACACGTGGGGTAGATTGCGGGGAAGAACTGTGGGGTAATAAGAGGATCCAGAATCGAAGGTATGCAATGCTAGTGTGGAGATGACAGGTGTAGTTGGAGATGGCGTTATAGTTTGTGGGCAGTAGAGGAACTTTGCGGTGAAGAAACCCTTGGCTCGTGAGACTGGGTCGTCATTGAGTGGTGGCGGCGGCAAGGTGGCAGGCGCACGGACGGAAACCACAGCCCCATGAAGAGGCTGAAGCGAGAATGCAAGGATCCGCAAACGGCGGGAACTTTTCGGAACCATCTCAACCATCTGAAAAACAACCACAGGACATAACTTGTTCAAACCAAGTAGCTACTGACCAAGCTTAATCTTACGGAAGGAAAAGGACTCTCCCGTGATTACGATCCGGATGTAGTGAGCGGGGTAAGCTCAGCATCTACAGTTACCAACCACGCATTTGAGATAGATTAGTACATATCATCGCTTCCCAGTTCCATCGTCTTTTCGTCTGTTATATTCGTCTGTTTCCTTTCCAAGACACCACAATGCAACAAGAACAGCCCGGTAGTACACCCGCCGTAGAAGTCGACTTCGCCAAACACCCCAATGCCCAAAAACTACTCCAACGCTGTCAAGACTTCTTTGCCGAAGTCGAGAACTTGTGAATGACACTACCCGTTTCTGTTGTCAGCCCAGAGTTTAACATCAACCGCAGAACCCCAGGCAAAGCCCTCGAAGCTCACCTAAACACGCACTACGGCCCCGGCACGCCCATATACGAAGACATCTGCTCTCTAACGCGTACCGGCATCACCGAAGGCTGGGCCGCCAACATCCCCATTGACGGGCTTCACTACCGGCGCTCGAAGATTGCTATACCCAAAGAGGATACGCGCTTCTTCAGCATCACGACAGTGTACATGGAGTCCGAGGACGTGTTCTCCGGACAGTACCATGTTCATCCGTATGGGGAGATCAATTGTGTTGTGCAGATTGACGAGACGGCGGAATTGATGGGCATGCAGGGCTGGCAGGGCGCGGGGTGGACGAGTCCGGGGCCTGGGACGCATCATTATCCGCAGGTTAGGGGGGGAGCGCTGGTTGCGTTGTTCTTTTTGCCCGCGGGGAGGATTAGTTATGGGGCGAGGCCGGGGGATGAACAGCCTGCTTCATTGTAGCTGGGAAGTCGGAGATGGAAAGTAGGGAGTGGAGAAAAAGAGTATGAAAATCTTCCGCGCAATGTGCAAGGAGACACGAAAGTGACTGAAAATTTGACACTGTTACCGTCTGGATCGCTGATGCTGTACAGTGTGCACGAGTCCATGGAAACTCGGTCGAACTGTTGAGTCGTGACACTTGCAGCACACAAGGGCAAGCTAGCAACAGTCAACACTCTCCTCATCCCCACGGGGATTATGTTGAGCTGTCGGAAGTGGCAATACGTCGCATCAGACCCAGTTTTCTCGCGACAATTGAACGCGCGGAAGAGTCGGATCCCCCGAGTAAGCTTTCGGTCTGACCAATCGCGTTCGTTTCTGTTACTCAGAGCCCATGCCAAGGTTGGACTTCACGAGAAGTTGCATCATTTGCAAAGTTGCGGCTCTGCTCCCGGCCTTCCAAACGTGGTCGGCCTGTCGCATCGTGCTCCACCGCCGCATCGAGATGCTCACGATGGGTTATTTTGGGAGTGCAAGTGTTGCACAATGACTAACGCCAAACATTGGCTCATGGCGTGTGTGTTGGCCATGTCGTAGCTGCCATAAAATCTTTCTCCCCTTCGTTGGAGCATGTTCATCCATCCCATCACACCTCGATAGCTTCCCTCACGATAGCAGCAATGGAGCTGTCATCCACTAACTCGTCCGACCGCACCCGCGTTGACGACGTCGAAATGCAAGCTGTCGCACCCACGCAGCCTGCACGAACAATACAGCCTGAGCTGGCAACGGGCAGGGCGAGGGTGCGCTTCAGCAGCTCAGCAGCCGAGATTCCGCCCTCGCCAGAGCACCTGAGCTACAGCCGCGTCCACGACGAGACGGACAGCAGCAGCACCACCGATGACGACCAGCACACAGCAGACGCCGAAGATCTCTTAAACGCACACAACACGGGCCATGCCGACACGGGCAATTTCTCGTCGGCGACGCTGACTGACGCTGATGCTGATGTGCCCTACGACGAGGGTTACGCCGTGACCAACAGCTCCCAGGGCGGCGTCTTTTACCAGCTGCTACAAGCCTACAAGAACCCCGCCTCCGTCTCCGCTACCAACGACACGCCTTCGGAGGCCAGCACCACTACTGACACCCCCGTTGTCCGCCCAGGCTCTGCGTCGGGCACTGCCACACCCTCGCGGCGCAAATGGTACGACGTGGAGAAGGGCAACCGCTCGCAGGAGTCGCTCCAAGCGTCGACACTTTCGACGCTCGTCGCCGCCTCGGCCAAGCTCGCCAACCCCAACGAGAAGAAGGAGAGCAAGCCGCGGCCCCAGCACAAGCGCACGGCCAGCGGCAGCATCCTGAAGGTGCTCAAGGCCAAGGAGGACAAGGACGCGCGCATCAAGGTGCACGTCGCCGCCATCCTCAAGCGCCAGCAGTACATCATCAAAATGTGCCGCGCCCTGATGCTGTTTGGCGCGCCCACGCACCGCCTCGAGGAGTATCTGGCGGCTACTGCAAAGGTGCTGGACATCAACAGCCAGTTCCTGTACATCCCCGGCTGCATGATCATCTCCTTTGACGACGTCTTGACCCAGTGAGTCTTCCATCCCATGTATCTCAACTGAAAGCACTCCACACTAACACCGCCAGCACCGCCGAAGTCAAGATCGTCCGCACCACCCAGGGCGTCAACCTCGGCAAGCTCAAGGACACGCACGAAATCTACAAGGAGGTCCTCCACGACATCATCGGCCTGGACGAAGCCCTGGCTCGCCTCGACGACGTCATCAACGCAAAGGACCGCCACCCCGTCTGGCTGAACGTCATCATGTACGGCCTTGCGAGCGCAGCCGTATCCGTCTTCTTCAAGGCTCGCCTGATCGACATGGGCCCCATCTTCATCTTGGGAACACTGCTTGGTGTTCTGCAGCTAGTCGTCTCCCCGCTGTCCAAGACATACAGCACCGTCTTCGAGATCTCTGCCACCATTCTCATGAGCTTTATTGCTCGTGCCCTTGGCAGCATCAACAATGGCAGCATGTTCTGCTTCTCTGCCATCGCCCAGAGCTCTATTGCCCTGATTCTCCCAGGTTGGGTATGCATCTTCACTGCAATGTGACTTGGATCATGGTATACTAATGATGCACGCAGCTCGTCCTCAGCTCCGCCCTCGAGCTCCAGTCCCGCGCCATCGTACCAGGCTCCATTCGCCTGGTCTTCGCAATCATCTACTCGCTCTTCCTCGGCTACGGCATCACCGTCGGCACAGCCATTTACGGCGCCATCGACTCCAACGCCACCGAAAACACGCAGTGCTCCGACCCACTCAGCCCCTACTGGAACTTCCTCTTCGTTCCGCTCTACGTCTTCTTCACGACCTTCACCGTCCAGGCCAAGTACAAGCAGATGCCAGCCATGATCATCATCGCCACCGCCGGCTACACCGTCAACTTCTTCGCGAACATGAAGTTTTCTTCCAGCGCACCCATTGCGTACACATTCGGCGCATTCACCATTGGGGTGTTGGCAAACCTGTACAGCCGCCTCCGTCACGGCGTTGCTGCTGCGGTGCTTCTTCCCGCAGTCTACGTCCAGGTCCCAGGCAGTCTCGCATCGAGTGGCAGCATCAATTCGGCGCTCACCACCGCCTCAGCGCTGATCCGCGGCTCTGTCAACGCAGCAGGCGACACGACGACCGACAGCCTCAATTCGATCGTCTTCAACGTCGCAGCGTCTATGATCCAGATTGCAATTGGCTTGACGGTCGGTCTTTTCATGGCCGCGCTCCTCGTGTACCCTATGGGCAAGAGGAGAAGTGGACTGTGGACCCTATAAAGTATCCCCCTGTTTCTTTAGCATAGCGTTTGGCGTTTGGCGTTCCAAAAGTTGAGAGATATGTCTCTCTACGCTAATCACCACATGTAGTATTTGAGCGATGAAAACATCGTAACTCGAAGCGAAGCAGAACACGGTGCTGTGTGAGTATGGTGACGTACAAAGGTAAGCCCCATTGCGTCAAGCCGTCAGAAGCCATTGCACTCAACCGAAGCGACCTTCGACATCTCGCCACGCGCAACTCGACCCAAGAGCGAAGGCCATACGAGTGCTCAGCGACATTTTGGATCATTTCAAGCAGCACCTCAATCGCCAACCGGACCATCGCAAAGCGCCACTACGCGGACCCAAGCAGCTCTTTGCAAAAGCGCCACACCAATCTCGAGGACCAAAGCGAACAACCTCCTAGCAACATCACAGGACTGGCCCCACGCATATCGACATCCCCACGTGCACTTAACAATGCTGTGATCCGTGCTCTCGTGTGACCATGAAGCCGACGCGCCTGTCCTTATGACGGACAATGCCGTTGGAGCTAATGTAGGCATGAATTTGTAGAGTGAGACGAAAATTGTGGAGACGGTGGGTTGTAGATAGAGGTAGGATGAAATCTAGACGAATCACGGATATGAAGGGGTTTGTAATGTTGGTTGTGTTGATGAAGGGAATGGAGGTGAGAGAAGAAGGGCCCATCGTCGGCGCATACGATAGAATCTTACAAGAGCCGTAGAGTACGACTAGGCGTTTCAATGTATACAACAACTACACTTGTAGAACAGACCGACCCCTAGCAGTTGATTGTTAGTCTCGGAGACCTTCGCGATTCTTATCAACATTTCTCATTCCCACTCCGTGTAGCTCTATCCTATTTCGACTTTCCTGGACAGCCTCGAAGAAGGCTCGAAGAGGAACTTCTTGAGACTGGAGTAACGCTTCGCCGGCTGTTCTACGCAGATCTATCTCAGTATGTTCGCTGTATGAACTACGTTGCTGCACAGGTAATCGATGAGGTTTTCGAGTTGCTCCGCAATGCCGCTACAACCACACCCACAGCCCCGGTCAGCGCTCTGGCCGAACATCAGTTCTACCACAAGATGAAACTTAACAAGGTATACATCAACAAGGTGAGTTGCACCAAGCGTCCCGAAGATAGGGTCATATGCGCCAATACGCATGTTGACTATGGACCACGCCGCGGTCCTCCAAGGAAGAGATGCGGCACGTGTCAGGCCCGTTTGGCGAGTTGCTCACAGAACCACGAGCCCAGCGACGAAGAGGTGAATATTCTCAACAGCCGTGATCCCACCAACAGCACGCCGTTGTCAATCTCTGTCTTCAGACCGAATGGACACGGAGAGCAGCAGATATAAGGCCTACATACCGGAGCGACTCCAGTGCAACGGCATCAGAAGATGGGAGAGACCAGGAAGCGCGTGCGGACGGTGGAGCAGGATGTCAATGACGTAACTACAACACACCGCACGTTGTATTCTACATCCGCCACCTCTACTACGCAGCAGCTCCCTCCTACAACGCAATTCCCGTCACTCGAGACGTCACACCACCATAGTATAAGCCAATCAGAGAGTAGACGACATGCCCATAGCTTTGTGGGCTTGATGCAGGTATGATTTCAGCATCGCGTAGTCGGGGATTTATCACGGCGTCTAGTTCCCGTTGCCACATCTTGATCCAGGCTGCATGATATCTTGCAGGACGCGGCTCTGCGGTAGTGGCTTGATAATAAGATACCCAACCAGGACTAAGTTGGTTAAGGTAGGCTGTCTAAGCACTTGAGGCTCAGCTAGCTCTCCCAGCTCTTGATTAACATGACGTAGAAGTATAGCAGGGAGGAGGCGGTTACTTGGTGACAGGGTTGAGGGTCATGACCTTTCAAGGGACAACGATATGGATTAGACGTTATTTACTATCCACGCCACCTTTTGCGTCTTGATATGACCTCCTGTGGATAGGTCGATCGTAGCGAGACTTGGTTCATGATCGTGGCAGGGTATACAATTTGCAAGATGTCGTTCAACTCGACCACGGTCTACCGAAAGGGACCGGTGAATGACGTCGATTTGCCAGGTACTATCGTGCTCTGGGGTGACAGATGCCACACCATAAGCTCTGATCCCCGTCATAGCTTGGAGCACGGACTGCTTCAGCCCACGGGAACTAGTGTTGAGGCTCTGCAGTTGGCTCAATGAACGGACCTCTTGTACATGCATGCTATGGTCCATGCACCTTCTAGAAGGCTTCTAGAAGGCTTCTAGAAGGCGCATGGAAGGAGGGATGACGATGTTAGACCGTTTCTGCTGAGCATGGGAAGGGAATGTTAAGGGATCGACGTCACCTCACATCTTTCCGCTGTAGGGCGGGACGTGATAGGCTGCCCTATGCTTACGGCATACGAGCATGCAGTGAGACTCGAATTGAGAGGAACGGAGTGGTTGTCGGTGCTAGCTCGGTGGTCGCAACGACTTGGAGCCGAACTGGTCAGTGCAATCAAACGTAAAGTGACAACCTGCAACTATGACCGTTTTCGGTATTCAACAATGCTCATGAATCAAAGGAAAAGACAGGAACACGTGTACGTGAATGTAGCCGAGACCTACCGAGCAGGCGTGGAAGGACTGCTGAGAGCAGGCCTCTAGTTGAAGCGGAAGGTTGTTTCGGAGTGTCCGCTACGCTACGCTCCGCTGACCAAGACCCCACAGCGCCTACCTACCCATGATTAAGGGTCCCGGAAAGCTGTTACCATCTTTAACCTGAGCGGGAAGGGTTCCACTGAAATTGGTGATGCTTGAATGCCCCAACTGAGCTTTTGGTTAAGGGGGTAAACCTCAACACGCGTACAGGAATCCAAGAGTGCCTTGCATGCGTTGCGGCCTACTATCAAAGGCCCAGTTCAGATATGATACGGCTGCCGAGCTTCCTTTGTGTAGTCAAGGTATGGTTCATCCCTCTGGCATACACTGAGAATTCAGTTTGTCGAAGCTTGGCCCAATCCTTGGAAGATCGAGTCGTACGACGAGCGCCAAACGTGCCGGGAACTAATCTGGAATCTATAATCAGGCTGCAATCACCCGTGATGTGAGAACGCTAAGGCATTTTGAGCCTTTGATAGTCATGAACGATTGGGTGAGCACACGTGCCAATAGACAATCGTTGCCTTGGTGCCTTGTCGTGTCACATTACCAACGATAAGCCTTCTCGTTGCTTGCGTCCCTGGAGGCTCCGAATATCTGTTTCTGGATTGCGTTGCATGGCACTGAAATGTTAATAACGTACAGCTTTGGCTAGCCAGCGACCATCCTTTCCAGAGCAGGACTTTGATACTGCCAGGCGTGGAAACCAGCGTCGCCCATTTGCGGGTCCTCACTCGGTTTCCACGTTCATCATTTTATCCGGCTGGTGCTACGTCCCTTGTTTACGTGCAGTAATTCTTGTTGTGTCAGCAGGCGGGGTATCGCCTTATCGACCCCAGATACTGCCGCTGGATTTGCATGCGCGACGGACAGCAGATCCCGGTGGAATCTGGTTGGAAGATAGACTCAGAAAGAAATGCAAGTGCTTGCTCGCTTCTGCACACATGAGTCGACTGTTGCATCCTATCCTGGTTAGCTCGGCCTTGCCAGCTCGCGTATCCGGTGAAGAATGCGGTCTCCTGGACTTCAATTTACCAAACGTGCGAGACTCGCAGCATACCAATTCCTGGGGACATTCTAGCATGCCATCAAGGCGTGCGTGCGATGCAGCTTGAGTATTGCCGCATCTGGAAAGAAGTCAATTTCTTTAGATCAAAGTCGTGGTGCCAAGCACATCGTGGGGGAACGGTACGATGCGTGAGGCTATCGACCTAGGCAGCGGATTGTTTGTTCTGCCACTTGATCTGGTACTATGTTGCTATCAGCCAGTTGTGGGAGACCTGTACCTCGAGCTCGTGGGTAATGGCGGCTGAAGCAGGGCCGTTGTGTAGATCTCGAATGCGTACACACTGGTTGTCTCGGTAGATTAGCCGATATATAATTGAGGTTACTGATAAGTAATGGCAAATGTGGCTTACTGTACGTTCACTGGATTACCAAGGAAGGCGCTGACTTGGCGCATCACGTGCTAACACGGTTCGTCACTTCTTTCTTATGGTTCCCGCTGTTCGCCAACATACATGGGTTATCCAAATCTTCCTCAGCCGGTAGCGACAAAGGTCGGCTTTGAAGGTATTCGCTTCATCAATCAAGTGGCACAGGCCCATTCTTGTCCAGAAAGGCCCCAAGCCGTTCTTATCGCACTTATGGTCGGGGCTCAAACAGTTCCTTACATGCCGTATTCACGGAAAGTCAGTACTGTACCGGCTGTGATTGCCTTTGAAGAAGCGGTGACGGGATCTACCTTCGTGGTTAGCGTAAAGCGCACTCCGGCTTTCTTCCAACAACCCGAGTTTGGCCCTTCATTGGGACGTCACAGTACCATACACACGCAGCTGGACGTAACATTGAGTTCACCCAATAGCCTTGCAGTAACTCCCCTCCTTTGTGTCCTTTCTCCGAGTGTTCTCCTTCGTGGTGATAGAACACAAAACTCGAGCGGATATCACAAACACCGATGGTAGGCAGCTAGCTGAAGATACAGCGATTGGTGGGCATCTAAACGCCCTCCTTCCAACTCCGCACATCGCAGTTGTCTGCCCATGGTGTTTCTCAGCAATACAGCCCTACCATGCATCGCACCGGAATGGGTAGTACTTAGGCGGGCGGGGTAGAACCTTGAGAAAACAACCTGACTGTTACTAAGGACACAACAAATGACTAACTCGCACCCTGCACACGTCTCGCTCGTGGATCCTAGGTTTAGCTTAGCGCCATTTTTTAACAAACTCCTGATGTGGGTTAGCGGGCGCCTCCTGCCGGCCCATGGTTTTTCGAGCCACTTGGAACGAGAATAGCACAGCTGGTTCGTGCCCACGGACGCGTGTGCCGACCTCGAACAAAGAGGTTGACCAGCACGCCCATTATACGGCATTAGGAACTGCATTCTTGCAGCAGCCACAATTGTGCAGGGTCTGTTATGGCCGTTGACGCGAGTACGATTGTATCGACAGCGCGGCTTCACCCCTGTCCAAACTACGGCCACAATCCTCAGCACTTGGGCGCATTAATTCCGATGCGGACAACTCGCATATCTGCTTCCCATGTAGACCACTGTATAAGATCACAGCTTGCCCTCCGCTGTGTAAGCCTGTCCCCACCACATAAGCATCTTGACTTCCAGTACTTCCGCCCTCAACGTCATAACATCAACAAGTTCTACCAAGACTCCCACCGTTACTACGTTATAGTCACCAAGCATCTCATCGACACAGCTCACAGGCCTCACCAACCCTCTCGTCATCACCACAAATACACACCAAGCACGCGCTATGGACTCTCAGTCATTGATGGATTATTGGATGACACAGGGCAACTACATCGCACCGCCGCATCAGACTACAGTATTTGACATGCCCCCGGATCTGGCCAAGGTGCCGAGTCTCAGTGGTTCTCCAGTATGTACCAAGCACGACTTTTACGCTTCTTCAGCTCTAATCCCGCCAAGGTCTCCTCCACATATGACCAATTTCCTGCGCCAATACACCACCAAGCCTACTACCCTCACATTGTGGACGAGCAGATGCAATTCGGGTCATATCCCATGCCCATGACGCCGTCTGATTTCGGCTCAGATCACGATAGCCCGTATTGCAGTCCTCGCCCACCCCCACTTGCTGAGCCTGTGTTTGCACCAGGCCACATTGCCACACCTCCCGAGCGAACACACACCACATCAGGGGTAAGTTACTCACTACAAACGCAAAAAGACTTCAATTAACAATTTACCAGCGTCGACGAGCTCAAAATCGGGCAGCCCAACGCGCTTTCCGCGAGCGCAAGGAGAAGCACGCTCGTGATCTTGAAGCCCAACTTTCGGTCTTGAGCGACAAATACAACCGGCTCGAAGTATCGCATTCAGAACTCAACGCCGCCTACGAGAAGCTCCGCAAGACCATCGAGCTTCTGACGCAAGATGACGATGCTGAGGGTGAAGATGAGGAGGGACGAACTACTACTCGCCGCCGGAGTAGTAATTCAGATACGCTCCGAAAGCTTCTGGAAATTCTGCACGGAGAGTTCAAGGGTATCACGCCAGTGAAAGCTGAGAGTCCTTAGATGGCGCGTTGTTTTTCTGTTTGATCGTTTGCTACCTCATCTCTACTTCAATTCTTGTTCATACCCTATATTGCTATTCCTTGACTCTACAGCGTTTCTTGGTGTTTCTTCTCGATCTCCAAAGGCGGACTTTTTTAGAATCAGAGCGAGACCCTCCCTTCATTGGGATATGAGCTACGACAGACATCACTGGTCGATGGATTTCTCTCTACAATTGTATTGCGCAATACTCAGAAACGGCCGTGGAACTTTTCATTTGGGAAGACTAAAGTCGAAGCATGGCTATTAGCGCCCGTCTAGATAGTACCTAATGCTGGAAAAGAATAATCAATCGAACCTATCTTTGGCTCAGTCACTAGCCCAGTGTATCGTGCTTGCTCAAGCGATGTCGGGAACGTGGCTTTCAGATACTTCACTTCAATTTTTGTTTTCATGATAGTGCCGCTAATGTGGATACGAGAATCCCAGTCAAAATTAGGTGTGGAGGAAACAACAACCCCCAATCTGCAGCAGCATCGACAACCTCGTGTAATCGTGTGTGCTTACAATAGTAGCCGAGTACCCGATCGAGAGGGTAGCGGGTGTGCGTTGACTGTCCCCGAAGTCCCCCAACGCTGGAATTGCGTGCGGAGATGAACACTCAGTCGGACATGCAGACTGTTTGCTCTGCTGGAAACGACGGATTGGTGCTTTTGTGCTGTTGTAGAATAGGATTAGGGGATAGTTGAGAAGGCCGAAAGCATGGCGGAGATTAGGGGGCTAAACCGAAGGTAGATTCGGTTTATCAGAGTCCGAATCGATACGTACCTTAGTCCACTCCACAATCTCGCGTACCTTTTGCGTTGGAAAGAATTGAAGGCCCCACACTGAGAGTATGCCCGAATGTATGCACCGTTCCACTCTGACCTAATACCGTGGAAAAACCATCATTAGAATCCAGCAAGCTTGGCTCGCAAGACAAAGCGATCGCCGCCGCTTAAACTCACGGATGCTTTGTGACGGCGGGATACCTTTCCCAGCGCGCTGTTCTCGTTGCAACTGTACCCGGTAGGGCTGACCAGGTAAGAAGCTTGGCCACTCTTCCTCCCGCGTGGTTTCCAAATACCTCGCCTTGTCCGACTCTTGCTTATTAGTACCATATATGACCGAAAGGGCTGATAATGATGAAATAAGAGAATATGTTCGTCGGCCTCAATAAGGTCAAGAGTTTGACATACGCGCAAAGGATGCGTGCTTTTCCATCGAGCGCGACGGCGATTGGAGGAGTTGTATGCAGAGAAGCATGTATAGAAGGCTTGGAGGACGGGTGAGCGTGGTCTCATGCAACCATCAGGTAGCTTCGCAAGCGCGTCTAGCCAGTCAAAGGTCGAAGTGGCGTGGCGTCGTCGTATACGAGTTGAATTTCTTGTTTGCGCATTCCAATAAGTCGCTTCCACAAGCTCACCGCCGATGCAGCCTCCGTAGTCAGTCGTGGGTCGCAAGGAATGCGGGTCGCAAGGAATTGCAAAATTAGCATATGCATTATGCAGCCATCGTGAAGAGTTGCGTGAGTGCGATTGTAGGAGGCTGAAAAGCTTGAGCTCGCTTGGTGCACGAGCCACGTTCGTGTCACCCAAAAATAGCATTTGCAGTATGCAGATTCGCTCCCAAAATGATGGCGTAGTGGCAGACACGTTTTGTTGCATGGACCGCACGTTTTGCGGCTTGCAGCGTAACATGGTGTGCTTGACTGGAAGAAATGTATACTATGCGCCATTGCCGCAGGACCATGTCATTATACCTCCAAATATCTCTCAGTACATTAGCGCATTCGAGCCACCACAGAAGATTTGCGATAGTTGGGGACGGAATTAGACCCCCGCTCGCATGTCCTTCACTCCCCGATCGACCTTGCATACTCAATCAACATATGGCTAGGAGCCCGGAACTCCACTAGCGTGAGACTCCTGTACTCTCTGAGAGGTCACAATGCGGCCACCGCGAGAAGCTAAGAATGATAGCCCCCCCAGCGGAGTTGGGTTAAAGTAAATATTCGGCCCAAGTACAGGAGAACATCGGAATGCGCAACTGATGACTATCGGAAATTGGCTCGAACGGCCACGTTTTTCCAAAGTACGGGTCCTGATGAATCCTGATTTGCAATTGTAGTGATGGACAACGATCTCCTCTACATCGAGACGAGCCTGCACTACCAGCCCCACTTATTCCAGGCCATTCTAACACCTTGAAGTCGAAGGTTAGGAACATGTAAGCGACGAGAATAAATGATTGACTAATTTAGTTGCAGGAAAAGACGCCAGAGAAACAGAAGACTGTGGCCGCCATAGCTTACCCTACCATACCTCCACCATGCTACACCCGCCCGTCTATTCCGAGAAACATTCGCGAGACTCCGAGACGCCAGAATAGCTCGCCTTCGAGTGGCACATCGTCGTCATCCTAGCATGGTTGACCTTTCCACCACGCCCTCTAGCAAGCGATGTTCCCAGCGAACGCATCCGTCGCCTGCCCTGCCGGCGCAGCAACAAAGTCACGACTCTCAAGTGGCCTTTGGAACATTATGCAACCTGTGGACAGCCCTCCTCCCGGTGTTCCATAATATCCTGCCGGTATGACAATATTCTCTGCCCAGAAGGCTGACTTGCACTTGACTGGGCCTCCATAGCCGTAGCATTGCTGGAGACATTGCTCCGCCATTGCAGTCTTGTTGGAGGAGAAGGATCCATAGTATGCGTAGTATAGGCGAGAGTCGTCTGTGGAAGGAGCTGGCTGATATGTAGCCGCGTCCGATATTGGGAGCGGGTTCGTTACGGTGCAGGCGGACGGAATCGGTACGGCCGCAGGACCACCTGCGCGAGCAACGACGTTGGAGCTGATGGCTGGTAGGGCGGCAACGGTCACAGCAATGGCAGCTGTCAAGAGCAGGCTTGTGGTTGTTGTGGTGCGCATCGTAACGTTTTGGCGGGGCTGGGAGGTGTGCAATGATATGATGGTTATGATACGGAGTGGTTTGATGGAGGTTCTCGAACCGTAAGCCGTCCTTATATCGTAAACTGTGATGGCAGAAGAGCAATGCCGCTGTGCCGGTAAGCACTCACTTCAGCCGCAGCCGCAGCATGTTGTGCGTCAACAGCGATTGACCCGAGAAATATCGCATCCAGCCAGCCTATCGTGCGACGTTTCTCCGAGACCTCGCATCATACCTTCGTGTTCTGTCGTTCGGAAAGTAGCAAATGCAACGGCAGACCATGATGGTCGTAGTACATGCTGGCCTGATCGTCGAAGATGACATCAAGCGCGTGGCCGGCCATTCTCCGTTGTGACATCGTCCGCGTATCGGTGTGTCCTTTATCGTGACCGTGACCAACTCACATATGCTGACACGAGAGATGTCGCCTTGAAGAGGCTGTGTGTCGTTGCAACGATGTAGAGGCGAGAAGATCTCGGGCCCGGGGCACCAACATTACCTGTAGTTATCGATAGCACCTCCCATTTTTGACGACATGTCAGCGCACCAAACTTACATCACCATTTTCGCAACGTCGTCATGTCTCCTGGAACATGCGAGCGAAAGCGGCAATATATCCATCGACCACAATTAGAAAATGCTGGCCATGATTGGGCCTTACTGCTGCCTAACAATTTCTGCATTATCGCACGACAAAGTCCGAAGACACTTCAATTTTCGCTCGCACATGACAACATGCTGGAATTGCTCAACAGAAAATGAAGTATCGTCGTCTGCATCATATGAAGCTACAAGCAAGTGTTACTGTCAACTAGTAGCAGCCTATCGCAAGCACCATTTGGGTCGGTGTAGCAAATAGTGACGACATCATCGTCACTCCAAAAGCAGTACCAAGGTAATGTATTTACACACGGTGGACACATCGCCCTGTCTACCTTTAGCACATTGAAGGTTCTTGTCAACAGCACTGACTCTCACTTCCACGCCATACAACATGGCCGCACCTCCCAGCAAAACGCTCCAAGCTCTCTCTGGGAAATGGCAACTGAACAAGTCATGCTCGGATGATTTCGCCTCGGTGCTCGCCCTTCAAGGCGTCAACATGCTGATCCGCAAAGCCGCCACCGCTGCCTCCATCCACCTGAACATCGTACAGACAGACGAGCAGTCAATCAAGATGGCACAATCGGTCACTAGTGGCAAAATCCCAGGTACCACCGAAGACTACACTCTAGACTGGGAATGGCGAACCAACCATGACTCCTTTTTCGGCGATGTTTCGGGGCGTAGTCGATGGGTCAGCGTCGAGCAGAGTCGGCAGACAGAGGTTCTAGGCGATGGCGAGGGCGAATGGATTGAAGGGGACAGTGACGGAAAGCTCATTGAGGCCGAGGGCAAAAAGGAGGATGGGGAATGGAGAGCACATCATCTCTGGGGCTTTGAGCAGGTAGATGGCCAGCGGCGGCATACGCGACGAGTTTACGTTGAGAACAAGAAGGGCGAAAACATCAGGGTTAGGATGGTGTACGACTTCATGGGCGAATGACAGCTCAACAAAGTCTGCTCGATATTACATTCTCGTACAACTGTCTTGTATGAAGTTTAGCACGTTAACGTGCTTCATCATCTACTATAAATCTACACTTCATGTATTCACAACTTCCACTCAAGGCAGGGAGCCTGTGTTTAGTCATGTCAAACGCACGCAATTAAAATGATCGTCGCACGCGTCTCTTGCTGACCAGGAAGCCCGCAGGATACTGCACAGTGTCAGAAGGCGGCGTGTTGTTCTCTGCAGCAGGGACTGGCAGAGGAGTTGCCGAAGGCTGCGCGGCTTCTCCTTCGTCGTCAGACTCGCTGTCAGAATCATCGCTCTCTGCAGGCGTTCCGGCCTTTGGAGTCTCCTCGGGCCTTGCTTGTTCTGCAGCAGCCGGGCTGGGCGTGGCTTTCGCTTCCTCTGAGGCAACTGAGCTGGCGACCGGAGCTGCTTCTGGTGTTGGAGTAGCTTTGGCTTCCTCTGGGACGATTGAACTGAAGTCGAAGATGGCGGAAGAAGCTGCAGCAGCAGAACTCTCGGCAGGCTTCTCTTCGGCAGGCTTATTGGCGGGCGAAGGTGTCGGGGGTGGTGTAGGCTTGACCTCGACAACGACAGTGGAGTTGGCAGCAGGAGTTGCGTGCGCCATCGTGGTCTTCCCAGCTCCCTCGATGAGCATGAAGCTCTCAGAGACCACAGGTGCCGGATTGTGGTTGACAACAGTGGTGTTTGACGCTGGTGGGGCGACGACATGGCCTGTTGGCATGGCGGCAGGAGGTGTTACTACATGGCTGGCCGCCGGTGGAGCAGCGGGAGGTGGTGTCTGAATAGCAGCCTTTGAGGTCTCCATGACTACAGTCATCGCGGCGGGCGGAGTAATGGCGGGTGGGGGAGGCATAGCAGCAGCAAGCGATTGCTGATGGGCCATTTCTTCCTGCTTGGCCTTTTCTTGATGCATTTTCTCCATGGCGTCTGCAGCCGCCTTGTGCTCTTCTGCTTTCTTCTGTTCTGCGGCCGCGTGCATAGCCTGGAAAGACGATTAGCGGTGACCTGGCATGTGCGAAGGTCCTCGCAATCATCGTGTCCACCTTTAGGATCGACTGACCGCCGTGGTTGATGATTCAAAAGATACGAGTGCCTTCGTAGGGTGATAGGGAACTCACCTCCATCTCCTTGGCCTTCTTCTGATCTTCTGCGTTCTTAGCTTCCTCCTGGGCGACGTGCATGGCTTCTGGAGAGAAGAGTCAGTAAAGTGTGCTTGCCATTGCGCAGATTGACCCACCCATCGCATCAGCAGCAGCCTTGTGTTCTTCTGCCTTCTTTTGCTCTGCTGCGGCATGCATTTGCTAAGAAAGCTGATTAGCAACAACTCATATCACAGCGTGACATTAGACTCACCTCCATCTCTTGGGCCTTCTTTTGCTCTTCCTCGGCTTTCTTCTGCTCGTCCATTGGAGGAGCAGCTGGTGGGGCCGCAGGAGGAGCGACGACAGGGCTTTCCGCTGGCGGAGTTGCAGCAGGAGGAGGAGTCGGCATAGCTGCGGCGGGCGGAGTAGCAGAAGGAGGGGGTGTTGACATAGCTGGAGGCATAGCGACTGCGGGTGGAGGCATAGCGTCCGCCGCCTTCTTCTGCTCTTCCTCGGCTTTAGCCTTTTCCTGCTCCGCATGCATCTTTTCCATCGCATCCGCGGCTGCCTTATGTTCTTCTGCCTTCTTTTGCTCCGCGGCTGCGTGCATCTGTTCCATTGCTGCCGCCGCTACGTGTAATGTCAGTATGTACTCGGTGATTTATCAGAGTGCTTGACGAAACCAGATTGACGTATCTTACCTTCTTGATGGGCCTTCGCCTCCGCATCTAATTTTGCTTTATGCATCGCCTCTGTAGGAGTTATTAGTGACTGCTGCATTCATACCATGCGGATCAAGTTACCCATTGCATCTGCTGCAGCCTTGTGTTCCGCGTTCTTCTTCTCTTCAGCTGCGACATGCATTGCTTCCATAGCGTCCGCGGCGGCCTTGTCCATAGCAGGCGCAGCAGCTGGAGATGGGGCTGGAGCCGGAGCAGGCTCTACTAAGTGATCCGTCCGGGCCTGGAGTGAATTTCGTGCTACATCATTACTTCGCGTATCGAGACGGAATCGTGGTAACGGTCCAGCGGCGACGCTAGCCGCGGAAAGGAGTGCAACTAAAGGATAGATCGTCTTCATTATGGCGGTGTGTTTTCGAAATGTGAACGGACGAAATGAAGGAAATGACGGGAATTCGACTTTGTCAAGAACGACAGAAAGTAGAGCACAGCTCAATAGAATTAAAGATAAGTGCTCGGCACTGTAGAAAAGAATGTATACAAACGTCGATAGATACCTCAGCACTGTTTCCGAGGGAAGGGGTCTCGTGCTATATAGGTACAAACCTGTTGCATGGCTATTCATTCCGGCGAGGACTACCCGAAAAGCAAAAACATCACTTCGAGTATGTGCACCCTTGGAACTGTTTGGAAGGCAGGGGATGATGTGAACTTGCCCCATCAACGACTGTCCTGAGGCGGTTAGGCGGCTAGAAGATGGTATGTGAATGGCACATCCCCACCAGTCTCGAACTCCAACAGGTGCCACCGAGCCGTCGACGTGTCAACGACAGCTCTAGGCGCGCGTGTCATCGAGTGCATGGTCACCTGGATGGCAGGAGCTTGAGGCGACCTGGAGCGCGGATCTTAGGAGTGGGGACTGAGAGCAAGAAGCGAACGGGAAGCAGGCGGTGCGCCTCTTGGCAACTGCTTGGCCTGACAGAGCCCGTCGAGAGTATGTAGCAGGTTAGGGAAGGTGTTCTTGATGCAGGCCGCTGTGGCCATGCGTGTTAGGGATATGAGGCGGTTATCGTTTCGAAAGTGCCCCAATGCGGAACTTTGCGGCCTCACACATCAACACCAAGCAAACCCTTATCACTCAGCTGAAATAAAGAAAACGCGAGAGAGATGCATTCAACACATGCCGACTTTGTTTCTGCGTCAAGTTCGCCTGGCGTGATTTCTGGTGGCCCCGTTTCTCGGTTGCTGCAAGGCTGGAAGACATTGCGCGTGTCGACGTGCGCGAGCTATCGGTGTGGGTCAAGCAAGCTATTCGACTGTTCAGGCAGTCGATCGAACTGAATTGATGAGTGTGTGAGAGATGACCAGACGTCACACGTCACTTGGCTGGTGTGTGGAACGAAATGGCTGTCGCAGTCGTGAGAAAACGCACGGGCACTCGCCCCAACACCAACCGCCCAGTCATTCATTCCCTCAATAATTGATTCACGAATCGCAACATCAGTCAAATTGGAGTTACGGAACTTCAGCCACAACACGATGAGTAAGTTCGGGATCACATGGCAAAAATTGGTCATCCACCACGAACGAGGTATCTTTAAGGATCCTTGCATCGTTGTTGATGACGACGATAGATAGTGCACACGATACGATCTTGTCAGGGAAGACATCTGAGGCCCACTCCCCTAGTGGCTATCTCCTATTTACAATGAACTTGCTCGCTAATGCTGCTTCTATCGTCGAGTGAACAAGCTGTGATCATCGCGCATTCGATGAGACTTGTGCATGCTAGGTATCCAAAAAGGGAGAAACGATAACTTTTGCTCATCTAAAGAATAGTCTTGGCATAAACTCACGATACTGTACAAAGCCGCGAAATAATCGAATCGAAGTACGCCATAAGCCTCGCTATGCATTAGAAAGACGACCCTCGCATGTACCACAGACGTCCGTCACAATTTGCGATCACCCAACACAATCACCCAGGCATCTTACTACAGCGTGTGCGTGTGCTTCTCCTCGTCTGCCTCACTATCCCTCGGCACAGCAAAGCTCTTCCGTACGGCCATATCCGCCTTCGTCTTCGTCATCAACGCATCGCGAATATCTTGCTTACTCCTGCTCGCCCAGCCCTGGTAGTTCTTCTGGCTGAGAGGCCAAATCGGCATGTTACCGGGGCGAGCCATGAACTCGCTCGTCGTGGGCGCAGGCTGGGAAGTGATAGTATCGATATCCAGTTCCAACTCCTCGCAGTAGGCTTCGAGGGGAAGATCATTGACGTCGTGCCCGAAGGGATTCTCAATTTCGCTGCCGATAGAGGCGAGCCCGATGATGATGTATGCGGCGAATACGCACCCGGGGATGGTGATCCAGCGGAGGTCGTCCCAGAGCTGGAAGGGGAGCAGCATGACGTACACCCAGGTGATTTGGGAGATGGCAATGGAGTAAGCGATAGGAAGTGGCGTGGCAAGAACACGATCCATGCCAGTGAGGGCTTCGTTGAGCTGGACAACACCCGTAACTAGGGGCGGGCGAGTTAGCGAGCCAGATCATGATGAAAGGGCGGTCGGAACGTACTGGCTTGGTTCTGATAGAGACCAATCTTGAGCGTCTCGTTGTCGATGATGGAGTGCACGTAGCAGGATAGGTGGTTGAGGATCTCGAGAGACAAGTTGCCGAGCGGCTTCTTCGAACGCTTGATCCTCTTGCGAGGGTTCGACTCGGCGAACGTAACGCCCAAGAACTCTCCGACAGCCTTAGCTTTGGTCTTCTCTAATGGCGCAGGAATGTCTAGCTCGGCAGCCTTCGCGAATGTATCGAGAAACTCAACCCTCTCGCGGAGGTCGGGGTAGTCGATACCCGGCTCGAATCGGAGGCGGTGCTTTACGGAGCATGCAAAGGCATTGACGAGATTCAGAGCGGTCCTGATATTCATGTCAGCGGAGTAGTGACTGTCGTAAGATTCTGTACGTACAGTTTGTTCAAGAGATCCTGCTTGCCAAGCTCGCCTTCGCGCTCAGAGGTGTGTATCCAGATTGTGCGTGCCAGATTCTGGCTAACAAAGATCATCTGACTCCAGTACTTGCGACCCTCGGTATAGCGTTCGTATGCTGTGCTAGTGCGAAATGAGATGGCCAGACCGACCACAAAACCAAGGACTGTGAGCAACAGAGTGCTGACTGCGAGTGGGTATACGAATTGAGAAATGCAAGTAATGAGGGTAGACCAGAGTGTGACAACGGTCAAAGGCAGGATCATCTTGGGGAAGACGGAGCCGTGCATACGCATGAAGAAGGGCCATTTGGAGTGCTTAGACATGTCGCGAGGACCAATCTGATATTGTTAGTGGCTGTGTAGACCTGCATATGCTCCAAGACGTACGAAGTAGTCCTCAGCGTCCAAGGTGCCATTGGTCTGCCTCCTCGAAGGCGGCTGATATGTTTGTGTGCGATGCCGCCATGAGCGAGGTGACAGTAGTTCTGGTGCTGGCTCATCGTTGGTGCTTCGTGTCCCTGGGATCTCAATCTCCATTTCGCTCGGCCGGAGCGTTTTGGTGCTGGTAGCAACTGAAGCTGCCATCTCGATGGATTCTGAGCGTGTCATGTATGGTAGAAGGAAGGACTGCCCGGCAGCGAAGATGGTATAAACTTATTCTAGAAGAAGACTCGCGTGTAAAAGAGGGTGTGAGGGTACTCAGAGCTTTTGTAAAGCAAAGAACAAGAGAGTGTACACGCGACGGAACCAACAACGCAGATCAAACAAATCCCTTAACGATGAGCTGGAAATTCGTATTTATATAAAACACGCGAAAGGAAAAGCTGCCCTGTCGACGCCCCAGAAGCCATCCCACGGGGCACCTTCCCGCACGTCTCTCCCGTCGGACACAAAATGTGTATGCAGGGGTCGTATCGCACCGTTGGGAAGCGCTTTTACCTTTTTCTCTCCTGCCCCTGAAGCCAGCGTCGAAGTCTGGCCAATGGCAAGTGGAGACGGTGACAGATGGCGACGAATGACGACGGTGGTACAGACCTGAGGCAGCAAGGGCTGCGCGGAGGCCCGTTTCATGAAACGCATCTGGTCATGCCAAGGCCGTTGATGCACGCGAAAATGAGTTGTACGCGTCTCACACAGATGCTGACATTGAGGTTGCTTTTGGTCCCAGACTTGTCTATTTACCGTTTCCGTCATGTTGAAGCTGCACGTTGAAGGAGTCGAATGGCTGGCAATGTCGAATGTCTTACACATGTGTGCATACGGACGATATTCGGCGCGTCGGTCTCAAGAATGCTGAAAATGAGCGATGCAGGTTCGAGACAAGCGATCAGGAGCGCCTGGCGCCTTGTGCGTGCCGAGCCGGGAATCTATTTAGAATTGCCCTTAGCGTTGTGCTCACCGCTAGCCAATAGGACCCTTCGCAGAGACCTTTTAAACAATCCATCGGTGGTCAGCGATTTTGCCCGCGGAATGATACGAAGGCTCGATTGTGGACAATTGGCTTCGATGCAGGTACAGTCAACCATCTCACGAACAACCTGCATGGCAATGCTTCGCTAAAGCAATACCGACATGCACGGACGCTATTTGGGATTCAACCAAGGACTTCCATATGGATGCTTGGTAGGTGGCCTAATAATTTGAACCTGCTCAATCCAAGAGTTAAGATGCATAATGTTCAGGCCCGACGACTATACGTTTCCTAGCCATTGAAGCCGTGTCGTCATATTTATAGCAGAAAACAACAGCTTGGTTGCCATTGAAGCTTCAAGCCACAAACGAGATTAGGACATAGTGAGTAACCCACAGGACCGCATCAATATGTATTCCATCCACGTTGGTAGGCACTTCTCAACATCGCCTCCTCACCCGAATGAAGGCCCTTGATCAATCGGCAAAGTAAAACCGCCCACGAGAGCCCTGACCTTACCGACGACCACTGACCCCGCCTGGTTCAGTATCGCCCACCTCCCTCCTTCTTACCTACCACCCAACCCTCTCCGCGATCCTTCTCCTCTCCCTCTGCCCCCTTTCCAACTCACTTCTCAACCCCCTCTCCCTCACAACCTTCCCACCCACACAAACCCTCACCCTCTCGACCTTTTCGAGCAGAATGCGATATTGCTTTGCTCGTACGTCATTGTTGGCCCACAGGGAGTTCCATACATTGATGAGATCGTGGGTGAGGAGGGAAAGGTATTCGTGCTGTGATGGAGATGTGGAGGTTTCGATCGGAGAAGGAAGGCTAGGAGGTAACGGAGCGAGGATGTTAACGACAAGCGTGTCGATGTTGACCTCGTTCGGGAACGAGTCTCCATACGGGCCATTCGGGTAACGTGTAAGTAGCGAGCGAAGAACCTCGCAGACTGACCAAGCAGTTGACTGGCTCGCTGCGCCCCATTGCCAGGGCGCGCCTTTCTCGTGCCCGGTCGGTCTCACATCAATCTGCAACTTCTCGATGCTCGTGGTCCTAGTGGGTCGCTGCGGCGCCGCGAGCAGGCGTCCCACGACGGGAACTTTCGTCAGGATTTCTCGTTTAGGTGTCGGTGGGCTGGTGGTAGAGATGTGCACGAGCGGGAGAGAGAGCCAGGTGATGTGGTGTTTGCCACAGAAGGTAGCGAGGATGTCAATCTTCGCTACCAGCATTTCCTTCTTTCTTGCTTGCTGGATAGTCTGTGCCATTTCGGCGTTTACTTGGCGATTGACGGCGAGCATGTTGGCGCATGTGCTGGGTACGCCTTTGGAAGAATACACGCATCCATGCTCGTCCGGAGAGCTGCTTTCGAGCCAGCCGGAATTGGTGTTTGTGTTTTTGATTGACGCGCGAGAGGACTCTGATGTGAGAATGGCTGTATATATCATGTCTCGCAACTCGCGTGGGAGCTCTGAAAATTGTGGCATTCTGATCTCCCTCTCGCTTCGTGAGAGGTCCGCCAGATTGCTGTATTGCTTCGAGGTAGGGATCTGCCAACCAGAACTCAATCTTGGTACCTCAGGTAGTCTCGAGTCGAAATTGTCTAATATTCAGGATTGCAGTTCCAACTTCTTTCTGTGTCGTCTCGCTTCAAGATGTGATGTTCGTCGTTTCAGCAGTGCATCTCGACTCTCGTTTTGGACTCGGTTTCGCAACGCCGACTCAACCTCGTACATTAGGCAAAGAGTTTGTTCTTCTATACGACACGGTTCTAAGGAACTCCTTCACTTTAGAGGAAAATGCTTTGGTGATCGTTGAAGGTATGTGGTACATAACAGTTGTGAAGATAATCATGACATGCACTCGGACCGAGGAGTGCGTCATCCTTGGCGTAAGCTGATTTGATCTGACACGTCCAACGCCGGGGAAGCCATGATAGATTGATAGCAATACCTACACAGTAAGTACATATATGGTGTTATGTGTGATGTAAACAGCACAACCGATAGTCGTACAATATAGTTGTATCGTTGATTCTGTTTAACAACATGCCATGACTACCTGATCATCCCTTTCTCCCTTTCCATCAAATAGTAGTAATGTGACAAAAAAACTATCACGTTAACACCAATCTTGGTGCCAGAGGTGACTGGGTCAGAGAGAGTGTCGGAAAAGAAGCATCTCCAGCCCTGACTGTTTGAAATGAGATGGTGTGTATATCACGTTAACCTGCTACGCCAGCAGGACAGCGGTGACTTGTATGTGTGTGCCCGCTTACGCAGATGCAGATGCCTCTGCATTATCGATCGTCTTTCCCTCAGCGCCGAGTGCGCGGAACCCATCGGGCGTGACGTTAACGGCGCCGGCTTGGACGAGCTATGTAATCAAAGTATTAGCCACCGTTTCCAAACACAAGAGAGAAAATTGAAGAGAGGAGAATCAAAAAGGGCACCTACAGCGCGACTCAAATCATCCATCAAGTCCTCTGGATCCTCAATGCCCACACATAACCGAATGATATCCTCAGGCATGTTCCTCTCCCTCCGGGTCTTTTCATCAATACTCGCATGGCTCATGCGGCACGGCATACTGATGAGGCTGTTCACGCATCCGAAAGACACTGAGATAGCCCATAGCCGTGCGCTTTCCACAATGCGCTCGCTGACATTGACGTCGCCCGTTTCGAAGGAGAGTACGGCTCCAGCGCCCCGTGCCATGCTCCAGTGCAAGTCGTACTGCGGATGCGACTTGAGTCCTGGGTACCGTACGCGAAATCCGTGTGTCTCGAGGAACTGCGCGATACGCATAGCGTTGGCTTGTTGTTTCTCCATCCTTACACCCAGTGTCTTAACACCGCGCAGCAACAACCAACTGTCAAACGGACTCAATCCGCATCCTGACGCATTGATCGTGAAATACAAGCGATCTCCCAGTGCGCTGTCATTCACAGCGATAACACCAGCCATCAGATCGTGATGTCCTGACAAGTACTTTGTCCCCGACTCGTACACCACGTCTGCCCCGAGGTCCAATGGGTTCATGAGCATCGGGGACATCATCGTATTATCGACAGCCACGACGGCCGTCGGACTCGCTGCGTGTGCGATGCGTGCAATTGCAGGGATGTCGCATATTTTTATCAGGGGATTCGTCGGCGTTTCAAGGAGGACCATTGCCGTTCTCGCGTTGACCACTTCCTGCACCTTTTGCGGGTCCGTGGTGTCGACATGATGCACGATAATGCCGCCGTGTGTGGAGAGGTACTTCAAGAGTCTGTTTGTGCCGCCGTATAGATCGTCGCCGGTTACGACTTCGTCGCCCGGGCGCAGGAGGCGCGTTATTACGTCGAGGGCGCCCATGCCGGAGGACACAACGAGGGCCCGGTTCGCGGACATGATTTTCGCGAGGTGTCGCTGTTAGAGTAGATGTACGAAGTCAGCGTTTGTCTCAGAGACACTTCGTACATAGAGTTCGTACCTCCAAATGACTTCGAGTTGGATTACCACTGCGAGAATAGTCATATCTTGAGGAAGTCAGTATGTTGTATGGTGTGTCGCAATAAAATCTGCATATGGGCTGTTAACATACTCCCCTTGGCCCCCAGTTGCGCTTTCTTGTTTGAAGGTCGCACTCTATACCTCGCTGTTAGCAATCTTTCTCACAATCCCCTCCCAATGCCCACCCACAATCTGCTTACCTGATAAATCGGCATAGACGACGCATTGTACTGGTCGCCGCTATCTGTATAAACGAGTTCAGTCGCGAACGAATACACTCTGCCATTACGAGGGGAGCTGGTTGCGCGTCAGTATGCGCGTGTGCGAACGCCATTGCGCTGAGTAGTTCTTGCCTTGGAGCTGGCGATGGGGGAAGCGCATGACCGTCGAGGTCGCTTGTCTTTAAAGCGGTTTTGCCGGCCATGGTGATCGTGGTGTTGTGGCGGTGAGGTTTGGGGGAGGATGCGGTGGCGATGTCGGTGATGGTTGACGTTGCGTTGAGGCAAGTCAGGTTCGATTGCGAGTCGCAGTAATCAGTAATTGGGTACGAGAGGTTGAAGAAAAGTCCAAGTAACAAGAGCGTGAATCACGAAAAGAGTGCCGTCTGCAAGGTAGGTGTACCTTGGGCTTGACGTGTGGGGAGTCAGATTGCGCCATCAAGAGCCAGTCGGCAGTTTGCCCTCCGATGTTCGGGTCCCTTGCCTCAGAGTGTGACTGCATCCCGAACTGACCATCAACAGTCGTGTGGAGAAGAACGTTATCGTGAGTAGTACTGTAATACTAAGGTGTTCCTTTTCCTCCGCTCTATATACGTGACGAAGAATAAATATACACGCACAAGAATCAAACGCCATCCAATGCCAAGCCCTCAAAGCACCCCCATAAGAGTAATGTGAACATACATGAGATGCAATACTGAGCCTCCCTCACCTAGGACAAATCGCAGGCTTATTCTTCCTGACGTGCAGGTTGAGCTTGAACTCAAATATCCCCTCCTCAGTCCCGCACCACAATCTGCGCCCGTCTTCGCTCATGGCTAAGCCAGCCGTCTTCATCCCCGCACTCGGATCATGATGATTACTCCCACTCGCCCTCCTCAAACCCAAACTGAATTCATACGTCTCACTTGACGGCTGCTGGTTGCGCACGCTCCGTAGCCGTTCGCGCATCTGCGTCAGTTGGCGCAAACGCCGAAGTTCGTTGCGAAGTTCGGGAGCGGTGGTGGTACTGGGAGTAGATGTCTCGCCATCAGCAGTAGCATTTGCTGCGCGCGCTTGAATTGAGAGCGCTTCTTCGATGGTGCGCCACGCGTCGTCTGTTGAGGCGACGATGTCGTTCGCCGACATCGTCACTCGGCGGGCATGCGCTGGTATTACGCTTGGTGAGCGTGTCGGCGCAGAGTCTGTGATGTTGGTGAGTGATGCCGGGGCGTTCACGGTGGCGGGGTCGATTGAGACGACGATTGAGGCCTGGCGCCGGGGCATTGTGCGCTCTTGACTTGGGCGATTTAATCGTGGTGCGAATTCGGCCATGACTTCCATTTGCTGGCGGCGGCTGGCGCTGTCGATGTGCCGGTTTGTGTTGTAGTTGATGCTTCGGGGTAGGACGCCCTGTTGTCGGTCTTCGTCGCGCTGCCGTGTGCTTCGTAAGGCTTCGAGGACTTGTCGTTCGTGTGCGGTTAGGCCGTGCGGGTCGTTGTCGGATTCTACGACACCGAGTCTGTTGAGTCTTTGCCGCTCTGAGTCTGCGCCAAAGTACTCGGTTGCGGCGCTCACCGCTGCTGCTGTCCCGTCTGAGTCGAGCGCGCGGCGGTAGCTTCGTATGAAGTCTGCCTCTCTGCGCAACTCGTGCATCTCTGGACTGATGGTCAGGTCGAAGTCGGCAATTTCCAGCTTCTCAAGACCCTCTTCCTTCGGGTTTAGATCGAGCACCTGCTTGACTTTCATGCCAGCCCGCAGATCCGCGACACACACTCTGCCTTGATCCTCGCTCCAAATGAGCAAGTCCCATGGATTCGGCGCAAATTGCATCGTTCGTATAGCCCCAGGCGTTGGGCGCTCTATTCCAGGCATGGTGCGCACGGATGGTGCACTCGCCTCAGTGTCTGGTCTCGTCGAGCTGATCAGCTGTACCACTGCGTCCTCCCCGTGTTCCACAATCTTGAGCAGCTCCACATCAAATACCGAGATATATCCGCATTCCGACCCAACCGCGCAAAGACGTCCGTTTGGTGACCAGGCTGTGGAGAAGTAGCCGTCTGCCAGGAGATCGCTTGGTCGGTATAGCGAGACCTGCTCGAGCAGTTGCCATTCCGGCGGAAACACCTGTATTCGTCCTTCGGGCGTCTTCATGCTGCTTGGCTTGTCTTTCCTGACCCTTTCGAAGAAGTATGCAGTCGATATGTCTCCCACTGCGACTAGTAATGACCCGTCAGGCGAAATTGTGGCGTGGTTCATTGCGAATGGCAGATCCAAGACTGTAACTTCCAGATCCTGCGTCAACGAGTACATCCTCACGGTGCGGTCGTTGTTCGTAAGAACGGCCACCACCTCGTCCTGCCCGTCATCGCCCTCTGCTGGGAATTTATGGATTGTGATCGAATTGACGATATCGTCACCTATCTTGTCAAGCTGTACGTGCGTGGCGTTGATGACAGGTGGGCAGGGCAATCGATGCTGGAAATTGAGAGGCAGGGCCGAGTCAACGTCGCATTCTGCAGGAGGGAAGCCTTTCAGCTTGATCGCCGCGAAGTTGCCGCCTTCCGGTCCGCCCACCGCTACGAAACCAAAGCCGGAAGACATGCATCTGGCGTCCCATGGCAGCGTGGTGATGTGGGTACGGGTCTGAGTGACGGTGTTGAAACAGTAAATGCGCGGGCCTGAGGCGTAAAAGAGTATGTCAGGCTCGGGGGAGGATATGAGGTGGCGCAATTGGTAGTGGCTACACGTGTTAGCCATGCGCACATGATGCAATGGGCTGGTATGAGGCTCACGCGATAGGGATCTTGGTGGGATAGAACGACTTGGAGGGTAGGACCAAGGTATTGATATCCCGACTCCTGCTGCAGTCAGTATGCGCCAAGAGGGTGGAAATGTGAAAGAAGATGCGCACAGGGAGTCATCGACGGCGCCCGTCATGGCGTCGGGCGCATGTCTACCACGTCTGTGGTTGTGCGACTCGTATGCGAATGCTAGAGGCGGCAAAGAGGCGCTACGTCACGATAGGACGGAACTACAAAGACGCGGCGCAGAGGTTCGGGAGGGGCGCAATAGAAATGTTGAATGCAAATGATGAGGATTGCGCGTTCCAGGTAGTGTTGTGAGATGTATGGGGGAAGTCGAATGTACTGCGCGTGCGTCGTGCTTCATTCGCGACACCCGACGAAAGACGTAGGTAGATCACATCCATGTTCAAACCCCACACGACTGCGCCACGCCAAGCCCACATGCGCCACATCCAAATCGAGTCGCTCCTTCTGATCGCAACCTCCGCGCGAACAATATCAAAGTGAAAGGGAAAACAGCATTTAATATTGCGAACTATCCATTCCAATCATCATAAACCATTATCGCGTCTGCACTTGCGCTGCGGAATTTACAGCAAACCACATCTCACTACACGCCCACGCCCACGCCTACTGCAACTCCCCTGCAAGCACAATGGACGAGAATGATCGTCACTTCTCGATCGCTTTTAATGCCGCTGCTGAACTCTATCAGCGAGACAAGTTCGATGAATGCATTGAGGCGCTGCGCCAACTGCTTGACGAACCTACGACTCCCAGATTCCATCGCATCAAATGCCTCTCGTTGCTTGGTGGCACCCTAGGCGACTGGGAAGAGGCATACAGCTGTTACGTCAAGGCTGAGACCCTTTGGCGTATCACGAGGCGATGGCACGTGGAGGGCGTATATCCTGCTGTTTAAAAGTCGATGGCGGATCTTCGTGAAGGACTGGACGAACTGAAGTATGTACCGCATTCCGTACAAGATCGCGTGAGAATGGGCTGACTGTATACACCTAGACAAGCTTTGCTCGACGACGAGGAGGGGCGACGCGAGAGGCCAGATCTTGACGTCGAATCAGAAGTGCTTGACGCACTAGCTGTACATGACGCTGGAGTAGAGGAGGGTCGCGCGATCTTCGAGGCGGAAGGAGAGATGTGTTCCGACGATGAGGAAGTGAGTGACATGAGCGATGAGGACGAGATGAGCGAGGACGATATGAGCGACGAGGCCGACGATACCAAAGTGGCTAAGGAGCCAGTAGGATTCATGGAAGAGTCGAAGGTCGGCGACAAAACGACCAAAAGCACGAAGGTATGTCCCACGAACCTATTACTACTGTACGTGGTGTAACATCTTGTAGGTCTTACCAGACCGTTCCGCCCCACAACATGATCCCGACATAAGCGATCACAAGAGCATAGACATCGTGTCAAAGTAGTCGTAGAAACGTACGAACAGTAGTAACTTAGATAAGGCTGCGATCAGAAGGTGGTGAGGAAGATTGTGTCGAATCTTAGCGGTCATTCGATGCCAAGCCATGAGCACATCGACGACTACATTGCAAATTTTCAAATAACCAAAGGAAAAGTCTACCGCCTCATGATTCTTACAACGTGATCACGCCGAACGTTAGCAATTGCCATCGCAACTAGGTGGTAGGTAAAAGCAGTGACGCTTGGACCCTCGGCGGCGATTCGGGGCGGTCATTCGCTCGGCTTCTTTGCGCTTCGATCATCAACATTTTTGCTCTTGGTGGCCAAAGCTCTAGCCGTCGTGTCCGTCATTAAATCCACCTCTCGTCACCACGCAGTCAAACCACTACCTATTCTCTTATCTGCATTCTCTCGAGCAGCATCTACACACACCTCGCAATGCTCTCATCCAGATTATCACGGACTGTAGGTTGTTGCGCTTGCACCGCCACCTACAACAATACTGACGTCTTCACAGTTGCCGCGTGCTTCTGCAGCATGGCGGGCACCCACAATGAGGGCCCCAATGGCCCAATTCAGGCGCGGATACGCTGAGGAGGGTAAGGTACAAGGCAGTGTCATCGGCAAGTTTCACGTTCGAACTACTTAAGAAACATACACTGACATTGGCAAAAGGTATCGACCTGGGAACCGTAAGAACTCTATGAGCAAGGCGCACGCGCGACATACACTGATTTCTTTCACTTTAGACGAATTCAGCGGTTGCAGTCATGGAGGGTAAAGTTCCACGGTATGTGAACCACCAGAATGAATTTTTATAAAACTAATCGCTGGGGCATCGTAGCATTATTGAAAATTCTGAAGGTGGCCGAACAACGCCATCCGTCGTTGGCTTCACCAAGGAAGGCGAGCGTCTTGTCGGTATCGCCGCCAAGCGCCAGGCGGTCGTCAATCCCGAGAACACACTCTTCGCGACCAAGCGTCTCATTGGCCGCAAGTTCCAGGATGCTGAGGTCCAGCGTGATATCCAGCAGGTCCCATACAAGATCGTCCAGCACACCAATGGTGATGCCTGGCTCGAGGCACAGGGACAGAAGTACTCGCCTTCGCAAGTGGGTGGCTTCGTCCTCGGAAAGATGAAGGAGACAGCAGAGTCGTACATGGGCAAGAACATCAAGAACGCCGTCGTCACAGTCCCCGCCTACTTCAACGACTCGCAGCGTCAAGCTACCAAGGACGCCGGTATGATCGCTGGCTTGAACGTCCTCCGTGTCGTCAACGAGCCTACTGCTGCCGCTCTCGCCTACGGTCTCGACAAGGCCACCGACAATGTGGTAGCCGTCTACGATCTCGGTGGTGGTACATTCGATATCTCTATTCTTGAGATTCAGGCCGGCGTCTTTGAGGTCAAGTCGACCAACGGAGACACACATCTCGGTGGTGAGGATTTCGACATCACTCTCGTCCGCCATCTCGTCCAGCAATTCAAGAAGGAGCAGGGCATTGACCTGAACAGCGATCGCATGGCTATCCAGCGTATCCGTGAGGCCGCTGAGAAGGCCAAGATCGAACTGTCTTCCTCATCGCAGACCGACATCAACTTGCCCTTCATCACTGCCGACGCATCTGGCCCCAAGCACATCAACACCAAGCTCACCCGGTCCCAGCTTGAGAAGATGATGGATCCTCTGATTAGCCGAACTGTCGACCCCGTCCGCAAGGCGCTCAAGGACGCCAACCTCCAACCCAAGGAGATCTCAGAGGTCATTCTGGTTGGTGGTATGACCCGTATGCCCAAGGTCACGGAGTCGGTCAAGAGCATTTTCGGTCGTGACCCCGCCAAATCTGTCAACCCAGACGAGGCCGTCGCCATCGGTGCCGCGATCCAGGGTGCCGTGCTTGCCGGTGAGGTCACCGACCTTCTCCTCCTCGACGTTACCCCTCTGTCGCTCGGTATCGAGACCCTCGGAGGTGTTTTCACACGTTTGATCAACCGCAACACTACCATCCCCACCAAGAAGTCGCAGGTCTTCTCCACCGCCGCCGACTTCCAGAGCGCGGTCGAGATTAAGGTTTACCAGGGTGAGCGTGAGCTTGTCCGCGACAACAAGCTCCTCGGCAACTTCCAGCTTGTCGGTATTCCCCCAGCCCACCGCGGTGTGCCCCAGGTCGAAGTCACATTCGACATTGACGCCGACTCCATTGTCCATGTTCACGCCAAGGACAAGTCCACCAACAAGGACCAGTCCATCACCATCGCGTCCGGTTCCGGTCTGTCCGACACTGAGATTGAAAACATGGTCAAGGACTCTGAGCAGTACGCTGAGCAGGACAAGGAGCGCAAGAATGCCATCGAGGCTGCCAACCGTGCTGACAGCGTTGTCAACGACACCGAGAAGGCACTCAAGGAGTTCGAGGACCGCCTCGACAAGGCTGAGGCCGAGAAGATCAAGGAGAAGATTACCAGCATGCGCGAGTTTATCGCCCAGAGCCAGGCCGGTGAGGGTACTGCCACCGCTGCCGAGATCAAGGAGAAGACCGACGAGCTCCAGAACGCCAGCTTGAGCCTGTTCGACCAGATGCACAAGGCCCGCAACGAGAGCCAGAACTCCGGTGACCAGCAACAGCAGCAGCAGCAGTCTGGTGAGGGCGAGGGCGAGAAGAAGCCGTAAACGCTTTCGATCGCACCTCCTTCACCTCTGCAATCTTCTCATCTCTCTTCGTTTAGTCTTATTTCGCGAAAAAGCAGGCGTCTTGCATCCGGTCTCTGTAACGGTCGGTCTGGTGGGTCTCTAGACTTGTATAATTTTCTACACGTGTTCGAATACCTTGTACATATACTTGCAGGCTTAGCCAGGGTTACGACATCTCTGGTGGAAAGGAAGAATGTGTGCTGGAAGACGTAATTGTACGAGCATGAACACGACTCTATCATAGCGAAGAGGCGCGGGACACATGTAGCATCTCCGCTCTACAAACAATACCAAATAATTCGCAAACTGCTACGTACTATCTGTGATGCTTTGTAATGTGTTTTCTGGTGACCCCACCCAAAGAGAAGTCGCGGTAGACCTCGGAAGCACTACACAAGGTTACGTCACCGCCAGCCTGAATATTACTCAACTCGTGTAGAGACAGACAAACATAGACACGACTCTACTTGCGAGCTTCAAACCATATGCCACAGCAACTCATTCGACTCATCCGCCATTCAGTAAAAATCAGATCACTCAATCCACTCCGAACCGGCATCCGGACTTACTCATCAACTACCAGAGCATCAACAACCTCACACTCACTCCCCGCACCAAGAATCACACCCCGCCACCTGAACACTACACAACCTCTTCTCACCCACCGCTTCTACTCCGCCAAAAGCAGAATGACTGACGCAACCACCCGGCCCCTCACCGGCCTGTGGCAGCCCACCCAATTGCAACGCCTCCACTACGGCGCTGAATCCGTGAGCAAACACTTGCTAGATTGTCTACCGAACGAAAAAAGCAAAGCATTTATTATCACGGGGAACTCGCTGGCTACCAAAACGCCTCTTGTAAAACAAGTGGAGGAGTTACTGGGCGATAAGTGCGCAGGCACATTCTCCAAGATCGGCGAGCACGCACCCATTGCCCAGCTCGACGAGGCCACCAAAATAGTCGAAAACGACAGCTCAGTAGATACGGTCGTGAGTATCGGAGGTGGGAGTCCGATCGACAGCGCAAAAGCCATATCCTACCGCCTGCATGAGAAGAGCGGGAAATGGTTATTCCACATCGCTATCCCGACGACGCTGTCAGCCTCAGAGTGCACCATGATGGCTGGGTACACCGATTCCACAGGTATGAAGACCGGTGTTCGGGCGAGGGAGTTGGTGCCCAATGTCGTCATATACGACAGCGGATTTGGAAAACATACGCCTGAGAGGTTGTGGATGAGTACTGGCTTGCGCGCGTTGGATCATGCGGTTGAGCTATTGTATCATCCTACGGCTACGGAGATGCCGTGTAGGTGGATGGCGCTGCAAGCAGCAGGATCCCTCTTCTCAAACCTACAAGCGTACAAGAAAACCCCCAAAGACGAAGACGTCATAACGAAACTCCAACTCGCGGCATTCGGCAGTCTGGGCTTCCTCGGATACAACATCAAAGGCGGCCTAGGTCTCTCGCACGCACTTGGCTACGCCCTGGGCTCACCTTACTCCATCCCGCACGGCATCACATCCTGTCTGACGCTTGGACACGTCGTCAAGCTCAAGGCGAACGACCCGGCGGCTGCAGACCAGGTTGCAAGGTTGCTGCCCTTTATTGGAGAGAGTGCAAGTGATGACGCGAAGAAGGATGCTACGGAGGTTGGAGACAGGATTTTGGGGCTGGTGAAGGTCCTGGATCTGGACATTGACCTTCGGAACTACAAGGTGAGCAAGGATCAGATTCCAGTCATCACGAAAAGAGCGACGGGGCAGGAGAATGGGGAGGTGTACGATGCGGTTGAGGGCCTGGTCAAGGGGTTGTTTGTGTGACTGGATGGTTGGGTGAGGGTGAAGCTTTGAGGGTGATGATGTGTGTTCGGGAATCTTAAAGGTGCGGGAGAGACAACAGGGGCTTATCGCAAGAGGGCGAGTGTGTTGGAAAAGGTACTGATGTTGTCCATGCCTTATAGTACATATTTGAAGAACAAAGGTCCTCATACGAATGATGAGAAACTCCCACAGCTCCAGGAATTTGGATGTTCACCTCCCCACGACGTTTCACTCCTCAGACTCAAGCCCAATAACTATAAGCGCAGCAGCCAGAAAGCCAATGTACGCAAGTGTTCCGTAAGCCGCGGTCCAACCCCAGGATGGACGGTTGGCTACAACCCAGGCAACTCTGTTTCGCAGCCTGCTACTGTGACGGCATCACCAGTGAAAGGATAGAATGGTTGGAAATCCGCAGATAATCATCACGACCATAGTATAGAAGAATCCACCAACGAAGGCCCCTAGAACCCCCCAATCATCTTCGGGGATTGGTTGTGCAAAAGCATTACTGGCTCTTTTCACGAGCTCCATTCTCTCGTACTTCCCATCCGCTTTCATCTTGCGGCATAACGGCTTCGATTGCACCCATTTGAGATCCTGTTGCTCTGTTACGAGAGGGACTACATAAAGACAAATCATGAGACTGACCTGGTGCTCGAAGCATTGTTCTTCTGCAGCGCGATCGTCAGCCCTGCTAGTTGTGATAGTTTGGATGATGGCGGTGACGCCGGGGACGACGGACCATGGTAAGCCTATGACTGCGATTGATATCGCAACCCACCCCATAACTGTCACGGATTTCAGCCGGTCAATCAGGGTATTAGCTTTGGAGGGCGGGTTAGCAGACATGCTGCCGTGTTTGCCTTCGATGTGGCTGTGTATCTTTGTGAGAACAGTGCGCCAGTCAAGAGCCTGTGACCGGAGATCGAAGCAGTCTTGAATTGAGAATGAGACTTCTGAAATGATTTGAACGTCGACGAGGCTGAAGCGAAGTTTAAAAGCTCGGTACCTAGGTACGGCATCGCCCCATCACGTGCGCTGCAAGCCACCTGCACGACACAGCCAATGAAGCATTACCGGATCTAAATAAAAAAAAATCTGCAGGAGGATGGAGAGCGATCGCACGTTGCGTAATAGTATGCATAAATTCTACCCTGGAAGTCAAACGTCGCATTTTGATGTTCTGGAGTCAGGTAAAGTACAAGAAGAGGCAGACTGCTGAAGCCAATGTTACGACGTACAAAGGTCCTACAATTAACATCTGCCACATGCGGGTGTGATGACTTGATCTCCTCTGGTACATGTCGGCCAAGCCCACAAACACAGCTAATCCGCCAACAGCGAATACGAAGAGGGCAGCGGGAACCCCTAAGCTGAGACCACCATCCGTAGTCGCTCAAGTCCCAGTAGACGCCATTAGCCTGAATACTATAAGCTGCGTACGCCTATAGCGGAAGGCCTGCTGAGTGTAAATGTCGAGCAAGCAAGCACTCAAAGAAACTGCTGCTACAACGAAAGCGAAGGTCCGGACGTAAACCCCTAAGGTGAAATACCAAATTGCGGCAGCCAGGGATCCAACGAACACCAATCCTTTGGCTGCCAACTGACTGCTACGGCTCTGGCAGATCCATTGCTGAAGAGGCCGCTCGTAAGAGGTAAAGCTTGCAACCATGCATGTTGCGGAAATAATGGTGATTATTGGCAACAAGTCGCCTGCAACAACGGACCGCTGCTGTAGCAAAGCCATTTTTTCAGCTCTTTTGGTAAGGTTCAACTTCTCGTATTTCTCGGCTGCTTTCATATCGCGGCACAGTGGCTTTGATTGAATCCATTTGAGATCCTAGTACGCCGTTAAAACAGAACCTCAATACTATGACCTTAACTAACTTGATGATCGAAGCATTGCTCTTCGGCGGCGCGTTCATCACTCTTGATGGCTATGATTGCGGAGATGATGGTGGGTGCGAACTGGGCGACGGCCAAGACAGCTCCAATGCATACGGCAGTCCAGCCAATTACCGTCGGGGACCTGTACCAGGCTCGCGGAGGCGGATTTGCTGGTGCTAGATTTGCTGGTGCTGGATTTGCTAGTGCTGGATTTGCTGGTGCTGGATTTGCAGGCGCTGGATTTGCAGGCGCTGGATTTGCTGGTTGCGCTGGGGCTGCTCTTGGTGGCATTGTTGTGTTCAACGTGGCTGTTGATCTTTCAGACAAAGACAGCTAAACAAAGGAGACGTTCGCTCTGACTAAGCGTAGTTTCTGACTGGGATTGGAATCATCACAAAGCGGAGGAGGCTGAAGATCTTGTCTTCGTGCTAGCTGTGCTAGCTACGACTGCGCCTCCTCACGTGTGCTGCAAGCCACAAGCCACAAGCCACCAAGCCTCCAGTGATATTGTGATGTTGAGAATTTCCGGCGCTGGAATGAAGTAGGATGGGTTTCGCAATTGTATACATTAGACCTCCCGACAGACTCATGTGGCGAATGACGATGTCCGATACGTCGGATACGAACTTCAAACCCAATCTACAAGTACCACCACGCAGATCAGACTTAGCACATTCGACCACAGGCGAAGGAATACACCGGATCCCGTCTGTTCTCCACACTTAAAGTTAAGCCTTCGACCGGCGGATTAGTAGTTAAGTGGGTGACCATTAGCGCATACCTGCTATTGAATGTTTTTGCCATCTTCTTTTTTGTGCGCATACACACTCGTAGACATCTTTCCATACCAGGGGGCTGCTTCCGCGTAACAATACCCTCGAGCGACATACATACATGCCAAATAGTCGCCAGAGTCTTGCGACCAGTCACGAGGAACCAATAAGCTTTCTCTTTGCATGCAAGCAATATCGACACAGGATCATGATTCGCTACGTGTCCGAGATGCATGCTCGCCATTGCTACAATGCTCTGTGGATCAGGAGTGAATTCGGTGGTCCTTGCTTTTTACACCACAACAAATGTCGACTCGTCCCAACCGTAGGCTCGCTTCAGCCGACAGGAGTATACAAGCAAGCGAGGCCCCTCTATGCTTGATTGATGAGGCCGATGTAGTGTCAGATCCCGCTGCACCTGCATCTCCTCAGGAGGGACGAATGTAACGATGGAGCCCATCCTTGGGATCACCGAGAAGCCAAGCTCCGTCATGGCAGCGACGAATGCAT